>Ga0111538_10001828_pt1 | contig 29795 bp, 18 predicted proteins | sample SoiMethybrSBSTD1_FD_79669 | JGI IMG/M metagenome (GOLD analysis project Ga0111538, IMG submission 79669) | Bulk soil microbial communities from a Populus tree surrounding site in Tennessee, USA - Soil MetaG P. TD hybrid SBSTD1 (version 2)... | ecosystem: Environmental > Terrestrial > Soil >... | reverse complement strand
TTGGAGGCTGATTCCCTTGCCCGGCGTGACCATCACGAACACGTGCCTCGAGCCGGCGCCGAGCGATTCCCGGAACATCACGCCGGCCTTCGCCCAGGCGTGCGTGTTGTCGATGCTGACGACGCGCGCAGTCAGCGTGGCGTTGGTGACCCCCGGGCCCGACGTCCACAGGTAGGCGAACGCGTCTCCGATGCCCCAGATGTCCGCACCCCGCGAGGTCAGGGCGTAGTCGGTGAAGTCGTAGGTGGCCGCGGCGGTGGTGGAGCCGATCGCCTGCGGCCCGACCCACTCTGGCAGCTGGCCGCCGCGGAGGTTGGAGAACGTCGCCCTGGCGAGCGTGCCGTCCGCGTGGCTGGTGACGGCGAGGCCGACGTTGGCCTGCGTGTAGTTCGCCAGCGTGTCCTGGCCAACCAGCGTCCAGCGATCGGTCAGGTTCTTCCTGTAGTAGCCGCGGATGACGCCGTTGACGGCGGTGAGGCGCAGCCACACCGGTGCCGTAATCGCGGCGCGCGTCGTCGCCAGGCTGGTGGCGCCCGCACTCTTCCGGCGTTGGAAGGACACACCGTTGCCAGGCGTCACAAAGATCGACGCGTGCGGTGCGTTCGCCGCCAGGCTGGTGCGCACCATCAGCCCCGCCTTGGTCCAGGGATGCACGTTCTGCACGCTGTCGACCCTGGTCTGGATCTCGAACGCAGTCGGCTGCGCGCGATAGACGAAGCGGAACTCATCGGCCGCGCCCCAGATGTCGGCGCCGCTGCCGGTGACCGTCCAGGTCGATCCCGCGAAGCCGGCGCTGCCCGCGGCCGAGACGCTGCCGATGTCGGCGCTGAACCAGCCGCCCGGCAGCGTATTGCCCGCTTCGTCGAGCACGGTGAACGGCGCCGAGACGCCGTTGGAGTTGCGGCCGGCGGTGTCGGTGACCGTCACCATGATCCGGCTCTGGTTGCTCGGCGGCGACGGGTGCTGCCAGACGCATTCCCGCACCTCCGGGCCCAGCCCGGTGCATCCGTCGATCGCGGTGAAGGTGACGGCGTTGTCCGATGAGGAGAACACGTCGAACTGCGCGAGCGGCTCGGCGCCGGCGGTGGCGCTCCAGCGGATCGTGTACGGCTGCGCCGGCACGACCTCGTTGAACGTCGGCGCCTGCACGAAGGCCGACGGCGGCTCGGTGGAGACGACGCGGTAGACCGCCGAATCGCTGGCGGTGCCGCCATGGCCGTCGTCGACGGTGACGGTGAGGACGTTGTCGCCGTTGTGGAGATCCTGGATGCAGACGTTGGGGTAGTTCGAGATCGGCGCCCCGGTCTCGTCGCTGATCAGCCAGGTCAGCATGTCGTTGTCGGGATCGCTCGCGCCGGGGCGGAACACCGTCTCGCGCGTGTTCTCGAGCAGGACGTCAGGTCCGGCGTTCGCGACCGGCGGCCGGTTGGTAGTGGCGGCGACGTTGAGGAGGACGACGCCCCATGACGCGATCAAGTCGGTCTGGCCGTCGCCGTTGAGGTCGGAAGTATTCAGGGACGTCAGCATGTTGCGGTAGTGGCGGTCGTTGGGTTCGAATGGTTCCGAGCCGCTCTGATCGCCAATCGAGAAGTTCCGGAGGCCGGTGAAGGTTCCGTCACCGACGCCCCGCAGGAACGAGACGCTGTCCCAGGTCTTCCACAACTCGGCGCAGTCGTCGCGAACGATTGACGAGTGGTTGCCGGTGACGACGTCGGTGATGCCATCACGGTTGAAGTCGCCGACGACAATCTGCTTGGGGCCGGTCGCGACCGGGTATTCGACCGGCGCGCGAAAGGTGCCGTCGCCGTTGCCGGCCAGCATGAGAACGAAGCCGCTGCCCTCCGCCGAGCCGAACTCTTCGGCGCGGCCCGCGGAGACGAGGAGATCCGTGCGGCCGTCGCGGTTGACGTCGGCCGACGTGACATCCGTGGCCCTCGGGATAGCGATATCCGCCGCCGTGAAGAGCAGCGCCCCCTGGTTCAGGAAGATCGAAATCGAGGCCACGACGTTGGCGACCGCCAGATCGCGGCGGCCGTCGCCGTTGAGGTCGGCAATGATGCCGTCGATCGGGCCGTTCATGTCGGGCAGCGATGCAGGGGTTCCGAAGGTGAAATCGCCGTTGCCCGGATAGACGAGTACGCCTTCACTGCCCTGGCTGACGAGGTCCCGCTTGCCATCGCCGTCCATGTCGGCGCTGAGCGCGAGCCCTTCGTCGGGGCCCGGACCGACCGTCCGCGGCGCGCCGAGCGCCGTCGTCCCGTTGCCGGGCAGGATCACCAGCGAGCCGCTCGTCCCTACCGCGATGACGTCGGGATTGCCGTCGCCGTTGAAGTCGGCGACGCCGAGCACTCTGCCGCGGAAGGAAGACACGACCGGCGCGTTGAAGGTGCCGTCGCCCTTTCCGGTGGCGACCTGCACCATGCCGCCGGTTTCGACGCCGTTGACGAACGTCGTCGTCGACGAGGAGACGAGGTCGGTGATGCCGTCGCGATTGAGATCGCCGGGCCAGACCCGCTGGTTGATTCGCGCATCCCGCAGCACCCGCACCGCGGGCGCGGGACTTGTCTGCGCCACGATTGTTTCGCGCACCGGCGCGAACATCGCGATGGCGGTCGCCAGAGCGCCGACGGCCAGGGCGCGCCCTCGGTGGAAGTTGGAGTTTACGACCCCGCACGAGTGAGTTCCGTGTGACGGCCGTGGCATTCGCGTTTCCTCCGCTTACTGCGACTGGAAGCCGGGCTGGACGAGCAGCACGTTGTCGAACCGGGCAGCTCCACTGACGGTGTTGTTGTGCGTGGTATGCGCCAGGCCCACGGTCGCGGTTTCCGCCATCATCACCGTCGCCGTTCCGAACTGCGCGAAGGTGACGCCGTCGACCGAGTAGGAGGCGGTGAAGGTGTTGCCCGATCGCTGGAGCTTCAGCCACCGCGGCGCGACGCCGGCCGCCGAGGCGGCGACGAAGCTCTGGCCGCTTGTCTGCGGTCGATACTGCAGGCTCAGCCCCTTGCCCGGCGTGACCATCACGAACACGTGCTTCGAGCCGGGGTCGAGCGACTCCCGGAACATCACGCCGGCCTTCGCCCAGGCGTGCGTGTTGTCGATGCTGACCACCCGGGCGGTCAGCGTGGACTCGGCGACCGCCGCGGTCGACGTCCACAGGTAGGCGAACGCGTCGCCGGCGCCCCAGATGTCCGCGCCTCGCGAGGTCAACGCGTAGTCAGTGAAGTCGTAGGTGGCCGCGGCGGTGGTGGAGCCGATCGCCCGCGGCCCGACCCACTCCGGCAGCTGGCCGCCGCGCAGGTTCGAGAACGTCGCCCTGGCGAGCGTGCCGTCGGCATGGCTGGTGACGGCGAGGCCAACGTTGGCCTGCGTGTAGTTGGCCAGCGTATCCTGGCCGACCAGCGTCCAGCGATCGGTCAGGTTCTTCTTGTAGTAGCCGCGGATGACGCCGTTGACGGCGGTGAGCCGCAGCCACACCGGTGCCGTAATCGCGGCGCGCGTCGTCGCCAGGCTGGTGGCGCCCGCGCTCTTCCGGCGCTGGAAGGACACACCGTTGCCAGGCGTGACGAAGATCGACGCCTGCGGCGCGTTTGCGGCCAGGCTGGTGCGCACCATCAGCCCGGCCTTGGTCCAGGGGTGGACGTTCTGCACGGTGTCCACCCTGGTCTGGATCTCGAACGCGGTCGGCTGCGGACGATAGACGAAGCGGAACTCGTCGGCCGTGCCCCAGATGTCGGCGCCGCTGCCGGTGACGGTCCAGGTCGATCCGTCAAAGCCGGCGCTGCCGGCGGCCGAGACGCTGCCGACATCGCTGCTCGACCACCCCGGCGGCAGCGTGTTGCCGGCTTCATCGAGGATTGTGAACGGCGCCGAGACGCCGTCGGAGCTGCGGCCGGCGGTATCGGTGGCCGTGACCTTGATGCGGCTCTGGTTGCTCGGCGGCGACGGGTGCGGCCAGACGCATTGCCGGGCCGTCGGGCCCAGCCCGGTGCATTCGGCGATCGCCGTGAAGGTGACGGCGTTGTCCGACGAGGAGAACACGTCGAAGCGCGCAAGCGGGTTGCCGCCCTCGGTCGCGTTCCAGCGGATCGTATACGGCTGCGCCGGCACGATCTCGTTGAACGTCGGCGCCTCGACGAAGACCGACGGCGGGTCCGTGGACTCGACGGTGTAGACGATCGTATCGCTGGCGCTGTGGCCGTGGCCGTCGTCGACGGTCACGGTGATGGTGTTCGGGCCCGGATGGAGCTCCTGATAGAGGACGTTCGGGTAGTTCGAAATCAGCCGTCCGGTTTCGTCGCGAATCTCCCACCTCAACATGTCCTGGTCGGGATCGGACGCGGCCGGGCGGATCACGGTCTCGTGCGTGTTCTGGAGCAGCTGGTCGGGCCCGGCGTCGACCACCGGCAGCCGGTTGGCGACGGCGGCGACGTTGAGCAGCACGGCGCCATGCGACGCGATCAGGTCGGTTGCCCCGTCGCGGTTCAGATCCGACGTGTTCAACGAGCTCAACGTGTTGCGGTAGCGGTCGTCTTCCGCATTCAACGGGTCCGATAAAGCCTGGTCGCCGATCGAGAAGTTCCACGGGCCGGTGAAGGTGCCGTTGCCGGCGCCAAGCAGGATCGAGACGCTGTCCCAGGTCTTAAAGCTCGGACTTGCGCCGTCGTCTCGATACAACGCAGAACTATTGCCGGTAGCCACATCGGTAGTGCCGTCGCGGTTGAAGTCGCCGGCGACGATCTGCTGTGGGCCCATCGCGACCGGATACTCGACCGGCGTGCCGAAGGTGCCGTTGCCGTTGCCGATCAGCACGAAGACGAAGCCGCTGCCCGGCCCGGTAAAGAGCTCGGCGCGGCCGGCAGAGACGAGGAGATCGCTGCGGCCGTCGCCATTGACGTCGGCGGCGGTGACGTCGGTGACCTGCTCTGGAAACGCGATGTCGGCGGCGGAGAAGAGCAGCGCTCCCTGGTTGATGAAAATCGACACCGAGTTCGCGATGTTGGCGATCGCCACGTCGCGCCTCCCGTCACCGTTGAAGTCGGCGATGATGCCCTCGACCGGGCCCCTCTCGTCGGTGAGCGTCGCCGGCGTCCCGAAGGTGAAGTCGCCATTGCCCGGGTAGACCGCCACCCCGCCCGTGCCCTCGACGACCAGGTCGCGCCTGCCGTCGTCGTTCAGATCCGCCGCCAGGGCCCACTGGCCTTCGAACACCTGCGCGACGCCGCGCGGCGCGCCAAGGGCGGTGGTGCCGTTGCCAGGCAGGATCGCGATCGATCGGTTGTTGTTCGCTGTCGGCACCGAGGCGATCACATCCGGATTGCCGTCACCGTTGAAGTCGGCGGCGCCGACCACCAGGCCCTTGTGGGAAGACTGAACCGGCGCGTTGAACGTCCCGTCGCCCTTGCCCGTGGAGACCTGCAGGAAGCCGCCGGTCGGCACGCCGTTCACGAACGAGGTCGGCGACGTGGACACCAGATCGGTGATCCCATCGCGATTGAGGTCGGCCGGCCAGGCATGGTCGCTGATTCGGAAATCGCGCAGTACCCGCACCGCCGGCGCGGCGCTGGTTTGTGCGACGACCGTGTAACGCGCCGCGGGCGCGGTGAAGAAGCATGCGGCGAGTGCCGCCACTGCGACAATCGCGAAACGGCGGCGCCGCGCGAGCGTGGTAATGCTGAATTGGGAAAAATCATTGCCCACACACAGCCGTAGCATTCGCTTCCTCCCGGACGATGACTGGCGTGCGCAACGCGTGCCAGAAAGAAAGGCTGGAAGGCGGGAAGGCAGGAAGGAGGAAAGGCGAAGGATGCAGGGAGAAAAGGTTGGAAGGAAAGGGCGGAAGTGGCGGAAGGGTGGGAAGGGTGAAAGGTCGAGTTGAATGTGGAAAGGTCGTGCTTAGCGGAGAGGCGACGGTCGTGCTTTACGGATACAGCAGCGTGCGAACCCAGCGGCCGTTCTCGCGCGTGAAGCGCGCGCGGTCGTGGAGGCGGGCGGCGTGGCGGGTCCAGAACTCGATCGCGATCGGCACGACGCGGTAGCCGGACCAGAAGGGCGGGCGCGGCACCGGGCGGCCGTCGAAGCGCGCGCGCTCAGTCTCGACCTGTTGCTCGAGCGCGGCGCGCGAGTCGAGCGCCGCGCTCTGCTTCGACGCCCACGCGCCGAGCTGCGACTCGCGCGGCCGGCTGGCGAAATAGGCGTCGGCCTCCTCGTCCGCCACGCGCTCGACGTTGCCTTCGACGCGCACCTGGCTGCCGAGCGGCGGCCAGTAGAAGCAGAGGGCGGCGTAGGGGTGGGCGGCGAGCGCGCGCGCCTTGCGGCTCTCGAGGTTGGTGTAGAAGACGAAGCCGCGCGCGTCGACCTCCTTGAGCAGCACGTAGCGGCTCGACGGCCGGCCGTCCAGGTCGACGGTGGACAGCACCATGGCTTCGGGCTCCTCGAGGCCGGACTTCGCCGCCCGCTCGAAGAGCTCCGCGAACATCGCAATCGGGTCGTCAGTAGTCATGCTCAGCGGCCTTTAGCGTAACGCGCGGCGGCTGAACGGCAAAGACAGAGGCAGATGCCCGCTACGCTGCCGGCAAAGGAGGCTACATGCGACACTCGCTCAACCTCGTGATCTTCGCCCTCACGTTTCTGGTGATGCTGGGACAGGCTCACTCCGCGCCGGCCCAGACGCCGAAGCCCGACCCGACGCCGCGCGACGTGCTGCTGCGCCACTGGACCGAGATCGGCGACAAGGTGGTGAAGATGGCGGAGGAGTTCCCCGAGGACAAGTACGACTTCAAGCCGGTGCCGGCGGTGCGGACCTTCGCCGACAACCTGCGGCACGTCGCCTTCTGGAACACCTACGTGTCGGCACAGGTGAAGGGGGAGAAGATCGATCCGAAGATCAACGAGCTGCCCAAGGCGCAGTACCCGAACAAGGCGGCGATCGTGAAGGCGCTCAAGAGCAGCCTCGACGAGGCGACCGCGCTGCTCAAGAACGGCCCGGCCACGCCGTCGCCGAAGCTGCTCGACCTGTGGGTTTCGTTCACAGAGCACTCCGGCGAGCACTACGGCCAGCTGGTCGTCTACTACCGGCTGAACGGCATCGTGCCGCCGGCGTCGCGCGGCGGGAACTGACGGTCGCGATCTCTTCGAAGCGGCTGTGAAACCGCGGAGACCGCAGAGACCGCGGAGTCCTCAATCTTCTTTCTCTTCGAGAGGAATCTTGAAAAAGAGGCTCTGCGTTCTCAGCGATCTCTGCGGTTTCGCGGGCGTGGGAAGAGATCGATAGCGTTAAGATGCGGCTGAACATGCCGCGTCTCTTGCTGATCTTCTGGCTGGCGCTTGCGCTCCAGGCGCCGGCGGCGCCGCCGTTTCGCGAGGCCTTTGCCGACCTACCGGGCGTGCGGCTCTGTTATCGCGACACCGGCGGCGACGGCGTCCCGGTGGTGCTGTTGCACGCCGCGACCGGCAGCAGCCGCGTCTGGGAATATCAGATCCCCGCGTTGACGGCCGCGGGCTTTCGCGTGATCGCGTTCGATCGCCGGGGCTTTGGCCAGACCGCGATCGCGCCCGGCGGTGTCCAGCCTGGCACCGGCGCCGACGATCTGCAGGCGCTGATCGACCACCTGCACGTCGATCGCTTTCATCTCGTCGGCACCGCGGCGGGAGGGTTCGTCGCCATCGACTACGCGCTGTCGTTTCCGCAGCGGCTGCGCAGCCTGGTGCTCGCCAACACCATCGGCGGCGTCCAGGACGAGTCCTACCTGGCGCTCGGCCGCCGCATCCGGCCGCCGGAGTTCAATGCGCTGCCGGCCGACGTCCGCGAGCTGGGGCCCTCCTACCGGGCGGCGAATGCCGCCGGGACGCGGCGGTGGATGGAGCTGGAGCGTACCAACCGCGCCCCCGGCACGCCGCCGCCGGCGCAGACGATGAAGCACCAACTGAGTTTTGCGCTGGTGTCGACGATCAGGACGGCGACGCTCGTGCTGACCGGCGGCGCCGATCTCTACGCGCCGCCGCCGGTGATGCAGATGTTCGTGGAGCGGATCAAGGGCGCGGAGTCAGTGGTGATCCCCGAGGCGGGCCATTCCGCGTACTGGGAACAGCCCGACGCGTTCAACGCCGCGGTCCTCGATTTCATCCGCCGCCACTAGCACGACACGCACTTGTGGTTGTTCTTGGCGCCCATCCCCTCGAGCAGCTTGATCGTTTCGGGGTACGGCTGGGTGCGCTGCGCCGGCCCGTTCGCCATGTCCACCGTCGTCTGCCCGGAGCGGTTCACCTTTTTCACGTCGGCGCCCTTCGAGACGAGGTAGTTGATCATCTCGTTGTCGCCGCGTGACGCGGCGTTGTGGACGGCGGTGTTCCCTTCGGCGTCGGTGGCATTCACGTCGGCGCCCAATTCCTCGACCAGGAACCTGACCGCGGCGAGCATGCCGCCCGGGGCGAAGCGGTGGGCGTTGGCGGCAAACCCTTCGCCGTAGCCGGGCCCGGCGGCGGCGAGCAGCGGCGGGATGCCGGGGCCGCCGACCGGCACCGGCGGCAAGGTCGAGGTCTCGCGCGTCTCGCGCTCGTTGTCGCCGATGCGCGTGCGGCCGGCCGGCTTGGTGGTCGGCATCAGCGGGTCGGCGCCGTAGGAATGGAGCAGCGTCATCGCCTCGACGTCGCTGGCGTACGCGGCGCGCCAGAACGGCGTCGCCCCGCTCTCGTCGATCCGCAGCAGATCGAAGTTGTACTGCGTGTACCAGATCTTCTTCCTGAGCCGCTGGTTCGGATCGGCGCCCTTGTCGAGCAGCGCGCGCATCAAATCGAGATAGCCGATCTGCTGCTGCAGGTAGGCGCGCGGCTGCGGGTAGAACGCCTTCGGCGCCCACTCGACGTTCAGCACCGCGTAGAGCGGCGACATTCCGGCTTCGCTGACCAGATTCGGATCGGCGCCGAGATCGAGCAGCGCTCTCGCGGTGTCGAAATGGCCGTTGATCGTTGCGATCAGCAGCGGGCTGGTCGCGTCGGCCGGGCTCAGCTGGTTCACGTTCGCGCCGGCCTCGACCAGCGCCTGCACGGTCGGCAGCGCGCCCTGGCGCGCGGCGAAGTGCAGCGCCGACAAGCCGCCCTGCTTGCCGATCAGCTCGTTGTAGGTGTAGGCGCGTGTCACGCCGGCCACGCTGCCGGCCGCCGGCGTGCCGCGAGCCACGGCCCGCATCGGCGGCGCGCCGCCGCCCGCCGCCGTGTCGGCCGCCGCCTTCGCCGATTTCGCCGCCTGCGCGTCGCGGATCTCCTGCTGCAGCTTGTCTTCCGGCGCGATCACGTCGCTGAGGTCGACGACCTTCGACGTCACGCCAGGAGTCGCGCCGTGCTTCAGCAGCAGCCTCACCGCCTCCAGGCGATCGGCGGCGGCGCCGAACATCAAGGCCGTCTGGCCGTTCGCCGATTCGGCAGCGTTCGCGTCGGCGCCGCGCTCGAGCAGGGCCTGCAGCGCCTCGGTGTTGCCGGAGCTCGCGGCCAGCATCAGCGGCGTCGCGCCGGTCGTTGAACGCGCGTTGACGTCCGCGCCGCGGGCGGCGAGCGTCTCGACCACGGCGCGCGTCCCGCTCTGGCCGGCGAGGTGCAGCGGCGTATAGCCGCCGAGCCGGGTGGTCGCGCGCGGGTTGCCGCCGCCGTAGAGCAGCGTCTCGGCCAGCGCCGCGTCGCCGTGCATCGCCGCCCAGTGCAGCGCCGTCATGCCGTCGCCCTGCGCCGCGTTGACGTCGGCGCCTTGTTTCAGCAGGCGGCGGACCGTGTCGCCGTCGCGCGCCATCGCGGCCTCGGCAATCGTCGCCGGCGCGTCGGCGGCTCCATACACGAGCGCCGACAACATCAGTGCCGCGATCGCTGCGTACGCTGTGGTTCGCATGTTGGTCGTCTCCGCGGCGGCGCTGAAGGGCCGCCCTACGTACTCACGCAGCCAGCCCCCGGCCCCCAGTCCCCAGCCCCGGCTACCCGGCGGCGGCGTTCAGGTCCATGACGCCGCCGCTGTCGCCGAAGCTGTCGATCTCGCACCCGAGCGTCCGCAGCACCGACAGCATCGCGTTCGCCATCGGCGTGCCGTCCGCCGCCTTCAGGTGCATGTTGCCCTTGATCGCGCCGCCGCCATGCCCGGCGACGAGGAACGGGCAGCGCTTGTGGTTGTGGACGTTCGAGTTGCCCATCGGCGAGCCGTAGAGGATGACGCTGTTGTCGAGCACCGATCCCTGGCTGTCGGGCGTGTTCTTCAGCTTCTCGAGCAGATACGGCAGCAGGCTGACGTGATACGCGTTGATCTTCGCAAAGTCGAGGATCCGGTCCTCGCGGTCGGCGTGGTGCGAGGCGATGTGGAACCCGGTGGTCACGCCGGTCGAGGGGTAGACGCGGTTGCTGACGTCGCGGCTCAACTTGAAAGCGAAGACGCGCGTCACGTCGGCGGCCAGCGCCGCCGCCTGCAGGTCGAACATCAGCTTGACGTGCTCGTCGTAGGAATCGGGCACGCCGTTGGGCGCCGTCGGCAGCTCGCGCACCTCGCCGCTGGCGTTGAACGCTTCGACCTTCTGGATGCGGCGCTCGATCTCGCGGACATCCGACAGGTAGTCGTCGAGCCGCGCACGGTCGGCGCTGCCGAGGGTCGACTTCAGCTGGCCGACCGACTCGCTCACCCAGTCGAGGATGCTGCGGTCGCGCCGCCGGCGCTGCGCGCGCGCGGCGGGCGTCGCGCCGACGCCGAACAGCTGATCGAACACCGCCCGCGGGTCGCGGATCATCGGCAGCGGCTCGGAGGGCGAGGCCCAGCTGATCGAGTCGGTGTAGGCGCACGAGTAGCCGTAGAAGCAGCCGCCCGCCTGGTCGACGTTCTCGATGCACAGCTGCATCGAGGGGATCGGCGAGTCCTGGCCGAACTGCCGGGCGTAGACCTGGTCGATCGAGATGCCGGCCTGCAGGTCCGACCCCTGCGTCTGGTGCGGGTGCGACTGCGTCAGGAAGACCGCCGCCGAGCGGAAGTGATCGCCGCCGATTTCCGGCGGGACGAACGCTTCGGCGTTGCGCACGTCGGTGTTGCTGACAATCGTCAGGTAGTCGCGGTACGGCTCGAGCGAGGCGAGGGAGGTCGCGCTCAGGTCGAACCGCGCGCCGGTCTCGGCCGGCGACCACAGGTTCTTCTTCAACCCGAACGCGGTGCTGCCGGCCGAGCCATGCACCATCTCCATGGCGATCAGGCGCAGCTTGCGCGACGAGGCGGTGTCCTGCGCCCAGGCCGTGCCGGCGGGCGACATCGCGTCGAGGAAGGGGAGCGCGATCGCCGCGCCAATCCCCTTGAGTACCGTGCGTCGCTGAAGATGTCTTTTGGTGATGAACATGTTCTTGGTGCCGTCCGGTTTATCGCTGCTGCGCCGCGGTCTCGGTGACCTCGGAGCGCGTCATCTGGAATGCGCCGCTGTTGACGATGCCGAGGATGAATGCCGAGATGCGGTTGTCGTTCTTCGCCGCGCCGCGCGCAATCGCGCGGATCGCCGGCATGTCGAAGTACTCGACGCGCCGTCCGAGCGCGTAGGTCATCAGGTTCTCGGTAAATGTCTCGAGAAACACGTCCTGGTGGCTCAGGAGCGCCGCGCGCAGGCTCGCCGGGCCGTCCAGCCTGGTGCCGTCGTACATCACGCCGGTCGCGTCCACCGGTTTGCCCGCTTCCTTGATTCGCCACCGGCCGGTCACGTCGAAGTTGTCGAGCGCCAGGCCGAGCGGATCGATGACGCGGTGGCACGACGCGCACGCCGGGTTCTTGCGGTGCTCCTCCATGCGCTCGCGCGTCGACAGAATCCTGCCGCCGACGTTGGCGCCCGTCTGCTCGAGCGCCGGCACGTCGGGCGGCGGCGGAGGCGGCGGCGAGCCGAGCAGCACTTCCATGATCCACTTGCCGCGCATCACCGGCGACGTCCGGTCGGCGACCGAGGTGAGCAGCAGCATGCTGCCGTGCCCGAGCAGCCCGCGCCGGTACTCCGGCACCGGCACGCGGCGGAACGCGGTGCCGCTGACGTTCGGGATGCCGTAGTGCTTTGCCACCCGCTCGTCGGCGAACGTGTAATCCGCCGTCAGCAGATCCAGCACGCTGCGGTCTTCGTGGACGATGCTGTCGAAGAACAGCTGCGTTTCGCGGACCAGCGAGTCGCCCAGCGTGCGGTCGAAGTAGGGATAGAGGATCGCGTCCGGCAGGATGTGATCGACGTCGTTGAGGCGCAGCCACTGCGTGGCGAAGCGGGTCGCGAGCGTCTCCGACCGCGGATCCGCGAGCATCCGCCTGGCCTGCTTTTCGAGCATGCCGGGCGCGCTGAGCCGGCCATGCGAGGCAACCGTCATCAGCTCCGCATCCGGCGCCGTCCCCCAGAGAAAGAACGAGAGGCGCGAGGCCAGATCGAGATCGGCGACGCGAACCGACTTGCCGGCCGCGCGCCGCGGCTCGGCCGCCTCGAGGCGGAAGAGGAACTGCGGGCTGACGAGCATCGCCTCGATCGCCGCCCCCACGCCGTGCTCGAAATCGCTGCCCTTCCGCCCCTCGTCGTAGAACCGCATCAACCCCTGCAGGTCGCGATCGTTGACCGGGCGCCTGAAGGCCTGCGTCGCCAGGCCGCGCACGATCTGCGTCGCGCACGGACGCTCTTCGGCCGCGGACGTCGGCCGGCAGGTGAAGATCTTGCGCCGGCTCGGCGTCGCCGAGACGCCGGTCACGAGCTGCGGCCCGACGATGCTGAGGTCCTTGAGGTGGGGAAGCGTGGTGATGCCGTAAGCGACGCCGATCTGCGTGTCGGCCAGCGTGTGCTCGATCGGCGCGATCAGATCGTTCACCGGGCCGTCGAAGCGCTTGATGAACGCCGCCGTCACGCGCTGCGGGCCGGCGGCGACGCGAATCGGCGGTGTCTTCAGCGACAGCCCGGTGGTCACGTCACCCATCCGCGGATCGATCTCGATCAGGGTCTTCCGCACGCCGTTGATCGACAGCTCGAGTTGCTCGCCGCCGGCCGGGCCGCCGAACAGGAAGCCGCAGGCGTTGCCGTGCAGTTCCATCCGGAAGACGTAATCGCCGTCGGCTGGAAAGATGTGGACCTCCGACAGGCCGCCGCGCGTGCCGAACGGCGCGCCGTCGACGCGCTGCAGCTGTGAGGCGGTCTTCGGGACGCGGTACCGCGCCTCGCTCGCTTCGGCGGCGGCGTCGCCGATCGCCAGCGCCGTCACGCGGCTCGCCGCCCGCAGGTAGCCTTCCATCAACGACGGCGAGAACGCCTGCACGTCGGCGACGTTGTCGAAGCCCGAGCTGATCGTGTCGGGCGGCAGGAAGGCGGTCGCGTCGACGTCGACGTCGAGCAGATCCCTGACGGTGTGCCGGTACTCCGCGCGGTTGAGGCGCTGGAAGGGGCGCCACCCGGGGTTCGGGTTGAGCTTCGCGGCGGCGTCGATGTGCGTCTCCAGCGCATCCGCCAGCGCGGCCAGCGTATCGCCTGCCGGCCGGCGCGCGCCCGGCGGCGGCATCATGCCGGCGCGCAGCTTGCGAATCATCTTCTCGGCGGTCGGCGGTTGCTCCGCCGCCCGCGCGACGTCGAAGGACGCGAGCGACAGCCCTCCGGCCTTTCCGCGCTCGCTGTGGCAACCGGCGCAGTACTGCTTGACGAGGTCGGTCTGTGCGCTGGATTGGGTGTGAACCGATGCGGCCGGCGAGGCAGGAACCTGGGCGATGGGTCGGGCTGACGCCCCCAGACCGAGGAAGCCGACGGCGAGGGCTGCCAGGACCGATTGCTTCATCGGCCTACAAGTATAAGGTCTGGCGGCTTATACGGTTGCCACCCATTGTCACGCGGTCGGGACGCTTGTTTTCGTCCCTTCCAGCCCGACGGTCCCGGCCGGGCGGGCGCGGATAGCCGCCCGCCCGACCTGAGCATCTGGTGTGGCTCAGAACCTGACGGTCGCGCCGAGCCGCACAATCCGCGGCGTGAGAATGCGCGACGGGCGGCCGAGCGTGGAGCCGATCGCTTCGTTCATCAGCAGCACGTGATTCGCGTTGAGCAGGTTGAACACGTCGAGGGAACCCTCGAGCCGGGTCGTTCCCAGCGCAAAGCGCTTCGCGATTCGAACATCGACGAACTTGTTGACGGTCTCCGTCCGATCCACGCCCCGCGGCTGGACCCACAGGGTCTCGGATCCCTGGGGCAGGCCCGCAATCGTAATCGTCCGCATGAGCGGGTCGCCGTCGCGGGCCGTGAACTTGCCGGAGAACATCAGCTCGTAGGGCAGCTGATAGCTGCCGGACAAATTGAACGACCACGGGATGTCGGTGAAGATCGCCGAGCCGGCGCGGTTCAGGCGGTAATTCGGATTGTTCAGATCGGTACTGCTCCCAGGGTCCGTGAACGTGCCGCTGTGGTTGAAACCTTCGTGCTTCTGCAGCGACAGGCCGCCGAGCAGCTGCCACCGGTTGGACATCCGCTTGTTGAAGCTGAATTGCACGCCGTTGTAGTCGCTCTCGAGCACGTCGACGTTGGTGATGACGCGGTCGCGACGCGTCACCAGCGCCGAATCGAGGCTGTAGACCGAGATCGTCTGCGCGCCTCGTTCGGGGTCGGAATAGGAACGCGTCGCTGACGTATACGCGCTCGCCGGCCGGGCCAGATCGACGATCGCCAGACCGTTGCGATGCTGCCGGCGATGGTAGCTCACCGAGACGCCGAAGTTCGGCGCCAGCTCGTGATCGACGCCGACGTTCATCTCGTCGCTGTATGGCCGCGAGGCGTTGCCGTCCATGCGCGGGAAGATGCCGGTGAAGCCGGTGAAGTTGGTCAGGTTCAGCTCGCCGGGATCGAGCTGCAAGTCGTTGTCGCGGTCGATCCACGGCACTTGCACGTTGATTCTGGCATTCGGGTTGATCGCCTCGGCGATCTCCGAACCGAACTGATTGTAGAAGCGGCCGTAGTACGCCTTCAGCGCCGTGTGTCCCTTGCCGAAGAGATCGTAGGAGACGCCGATGCGCGGCGCGACATTCAGATTGAAGTCGTACAGGTCGGTCTGCGTGAACGATCGCGCGCCGACGAAGACGCCGGCGGCACTCGACTGCGCCGGCAGGAACGCCTTCACGCCGTCGAACCGGGCACCGTAGTTGATGGTCGCTCTCCCGAAAACCCAGCGATCCTGCGCGAAGGCAGACCAGGTGCGGAGGCGGTGATCGGACTCGACCGGCGTATTGGCGATCTGCGCGCGCAGCGCGACGCCGTCGTTGGTCTCGAGGAACAGGTCGCCGTTGCGCGTGATGTCGTACTCCATCTTCTCCCAGGAGAGCTGCGTGCCCGCCTTGAAGTCGTGGCTGCCCGGCCCGAGGCTCTGGGCGAAGTAGCCAAGCGTCGCGTTCGCCTGGTAGCGATGGTTCGGGTTGAGCGATTGTTCCGTCGCTGCGTTGGACTGCGTGTTCCGGACGATGTCCCGGATGGCGATGTCGTTCGGCGTCACCTCTTTCTGATAGCGCGTCGGGAACAAGCCCCACATCCGGCCGACCCGGGCATCGAAGACCGTCGCCCTGCCGAACACCTGGTTGATCTGCGCGACGTAGTTCTGCGCCGGCTGATCCTGCAGCACCGAGGCCTTGTCCTCGGTGAACAGGTAGGGGGCGTTGCGGCGATGGAAGCGGTACTTCAGGTTCCGGTTGAACATGAACGAGAGCCTGGTTGCTGCCGCCGCGTTCCACGTGGCCTTGCCCATGTAGTTCTCGATCCGGTTGTCGTCGATCGCCTGGCTGCCGTCGGCGTTGCGGGCGCCGATCTGCAGCTGGTCGAGGCGCCAGCGCCGGGTCGCGCCGAAGAACCACACCTTGTCTTTCTTGATCGGACCGCCGACCGTCGAGCTCCAGTCGTAGGAAATGTCGACCGGGTTGCCGGCGGCGCCCGTCTGCTGTCCCGCCGTCAATCCCAGCCGCGCACGCAGCGCATCGTCGACGTTGGTGCCCTGCAGGCTGTCGTTCATGAAGTAGAAGTTGTGATCGCTGCTGAAGCGGTTGCCGCCCGACTTCGTCACCATGTTCATGTAGACGCCGCTGACATCGCTCTCTGCGGTGCCCGACGCCGTCTGCATGTTGTATTCCTCGTACATCTCGAAGCCGTAGTACTGCATGGTGGCGCCGCCGCTGCCGCCGCCCCAGTTCGTCTTCAGGCCGTCGATCGAAAACGACTTCTGGCTGTCGGCCGATCCGAACGCCTCGACGTTGTACTGCTGCATGCCCTCCGTGCCGCCGACATCGAGGCGTCCGGTCACCACGCCGGGCACGAGGCCCGCCATCACCCACGGGTTGCGGCCGGTGGGGATGGCGTCGAACAGCTCCTTCGAGACGTTGGTCTGCGTGGTCGTCGTGCCGACGTCCACGACCGGCGACGCGCCGGTGACGACAACGGTTTCCTGCAGGTTGCCGACGGCGAGCTCGACGTCGAGGCGCGTGGTCTGGGCGACCAGCACCCGAATGTCTCCGCGCTTTAGCGTCGTGAAACCGCTCAGCTCGTAGGTCACCTCGTAGGTGCCCGGCGGCAGCCCCGTCAACTGGTAGGTGCCCGCCTCACCCGTCGCCGTGGTCCGGGCGCCACCGATCAACGAGGTGCTCGTGACATTGACGGTCACGCCGGGGAGAATGGCGCCCTGCGCGTCGTGGACGACACCGGACAGAATGCCGGTCTGCTGGGCGGCAGCGGGCGTCGACACGAGAATGGTGCCAAGCACGAACATTAGAATCCGACGCTCGACAAGACGACGCATGCGCCCTCCTCGGTATCCTTCGTCGCATCGACATCGGGACTGATGCGGATGGTGAAGGTGGCGGAATGGTACACCCGCGCGCCGGCCGGGTTCGAGAAAAGGGGATCGTCGTCACAGGCTCCGCTCGTGGACAGGCGGCTATCCGAAAAGTTGGATCAGCGAGAAAAATCCCTTCTATAGTTGCATCCCGTGCGCGAGGGCGCGGCGTGCTTTGACGCAAGATCGGGGGCCACGGTGTGTCATCACCGCGCCTTTCTGAACGCAGGACACGAAAAACTCGAAGGAGACATATGGTGATTTTGAGACGGCTTCTGCTTTGCGGGCTGTGCCTGCTCGGGGCCGCGTCGGCTTATGCGCAGGTTCAGACCGGGTCGATTACGGGGACGGTCACCGATTCGAGCAACGCCGTCCTGCCGGGCGCGACCGTCACGCTCAGCGGCGAGCGGCTCATCGGCGGCGACTCGACGGTTGTGACCGACGCCTCAGGCGTGTACCGGTTCGATCGCCTGTCGCCCGGCTCCTACAACGTGAAGTTCGAGCTGCAGGGCTTCAAGACAATCATTCAGTCCGACATCCGGATCAGCGCCGCATTCGTGGCGACGGTCAACGGCAAGCTCGAGGTCGGCAGCGTCAGCGAGTCGATCACGGTCACCGGCGAGTCGCCGACGATCGACACCAAGTCGAACGTCCAGCAGACGGTGATGAACCAGGAGATCCTCGAAGGCGTCCCGACCGGCCGCGACCCGTGGTCGCTGGCGAAGCTGATTCCAGGCGTGCAGGTCGCGACCTACGACGTCGGCGGGACGCAGTCGATTCAGCAGAGCAGCCTCTCGTCGCACGGCTCGAACACCAACGACGTCAGCTACAACATCGACGGCGCGACGGTGAACTGGCCGGGCGGCGGCGGCGGCGCGACGATGCTGTATTACGACCAGGGAATGTTCGAAGAGGTCAACTACATGACCTCGGCGATCCCGGCCGAAGTCCTGGCCGGCGGCCTCTCCATCAACATGGTGACCAAGGACGGCGGCAACAAGTGGCGCGGCAACCTCCGCTACTCGTTCGCCAACGACGGCCTGCAGTCGGAAAACCATCTCGGCGACAAGGTGCAATTCCTGCCGACCGGGGCGCGCACGAACTTCCTCGGCAACCCGACGCAGAAAACCTACGACGTCAACCTCTCCGGCGGCGGCGCGCTGGTGCAGAACAAGCTGTGGGTCAACGGCACGATCCGCCGCTGGGTGGTCAACAAGCTGACCAACGCGAGGAACGCCGACGGCACGCAGGCGCTCGACGACAACACGCTGAAGAACTACTCGGGCAAGGCGGTGGCGTCGTTCTCGCCCAACAACCGGCTGTCGGCGTCGTACCTGTGGAACGACAAGATCCGCGGCCACCGGCGCGACACGCCGCCCGACAACGTGCCCGACATCGCGGCGCTGGTCCAGACCAATCCGGCGCAGACGACGCAGGCGAAGTACACCGGCATCCGCAGCCGCCTGGTCTACGAGTCGAACTTCAGCGTGATGGACGGCCAGACCAACTACGGCTATCAGCCGGGCACGCCGGCCGACGCGATCCGCGTCCAGGACGGCACGCTGTCATCGGCCAACTTCGCTGCCAGCCGGGAGGAACACCAGCCCAACTCCCGCCATCAGTTCGACAACATCCTGTCGTACAACAAGAGCGCCTTCGGCGAGCACCTGTTCAAGGGCGGCGTGCAGTGGGCGCGGCTGTATTACGAGTCACAGTACACGGTGCACGGCGACCATCACCTGATCTACAACGGCGGCGTGCCGCAATCGGTTCGTATTTTCAACACGCCGGCGAACCCGAAGAACATCGAGCGGATGCTGGGCCTCTTCTTCCAGGATTCGTGGTCGATCAACCGCCTGACGCTCAACCTCGGCATGCGCTACGACCGCGCCAAGGGCATCCTGCCGGCGCAGTCCAACCCGGGCGGCACGTTCATTGCCGCGCGCAGCATCCCGGAATCGGAGCCGATCAACCAGTCAATCGCGGTGTGGCGCACCGGCGCGTCGTACGATTTGACCGGAAACGGCAGAACGGCGCTGAAAGGCAGCTACAGCCGCTATGGCCTGCAAGTGGGCATCGACCGCGTCACGAGGGTCAACCCGCTCTCGAACTCGTCGCAGGACTGCGCCTGGTCCGATCCGAACCGGGATGGAAGATTTCAGCCCTCAGAGCTCGGCACGTGCCCCGGCTTTGCCAGCATCTCCACCTTCTACCCCGATGCCGACGGCCCGAACTGGCCCTACTCGGATGAAGTGACGGCGGGCATCGAGCACCAGGTGATGCGCGACATGCGCGTTGGCGCGATGTACTACTACCGCACCAACCGCGACCAGCTGGCGGTGCGGAACCGCGCCGTGCCGACCAGCGCGTACATTCCCTTCACGGCGTCGATCCCGAATGGCCCGGACGGCCCGACGACGGTGACGCTGTACAACCTGGCCCCGGCGTTCAACGGGCTGCAGAACAACATCCTCGACAACGATCCGTATCTCGACACCAAGTACACCGGCGTCGAGTTCACGGCCAGCAAGCGGCTGTCGAGGAACTGGCAGATGGTGGCGGGGCTGACCATCGGGAAGAACACCGGCGGGCTCAACTCGGGCGGCACCAATTCTGGCCAGAGCGATGCGGCCACGGTCGCCCCCTTTGCCGGCGGCGATCTGAACGATCCGAACAACACGCGCTTCTCGGACGGCATCATCGGCAACGACTCCCAGGTCGCCTTCCGGCTTTCGGGCAGCTATCTCCTGCCGGCGAAGATCAATCTGGCGGGCACCCTGATCTCGAACTCGGGGTATCCGTACGTGTCGACCTATTCGGTGACCCGGGCCGCGGTGGCGCCGGCGGTGGCGCTGACGCGCGCCAACCAGACGGTGTTCCTGAGCCAGCGCGGCGAGGAGCGGCTGCCGTCGGTGACGATGGTGGATCTGCGGTTGTCGCGGCCGATCAAGATGGGCACGCGCCAGTTCGTGCCGCAGATTGACTTCTTCAACATCGGCAACGCAGCGACGATCGTCCGCTACAACCCGGCGGTGGGAGCCACTTACTTAGCGCCTGGAGAGATTCTCGCGCCGCGGATCGTGCGGGTCGGGTTCAGTATCGACTTCTGAGAGGGCAGGTAGGGCGGGGAGGGAAAGCGCTTGAGGGCAGCCCTGAAGGGCTGCGCTACGAGCACCGAGATAGCTGCTCGCTGGGACGGGGAAGGTGCGGGAAGCAAGAACCCACCTGTCTTACCTGCCCTACCCGTCCCACCAGCCCTCTCACGCCGCGAACGGCTTGTCGATCGCGGCGCTCGGAGGCGTGAAGAACTTCGCCCCGCTCTCGGTGATGTGCAGGCAATCTTCCAGCCGGATCCCGAACTCCCCGTAAATCGCGATCATCGGCTCGTCGCTGAAGCACATCCCCGGCTGCAGCGGCGTCTTGTTGCCGCGCACGAAGTTCGTCCACTCGTGGATGTCCAGGCCGATGCCGTGGCCGGTGCGGTGCGGCAGGCCGGGCACCTTGTAATCGGGGCCGAAGCCGGCGTCGGTGATCACTTTCCGCGCGGCGGCGTCGACCGCCTCGCAGGGTACGCCGGGCTTCGCGGTGTCGAAGGCGGCCTGCTGCGCGCGGCGCTCGAGGTTCCAGACGTCGATCTGCCGCGTGCTCGGCTTGCCGAACACCACCGTGCGCGTGATGTCGGAGCAGTAGCCGTCGACCGTGCAGCCATCGTCGATCTGGACCACGTCGCCTTCCTTGAGGCGCTGCGGCGTGATGCTGCCGTGCGGGAAGGCGGTGTATTCCCCGAAGCTGACCGCGACGTCGGCGTTGCTTGCGCCGATGGCGTCGTAGGCGGCGAGGATGTTGCGCTGCAGGTCGCCCTGCGTCATCCCTTCGTGGAGCGTGGCGAGGCCCGCCTTGTAGGCGGCGAGCGTCATGTCGTTCGCCTTCTGCATCAGCGCAATCTCGGCCGGCGACTTGATCATCCGGCAGCCGGCGGTGATCGGATCGGCGCTGACGTAGTCGAGCGCCGGCGCTTCGGTCCTGACGCCGTTCATGATGAAGAAGCGCAGCCGCTCCTCGACGCCGATGCGGCCGGCGGCGATGCCGCGATCGCGGAAGATCTGCGCGATCGCCTTGTACGGGCTGTCGTCCTCCTGCCAGGTGCGGACGTCGGTGCCGAACTTGATCAGCTCGCGCGCCCGCGCCTCCTCGAAGCCGGGGCAGACCCACGCGAATTCGCCTTTCGCCGGGATCACCGCCACAAACGGCCGCTCGCTCTGGCCCCAGCGGACGCCGGTGAAATAGAACAGGCTGGTGCCGGCCTCGATCATGATCGCGTCGAGGCGGTTCTCGGCCATCAGCCGCCGCGCCTTCTCGATCCGCGCCCGCCGCTCGTCGAGCGTGATCGGCACGATACCGTCGGTCATCGGCTTCAGCGCGCGAATCGAGGGCGGGATGGACGAGCTGTCCTGCGCCTGCGCCTCCACGTTGGCAGCGCGGCCCCCGCCGCACGCCACCGCGCCGGCCGCGAGGCCCGCGGTGGCCGATTGCTTCAGAAACCGTCGACGATTGATTCTCATGTTCTTATCCGATGCATCCAGGTAGCCGAAGACCACGAAGAAACGAAGTCACGAAGACGCACGAAGAAGAATTGTTTTGTACAAAGCTTTCTTCGTGTTTTTTCGTGCCTTCGTGCCTTCGCGGTCTCAGGCTACCACTGACGTTCACGTCCAGCCCCGGTGCCGGCCTTGGACGCCGACGGAACCAGTGACAGAACGCGCGTCTCCGGGAGCCTCGCGCGATCGACTGCTCGCCCCTCCTTGAACACCATCTCGACCTTGCGGATGTTCTTGATGTCGGCGAGCGGATCCGCCGCGAGGACGACGAAGTCGCCGATCTTCCCCGGCTCGATCGTGCCGAAGTCGGTGAGGCGGCGCGACGCCGTCGCGCCGTTCTTCGTCGCGGCGACGATCGCCTGCGACGGCGTCATGCCGAGCTCGACCAGCCCCTCGATCGCCATGATTGTCCCGATGCCGTGGTCCTGCTCCTCGAACTTCGGCGTGCGCGTCAGCTCCGGCGCCGCGGCCCAGTAGCTGTCGGTGCCCGGCGTCACCAGCGCGCCGGCGCGAATCAGCTTCTGCGCGTTCTTCCTGCGCGCCTCGAGGCCCGCACCCGCGTCGGCGTCGTCCTTGCGCCGCTCCGCCGACGTCTTCTCGCGCTGGATGCCGCGGTTGTTCCTCTCCGCTTCCTCTCGCTTCTTCGCCGCCTCGTCGCGGCTCTTGAGGTGCCGCTGCCACGCCGGTCCGGTGATCGTGCTCGCCAGCATCGAGCAGACGATGCCGCGCTCGCGGATCGAGGCGACGAGATCGTCGGGCAGCTCGCGGCCGTCGAGCAGTTCCGGGTGCTGGATGCCGTCGACGCCGGCGGCCAGCGCCACCCGCAGCCCCTCGACGCTGGTGGCGTGAATCTCGACGAAGCGGCCGCGCCGCCGCGATTCCTCGACGATCGTCTTCTGCGCCTCCTCCGAGAAGCCGATGAAGGTCGGCTCGGCGAAGTGGCTGGTGGCGCCGTACTTGATGAAGTCGGGCCCCTTGTCGATGTATTTGTTCAGCGCCCGGCGCAGCTCCTCAGGCGTCATCGCCATCAGCTCTTCGCCCGCCTCCTGTGCGATGTAGTCGTTCATCTGCTCCTGGAAGAGCGTCAGCGGCGCGGTCACGCGGCTGAACGAGAAGGAATAGGGCCCGCTCCAGCCGAGGATGTTGCCGGCGGCGAGGATGCGCGCGCCGCTCTTCTCGCCGCGCTCGATCGCGTCGCGCACCTCGGTGAGCGGCACCAGCGCGCCGTAGCTGTCGCGCACCGTCGTGACGCCGTAGCTCAGATCGATCTGCGCCGCCTCGAGCACGATCTCGCGCTGCCGCGGCTGGTAGCGGACCAGCGACTCGTAGCGGTCGTTCTGGCCGCCGTAGAGCGACAGGTGGACGTTGGTGTCGATGAAGCCGGGCACGATCCACCGGCCGCGCGCGTCGATCTCGGTGGCGCCGGCCGGCACCGCCACGCTGCGCCGCGGCCCGGCCGAGACGATGCGCGAGCCCGACAGCACGACAACCGCGTCGGCCACCGGCGGCCCGCCGCGGCCGTCGACCAGCGTCGCGCCGACGATCGCTGTTGCCGGCGCCGTCTGTGCAGACAACCGCAGGCATAACAGACCTGCCAGAGCGAACGCGGACCAGGTGTTTGGTGCCCTCATGCGTCAGTTCCTCACGCGCCAGGCGTAGGGCGCGGCTTCAGCCGTGCGATGAGGCACCGTTGAAGCGGTGCCCTGCGTACGGAGCGTAAAGTCTAAAGTAAGATGGTCGTTCCTGGAGGACGTATGAAGAAGGCCATGCTCATCGCCGCCGCCTGGGCGTTCGTGCCGGCGCTGGCATTCGGACAGATTCAGAAGACGGTCAACGTCAACGAGATCGTCGAGCTGGAGCTCATGACGACGAGCGAGGCCTGGGACAAGATTCACAGCCAGGGGAAGACCTCCGTGCTCCTGATCACCGGCGGCACCGAGGCGCGCGGGCCGCACAACGTGCTCGGCGGCCACACCATCATGTCGCGCCATCGCGGCGTCGAGGTCGCCCGGCGTCTCGGCAACGCCCTCCTCGCGCCGGTGGTGCCAGTTGCCGTCGCGGCGACCGGCGTCACGCCGGGAACGAAGACGCCGGGCGGCTACCAGATCCCCGCCGAAGCCTTCAAGGCGCTGCAGCTCGGGCTGATCGACAGCCTCTCGTACAGCGGCTTCAAGGACATCTTCGTGATGGGCGATCACGGCGGCGGGCAGAAGGAGATGAAGAAAGCGGTCGAGGAGATGGACGCGAAGCTGTCGCCGAGCGGCGTCCGCGTCTACTACATCAACGACTTCTACCAGAAGACGCACGACGACATCGACATGTACATGTACGAGCACAAGCTGCCGATTGGCGGCCACGGCGCGATGATGGAGACCTCGGAGATGCTCTACGAGCAGCCGGTGTCCGACATGTACGTGCGCCCGAATTACAAGACCGTGCCGTTCGACTCGACTAACCAGACGCCGGAGCAGTGGAAGGCGGCGCGCGACGCGCGGATGGCCAGGCAGGCCGCGGCGGCCTCCGGCGCGCCGGCGGCGACGACGGCGGGCGCGGGCGGCGGCGGCGGACGCGGGAGCGGACGCCCGGCGCAGGATCCGAACGCGCCACCCCGGCCCAACTTCGCGTTGAGCGGCGACCCGCACTCGTCGACGAAGGAGATCGGGAAGGACGTGTTCGAGATCGGCGTCCGCAACACCGTCGCCGAAATCAAGAAGCAGATGGCCGAGCGGCGCGGGGCGCGGACGGGCGGCTAGTTGCTAGTTACTCGTTGCTGGATGTCTGCTGTCGTGACAGCTAGACACCTAGCAACCAGCAACCAGCAACTAGCAACTAGCTCCGGACACCGAGCGCCACGTCATTTCACAGGCGCGAAGGTGTGGGGGATATATTCGATCCGATTCTTGTGCTTCGCGGGATCCCACTTCGGCCACATCTCCTGGCCCGAACTGTAGAAGCCGGCGCTGGTCAGCGTAATCGTCGCCTCGGCGGCGCCGGTGTTCTCCCAATACCAGCCGTGAATGCCCGCCGCTGAGGCGATGAACGACCCCGACGCAAAATTGCCCTGCCCCTTCTCGTAGCTCATCACGCTGACGCCGATGCCGTCCGGGTCGCCGTGGAATTCGTACTTCATCGGCCCGGTGGCGCTCCACGTGTAGACCATCCCGCCGCCGCGCTCGATGCGGTACTTGTACTCGAACGCCTGCCCCGGCCCGAGCTTGAACGTCGTCGTCTCCGTGTTGTAAATGCGCGGCAATGGCGCCGCGTCCCCTTCCGCGGCGGCGGGCGTGGCATCGACGCCGGCGTCGGCTTCGTACAGCGCCGTCAGGCCGAGCGCCCGTCCGGTTCCGAGCGGGTCGATGCCATACTCCGCGGGCAGCACCGCGCCGACCAGCACCACCGCGGCGACGGCAAGCGCGATCGCGGTCGCGGCGAGGAGCCGCCTGCCCGTCGGCGGCGCGGGCGGTGCCGCGTTGACGTTCTCTGGAAGCGCCATCACCGTGACGTCAGAAAGTAGCCGGACAGCTGCGCGCCCGCGAGCACGAAGCCGGCCGCCATCAGCAGCGTGTTGGTGGCAAACGCGTGCCGCAGGAAGCCGGGCCGTGTCCGCCACGCGGTCAGCGCGATCAGGATCGAGCCGAGCGCCAGCACCTGCCCGATCTCGACGCCGGCGTTGAAGCTGACGATGTTGGTGACGAGACCGGCGCGGGGGAGCGCGAAATCCTGAAGCTTCGTCGCCAGGCCAAACCCGTGGCAGAGACCGAACAGCAGCACGGCGGCGCGTGGATCCGGCTGCAGGCCGAGGACGCGGCGGAACCCGTCCATGTTGTCGAAGGCCTTGTAGGCGACCGACAACCCGATCACCGCGTCGACCAGATACGGGTTGGCGCGAACGCCGCCGAGCACCCCCGCCAACAGCGTTGCGCTGTGCCCGATGGTGAACAGGCTGACGTACAGCACGACGTCACGCGGGCGATAGAGGAAGAAGATCACCCCGACCAGGAAGAGGAGGTGGTCGTAGCCGGTGACCATGTGCTTCGCGCCGAGGTACATGAGCGGCGCGATCGCGGCGCCCTTCAGCGTCTCGAGGAAGCGGGCATCGCCGCGCGCAACCCCGTGAGCGCTGAGGACCGCGGGCGCGAGCGCGATGGCCAGCACGATCGCGGCCCAAAGCGTCAGCGAACTGAGGCGACGGCTGAGGTTCAAGTTCTGAGATTGTAAGCGATGGCTGGCCAATACCAGCTCGGCAGCCCGCGCCGCTGCGGCCGGGCGCGAACCTTGGTCGGCTTTTTGCTCAGCATCTGAGCGTGAAGATGCACTCATTATCCGTCTGCGCGGCGGCCGCCATCCTGATCGCGTGGCAGTCGCCGGCCGTCCAGGGCGACGACAAGTCACCGTTTGCCAAGATGTCGCAGAAGGCGCGCCTCGCCGCCATTCGCCGCGCGCAGGTCTGGAAGGCGACCGACGTCAAGGCGAAGGACCTGAAGAAGGGGCCGATCGACCACGATGGGTTCGCGCCGCAGGCGCTCCTGCCCTGCGCCTATCGCGAGCGCGACATGAGCGGCCGGACGCCGAAGTTCACCTGCGAGCTCGCGAAAGGCGACGAGATCAAGGTCAAGTACGGCGCCGACAACGGCGAGGTCTACGCCGAGGTCGCCGCCACACGCCTGATGTGGGCGCTCGGCTTCCCTGCCGATCGGATGTTTTCGGTGCGGGTCGCGTGCGAAGGGTGCCCGGCCGATCCGCACACGAAGAAAGGCGAGACCGCCGGCACGGTGCTGTTCGACCCCGCCGCGGTGGAGCGCAAGATGAAAGGCGCGGCGATGGAGACTTCGCCCGATTCAGGCTGGGCCTGGAACGAGCTCGACGAAGTGCGCGAGGCCGAGGGGGGCGCGCCGCAGGCGCAGCGCGACGCCCTGAAGCTGCTCGCCGTGTTTCTGCAGCACGGCGACAACAAGCCGTCGCAGCAGCGGCTGGTCTGCGCCAGCGCCAAGGACGAGGAAGAAAACGCGGACTGCGCCGAGCCGTGGATGATAGTGCAGGATCTCGGCGTCACCTTCGGCCGCGCCAACCTGTTCAACCGCGGCAACACCGGCAGCGTCAACTACCAGGCGTGGTCCGAGGTGCCGATCTGGCTGGACGTGCCATCCTGCATCGGCAACCTGGCGCCGTCGCAGAGCGGCAGCATGGAGAACCCGCACGTCAGCGAGGCGGGGCGGAAATTCTTCGCCGACCTGCTGCTGCAGCTCTCCGACGGCCAGCTCCGCGACCTGTTCGAGACCGCGCGCTTCGCCGAGCGCAAGACCGACAACGTGCGCGCCGCCACCGTCGACCAGTGGGTCGACGCGTTCAAGCAGAAGCGCGATCAGATCGTCAAGCGCACCTGCCCGGCGTAGCGCACGCGAGAAAGTTTGAAGTACGAAGTACGAAGTACGAAGTTGGGTAAACCCCGCAGCGGGGATGTTCCCCACTTCGTACTTCGTACTTCGAACTTACACGCGCAGCGTTAGAAGAATTTCCTTGTGATGTTGAAGCCGAGGTACCAGTCGTTGCCGGCGCCGCCGCCGCGCGCGATGTTCGCCATCGTCGTGCCAAACGCGTTGGAGAAGTTCAGCTGGAACATGTGCGCGCCGGCGCGCTTCTCGATCGCGAACGACCCGTGCATCACGCCCTCCTGGCCAGGCACGATGTCCTTGTTGCCGGTCCGCGGCGCCACTTCACCGACGATGTAAACGGTCGGCCGGACGCGGATGCGCGCGCCGAGCCCGACCATGAACGTGTTGTTCTCGTCGACCAGTTCCTTCGGCAGCGTGCTGGTGTTGTTCACCCAGATCGGTTCGACGTAGAGCGCCGCGACCTCGCCGATCGTCCGCGAGAGGATGGCGCCGATCGCGGGTGAGTAGCTGTCCTTGAAGTTGTTGGTGCCCTCGATGGTTGCGATCGCCGACACGTCCACCGGCGCGCCGGCGCTCTGGCGCAGCACGCTGTACTGGCCGAGGAACTGGATCGTCTTGCTGTTCTGGCGCAGGATCTCGACCTGGCCGTTCTTGACGATCCCGAACCGGTACTCGAGGCCGATGATCGCGCCCGAGTCGATGCCGAAGAAATCGGCGAAGACGTCGCCGAAGTCGTCGTTCAGCGGGCGCGTAAAGCGGTGGGTGACGCGGAACGAGCTCTTGAAGGTCGGCAGCCGCAGCGAGGTCGGCAGCCCGACGAGATTGAAATCCGGCTCGGCCGGCTTCAGCGTGGCCGGATCGTCGTTCGCTTGCGCGAGCGCAGGAACGGGGACGAGCAGCAGCAGCAACAGGCCGAACAGAGCGGTCCAGCCACTCAACACACGAGTCACATCGTCTCCAATCGAAAAGAAAAGCGGTTGGACTATCGCGTCGCGCCGTTGGCAATCCAGCGGCGGAGGAACAACATCTGTCCGTCGGTCAGGTACGGGCCGCCGTTGAACGGCATGCGCTGGCCGACGATGCCCCGCGTGCCTTCGAGCTTCTGGATCAGGTAGCTGCTGTCCGGGTCGCCCGGGATCACGCGAACCGCGCCAGGCTTGTTCTGCGATGGCCGGTTGACGAGGTTGTCGTACGCGACATCATGAATGAGGTTGAGGCCTGCGGCCGGATTGCGCCCGACATTGGTATGACAGTTGGTGCAGGCGGGGCGGCCGGCGCTGTCGGCTTTCTCGAATACTTCGCTCTGAATCGTTGCAAAGTTCGGCGTCAGATTGGGCGTCGGCCCGGCAATAGTCGAGAGCTTCTCGTCGCACGACGAGAAGACCGCCGCGGCCGCGGCGAGGAGGACGGCCTGCAAAACCATCTGCTGCTTCGACATTCGTCTCCTTTGGGAGGGTAAAAATAATTACACGCCGGCACGCGGCGCCGGCGGGCGGCACAGCCTAGCACATCCGTTGGTGTGCGAAGCGACAAACTGCACGAAAGGTTTCCAATTGTATCGAAGCTATCAGCTGCCGGCGTGTGAACGCCGCTTCACAGGCGCCTTGGCACTCGCCGCGCCGCTCCGGCGCTGGCGCGCCCGGCGCGCGCGCGCCACCAGTTGCCGCGCTTCGGCGAGGAGCAGGCTCGGCAGCGTCGGTTGAAGCAGGAGCGTGGCGCAACCGGCGAGCCGCGCCCGCTGGCGATCGAGCGTCGTCGTCGCGGTCGTCAGGATGACCACCGGTATGGGCGCCGTCCGCGAATCCGCGTGGATTTGCTCGCAAAGCAGCAACCCGTCGCGTGGCCGGAGCCGGTCGCTGGTGGCAATCACGTCGGGCTGGAGGGTGACCGCGAGGTCGAATGCGATCAGGCTGTTGGGTGCGAGAGCGACGTCCCAGCCCGACCACACGAAGAACTCCTGGTACATTTCGCGGGCGTCGCGGGAGATGCCGGCAATGAGGATCAGCGGGCGCTCGTTCACGCCGACCGCTCCCGGGAGCATATGTCGTGCCCGGCGGGAACGGCGCCGCCTGCACACTCCGGCGTGACCCGGACGCGCGATATGCGCCGGGATGATCAGTTCGCTCGCGGCGGCGATTTCAAGCCGCGAACGGGCTTACGCCAAGCTGGACCGTAAGGCTCAAGGCTGCCGGGGAGGCAACTGGCCGTCCAACTCCATGTAGACGCGTTTCAGGGCACCCGGAGCGTTGTTCTCTTTGCGCGTCCACTCCTCGTAGCGCCCGAAATCGGCGGCGAGCAGCGCGCGCTCGAGCGGCATCTTCTGCTCGTGCAGCCGGCGCCCCTGAACGATGATGCGCTCGATCGCGAAGCGGAAATCGCGCAGTTCCTCGCGCAGCGCCTCCGGGTCGTCGACGAAGCCGTGCGCCGGAACGTAGATGCGCGCCTGCATCGCCTCGGCCTTCTTCAGCGTCGCCACCCACTCGGACGGGTAGCCGTTGGACATCGACGGGAAGACGTGGTTCGAGAACGCCTCGCTCATGAACAGGATGTTCTCGCGCGGCAGGTAGACCTCGAGGTCGCCGCCGGTGTGCGCGCGCCCGAGGAACAGCACCTCGACGACCGTGCCTCCCAGCGTCAGCACCTTGCGATCGGCGACCGGCTCGGTTGGCTGCTTGACGCGCGGCGCCGAGAACGGATGCGCGAAGTAGGTGATGCCCGCCGGGAACGCACCGATGCCGCCGGTGTGATCGCCGTGCTCGGAGCCGATGACGACGTACTTGATCGGCTGCGGCGTCAGGCGGGCGATGTCGGCCACCAGCCGCTTGGTATTCTCCACCGTGCCCTGGCCGTCGGCGACGAGGACGCCGTCGCGGGTGACGACGATCAGGTTGTTGATGGTGATCGTGCGCTTGGTCGGATCGATCTGCTCGTAGGCGTAGACGTTGTCGGCGAGCTTGCGCGTCCGCGGGAAGTCGGTCGCCTTGAGGCCGCGGACGGTGAT
>Ga0111538_10001827_pt1 | contig 29801 bp, 31 predicted proteins | sample SoiMethybrSBSTD1_FD_79669 | JGI IMG/M metagenome (GOLD analysis project Ga0111538, IMG submission 79669) | Bulk soil microbial communities from a Populus tree surrounding site in Tennessee, USA - Soil MetaG P. TD hybrid SBSTD1 (version 2)... | ecosystem: Environmental > Terrestrial > Soil >... | reverse complement strand
GCTTTGGGTCAAAAGCAGACATATGCATTGCAACAAGCCATGTCCGCTTTACACCCAATAGCAACCGCGAAAGCGGACATATACGATAGCTCGTCGCGATCGTCAGGTTTCCCACATAGGAGCGGCTCGATTAGGCGGTCGCTGGCGCGTTCAACGGGAAGTCGTGAGTGGACGCGAAGTGCACGTCGCGGGATCGTGTCCCGACGCGTTTTTCACATGCGTTGAAAATAATTTTTTTGACGCGGAAAACGTACAGGGACGCGTACATCCCGCAGGCGACGATCGAGAAAACGACAGGCCGACAACGACTTATGATGGGAAGTCGTCTTTACCCCCGAAAGCGGACCGCATGATCGGCCTCCGCCCGTACATTTCGTCCCAACTCGCGCATCGGCGCGCTAGGCATTGCGTTTTCGCCTGCGTTCTTCAAGCCACGATCGTCCGCCGGTATTGATCCAGCTTGACGCATCTTCCTCAGAAGACCCCTCGAAGATCTCCTCGGACGGCGTGCCTTCAAGCACCGCCCATACCGACCAAATCGGGGCATGAGATGCCTTGCGGACAATCAGCCTTGGTTCTTCGTCGCTCGCACGAGCACTATCTAGAATATTGGTCATGTAAGCTGAATATTTATCCTTTCGGGTGTTTGCAAAACGGCGCTTTCGCAGAAAATCTTTAGGGATGACTACCGATCAACAACATTGAGATAAAAATGAAAACACTCGCTGTCATGGAGAAATAGAATGTTCTGGTCGCCAAACCTTGAAGAGCAAGAACTGAAGTCATGATTGCCTCCAACGACTGTCTGGTAATCTCTCCCTAAGATATGGGGTTAGATAGAGACGCTGACAATGAAGACGACAGATTTCTTTACGTCATGCTTTGCAAAGCATGACAAGAACGGGGAAGGTACAGCCCCTTCCAATAAAGGTCTGTGGTCGGGCGTAAGGCGGATATCGTCCGACCATAAGGGCGCTATATCCGCGGCGTAGGTGTCCTTTGATTTGGCGTTCTGCGCCGGCGGTCAATCTCCGAGCGCTGCAAGGTGGGGAGATCGTTAGGTCGCTTGTCGCGACCGTTTTTGGTCGCGCCACCTTCGTTCTCCCATCTTGCGATGGACCTTTTACTGGGATCGTGTAGGCGCTTGCGGTGATGACTCAAAGGGCGCTGCCCCTTTCACTGATTGGCTGATCCTCGCCAGGCAATTCTCCCGACTGGAAAATGGGCCAAGCAAGAGGTTGCCATGGTCGTCCGTCGCGCACCAACCCTCCTTAACTGCCCGCAAATCTGACTGACGTTCGTTGATGTAATGCGGATTTGACTCGGTCATTGCTCGTTGCCGCCCATGCTTCGATCGTCAGAACTTCTCCCTACATATGCTCAACCAATCGAAATTGTAACGCGCCTGTGACTCTTAATTGGATTTTCATGTCAGTGACGCTTACGCATTCTCGCAGTGCTTGTTTTCGCAGCAACAGCGGCTGAGGCTTTCCCCAAAGTGGCGATGGCCCCGCTTGTGCGAGGCCATCTTCCGTTGCATCAAAGTCGTGTTATCCGCAGACCTGCCGCGTTCTGAACACCACACGACCGCCGGGCGTAACGACACGCGAACGGATTAGACGGCAGTCGCTACCGTAGTAAGCGTTGGCGTCATAGCCCCTGCGATAGTAACGATCATCCGAAAATCGCGGGCCTACGCCCACACCAACCGGACCAAGTTGCACGCCCGCACCGCCGGAATCCGCGCCTATAAACACTTGCGCGCCAGCTGGCGCCGCTGCGAAGAGTACAACGGAGGCAACCAACCCGAATACAAGTTTGCTCATAAAATTCTCCAATACATTTTTTGATTTAGCTCTGCAAATGCAACGCGCGACGTGCCCCCTTTGTTTCAAAGATTCAGTTCGTTGGCTAAAGTGTTCAATATTGCTCACTTTGCGTCCCCTTATCGTGATGACAAGACGCTCGACTATCCGCGAATAAAGGCGCACCGTACGTGCAAATCGACGCCCATGAAGGCGTCTTTGGCGATCGCGCCACCTTTTTTGGAAAATTAGCGCTGCTTTGCCCTTGCTCAAAAAGCGGGGCGAAAGGTTCATATGCTCACTTCGCTCCCGGCGAAAGCCATACCCTTCGTCGATATCCGGGACGGACTTACGCTTGCGCAGGCCATCGTCGATACCGTCCGCGATCCACTCGTGGTTCTCGATCAGAATTTGCGTGTCATCGCCGCCAGCCGCTCCTTCTTCCAAACCTTTCGGCTCGTGACTGACGACGTCATTGGGCGTCTGCTTTACGAGATTGACGGCGGTCAATGGAACATCCCCGAGCTTCGGCACCTTTTAGAAACGATCACAACCAGCGGCTCCCCTATCGAGGGATACGAAGTCGATCGAGAGTTTCCGGCGATCGGTCGGCGCATCATGCTCTTGAATGCGCGTGAGGTCTTCTATGAGAACGAGCCCCACACCACCGTGCTTTTGGCATTCGAGGACATTACCGGCCGGCGTGCCATTGAGCAGCAGGTGCAGGAACTCCTGCGGGAAAAGGACATGTTGCTCGAAGAAATGCAGCACCGTGTCGCCAATAGTCTGCAAATCATAGCCAGCATTCTCCTGATCAAGGCGCGCACGGTCCAATCGGAAGAGGCACGACTGCAGCTGGAGGACGCGCATCAGCGCGTTCTTTCAGTCAGCGCCGTCCAGCAACACCTGCATATTGCCCGCCGAAACGAGCCGATTGAAGTCGGCAGCTATCTTTCGAAGCTCTGCGAAACATTGGCGCAATCGATGATCGGCGACAGCCGGCCGATCTCGCTTAAGGTCGAGGCCGATGCCGGCAGCGCCGTTTCGCGCGATGCCGTCAGCATTGGACTTATAGTCACAGAGCTGGTGATGAACGCACTAAAGCATGCGTTCCCCGCTGCGAAGTCGGATGCGGCAATCGTAGTTTCATACAAAGTCGCGGAAACCGACTGGAAGCTGACGATTTCCGATAACGGCATCGGCAAGCCGGATGTAAAAGCAAGCGAAAGCAAGGGCGGGCTTGGTACAAGTCTTATCCAGGCGTTGGCAAAGCAGCTTGACGCCGTCGTGGATATCGCAAGCGATGGCCACGGCACTGCCGTGTCCCTGACTCACGCGACGTTCAAAGCCAAACCACCTCAGGCGAACAAGATGGATTTTGTTCCGGCCTGACGGATCTCTGAAAAAGTCCAGTAAACGTGCGCGCGTGGTCGTCTTTTCGATCACGAATTGTAACCGCACTACCGAATCGTGTTGCGCTGCAGCGTTGGGATAGCCACATAGTTATTTACAGGATCGTATTGGCGTTTGAAAAATTCTTTGGCGCTCCGATCTATGATGATCCGACCAGCGCCCAGGGTGTCGCTTCCGGAAATCCGTAACGGAACACGCCCTAAGGACAAGTGTAATGATGGATTCCCAGACCAAGACGACAAAGCCGAGCGGCTCTTCCAGGGCGGACGCCACACAAGCGTTGCGTGAAATGGCCGAAAATGGATCCGCGCAGGCCAAAGCAGCCTTCGCGAACGCGAGCACCGCCGCGGCTGACGCCGCGACTCTAATGAAGGACAGCTATTCGAAGACCATTAAAGGTGCGCAGGAGTACAATACGAAAGTTATCGAATTCGCTCAGGCCAACACCAAAGCGGCTTTTGACTTTGCCCAAGAATTGGTCGGCGTAAAATCGCCCTCAGAGTTTTTCGAATTGTCGACCAATCATTCACGCAAGCAGTTCGAAAAGCTGACCGAGCAAACCAAGGAGCTCGCAACGCTGGCTCAAAAAGTTACCGTTGCGACCGCGGAGCCCATCAAGGCGGGCGCCACCAAGGCATTTAGCCAGCTCTCGTAAGCTGCTCCCGTTCAATTTCAGCATCTTGAAGCCCAAGTTTTCTTGGGCTTTTTTTCTGCATTCATTTGACCACCACCGCGACGACGATGGACAGCAAGAAGATGATGTAACCGGTCACGCTCGCCTCAGTCCGCGCTCATCGAGTGCATCAACCGCCGGCCCGTCAAAAGCAGACATGCAGCGGCGGGACGAGGGTGTCAGCTGAGCGCCAGAAACGGATGTTGCGTCGTCCACTCGATGAGATCGCGCGGCCTATGCCAGCGAGCGCCTATAATTTGTGCATCGCATCAGAGTATTTATATTCTGTTTGAAAACAAATATATATTGCATTGTGCATTGCAACAAAGTCGTTATGTCTAACGCCTGAGTGATTCCCTCAAACGAGGCAAGAAAAATGACAATGAGCAAAATGGCACTCCTCGGGGTCGCCGTTGTTGCGGCGGGTGTGATCGGTTCGGGGACGCTTGCCTGGGTCCACAACGGGGCGGCAACGGCCGACCACGAAAATGCCACCCATTATGTCGTCGGACCGGACGGCAGATTAATCGGCGCGGCCCCCAACCCGAGCATACGTTCCCAGTGGGAGCGGGAAGGTCTTCCGAATTAATCCGTAAAGCTTGCGGCAGCAAAAGCCCCAAGGCTTCTTGAATTTCAATATCACGATCGAGAAAAAAGTTTCTGTATCGCGCGGAGTTTCTGCAAACCCGCCGGTCTGACGCTCGATCGGCCCTATTCGTCAGGACATGTGCAGCAGGAGGATTGTGTCATGCTGCTCAGATTTGGATTTGATCAATGTTGCGAAATTGTCGGCCGCGTGTCAGCAATTATCGCCATCGCTGGCATGGCATCGCTTGTTTTCGCAGCAACAGCGGTTGACGTTTTGCGCTGACCGATCGGACATTGAGGTTAGGTTGCGCAATGTCCGCTTTGGGTCAAAAGCAGACATATGCAGTGCAGGAGGCATGTCCGCTTTACTCCCAAGAGCGGACATAGCGGTGCCGCCGCTGGCCTCAAATCGTCGCCGTGCTCGCCCAAGGCCACCGCCATAGCGCATCTTCGACGCGCTATGGCGATGTCCGGAATGACGGCGCAAAGCTTTTCGACAGTGCTGCTAGTGGCAGGCCGTCACCGCGCCCACGGAAAGAGCACGGCCGGGAAGTCCGCTGCGTAGCGGCGCTCTCGATGTCCTTCTTGCTGGGTCGGCGGCGGAGCTGCCTGCGGCTCGACGACACGGCGGTAGAGGTGCCACGTCGCATGGCCGAGAATCGGCACAATGATCGTCAGGCCCAGGAACAGCGGAAGCGACCCGACCACAAGCAGGGCGGCCACGATAAGCCCCCACAGCATCATCGTGAACGGATTGCGGGCGACTGCGCGGATCGATGTCAGCAGCGCCACGGCCGCGCCGACATCGCGATCGAGCAGGAGCGGAAACGATACGACGCTGATGGTCAACACCAGGACGGCGAACAGCAGGCCCACCAGGTTGCCGACAAGAATGAGCGTCCATCCGGCGCGGGTGGTCAGCACATCTCCGGCGAAAGTTTCGATCGACGTCGGTGTCGCGTAGCCGAACGTCGCAATATAGATCGCATTGGCGAGCGCGACCCAGATGACGAATATGGTCAGCAACAGCAAGGCCAATGCCGTGATCGCGCCGATCGAGGATGACTGGAGAACATCGAAGGCGCGGACGGCGGAAGTCGGGAGGCCGGCTTCCCTGCGCCGGCTCAGCTCGTAGAGGCCGAGCGCGGCAACCGGGCCGACAAGGGCGAAGCCGCTCGCCAGCGGATAAAGCAGCGGCAGAACCGAATAGCCGAATGCCATCCGGGCCAGGAAAAGGCCGGCGATGGGGTAAATCACGCAGAGGAACATGGCGTGCGTCGGCATCGCGTAGAAATCGTCGATGCCTTTGGCCAGCGCCTCCTGCAGGTCGGCAAAACCGATGCGGCGGATGACCGGCTGTGCCGGACGTGTGCCGGCGCCCACCAGAATATTCGAATAGGCCATGCGATACCTCCCGGGACTTGCGGCCCGGACTGTGTCGCGCCTTGAGTCGGACTCAAATTTTCTGGCCGGCTCTTGATCGCGTCACGCCAGAGCCATCGAGCAAAGAGTATAACGCCGGCAGACGCCGGTTATCCATCACAACTCCGCGCGTCTGTGAAAATCAGTGTTAGTTTTTGGTTTCAGCCGGAAGCGGCACGGAACAATGCACGCGAACGCCCTGCGGCGCATATTCGATGCGTGTGCGGGCCTGGATCTGGCCGGGCAGCACGAAATCAAGAAGGCGTGATCCGAAACCTTCGCGGGCCGGTTCCTTCACCGGCGGGCCGCCGCTTTCGACCCAGTCGAACTTCAGCGTGCGACGGGCGGCGTCGATGGTGACGCTCCAGGTCACTTCCACCTTGCCGCCGTAGACAGACAGCGCGCCATGTTTTGCGGCGTTGGTCGTGAGCTCGTGGATCGCCATGCCGAGCGACACCGCAATTTGCGACGTGAGGGCGACTTCCGGGCCCTGCAGCGTAATGCGGCCGCCGATCCCGCTGTCGAAGGCGTCGAGCTCGCTCCTGAGAATGTCGGCGAAATCGACGGCCTTCACGTCATCCGCAAGGAGTAGGTGCGTCTTGGCAAGCGACTGGATGCGCCCGAATATTGCGGTCTTGAAGTCTTCGATATTGTCCACCGAGCGCGCAGTCGAGCCCATGATCGCCTGCACGGTGGCAAGCGTGTTCTTGACGCGGTGATGCAGCTCGCGGACCAGCAGACCTTGCTGCTCTTCGGCACGCTTGCGATCGGTGATGTCCACGAGCATGTTGACCGCGCCGATCAGTTTGCCCGCATCGTCGTGAATCGGTGTTGGGTAAGGAATGAATGGCACGCGCGTACCATCCGGCCGCTCGGCGGCGGCCTCCATGCCGCGCACAATTCGGTTTTCTTTCAGTGCGATGGCCATGGGGCATTCGTTGTGCGCCAACGGCGTTCCGTCGGGCCAGTAAAGCTTCCATGACCCGCACCATTCGCTTGTGCCAAGCGGCGGCCGATGGCCCCACAAGTCGGCGGCTGCGTCGTTGTAGTAGGTGATGCGGCCGGCGGCATCGGTCGTGTAGACGGCGGCGGGCAGGGCATCGAGCAACCCGCGGAAGCGGCGCTCGCGCTCACGCAGCGTGGCCTGCGATCGCAGGCTGTCGGAAAACTGGACGACGTTGCCGGTCGCGGGTGCCTGTCCGATCTTGGTCAGCGCCCGTTCAAATTCACTCTCCAGAAATCCGAAAGGCTCTTCCATGACCCCCGGCTAGCCCGCTTTGATATGCAGGATTTTTTTCTTGAACCTGCGAACACGCAGCCCTAACGCGCGTGCGGCCCAATGGTTGCTCGCATCTGCACAAATTTTCAGCCATAGCTACGGATATCATTAACAAGTTGCATCGAAGCCACAGGCGAGAGGCGAATGGCGGCCCTGAAATCGCTGATAATTCTGGCCATTCTGGCCTATTGCGGCGTGCTGGTGCTGATGTACGTCTTCCAGCGCAGCCTGATGTACTTCCCGGACCGGACCCGCACGCCGCCGGCGGCGGTCGGCCTGCCGCAGGCCGAGGAAGTCATCCTGACCAGTTCCGACGGCGAACTTCTGGTGGCCTGGCACGTGCCTCCCCGTGACGCGAAACCGGTCGTGATCTATTTCCAGGGCAATGCCGGCGCTCTCAACCTGCGCGCCGACCGGTTCAGATGGCTGACCAACGACGGTTTCGGTCTCATCGCCCTGTCGTATCGCGGCTATGGGGGCTCGACCGGCAAGCCGACAGAAGCGGGATTGCTGTTGGACGCGGCCGCTGCCTACGATTTTGCGGCGGCGCGTTATCCGGCGCGACGCATCATTGTCTGGGGTGAATCGCTCGGCACCGGCGTCGCCGTAGCGCTTGCCACAGAACGCCAGATCGGCGGGCTCATCCTCGACGCGCCGTTCAGCTCCGCGGCTGACATCGGCGCGTCCGCCTATCCTTTCATACCCGTCCGTTGGTTCATCAAGGATTCTTTCCGGTCGGATGAACGCATCGGGCGGGTCACGGTGCCGCTGCTCATCCTGCATGGTGAAATGGATCCGATCGTTCCCATCAGGTTCGGCGAAAAACTGTTTGCGCTCGCCAACGAACCGAAACAGATGGTGCGCTTTCCGTCCGGCGGTCATGTCAATCTCGACGATCACGGCGCGCCGGATGCGGTGCGGGCGTTCCTCAATGGACTGACGCGCACGCTCAATTGAGCGATTGCGTCGTCTTTCTTGTGCTACGCCTTCGCCCCGTGCACCATTGCATCGCCATTTGCGGAGATCATGCATGTCAGGTTTGAGGAAGCCGGCTGAAATTTTCAGAATTCCTGCAGCGCTCGCGTCAATTGCAATGAGCCTGGCCGCTGGGCCGCCCGCGCAGGCGCAACAAAGTCCCGTTGTGCTGTTCCAGAACGTGCGCATTTTTGACGGGAAAAACGGCGCGCTCTCACCGCCGTCCAATGTTCTGGTCCACGACAACAGGATCGAGAAGATTTCGGCTGCGACGATCACGGCCGACGCGCAAGTGATCAACGGAGGCGGGCGCGTGCTGATGCCCGGGCTGATCGACGCGCATTGGCATGCAATGCTGGTGCGCCCCACGCCGGCGTCCGCCCTGGCTAACGACGTCGGCTACACCAATCTTCTTGCGGCAGCGGAAGCGACCAGCACGCTCATGCGTGGCTTCACGACCGTTCGCGACATGGGCGGGCCGGCCTTTGCGCTCAAGCGCGCGATCGACGAGGGTCTCGTCGCCGGGCCGCGCATCTATCCGTCCGGTGCCATAATCACGATCACCAGTGGTCATGGCGACTTCCGGCAGCTTTCCGATCTGCCCAGAACGATCGGCGGCATGCTCAGCCGCATGGAAAAAATTGGCGGCAGCATGGTCGCGGACAGTCCGGATGAGGTTCGCGTGCGTGCGCGCGAGCAGCTGATGCAGGGGGCCACGCAGGTCAAGCTCACGGCAGGCGGCGGCGTTGCATCGCCATTCAGCCCCCTCGATGTATCAACGTTCACTGAGCCCGAGTTACGGGCCGCCGTCGAGGCTGCCGACAACTGGGGCACCTACGTCGCCACCCACGCCTATACGCCGGCTTCGATCCAGCGGTCGATCGCGGCGGGAGTCAGATGCATAGAGCACGGGCACCTGATGGACGACGCCACCGCCCGTCTCATGGCCGAAAAAGGCATCTGGTTGAGCACGCAACCGTTCCTCGATGTGGCGACCGCAAGCGGCCTCGGGCCCGCGGAGCAGGACAAGATGCGGCAAGTCGTTTCCGGCACCGACAGGGTCTATGCGCTGGCAAAGAAATACGGGATCAAGACCGCATTCGGCACCGACGTCCTGTTCGCGCCGGCGCTGGCGGAACGGCAAGGCGCCATGCTGGTCAGCCTTACCCGCTGGTATAAGCCGGCCGAGGCGCTGATCATGGCAACATCGACGAATGCCGAGTTGCTCGGCCTGTCCGGACTCAGAAATCCATATCCGGGCCGGCTGGGCGTGGTGGAAGAAGGCGCACTGGCCGACCTCCTGCTGGTCGATGGCAATCCGATCGAGAACGTCAGGCTCATCGAAGATCCGGCGAAGAATTTTTTGGTCATCATGAAGGGCGGAAAGATCTACAAGAATCTTCTTCCGCGATAAATGCGAGTCTTCCTCAGACACATGATCGTTGCGGCTGTGCTGGCCGGTTCAGTGCCGGCCATCGCGGCGGAGCCGGTGCGCCAGATCGGCATTTACGTGCAGCCGTTCTACGAAGCGGCCCGCTCGCCGGGCGAGCGGCCGCGGGTCGCCGTCGGCAAGCAGTACAATGATCTGCTCAGCTCGAGCCGGCGCGAGGATATTCTTGCCGCGCGCGATCTGATCGTGGCGAAGCCCGCGCTGGTGACACCCATGACCATGATGGTGCTGGCGATCCGGCTCTACGACGTGGGCCTACGCGACGACGCCGTGTTCTGGTTCTATGTCGCCAAGGACCGCTACATCGTGCTGTCGGACGTGCTCAACGTGAAGACGCCGCAGCTCGCCCAGGCCGATGACGCCGTCCGCAATTTCGCGACGCTCGCAGGCCCGGTGATCAACGGCTACGCGTTTTGCGATCTCGCCAGGCAGAAGGCCGCGCACGCGAAAGCGGTCGCGTGGGTGGAAGCCAATCCCTACGAGGTCATGTTCAGACCCGATGTCCCGGCGCTTCCCGGCGATCGCGCCGCCAACGCCAGGCGCGCGATCGCCAACGCGAAAGATCGCGCCGCGAAGGAAAGCGCCTATTTCGATGATCCCAAAACGCGCGAGGAGTATTACGCGACGCGCAAGAAGAACGACGCGGACGTCAAATTCTGCTGGAAATAGCGGATCTACGTCAGGCCGCGCGCGTCCGTTCGGGCCTGGGGTTCGAGGCGCAGACAAAATATTGCCCGCCCATCGGAAGCCACCGCAGATATTTCTCGAGCGGACGAAGCGCCGCCAGCTGTTGCGGGAAAAACAGGCAATAACTTGATTCGTCGACGTTGAGATGCGCGTTGTGCATGCGGTCGATTGTCTCGCGCATGCTCAACAAGATGGCGTCGGTGTCGAACGGGCAGTTCTTGACCAGGTGGCGTGTCACCGGATTGAACGGATTGTGTTCGAAAATAATAAAGTGCCCGCCTTCACTCAGTCTGCTGTAGCAATAGCGAACGGCCATCTGCCGGTCCTGCGGGGCAATGTGATGGAATACGCAGGACGCGATCACCAGGTCGAATTTGGAATCGGTGCCGAGATCGTCCATCGCCACGAAACGGCAGGTCGGATTTTGCTCTCGCGCGATGGCAAGGCTCTCGGCCGAAGGGTCGCAGCCGACGATGTCGGCGTTCGGAAAGATTTCGCGCAGATGCCGCATGCTGCGGCCGACGCCGCAACCGAAATCGAGCACCGTGTCGACGCGTCCGACTAGATCCCGCGCGAGCTCGATCTTGTAGCGGGCGAAATAGTTGCTGTCGCCGTCAAAGAAATTCGTCTGCGCCGCGAGGATCGCCTCGTATTGCCCGGCATACCGATCGAAATCGACGCGCGTCATAAGGGCCTCCGGCAACCACGGATAGCCGAACAAAAATAATAAATGGTTGCGCCGATGGGCTTTAGTCGACCGACTGCGCGGCGCCTGGCGTTTCGAGGTCCCGCGTTGGGGAAAAAGGCTCAAAAAACAATAGCGCGGGCGACTTTCGGCCCGCGCCACCATCGATTTGCAGTCGCCGTTCTGATTAGCCGAAGCGCCGTTGTCCGCCGCCGCTGCGGCCGTGTCCGCCGTCCCTGCCGCCGGGACCGGCGCCCGGGGTGACACGGGGCTTCATCGGCAAGAGACCTTCGCGCTGCATCTTCTTGCGCGCGAGCTTGCGGGCGCGGCGGATCGCTTCCGCCTTTTCCCGCGCCTTCTTTTCGGATGGTTTTTCGTAATGGCCGCGGAGTTTCATCTCGCGGAAGATGCCCTCGCGCTGCATCTTTTTCTTGAGCGCCTTGAGGGCCTGGTCGACGTTGTTGTCGCGAACGAGAACTTGCACGCTTGCTCCTTGATTGTTGCTCGGTCGGGTTAAGGCAAAAGCCCCGAAAACGGGGGCTTTGAGTCGGGCGGCTCTAGCAGAAAAGGCGTTAAGAGTCCATTCGTGCTGCAGCCGCTGGCCTTTTCATATTGGGCGCCGAGGCTTAACCGGCAAGCTTACATCGGCACATATTTGAGGAACGGCTCGGCCTCCTTGAGCGCGCGTGCATAAGACGGCCGCTTCACCAAGCGGTCGAGATAGGCCGCCACGTTGTCGAAGGATCCTGCCAAAGGCGTCACCACCATATTGTAATAAAAGAGGCTCGGCGCGGCGGCACAGTCGGCCATCGTGAAGGCCTCGCCGGCGGCCCAGGTTTTCCTGGCCATGTCCTTGTCGATGATGCCCAAGGCCGTCTGAAGCAAGGCCCGCGCGTGCCCGCATCCGAACGTGTCGTTTTGCCCGGCGGGCCGCAGCCGGTCGGTGATGACCTTCTGCGTCAGCAGATGGACGTTGAGATCGTAGAAGCGGTCCTGCGCGCGCACGGTGAGGGCCTGATCGGCGTCCTTCGGAACAAGCTGCACCGATCCCGGATAGTGTCGCGCCAGGTATTCGATGATCGACGTCGATTCCGGAATCGTTTTTCCGTTTTTTTCGTCGCGCAGCACGGGGAACTTGCCGACCGGCCATATTTGTTTGAAAGCCGAGTTCTCCTTCTCGTCCATCAGGTCCACTTTTTGCGGCGTGAACGGCGTGCCGTTTTCGTAAAGCGCGATCAGCGCCTTCTGGCAGAACGAGGAGAGTGGGTGGAAGTAGAGTGTAAGCGCCATCACGGATCCTCCGGCTGTCGGGCAACGTCATCGCTGGCGGGAATGGCAGCCCTGAGGCAAGCCGCGTCACTTTGCGGACGTCATTTTGCGGGCCAGACGCGGGTCACGTGTCCCATCTTGCGGCGCGCGCGCGCTTCGCCCTTGCCGTAGACGTGGACCGAGGCGCCCGGAACCGTCAGCCAGCGGTCGGCGTCGTTTATTTCCTGGCCGATCAGGTTCGTCATTTCGACGCGGCTGCCGAGGCGCACAGGCTTTGCCAGCGGCCATCCCGCCACCGCACGGATGTGCTGCTCGAATTGCGACACCGTCGCGCCGTCGATGGTCCAGTGGCCGGAATTGTGCACGCGCGGAGCGATTTCGTTCACCAGCAGCTTGCGCCCGCTGCCCTTGCGCACCACGAACATCTCGACGGCCAATACGCCGACATAGTCGAAGGCCTTGGCGATGCGGCTGGCGATCTGCCGTGCTTCGTTTGCAAGCGCCGGCGTGACTTTCGCCGGCACGCGCGAGATTTTCAGAATGTGGTCGCGGTGCTCGTTCTCCGTCACCTCGAAACATTCGACCTTGCCGTCGCGGCTGCGGGCGGCCACGACGGAAACTTCCCGCTCGAAATCGATGAAGCCTTCGACAATGCAGGGCTCGTTATGCAGGGACCGCCAGGCCGCGACGGGATCGCCGCCTTTGGCGATCTTGGCCTGGCCTTTTCCGTCATAACCAAGCTGGCGGGTCTTGAGGACGGCCGGCAGCCCGGTGATCGCGATACCGTCGGACAGCTGGGTTGCGCTGTGGACCGGCCCATAAGGCGCAGTCGCGATCTTCAGCGCGCTAATGAAATTCTTTTCGACGAGGCGGTCCTGCGTCGTCTCCAGCACCTGCGGGTCCGGCAACACCGGCCGGCGCCTGGCGAGAAAGGCCGCGGTCTTTGCCGGCACGTTCTCGAACTCATAAGTGATGACGTCGACGGCGCCGGCGAAGCGGCCGAGCGATGCTTCGTCGTCGTATTTTGCGCAGGTGCCGGCGTGCACCACGTCAAAAGCGCAGGAATCCTTTTCGGGCGAATAGACGTGGCAGCGCAGCCCGAGCGGAGCCGCCGCCAGCGCGAGCATGCGCGCCAGCTGTCCGCCGCCGAGAATGCCGATGGTCGCGCCGGGTTTCAGCAAGGCTTAGTCTTTAGGCCGCTTGGCGACGGCGCGTGTCTGCCGCTTGCGCCAGGCGTCGAGCCGCTTGGCAAGCCGGCTGTCCGAGAGGGCAAGCACGGAGGCCGCCAGCAGTGCCGCGTTGATTGCGCCGGCCTTGCCGATGGCGAGCGTGCCGACCGGAACGCCGCCGGGCATCTGCATGATCGAGAGCAGCGAATCCGTGCCCTCGAGTGTGCGCGTCTTGATGGGGACGCCGAACACCGGAAGAAGTGTCAGCGATGCAGTCATGCCGGGCAGGTGGGCGGCGCCGCCGGCCCCGGCGATGATCACCTTGAAGCCGTTCCTGCGGGCGCTTCCGGCAAATTCATAGAGCCGTTTCGGGGTGCGATGGGCCGAGACGATTCGCGCGACGTGGCCGACTTTCAGGGCGGCGAGCGTCCTGGCGGCGTGCTTCATCGTGGCCCAGTCCGACTGGCTGCCCATGATGATCGCCACAGGTTTTGACGCCATTGCGCTCCCCGAATCCGCCAATCCCTGCGGAAGGAAGCGGGGGATTATAGGTCGCGACCCCCACCAGGCAAGGCGAAAGGGGTATTCTTCGGTGCAGGGTTAAGATTCGCGGGCGCTGCACGCGAACTGGCACGAGAACCGACACGAGAAATGACACATGGGACTTCCGCAGCCACGTCTGGACGACGAGTTTCCATCGATTACCGCGGTGCTGGCCGAGAACGAGCGCCTGAAGCGCGAGCTGGCCGTCTCGCGCGCGCGCGTCGGCGAGCTTGAGGCCCGCGCCGACATCGATCCGTTGCTCGACATCCTCAACCGGCGCGGCTTCGAGCGCGAGCTCAAGCGGGCGCTCTCTCATGTGAAGCGTTACGGGACCCAGGCCGCGCTGATGTTCGTCGATCTCGACGGCTTCAAGGGGATCAACGACCGCTATGGCCACGCCGCCGGCGATGTGCTGCTCAAGGCGGTCGCGCGCGAGCTGATCGGCCACGTGCGGGCCTCCGATGTCGTCGGCCGCATCGGCGGTGACGAATTCGGTGTCATCGTCTGGCGGGTCGAGGAACCGCAGGCGGTCGCCAAAGCCCGTGAGCTGGAGACGGTGATTGCCCGCGTCGGCATTACCCACGGCCGGTCGCAGATCTCGGTTGCTGCGAGCATCGGCGTTGCGCCGCTGGTCGAGGGTTCAAACCCGGCCGACCTGATCGCCGCGGCGGATCAGGCCATGTATGCGCGTAAGGACGAGCGACGGGGCCTGCCGGCCGCCGTGAGCTGGGGCGAGTGAGCTGCAGGTAATCCGCTACGCAATAATGTCGGGGGTCAGCTGATCCTCGATGCGGCGGATCTTGTCGCGCAGAACAAGTTTGCGTTTCTTGAGCCGCTGCACCTGGATCAGGTCGGAACCGGGCGAAATCACCAAGGCTTCGATCGCCGCGTCGAGATCGCGGTGTTCCTGCAGCAGGCGCGCCAGCTGCTCCCGCAACGCGCGTTCTTCCTCGTCGGTCATCGCCACCGCTGAACTTGCTTGCGCTTGGTCGCCGCTTGGCCGTTCCATCCCGGCAGAAGCGTGCAATTATCGCGTTTTCCACAAGCGCGTTCAAGGTTTCGAAAAATCGGAGCCAATCAAAGGCTTTGCGCGGGTTTGCCGCGGGGCGGCGGCGGGTATACCGTCGCCCTTGTGGCGAGTCTGCGGTACACTTACATCGTAGGGAGCCACTGATTGAGGAGACATACCGCATGTCGATGCAATCGCACCTTGCGGAATTGGAGAAACGACATCAGGCGCTTGAGGAAGAAATCAACGAATGCCTGACTCATCCCGCGGTCGATGACCTGAAAATCGTGGAGCTCAAACGGCGGAAATTACAGGTTAAGGACGAGATCGAGCGGTTGCGTATCAACGGCAGCGCAAGCGTTCACTGACCGGATCGATCTCCGTCTCAAGTTTCTGGTCTAGCCGGCTCAAGCCGAACTCGGGCAACGCCCGGGTTCGGCTTTGTCGTTTTTGCAGGCCCGGGCATGCCGGCTGTGTCTTCACACGGGTCGGAGTATAGTCGGCGGCAATAAAAAACGACTGCAGGCACGGGGAGAGGGCGCCAATGTCCCGATATGTGTCCCGCTTTGCGGCCGCCTTCATATGGGCGCTCGCCACGATCCTGATTACATGCGGCGCGTCCGGCGCGGCCGACTATCCCACGCGCACCATCACGCTGGTGGTGCCTTTCCCGCCGGGCGGCGGGGTCGACACGCTGGCGCGGGTCGTCGCGCAGAAACTGTCGGAGGCTTTCCACCAGCAGGTCGTGGTCGACAACCGCGCCGGCGGCGGCGGAACCATCGGCACGCGCGTCGTCGCGCAGGCGGCGCCGGACGGCTACACGCTGCTGCTCGGCCACACCGGAACGATCTCGATCAATCCGAGTCTTTACGTTCACGCCGGGCTCGACCCGCGCAAGGATTTCGCGCCGGTCGGCCTGATCGGCTCGATGCCGGTTGTGCTGCTGGCCAATCCGTCGTTCCCGGCCAGGACCGTGGGCGATTTCATCGCCATGGCGAAGAAGGATCCGGGCAAGTTCAATCTCGGCACCTCGGCGGTCGGCACCGGCGGCTACATGTGCGCCGAATTGTTCAAGGCCGAAAGCGGCGTCGACGTTACGCTCATTCCGTACAAGGGAACCGCTCCCGTGATGAATGATCTGCTCGGCGGGCATGTGCCGATGGCGTTCGGCGTGCTGCCGCCCGCCCTCGGCAACATCCAGGCCGGCAAGCTGCGCGCGGTCGCGGTGGCAAGCCTCAAGCGCTCTTCGCTCTTGCCCGATACGCCGACATTCGACGAGTCGGGCCTGCCCGGCTTCGAAGGCGTGCTGCACTATGGCGTGCTGGCGCCGGCGGGGACGCCGAAGGACATTGTCGACAGTCTCAATGCGGAATTGCGCAAGATGGTCGATACCGAGGACGTCCGCAAACGCATCCATGCCGAAGGCGGCGACCCGATGACCTCCACGCCGGCCGAATACGCCGCCGATATCGACAGGGAAGAAAAGAAGTGGGGCGGGCTGGTGAAGAAGCTGGGGCTCAAAGTTGAGTAGGACCTCGCCTCTGCGTGCTTACGCATGCAATGCCTTTCAGCCGTCATGGCCGGACTTGTTCCGGCCATCCACGTCTTTGCTCCGCGGCGACGCTGTCAAGACGTGGATGCCCGGCATGAAGCCGGGCATGACGGGGCATTACGCAGGAATGAACGGAGGGGAGTAGGAGGATGCGAGCGATGCTCCGGGCTTTGCAATTTGCCTTCGCAGGACTCGCGCTGCTCGTTTCGGCCGCCCGGGCCGATGACTATCCGAGCCGGCCGGTGACGCTGATCGTGCCGTTCCCGCCCGGCGGCAGCACCACGGTGATGGCGCGCAACGTGGCGGACAAGATGTCGGCCGCGCTCGGCCAGCAGATCGTAGTGGACAATCGCGGCGGCGCCGGCGGCACGCTCGGCACGCGCTTTGTCGCCAAGGCCGCGCCCGACGGCTACACCATTCTGCTGAGCTACACCGCGACGATGGCGATCGCGCCCGCCATGAACGCGAATGCCGGCTATGATCCCGGCAGCGATCTTGCGCCGATCGGCATGATCGGCTTCGCGCCGAGTGTTCTGGTGACGCATCCATCGCTGCCGGTGCGTTCGATCGCCGAGTTGATCAGCCACGCCAAGGCAGCGTCCGCGCCCTTGCAATACGGATCGCCCGGCGTCGGCACGGTCAATCACCTTGCCTTCGAATATCTCGCGACCGAAACGGGCATGAAGCTTCAGCACGTGCCTTACAAAGGCAACGGTCCGGCCATGAGCGACCTGCTCGGCGGACATATTACGATGATGTTCCTGCCGATCCCCGTTGCGCTCGGCAACATCAAGGCAGGAACCCTGCGCGCGCTCGCCATTGCCAGCGCCAGGCGAACGAGCCTGCTGCCGGACCTTCCGACGGTCGCCGAAAGCGGCGTGCCGGGGTTCGAGGTCGCGCTGCGCTACGGGCTGGCGGCGCCTGCCGGAACCCCGCCGGCCGTCATCGCGCGGCTCAACAAGGAACTGAATGCCGCGCTTGCAGCCGAGGATGTGAAGGCCAGGCTTGCCACCGAAGGCGCGGAAGCGCTGCCCGGAACGCCCGAGGCCTATGCCGCTGATATCGCCGGGGAGGAAAAGAAGTGGGGCGGGCTGGTGAAGAAGCTCGGTCTTAAGGTAGAATAGGTTACTGCCGCTCTGCAGCCATATTGTCCTGTTCGGATCAGGTTCCAGACAGGACGGAACGTCGAGGCCGCCAATGAAACGAACAATGAAAAACCGCACAATGTCGCGCGCGTTCACGATCGCCGCTGTTGCCGTCGCGGCTGTCTTCGTCGTGTCCGCTGCGCAGGCTTTCACGGTGGGCGACTCGAATGGTCCGGTCGGCGGCCAGGGGTATATCGATTTCGACAAGCCGGGGGCGGCCCCGGATCGCATGGCGCCGGTCAATCGCTTCGGCAACGAGAACGGCCAGACCACCATGAAGCAGGGCAACTCGACGCTCCAGTTCGGCGGTCAGCAGTCGTTCGGCCAGCGCTACAACACCGACAATATTTTCAATCCCTACGCACGCGACGGTCGCTGAGTCTCAGCGCTTGCGGCTCAGGAACGTCGCGAGCGCCTTCTGGGCCTCGGGCGAGGCCAGCCGCGCCTTGAAGGCGTCGGCTTCTGCATCGATCCGCGCGACGATCTCCTCGACCGAGCCGCGCATCAGGCGCCGTGCAGCCGTGACGCTTTCCGGCGGCAGCGCCGCGATATCGCGCGCCACATTGAGCGCATGCGCGTCGAGGTCGGCGGCCGGCACGACCTGATTGACGATGCCTGCGCCTTTCGCCTCTTCGGCGGTGAGGGGCTTGCCCATCACCAGCAGCGAAAAGGCGCGCGCGTGACCCATCAGCCGCGGGGCGATGAGGCTCGAGCCGGCTTCGGGCAGGAGCCCGAGCGAGACGAAGGGGGTCATCAGCGCGGCGTTGTCGGCCGCGATCACCTGATCGCAATGCAGGAGCATGGTGGTGCCGACGCCGACCGCGGCGCCGCTGACAGCTGCGACTATCGGCTTCCGGCAGCGGGCGAGCGCATGCAGGAAACGGATGATCGGCGCGCCGAGCCCGCCGCTGCGCGCCATCGTGACGAAATCGTTGAGGTCGTTGCCCGCGCAGAAGACGTCGGGCGCGCCGGCAATGAGGACGCAACGCACGCCGTCGGCCGAGCCGGCCTCCTCGATCGCCGCCGCCATCGCTTCATACATTGCGAGCGTGAGCGCATTCTTCTTGTCGGGCCGGTTCATCCGGATCCTGCGGACCGGCCCTTCGTTGCTGATCACGACGTCTGGCATTTCGTGTTCCCGCAGGAATCGGGTGGCGAGCTAACGGCCCGTTTGCCAAATCATGCCCATCACCGATGGAGCATAGACGTGGCAAGAAGCTATTACAGCACGATCTTCGAACAACCGGCCGGCGCGGTCTGGACCGTCATCCGTGACTTCAACAACTACCCGGTCTGGGTCAACGGCGCCGGCGAAAGCGCGATCGAAGCCGGCAAGTCAGGCGATTCTGTGGGGGCCGTGCGCGATGTCCTATACAATGGCGTGCGCCGGCGGCAGAAGCTGCTCGCAATGTCCGATACCGAGCGGTCGCAGACCTATGGATTTGCCAGCGAGCCGCCGCTGCACACCCGGAATTTCCGGGCCACGTTGCGCGTGACCCCGGTGGTCGACGGCGACAGCGCCTTCGTGGAATGGTGGACGACGTTCGATTGCGATCTTGACCGCCACGACGAGCGCACGGCGTTCTTCCGCGATGCCTTTGCGGGATGGCTGGAGTCGTTGCGGCGGCATCTGGAGCGGCAGGCAAAGGCCGCGTGATTCCGTGAGCCGGCCTCTCATCGGCCGACGTGCACTGCCTCTCAACGTCATGGCCGGACTTGTTCCGGCCATCCACGTCTTGTCTTGTGCAAGGCCGTTAAGGCGTGGATGCGCGGGTCAAGCCCGCGCATGACGCCGAGTATGTTGCGCGTCCATGCTATAAATGAGCGGCGGCCTCACACCGCCTTCGCCATCTCGCGCAGCTTGAATTTCTGGATCTTGCCGGTGCTGGTCTTCGGGATCTCGGCTAAGACGACGTAGCGCGGGCATTTGTACGAGGCGAGGTGCTTGCGGCACCACTGCGCGAGCTCGTCGGTGGTGGCCTGCGCGCCGGGCTTCAATTCGATGAAGGCGCAGGGCGTCTCGCCCCATTTGTCGTCCGGCTTTGCCACCACCGCGGCGGCCGCGACCGCCGGATGCTTGTACAGCGTGTCCTCCACCTCGATCGAGGAGATGTTCTCGCCGCCGGAAATGATGATGTCCTTCGAGCGGTCCTTCAGCTGGATATAGCCGTCGGCGTGCATGACGCCGAGGTCGCCCGTATGAAACCAGCCGCCGGCAAAAGACTTCTCGGTGGATGACTTGTTCTTGAGGTAGCCCTTCATCACGACGTTGCCGCGCATCATCACTTCGCCCAAAGTTTCGCCGTCGCGCGCAACCGGCGTCATGGTGGTGGGGTCGAGCACGTCGAGACCCTCGAGCGCGCCGTAGCGCACGCCCTGGCGCGCCTTTTTGGTCGCCTGCTCGGCAGGGGGCAGCGCGTCCCATGCATCGTGCCAGTCATTGACGACGGCCGGGCCGTAGCTCTCGGTGAGGCCGTAAAGGTGCGTCACGTTGAAGCCCGCCTCCTTCATCGCCGCCAGCACGGCTTCCGGCGGCGGCGCCGCGGCCGTGAAGAATTCGACGACGGTGGGCAGGGGCTTCTTCTCGTTCGCGGGCGCATTGAGCAAAGTCGCCATCACGATCGGCGCGCCGCACAGATGCGTCACCTTGTGATTGGCGATGGCGTCGTACATCGCCGCCGCCCGCACCGCGCGCAGGCACACATGCGTGCCGGCGACGACGGAAATCGACCAGGGAAAGCACCAGCCGTTGCAGTGAAACATCGGCAGCGTCCACAGATAGACCGGGTGCTTGCTCATCGCGCAGGTCACGACGTTGCCGATGGCGAGCAGATGCGCGCCACGGTGATGATAGACCACGCCTTTCGGATCGCCGGTGGTGCCCGACGTGTAGTTGAGCGTGATCGCGTCCCATTCGTCGCCCGGCATTTTCCAGGCGTAGGTTGGATCGCCTTGCGCGACGAATTCCTCGTATTCGATGGTGCCGATCCGCTCGCCGGCGCCGGTAAACTCCTTATCGTCATAATCGATGACCAGCGGCTTCACCTTGGCGAGCGCGAGCGCGTCTTTCATCACTTTGGAAAATTCGCGGTCCACGATCACCACCTTGGCGCCGGCGTGGTTGAGCGAGAAGGCGAGGATCGCCGCATCGAGCCGCGTGTTCAGCGTGTTGAGAACGCCCTGGCACATCGGCACGCCGTAATGGCACTCGAGCATGGCCGGCGTGTTTGCGAGCAGCACCGACACCGTGTCGCCGCGCCCGATGCCGCGCTTTGCCAAGGCCGAAGCGAGCCGGCGCGAGCGCGTGTAGAACTCGCGGTAGCTGCGCCGCAGCGCGCCGTGGATGATCGCCGTGTGGTTGGGGAAGACAGCGGCCGCGCGCTCGAGAAAACCGAGCGGCGTCAGCGGCTGGTAGTTGGCCGGGTTGCGGTCAAGATCGATGTCGTATGGCGTTTTCGCCATAGCGTTGTCCCCCTTTGGAGGACGTTAGCCAAGAGAAGGGGCGGCAAGCAAATGCGGACTCGGCAGCTTGCGCGAATACACCGCCCCCAGCACCGTGTCATGCCCGGGCTTGACCCGGGCATCCATGAAGAGGTGCCAGACGCGGGGGCCTTACGTAAAGGTTGACGTCGCCGCACGGCCTCATGGATTGCCGGGTCAGGCCCGGCAATGACCTGTTGAGATATCTTGCCTTACCCGCCCAGGATATCCGTCATGCCGCTGCGCGTCAGCTCGAGCGAAATCAGAAACAGGATAATCATCGTGACGCGGAAGAAAACCGCAGCCGGGGTGACCCGCACGACCCAGAAGCCGATCTGGTTGGTCACGATTGCCAGCGGCAGCAGCACCAGCGACGTGGCAAAACCCTTCGTGGAGAATTGACCGAGCGCGAAATAGGGCACCACCTTGAACGAGTTCATGGTGGCGAAGAAAATCGCGCTGGTGCCGACGAAAGTCATCTTCGACAGGTTCTGCGACAGCGCGTACATCTGGTAGGGTGGTGCGCCCGCCTGGCAGAGCGTTGACGTGAAGCCGGAGACTGCGCCCAGGAACACGCCGGCGCCGGCGTTCGCATTGCCGGCCTTGCGCGCGACCCGTGCTGGCCCGATCCAGGTGTGGAGCACGTAGCCGATCGTCGTGACGCCGATGAACACGCGCACCGCCGCGTCCGAAATATAGGCTGCGAGCCACCAGGCCAGCCCGATACCGACAATGGCGCCGGGGATCAGCACAGCCAGGATCCGCCCATTCCACTCCTTGCGGTAGACCCACAGCGCAAAGGCGTCCTGCACGAGCATGATCGGCAGCATGATGGCGGCCGCCTCCAGCGGCGGCATCACCAGCGCCAGCATCGGCGTCGCCATCTGCCCAACGCCTGAAAATCCGCCCTTTGACAGGCCGAGCGCGACCACGGCCGGCACGGCCAGAACGTAGAACAGGGGGTCAGTAATGACGGTCACGGCGACACACTAGCCGGAGCGGTGAGGGCGGGTTTTGCGCTCGATCAAAGCCGCCGCATGCGGCAGGTGTCAGCCTTGTTTGCGCAGCGCCGGCGTTCCACAATCGGCCCAAAGACAAAAAGGGAGGGGGCGATGGACGCCCGCACCAGCCGCTATCACGACGTCTACGCGCATTGGCAGCGCAGCCCGGAGGTGTTCTGGGCCGAGGCCGCCGCCGGCATCGACTGGTACGAGAAGCCGAAGAAGATCTTCGACAAAAATGCCGGCATCTACGGCCGCTGGTTCGTCGGCGCCACCTGCAACACCTGCTACAACGCGCTCGACCGCCACGTCGCGCGCGGCCGCAACGACCAGCTCGCGCTGATCTACGATTCCCCCGTCACCAACACGGTGAAGACCTTCACCTACGGCCGCATGCTCTCCGAGGTGCAGCTGCTCGGCGCCATACTGCGCGACTTCGGCGTGGAGAAGGGCGACCGCGTCATCATCTATATGCCGATGGTGCCGGAGGCGGTGTTCGCGATGCTCGCCTGCGCCCGCATCGGCGCCATCCACTCGGTGGTGTTCGGCGGTTTCGCCGCCAAGGAGCTCGCCACCCGCATCGACGACGCCAAGCCGAAGGTCATCCTCTCCGCCAGCTGCGGCATCGAGGGCGCGCGGGTCGTGCCCTACAAGCCGCTGCTCGACGAGGCGATCAATCTTGCGAAGCAGAAGCCGCCGTCCTGCATGATCCTGCAGCGCCCGCAATGCGAGGCGCCGCTCACGCCCGGCCGCGACCATGACTGGCGCACGGTGTGGGAGAACGCGGTCAACTACGCCAAGACCAGCGAGTGCGTGCCGGTGGCCGCCACCGATCCGCTCTACATTCTCTATACGTCGGGCACCACGGGGATCCCGAAAGGCGTGGTGCGCGACAATGGCGGCCACATGGTCGCGCTCAAGTGGTCGATGCAGAATCTCTACGGCATCTCGCCCGGCGAGGTGTGGTGGTCGGGCTCCGACATCGGCTGGGTGGTCGGCCACTCCTACATTGTCTATGCGCCGCTGTTCCACGGCTGCACGTCGATCCTCTACGAGGGCAAGCCGGTCGGCACGCCGGATGCAGGCGCCTTCTGGCGCCTGATCGCGCAGCACGGCGTGGTTTCGCTGTTCACCGCGCCTACCGCCTTCCGCGCCATCAGGAAGGAAGACCCGAAGGGCGAGTTCATCAAAAAATACGATCTGTCGAAATTCCGCACATTGTTCCTCGCCGGCGAGCGCGCCGACCCGCCAACCATCCAGTGGGCGGAAGAGGTGCTCAACGTGCCGGTGATTGACCACTGGTGGCAGACCGAGACCGGCTGGTGCATCGCCGGCAATCCGGTCGGGCTTGGCGCGCTGCCGGTGCGCTACGGCTCGGCCTGCGTGCCGATGCCGGGCTACGCCATCGACATCGTGGACGAGGCCAACAAGGTGCAGCCGGCCAACAAGATCGGCTCGATCGTCGTCAAGCTGCCGCTGCCGCCGGCCTGCTTCCCGACGTTGTGGCAGCAGGACGATCGCTTCAGGGAAAGCTACCTCGCGGAGTTTCCCGGCTACTACAAGACGGCCGACGCCGGCTACAAGGACGACGACGGCTATGTCTACGTGATGAGCCGCACCGACGACATCATCAACGTCGCCGGCCACAGGCTTTCGACCGGCGGCATGGAAGAAGTGCTGGCGTCACATCATGATGTCGCCGAGTGCGCCGTGCTCGGCATCAAGGACGAGCTCAAGGGCGAGGTGCCCTGCGGCTTCATCGTGCTCAAGGCCGGCGTCAACCGCCCGCCCTCCGAGATCGAGAAGGAGATCGTCGCGCTGGTGCGCGAGAAGATCGGCCCGGTGGCGGCCTTCAAGCTGGCGATCACTGTGGCGCGGCTGCCGAAGACGCGCTCCGGCAAGATCCTGCGCGGCACCATCAAGAAGATCGCCGACGGCGAGCCCTGGACGATGCCGGCGACAATCGACGACCCTGCGATCCTGGATGAGATCGGGAGCGCGATGAAGGAGAAGGGCGTGGGGTAGGAGGGGTGGCGCCCGAAAAATGGAAAGGCGTGCACTTCTGCGACTGCCAGCAAATCCAGTTCCTTCAAGCGGTTATGCCCCGCGCGCAAAAAGCCGCGCGGCGGCCTTTCCGAAACGCGCGGGTAGTGCTGCAATATCCGTCCTGTCTTGAAAAAAGCGGCTGCCAAAGGCTGCGTCAAAAATCACACCAGGGAGAGACGCCATGGCGCACAATAAGCACGGACACATCACGCGGCGCGCGCTGCTGAAAGCCGGCGTCGCGCTTCCACTCGTCGGCATCGCGGCGCCAAATGTGCTGTCGCAGCCGCTGTCGAAATCGCCGTCCACGGTGCTGGATTTCCAGACCAATGCCGACGTTGCCAAGGCCGAGCAGGAAGGCCAGCTTGTCTTCTATTGCCACGAGAACGAGGCCGGCACCGCCGGCATCATGCAGGGCTTCAACAAGGATTTCCCGAAGATCAAGACGAGCTATGTGCGCGCGCAGACCGGCGCGCTCTACAGCAAGATTCTGGCGGAGCGCCAGGCCGGCCGCTTCGACGTCGACGTGCTCCAGCTCTCGGACCTGGCGCCGGCTTTCGATTTCCAAAAGAAGGGTGGCTACGAACACTATGAGTCGCCGGAATCCGGCGCGTACAAGCAGGACAACCTGAGCACGCCGAAGGGCTACTTCTTCTGGACCGGCGTCGATCCGGCCGGCATCGCCTACAATGCGGAGAAAGTCACCGGCTCCGACGCGCCGAAAGGCTGGAAGGACATCCTTGATCCGCGCTGGAAGGGCAAGATCAGCTGCAAGATTTCGGCTTCCGGGCTGCAATTCGTGCAGTGGTACATGTTGCGCAAGCTCTACGGCGACGGCTTCTGGCAGGAGTTCGCCAAGTTGCAACCGCACGCTTTCGATTCGCGGGTCCAGCTGTTTGACCGGCTGTCGAAGGGTGACGATACGATCACCGCGATCGGCGAATATCCGGCGTATATTTTGTTCAAGAGCCGCGGCGCCAAGGTCGAATTTGTCGCGCCGGCCGACGGCCTGGTGGCGACGCCGCTCGTCGTGGGCGCCGTGAACAAGGCGCCGCATCCGGAAGTCGCCAAGCTGTTCGTCGACTGGGCGATGTCGAAGCGCGGCCAGGCCTGGTACCAGACCAATCCGAATCTCTATTACGCGTCGGTGCGGACCGACGCGCCGCCGATGCCGACCGGCGTCAGCCTCACCCAGTTCAAGCTGCTCTATCCGCAGGATTGGGACGACTATTCCAAGCAGAGCGCGACCTTCCTGAAGGAATGGAACGGCATGCTCGGGCTGTGAGTGCGGCCGCTTCATCCACGGAGTCAGTCTCCGCGCAGAAGATCGCCGGGTATGGGGTCGCCACCGTCGCCGCGGTGCTCGTCCTTTACCCAGTGTTTTATCTGCTGCAGGCAGCGCTCGATGTGGGCGATCCGCAGACGCGGCCGCCGACTGCCTACGGTCTCGATAATTTCGAGGCGCTGCTCAATTATCCGCAGATCATGCTCAACACGCTGTCGGTGTCGTTTGCCGCGACGCTGATGGCGCTGGTCATCGGCTTCATCATGGCGTGGATCCTCACGCGCACTAACGTGCCGGGCCGGCTGGTCTTCGAGCAATTGATGGCGGTGCCTTATTATCTCACGCCGCTGCTGGGCGCGCTGGCGTGGAGCATGCTGGGATCACCGGAATCGGGCTTCCTCAACCAGTTCTGGCGCGCGCTCGGCGGCAGCGGGCACGTGATCGACATCAACACGCCCTATGGGATCGCCTGGGTGATGGCGCTGTTCGAAGGCTCGGTCGCCTTCGTGATGATCGGCGCGGTGATGAAGTCGATGGACCCCGCGCTGGAGGAGGCCTCGCAGGTCATCGGCGCGAGCCGGCTGCGCACGATGTTGCGCGTCACGCTGCCGCTCGTCATTCCCGGCGTGCTCGGCGCGGCGATCTTTGTCTTCGCCGAAATGCTGGGCTCGTTCGCGGTCGCCCTCGTGCTCGGAACGCCGAACCGCTATTACGTCATCACCACCGCGATCTACCAGCTGATCCAGCAATATCCGCCGCGCATCCAGGTCGCCGCCGCGATGGGGACGTCGCTGTTCGCGGTGATGTTCGTGATGCTGTTCATCTACCGGCGCATCGTCACGGCGGGCAGCTACGTCACGATCACCGGCAAGGCGTTCCGGCCGCGCGTCGCCGACGTGGGACGGCTGCGGCACCTGCTGTTCTGCGTGTGTGTGCTCTATCTCGTGGTGTCGGTCGTCCTGCCGATCGCGACATTGCTCTATGCATCGGTCCAGAAGATCGCCGTCGCATTTCCCGCCGCCGATAATTTCACCCTCGATAACTTCCGCGCGGCGATGTCGATGAACGCGGCGGGTTCCGCGCTGACCAACAGCCTTATCCTCGCCTTCGCGACCGCAACGATCGGCATCGCGCTCATGGGACTTCTCGCCTGGCTCATTTACCGTTCCAGGCTGCCGGGTGCCGGGCTGATCGAATATGTCGTGATGTTTCCCCAGGCGGTGCCGCGGCTTGTCTTCGCGTTCGGAATGATGTGGGCTTGGCTCGTCTTTCCGATCCCGATCTACGGCACGTTGTGGCTGTTGCTGATCGCCTACCTGACCGTGTTCCTGCCGCTCGGTGTGCGCACCATCGCGGGCGTGATGCTGCAGGTCGACAAGAGCCTCGATGAATGCGCGCAGATGTGCGGCGCATCCTGGATGTTCCGGATGCGCACCATCAGTATCCCGCTGCTGGTGCCGGGCCTGGTCGCGGCCTGGCTGCTGCTGTTCATCGCCAGCGTGCGCGAGCTGGGCGCCTCCATTTTGTTGATGGGGCCGCATTCAAAGGTGATAACGCCTTCGATCGTCGAATCCTGGTTCGGAACCGCTTCGGAGCTCACCGCCACGCTGGCGTTGATCCAGACCTTCGTGGTAGCGGCCGCGGTGGCCGTGCTCGTCGTCGTGACGCGCCGCGTCAGCACGCATGTGGTGAACTGAATGGCGAAGCCGCATATCGAGGTCGAAAATCTCGAGGTTTCTTTCGGCGCGGTGCCGGCGGTGCGCGGCGTCAGCTTTACCGTAACGCATGGCGAGCAACTGACGTTGCTCGGCCCGTCGGGCTGCGGCAAGACCACGACCCTGCGCGCCATCGCCGGCCTCGAAAAGCCGGTTGCCGGCGAAATCCGCATCGACGGCGCGCCGATCTATTCCGCAGCGCGCAATATCAACGTCCCGGCCGAGAAGCGCGGCCTGTCGATGGTGTTTCAGTCCTACGCCATCTGGCCGCACATGAGCGTGTTCGACAATGTCGCTTATGGCCTGCGCGTGCGGCGCGAGGAGGCGGCCGCAATCAGGAACAAGGTCATCCAGGCGCTTGCGCTCGTCCAGATGCAGGCCTTTGCCGACCGCCGCGCCTCGCAACTGTCGGGCGGGCAACAGCAGCGCGTCGCGCTGGCGCGCGCCTTCGTGTTCCAGCCGTCGGTGCTGCTGTTCGACGAGCCTCTGTCCAATCTCGACGCCAAGCTGCGCGCCGACATGCGCATCGAATTGCGCGACCTGCAGCACCGGCTCGGCATCACGTCGATTTATGTGACGCACGATCTCGAAGAAGCGCTGGCGATGTCGGACCATATTGTGGTGATGCGTGACGGGCTGGTCGAGCAGACCGGCACGCCCGACGACATCTACCGCCTGCCACGCAGCGCCTTCGTCGCCGATTTCATCGGCTCGGCCAATCTGGTGCACGGACGCAACCGCCGCGATCTCGCGACCCACGGCCTGCTCGCGCTCGAGACGCCGGGCGGGCAGGTGATCTACGGCAATGCCTACGGCCGTAGCGCGGGCGATGAACTCACCGTGTCGGTGCGCACCGTGCATCTGCAGATCTCGCCGCAACGCCCCGCCGGCGAGCGCAATGTGTGGCCGGCGCGCGTCGAGAAGACGGTTTTCCAGGGCGACTTCACCCAGGTGCACATCCTTTGGGGCGATCAGCGGCTCATCGCCCGCTGCGCGGCGCTCGATCCGCTGCCAGCCGGCCAGGAGGTGTTCATCAGCGTCGATCCGAAGCGGGTGGTGTTGCTTGGTGCGTGACTTGGCACGACTTGGCGCGTGACACGCCGCGCTAACGATTCGGCTCGATCAGCTCGATCCTGTTGCCGAACGGATCCTGCACGTGCCGCCGCTCGCAGCCTTCGATCGGCTCGTCTTCACCCTCGACCTTGTAGCCGGCGCACCCGGCTTTTTCGACAATGTCACGCAGGCCGTCGACGATGAAAGCCGGGTGCGCCTTCCGCGCCGGGACAAAATTCTTGTCGACGCCGAGATGAACCGTCAGCGCGCCGTTCCTGAACCAGCAACCGCCGCGCGCGGCAAGCTGCGCCGGCTTGGCGATTTCGGTGAGCCCCAGAACGTCCTGATAAAAAGCTCGGGCCTCGCTCTCGCGCCCAGCCGGTATGGCGATCAGGATGTGGTCGATGGCGCGAACGGGCATTGGCCGCCCTGCATGTGTCGGCCGGCACTCTATACCGCGCGACATGGGCTCTGCCAGTCCGGTTGAACGGTGATCTTGGGTCGATCTAGTATGCGTGGGTCACGAGGCGGTCCCGAATGTCTTGAGCGGATGGACTGCATGAGAGAAAATTTAGACATCGACACCAAGACACTGGCGCTTTATTACGCCTGGGATCACTTCGCCTACCACGCGCAGCAGCGTCAGACTGTCTTCAATTTTTTTCTGTTGTTGATCGGAGGCTGCGTCGCCGCCTATTCATCGACGATCGGCGAGAGTGGAGGGGAGTACGATTATTTCCGGAGTTTCCTGGGCGTTGTCCTGGTGCTGGCGAGCCTGGTGTTCTGGCGTCTCGATCAACGCAATGCGCGGCTTGTGAAGATATCCGGGGACGCCTTGAAAGAACTTGAGGCGCGCATGGCGAAAGACATCAACGTTCAAAGCATCCGGTTGATAGCGAACGCCGAAAAAAATGTTTCCAGATTTCCGTTTTCAAAAATCGAATCCTTCGGCCAGATTTACGGGCTCATCTTCGCTGTCAGCGGATTGGTTGGACTGGCGATGGCGATATTTTCAGTGCGGGGATGAGAGGTAATTCCGTAGCGAATTGGCGACAATTTAGTTCGGCTCTCTGTGACCTTCATCACTGAGCACCGGTCGCCGACCGACTAATCTCAAGCTGACTTCCACAGGGTCAGTATGGGAGATGACCATGGGCACGATTAATGATCAGGCGAGAGAGGTGTCTTCCGGCACCTATTTCGCACACTTGTTCAAGTTGGATGCCGATCAGTACCAGCTGCTGTCACAAAAGCCGCGCTTCCATCGGGACTGCGAATACCTCAATCGTCCCTACGAATTAAGCGACTTGATGCGCCAGGCCACCGATGCCGGTGTTTGGCCGCGCTAGTATTATCTCGACGCCCGCCCGCGCGTAGTGCCGTCACGATCCCGCCAGCGTTAAGACTGGTTGGACTGGCGATGGCGATGCTTTCGGCGCGGGGATGAGAGGTGGTGTGGCTGCCGGAGGCGAAACGATGTATGTCAGCACTTGTGTCAGCAATGACCACGCTGTTTGTCAAACAAGCGAACGCTGATCGCGCGCGTTGTAACCTGCCGTC
>Ga0111538_10001826_pt1 | contig 29819 bp, 23 predicted proteins | sample SoiMethybrSBSTD1_FD_79669 | JGI IMG/M metagenome (GOLD analysis project Ga0111538, IMG submission 79669) | Bulk soil microbial communities from a Populus tree surrounding site in Tennessee, USA - Soil MetaG P. TD hybrid SBSTD1 (version 2)... | ecosystem: Environmental > Terrestrial > Soil >... | reverse complement strand
GAGGGCAAACCGATCCCGCGCAAGATCATCAAAGGCTTTACCGCCAGGTTCAACGGCAAGGAGGTCTTCCGCAGCGACTGGCACCCGGCCGTCTCCGCCAATCCCTACCTCGGCTTCTTTGTCCGGGTGCCTGAGGCCGGGACGTTCGAGTTCTCGTGGTTCGACGACGACGGCTCCGTCTACAAGTCCGAGCAAAAGATCGCCATCGGCTGAGTTTCGGCCTTTGCCTGCGGGCCATTCGCCATGAGGTAGCCGCATGCTCTCCCGGCGCGATTTCCTGCAGGCGGCTCTGGCCGCCTCGGCCATGGCCGGCGGCAGTGCCGGCTCGCTCGGCCGAGCCGTCGCCCGAGGCGGCCTGACGCAGGAGCACCTCCTCGAGTTCGAGGCGCTCGGCAATGTCACGCTGATGCACGTGGCGGATATCCACGCGCAGCTCGTCCCGATGTACTTCCGGGAGCCGTCCCTCAACATCGGCGTCGGCGAGGCGAAGGGCCTCGTCCCTCATATCAACGGCAAGGCCTACCTGGAGAAGTTCGGTCTGTCGGCCGGCTCTGCGGAGGCCTACGCCCTGACGGACCAGGACTTCGTCGCGCTCGCGCGTACGTATGGCCGCATGGGCGGCCTCGACCGCATTGCCACCATCGTCAAAGCCATTCGCGCCGAGCGCCCGGGCCGGGCGCTGCTTCTCGACGGCGGCGACAGCTGGACCAACAGCTGGACCTCCTTCAGCACCAAGGCGCAGGACATGGTCGACGCCATGAGCCTGCTTGCGCCCGACGCTGCGACGGGCCACTGGGAGTTCACCCTGGGCGAAGCCCGCATCAAGGAGATAGCCGACAAGCTCGCATTTCCTTTCCTGGCTCAGAACGTCCGCGACACGGAGTTCGAGGACCCCGTCTTTCCCGCCCACAAGATGTTCGAGCGCGGCGGCATCAGGATTGGCGTCATCGGCCAGGCCTTCCCCTTCACGCCCATCGCCAACCCGCGCTGGATGATCCCGCAGTGGACGTTCGGCGTCCGCACCGAGGACGTGCAGCGGCAGGTCGACGAGGTGCGCGCGAAGGGCGCAGAACTCGTCGTCCTTCTCTCCCACAACGGCTTCGATCTCGACCGCAAGATGGCGCGCAGCATCCGCGGCATCGACGTCATCCTCACCGCGCATACGCACGACGCCCTGCCCGAGGCCGTCAAGGTCGACCGGACGCTGCTCGTGGCGTCGGGCTCTCACGGCAAGTTCGTGTCGCGCCTCGACCTCGACGTGCGCGGCAAGGAGATCAAGGATTTCCGCTTCCGCCTGATCCCGATCTTCGCTGATGCGATCAAGCCCGACGCCGACATGGCGAGCGTGATCGCCAAGCACCGCGCTCCCTACGCGGACGAGCTCGCGCGCACCCTCGGCCGCACCAGGACACTGCTCTATCGGCGAGGCAGCTTCGCGGGCACCCTCGACGACCTCTTCTGCGAGGCGATGCTCGCCGAGCGCGAGGCGGAGATCGCTCTCTCTCCGGCCTTCCGCTGGGGCTCCACCCTGTTGCCGGACGAGGCCATCACCTTCGAGGATATCACCAACGCCTGCGCGGTCACCTATCCCGCCTGCTACCGCATGAAGATGACCGGTGCGCGCCTCAAGGAGGTGCTCGAGGACGTGGCCGACAACATCTTCAATCCTGATCCCTACTACCAGCAGGGAGGCGACATGGTTCGCACCGGTGGCCTCGGCTTCACCCTCGACGTCGGGGCGGGCGCGGGCAAGCGCATTTCCGGTCTCACATTGCTCAGAACCGGCACGCCGCTGGAGGCGACCGGCGAATACGTCGTCGCCGGCTGGGCAAGCGTGAACGAAGGCACCGAGGGCCCACCGATCTGGGACGTAGTGGCGAGTTACGTCGCTGCCCGCCAGACCATCGACGTGAAGCCGAGCGCTGCCGTGAAGATCGTCGGCGCCTGAACCGCCGCGACCGAGCAAACGAGGTTCGTGTCATGACCGATCGCGTGCGGGAAAACTCAGGTCACGGAGGCCATCCGGGTCGCAGGCCCTCGCGGCGCCAGTTGCTGACCACCACCGCAGCCGGCCTCGTCGTGGCAGGCACCGGCAGCGTCCATGCCCAATCCCCGAGGAAGCCCGTCATCGCCAATGCAAAGAACCAGCCGCCCAACGTCCCAGACTGGTCGAAAGTCCTGGGCGACGGTGTCGCGGCAAGGCCCTACGGCACGCCCTCCAAGTACGAAGCACATGTGGTGCGCCAGGACGTCGAATGGCTGACCGCCTCGCGCGAAAGCTCGGTCAACTTCACGCCGCTGCACGAGCTCGACGGCATCATCACGCCGAACGGACTCTGCTTCGAGCGCCATCACGGCGGCGCGGCCCGGATCAATCCGCTCGACCACCGGCTGATGGTCAACGGCCTCGTCGACAAGCCGATGCTCTTCACCATCGACGACATCAAGCGCTTTCCGCGCGTCAACCGCATCCACTTCCTGGAGTGCGCCGCCAACACCGGCATGGAATGGCGCGGGGCTCAGCTCAACGGCTGCCAGTTCACGCACGGCATGGTCCACAACGTCATGTACACCGGTGTGCCGCTGAAGCTCATTCTGGAGGAGGCGGGCCTCAAGCCCAACGCCAGGTGGCTGCTGCTCGAGGGCGCCGACAGCGCCGGCATGACCCGCTCGCTGCCGCTCGAGAAGGCCCTCAAAGACACCCTCGTCGCGTTCAAGATGAACGGCGAGGCTCTGCGCGAGGAGCAGGGCTATCCGTTGCGCGTCGTCGTCCCCGGTTGGGAGGGCAACCTCTGGGTGAAATGGCTGCGCCGCATCGAGGTCGGCGACCAGCCCTGGCACACACGCGAGGAGACCTCCAAGTACACGGACCTACTGGCCGACGGCCGCTCGCGCCGCTTCACCTACATCATGGACGCCAAGTCGGTGGTCACGAATCCGAGCCCGCAGGCGCCGCTCAGATACAAGGGGCACAATGTGCTCACGGGCCTCGCCTGGTCGGGGCGCGGCACCATCGCACGGGTCGATGTTTCCCTCGACGGCGGCCGCAACTGGCGCACGGCGCGGATTGACGGGCCGGTGCTGGAGGCCTCGCTCACACGCTTCTACGTCGAGTTCGACTGGCAGGGCGAGGAGTTGCTGATCCAGTCACGGGCCATGGATTCGACCGGCTACGTGCAGCCGAGCAAGGCGGAGCTGCGCAAGGTGCGCGGCGTCAACTCCATCTACCACAACAACGGCATGCAGACCTGGCTCGTGCGCGCGAATGGAGAGACCGAGAATGTCGAGATTTCGTGAGGTTGTCGTCGCAGCCCTGGTGGTGTTTGCCGCCGCGCCGGCCCTTGCGGAAAAGCTCGGACTCGGACGCGAAGCGAGCCCTCAGGAGGTGGCGGCGTGGGACATCGACGTGCGCCCCGACGGCCAGGGCTTGCCCAAGGGCAGCGGGACGGTCGCCCAAGGCGAAGAGATCTTCCAGACCCAGTGCGCGGCCTGCCACGGCGAGTTCGGCGAGGGAAAGGACCGCTGGCCGGCGGTCGCCGGCGGCCTGGGCTCCCTCAAGAACGACCGGCCCGACAAGACGGTCGGGTCCTTCTGGCCCTACCCCGCGACGATCTTCGACTATGTGCGCCGTGCCATGCCGTTCGGCAATTCCCAGTCGCTCTCGCCCGATGAGCTCTATGCGCTCACCGCCTACATCCTGTTCCTCAACGACGTCAGCAAGGACCCCAAGCTGGAGCTTGACGAGAGGAATCTCGCCTCGCTGAAGATGCCCAACGCGGACCAGTTCTACGACGATGACCGCGAGAAGACCGAGCGAAGCTTCTGGAATCGGAAGCCCTGCATGAAGGACTGCAAATCCAAGATCGAGGTCCTGGGTCGCGCTCGCGTGCTCGACGTGACACCTGAAAGCAAGACGGCCCCGCGCGTCGATTGACGCAGGCCGCCTGCAGCGCCGCGCAGACGCTGCACCCTTCGGCTCCCTTCCAACGGCTCAATCGGCGCGGGCCGTCTCCATGACGCGCTTGGCGATCATCGCCTCCATGCGGCGCTGCTTGCGGCGGGCACGCCACACGTTGTGGATCTCGAAGGGTGACTCGTGCGCAGGCTTGATCATGAAGTCGCCGGTGCCGAGGCCGAGAATGCGATGCCGGAAGAGGTCGTCGGGAAGGCGCTTCACCACCATCATCTCGGTGTTGTAGGCGTGCTCCGTGGCCTGGCCGAACAGGTGCTCCTCCACGACCTGTCCCGGCGAGAACCGCCACCACGAGAAATGATCGACCAGGACGATCACGCAGGTCCAGATCAGCAACAGCAGAATGGAGAAGGTCAGATAGAAGGCCAGGTTGAGATGGACGCGCAGGAGCGGCAGCCAGGCGAACGCGGCTTCCGCGCCCGGGATCTTCATGATGCCCCACAGCAGCGCGGCCGCGACCAGGATCAGCATGAACGAATAGACGCCGCGTGCACGCACGTTGCTGAATACCGCGACGAAGAGGATGAGCAGGATGAAGGAGATGCCAAGCCACGGCGAGGGATGGAACAGCACCACCTTCTCAGCCCCCGATGCCAGCTCGCGGACGCCGATGCCCTGCACGTAGGTCAGCCCGGCACAGAAGAAGCCGTAGACCCAGATCACCCACCAGTAGAACAGGTTGGAGTGCTGGTAGATGCGCAGATCATCGCCTCTGTGGCGCGCGAACCAGCGTCTGCGAGGGGCAGGCGTGCCCGCAGGCCCAGGTGGCGCGCGGTGGACTTCGTCGCCTTTCGCGGCGTCGTGCGCGGCAGTAACGGGTGCATTCAACGCCATCGCTTGCTCCGCATCATTGGGGGATTGAGGGAAGCATCGACCAGATCCAATCGATGCGCGTGGTCAGCCAGTCGGGCAGCCGCGGGTAGATCAAACGGAACACGCGAGTCGCGAAGTATGCGACGTTGCTGCTGGCGGCGATGAAGACGAGCACGATCAGGATGGCGAGCGTGGTCGTGCGCCGCAGGACTGCCGTGTTGTGGCGGGTGGCGGCGGACTGGCCGACCAGCGCGCTCGTCTCGATCGTCTCGGTCGTGGTCAGCAGGCGCGCCCGCACGGCGCGCAGCCGCTTGCCGACGCTGGCGATGTAGTCGAAGGCGGGCTTCAGTCCGCGCCGCACGAACTGCTCGTAGGACACCCAGCTCGGGATGTTCTGGACCTGCAGCGTCTTGAGGAGAACCTGGAACTCCAGGACGTAGAACGCCGAGCGATTGAGCCGGAAGTGCAGACCGCCGACCGCCCCGAACCCGAGCTCGTCGAGCTTGGAGGAGATGTCGATCAGATCGGTCTCGATCTCGTTGGAGATTTCATAGAGCGCGGCATGCCGGATGTCCGCGACGAGATCGTTCTCCATGCCCCTGATGAGCTCGGCATATCGGCTCCAGTTGTAGAAGAAGCGGAGGAAGAGCAGGGCGCGTATGTACCAGGGGGCCGGCTTGCGCGGCGCGTAGCCCGGCATCGCCCTCAGCACCAGCAGTTCCGCCGCCGACCATCGCTTGGGTTGCTTGAACCGGCTGAGCCTCTCCGCCCTCTCCTCGGTGGTTCGCGCGCCCGCCAGGAACCTGTCGAGTCGCTTGACCTCGCGCTGAGCCCTATGGACGTCGTGGAGAGTGCGCAGGCGGTTGATGAGCTTGCGGTCCCTGCTCCACTTCTTGGTAATCTGGTCCAGCTCCTGCCCGAGCACGCGGATGTACAGGTCCGCATTGCGGATCGCCGCCCAGTCCTTCAACGCATAGAGCCGCATCGTCCCCATGGCGTTGATGCGCTCGGCAATGCGGCCGATCTGGCGCGGATGCGGCGCGCGCTTGGTGAGCAACAGGTAGCGCACGGGATGGTTGTTGCCGCGCCGGCCGGAGCGGGCCTCGACCAGGCTGTCGAAATGCCCCGCCGTGGACGCCGCTGCCAGCGGCTTGTCGGCATCCTCCAGCAGACGCGGGGGGACTCTGATGGAAGCTTCGCCCTCCTCCACGCGCGAGAACTCCCGCTCGATCCCCTGGACATACTGACTGCTCGAGCCGAGCGCGGTGATGTAGATGGCGCGCCAGTTCAACACGCCGCAGGCGACGAACTCGCGGTAGTCGGCGCGCGGCGTGATGCGCCTCACGAACGGCCAGAAGGCCTTGGCGACGGCGTTGGCCTCTGCGCCGTCGGCGTTGAATCGATCGTCGCGACTGAAGCTTGGGAAGGTAACGCTGCCGACGGAAGCCGTGGCCGATCCGACGGGCGAATAGACCGGAGCCTCGACCTCCGGAAGGCCCTCGGTCGACATGACGAGTCCGCGAAAATTCGCAAACACCTCGCCCAGCGCGCCCGCAATGCGCTCGATGCGGCAGCCCATCTCCTCGCAGAACAGCTCCCATATGTCGACGTAGAGCAGGTTCCGCGCCGCCTTGAGCGCCTCGTGCAGCTCCTTGGCGTCGCGCTGGTCCGGGGTTCGCAATGTCTCGGGCAGGGCGGGGAGATCGATCGCTGCGCTGCCGTCGGGAGCGGCAGGCTCCAGCTGGCTCTCGCAGATCGCGCGCACGTCCGCCACCGCCTCCAGCAGGCGATGCCGGCGCCCGCCGCACGCGGGGTCGGAGGCGGCGCTGTGCTCCTCGTTCCAGCGCTGGCCGATATCCATATAGAAGCTGATGTAGGCGTAGTCGGCGCCGATCTCGGGATGGACGCAGACGCGAATGGCATTGGCGCAGGCTCCGAAGGACGAGCGCTCGCTGCGATCGGGCCACCACAGCACGAACGGTGCCGTCGTTTGTTCCAGAATCTCGACGGGCTCGAAGAAGTCGCCGTCCTCGACCGACGCGCCGTTCCACGGCAGATCGTGCGGCATGACGAGCGTCAGCCTGCTCGCGGCACTGCCGGCCCCGCCCCCGCCGGGCAGGCAGCCGCGCGCCTGGAACTCGAGCAGGAACTCGCGGACCTGGTCGACCCAGGCCTTGCGCCGTGCTGCGAACAGCTTCTTGGCGTCGACATGCTTCTCGCCCGCCGTATCGTGCGGGTCGACCGCCTCTCCGAGTTCGCCCATTCGCCGCGGCCAGATCGCGACATGCCAGATGAGGGCCGGTGCCCCGAACGACGGGGTGGGGCGCTCGTGGCCCTGCGCGACAATGGTTTCATACTGAAGCGAATACGGGGAACGTCCGGTCCCGGCATCTCCCCGGGCCTGCGGCCGATCGTTTGCGGCAGGATTCCCGGTCCGCTCGGGACTTCGTTGCACGGCTTCCGAACGACCACGCATCGCGCCACACCGGACAAGTCAGCTCAACCGGCGCAGGACAATATGCGAAAATAGCAAAATAACAACCGAATGTGCGATTGTTGATGGCGACCAGGCGCCCGCAGGGGTCGACATCGGCCCGGAAAAAGGCACGAGGCCCACTCTCCCGGAAAGCGCACCTCGCGAAATCGTTGCGCAGGGGCCAGTCCGGCAGTTGGCCGACCGCCGTCATCCCGGCGCTTATCGCCGGGGTCCACCTCCCAACTCGCTCGGGAACAGTCGGATGGATGGATGCCGGGCACAAGGCCGGGCATAGCCGCGGGTTTGTGGTGTCCGCGTCAGACCATCAGTTGCGGCTCTTGTCGACCAGCGCCTTCTCCTTGATCCAGGGCATCATGGCGCGGAGCTTGGCGCCAACCTCCTCGATCTGGTGCGCATCGTTGAGGCGGCGGATGGCCTTGAATTGCGGCTGGCCGGCCTTGCACTCGCGGATCCAGGTAGAGGTAAACGTGCCCGTTTGGATGTCCTTTAGGATGCGCTTCATCTCGGCGCGGGTCTCATCCGTGATGATGCGCGGTCCCGACACGTACTCGCCGAACTCGGCCGTGTTGGAGATCGAGTAGTTCATGTTGGCGATGCCGCCCTCGTAGATGAGATCGACGATCAGCTTCACCTCGTGCAGGCACTCGAAGTAGGCCATCTCCGGGGCGTAGCCTGCCTCTACCAGCGTCTCGAAGCCAGCGCGGATGAGCTCGACCAGTCCGCCACACAATACCGTCTGCTCGCCGAACAGGTCGGTCTCGCACTCCTCCTTGAAGGAGGTCTCGATGATGCCGGCGCGGCCGCCGCCGATCGCCGCGCCGTAGGAGAGAAACAGATCGTGCGCGTTGCCGCTCTTGTCCTGGTGGATGGCGAGCAGGCAGGGGACGCCGCCCCCGCGCAGATACTCCGAACGCACGGTGTGCCCGGGACCCTTGGGCGCGATCATGCCGACGTCGAGGTCGGCACGCGGCTCGATCAGGGCGAAATGCACGTTGAGGCCGTGCGCGAACATCAGCGCCGCACCGTCCTTCATGTTGGCGTGCAGGTGATCTTTGTAGATGTCGGCCTGAAGCTCGTCGGGCGTGAGCATCATCATGACGTCGGCCCACTTGGCAGCCTCCGCCACCTCCATCACCTTGAGCTTCTCCTTCTCGGCCTTGGCGATGCCGGCCGAACTCTTGCGCAACGCGATTGCGACGTTTTTAACGCCGCTATCGCGCAGGTTAAGCGCGTGCGCGTGCCCCTGGCTGCCGTAGCCGATGATGGCCACTTTCTTGCCCTTGATCAGGTTGATGTCGGCATCACGATCATAGTAGACGCGCATGGCTATTCCCCGGACTGACTGGTTACGGATGGGTGGGTCACTGCTGTGTGCCTAGCGGCTTGAAGGCCCGCTTGCCAAGTGGAAAAGCGCGACGATGAGGGCATGGGCTACCTCCAGGCCTCGCTGAAGATCGGCCACAGCGATGCGACCAGCAGAAGGGCCATCGCGGCGTTCACCACGTGCGCGGCCCGCGGGCTTGCCAGCAGACGCCTGAGGCCGGTGCCGAAGCCGAGCCATGTTGCACTCGAAAGAATGCCGAGCGCGCCGAACAGGAAGGCGATCAACGCAACGTTGACAGGAAAAGCCGCGACTGCGGCATAGGTGGAGACGGCGCCGACCGCCATCACCCATCCCTTGGGATTGAGCCACTGGAAGGCGGCGGCCTGCAGGAACGTAATCGCCTTGTCGTCCGCCGTGCCCTTCTCCTCGTGCGCAGGCGAGGTCGCGATCTGCCAAGCCAGGTAGAGCAGGTAGGCGGCGCCGACATATTTGAGACCGGTGTAGAGTAGGGGATAGGCGTGGAACACAGCGCCGAGGCCCAGTCCGACGGCCAGCACCATGAAGGCAAATCCCAGGGCCACGCCCCACAGATGCGGCAGACCACGGCGGAAGCCGAAGTTGAGCCCGGAGGACATGAGCATGGTGTTGTTGGGCCCGGGCGTGAACAAGGTCACGACGACGAACATCAGCAATGCCCATTGCAGCTCGGTGCCCACAGTACGCGCCGCCTCACATCGCCTTGGCGCCGCGCGCGATGGCCGCTATCCCCGTGCGCGAGACCTCGACCAGGCCGAGCCTCGTCATGATGGAGATGAACTGCTCGATCTTGGAGCTGCGCCCCGTGATCTCGAACACGAAGTGGTCCGTCGACGCGTCGATGACATTGGCGCGGAAAATCTCGGCAAGGCGCAGCGCCTCGATCCGCTTCTCGCCCTGTCCGGCGACCTTGATGAGCGCCAACTCGCGCTCCAGCGGCTCGCCCTGGACCGTCAGATCGACGACGCGGTGCACGTTGACCAGTCGCTCCAGCTGGCTCTTGATCTGGGCCAGAACCATCGAGGTTCCCGACGTGACGATGGTGAAGCGCGACTGGTGCTTCTCGTGCTCGGTCTCCGACACGGTCAGGCTGTCAATGTTGTAGCCGCGCCCGGAGAAAAGCCCGGCGATGCGGGCGAGCACGCCCGGCTCATTGTCGACCAGTATCGAGAGCGTGTGCGTCTCGGTCTTGTCCTTGCGCTCCTCGAGAAAGTAGGCGGAGCCGGGCTGTGTGTTGGGCATGGGGTGACTCTTGATTCTCGTACGAGGGTGCGTGGTGCTGTCCCGTCTGGTGAAAGTGAACGGACACGCCGGCAGCCTTGGACCATGGGTGGTGGTGGAGGCTCCGCCTTTGCAGGAAGAGCGCCTACACCAGCACCTTGCCTTCCTTGCCGATCGCCTTGCCGATCTCCTCGTCGCTGACGTCCTCACCCAGCAGCATCTCGTGATGCGCCTTGCCGGAGGGGATCATTGGGAAGCAGTTGGCGAGCGCGGCGACGCGGCAGTCGAACAGCACCGGCTTGTCGGCCGGCGCCTCGAGCATCTCCTTGATCGCATCGTCGAGATCGGCAGGCTTGTCGCACCTGATGCCGACGCCGCCGTAGGCCTCGGCCAGCTTGACGAAGTCGGGCAATGAATCGGTGTAGCTGTGGGAGATGCGGTTGCCGTGCAGCAGCTGCTGCCACTGCCGCACCATGCCCATGTACTGGTTGTTGAGGATGAACACCTTGACCGGCAGGCCGAACTGCACGGCGGTCGACATCTCCTGGATGTTCATGAGGATCGAGGCATCGCCGGCTATGTCGATGACGGTGGCCTTGGGATGGGCCATCTGCGCGCCGATCGCGGCCGGCAGTCCGTAGCCCATAGTTCCGAGCCCGCCCGAGGTCATCCAGCGGTTCGGCTCCTCGAAGTGGAAGAACTGCGCCGCCCACATCTGGTGCTGGCCGACCTCGGTGGTGATGAAGACGTCCCGGTCCTTGGTCAGCGCATAGAGCCGCTCGATGGCATGCTGCGGCATGATCACGTCGCTCAGGCTCTTGTAGCTCAGGCACTTCCTGGCCCGCCACTTGTCGATCTGCGCCCACCACGACTTCAGCGCCGTCTTGTCGACGGTGGCCGCCTTCGCCTTCCAGGTGCGGATGAGGTCCTCCAGCACGTAGGCGACGTCGCCGATGATGGGCACGTCGACCTTGATGTTCTTGTTGATCGAGGAGGGATCGATGTCGATGTGGATTTTCTTGGAGCGGGGAGAGAACTGATCGGTGCGCCCGGTGATCCGGTCGTCGAAGCGCGCCCCGATGCACACCATCACATCGCAGTCGTGCATGGCGAGGTTGGCCTCGTAGGTCCCGTGCATGCCGAGCATGCCCAGCCATTCCTTGCCCGATGCCGGGAAGGCGCCGAGGCCCATGAGGGTCGACGTGATCGGGAACCCCGTCAGGCGCACCAGCTCGCGCAGAAGCTGGCTGGCCTTGCGGCCCGAGTTGATGACGCCGCCGCCGGTGTAGAGCACGGGCTTCCTGGCGCGGCTCATCAGCTCGACGGCGTACGCGATCGCACCGGAGTCGCCCTTGAGCCGCGGCTGATAGGTCTTGTGCTTGATGTCCTTGGGACCGGTGTAGGTGCCGGTGGCGAACTGGACATCTTTGGGGATGTCGACGACCACGGGGCCGGGCCGGCCGGTGCGGGCGACGTAGAACGCCTCGTGCAGGATGCGTCCCAGGTCATCGACGCTCTTCACCAGCCAATTGTGCTTGGTGCACGGACGCGTGATGCCGACGGTGTCGCACTCCTGAAAGGCGTCGTTGCCGATGAGATGTGTGGGCACCTGGCCGGTAATGCACACGACGGGAATGGAGTCCATCAGCGCATCGGTAAGTCCGGTCACCGCGTTGGTGGCCCCCGGACCCGATGTCACGAGAACGACGCCGACCCTGCCGGTGGAACGCGCGTAGCCTTCCGCAGCGTGGACGGCCCCGCCCTCCTGGCGCACGAGCACGTGCTTGACGGCCTCCTGCTGGAACAACTCGTCATATATCGGCAGCACCGCACCGCCCGGGTAGCCGAAGATGTGCTCCACGCCCTGGTCGGCCAGCGCCTTGATGACCATTTCGGCGCCCGTCATTTTCACCGCCATCGTCCCATGCTCCACGCGTGCGCCGGCCTCCGGAGCGGGCCGGCAGCGGCGGGCAAACTATGAGCTGAGCGTCGACAGGTCAACCGCTAAGGTTCACCAAACGATAAGTCTGATGGCCAAAACCTTTCCATTTCTTGCGCATCTAGGCGCTTCCACGACATCATCTTGCTTCTGAGCCATGTGACCTGCCGCTTGGCATACTGACGGGTCTCCGTCTTGGCCGCCGACGCTGCCTCGGCGAGGCCGATTCGCCCGTCCACGTGCGCCGCAAGTGGCGCGACGCCGAGCGCACGCATGACGGGCAGTTCCCAGGACAGGCCGAGTCGGAGAAGCGCGGCCACCTCGGCCAGAGCTCCGGCCGCCAGCATGGCATCGAAGCGGGCCTCGATCGCCTGCACGAGGCTTGCGCGGTCGGGCAGCACCAGCAGCCGGGCTGCGGCATCCTCACGCAGCACGGGCGTGCCGCGCTCGCCCTGCCACGCGGCAAGCGACCGGCCCGTGGCCTCCAGCACTTCCAGCGCGCGCACGACGCGCTGCGGGTCGGTCGGCATCAGGCGCGCGGCCATCACGGGGTCGCGCGCGGCAAGGATCGCGTGCAGCTCCGGCGCCGGCCTTGCCGCAGCCTCGCCGCGCCAGTACGCACGCACGGCGGGATCAATCGGCGGGACCGGCGAGAGGCCGTCGAGCAGGGCCGTGAAGTAGAGGCCCGTGCCGCCGACGATGATGGGGATGCGCCCCTCTCTTCTCGCTGCGGCGATCGCCTGGGCCGCATCTGCCGCATAGCGGCCTGCCGAATAGGCCTCGGCGCCGGGCACGAAGCCATACAGCGCATGCGGAGCGCGCGCCTCCTCCTTCGGAGTCGGCCGGGCGGTCAGGACGCGCAACTCGCGGTAGACCTGCATGCTGTCGGCGTTGATGATCGTGCCGCCGAGTCCCTCGGCCAGCCGCAGCGCCAGCCGCGACTTGCCGCTGGCGGTGGGGCCCGCGATCAGGATAGTCCGTTGGTGCGGCGAAGCGGCCATGCCGTCCAGTTAAGGCCTCCGCCCCGCGCCGATCAACCGGCCGCATCGTATTGCCGCCGCGTCCCGATATGGACTACAGGGAGACAAAGGAGCACGCCATGCGCATCGATGCGATTCCCGTCGGCCACCACCCGCCCGAGGACGTCAACGTCATCATCGAGGTGCCCATCGGCGGCGAACCCATCAAGTACGAGATGGACAAGGCTGCCGGCACGCTTGTCGTCGACCGTTTCCTGCACACGCCGATGCGCTATCCCGGCAACTACGGCTTCATCCCGCACACGCTGTCGGAGGATGGCGACCCCATCGACGTGCTCATAGCCAACACGCGGCCGATCGTGCCCGGCGCCGTCATCAACGTGCGGCCGATTGGCGTGCTCAAGATGGTGGACGATGCCGGCGGCGACGAGAAGATCCTGGCTGTGCCGGTACCAAAGCTCACCAAGCGCTACGAGCACGTCGTCAACTACACCGACCTGCCGCGCATCACGCTGGAGCAGGTGCAGCATTTCTTCGAGCACTACAAGGACCTCGAGCCCGGCAAGTGGGTGAAGATGAACGGATGGGGCGATGCGGCCGAAGCTAAGAGGTTCATCCGCGAAGCCATGGCACGCGGCAGATAGGCCATGCAGGAAACCCCAAGCCATGCGCTGGTGCTGACGTCCGCCGGCAGGCCCGGCGTGCTCGACATTGACATTGTGGACGATGTCGAGCGCCTGGCCCTCGATCGAGAACCCGTCATGGGGACGCGGTGGCTCGCCCCGGACACGGCCTGGGAAGCGCTGCTCGCCCCATCGCCCGGGCAGGCCCTGGCCGAACTGCGCGAACGCGTCGCCATTCGCACGTCCGGACGGCCGATCGACGTCAACATCGTGCCGGCCGCCCCCGGGTCGCGCCGCAAGAAGCTGCTGGTCGCGGACATGGAGTCGACCATCATCGAGCAAGAATGCCTCGACGAGATTGCGGACTTCGCGGGCTTGCGCGCGCGCATTGCAAATATCACCGAGCGCGCCATGCGCGGGGAGCTGGACTTCGCGGCCGCGCTACGGGAGCGGGTCGGACTCCTCGGCGGCCTCGACGCGAGCGTCCTCGAGCGCGTCTACGAGCGCGTAACGTTGATGCCGGGCGCCGCAACCCTCGTTGCGACCATGCGCAGAAGCGGGGCCGTGTGCGCCCTCGTATCGGGAGGTTTCACGTTTTTCACGGAGCGGGTCGCGGCACGGCTGGGATTCGATATCGAGCAGGCGAACACGCTTCAGCTCAAGGATGGCAGGATTGCGGGAACGGTTCAGGCACCCATTCTCGGACGCGAGGCGAAGCTCGCGGCCCTGCAGCGCCTCGCGCGGGAGCATCGCCTCGACGCCTCGATGACCATGGCGGTCGGCGACGGCGCCAATGACCTCGCCATGCTCGAGGCGGCGGGTCTAGGCGTCGCCTTCCGCGCCAAGCCGATCGTAGCCGATGCGGCTGCTGCCTCCGTCACCCACGGCGACCTGACGGCTCTGCTCTACCTGCAGGGCTACACGCGCGCCGAGTTTGCCTAGAGGCGCAGCGCGCGCAGGACGCGCCACGGCACCTCTGCGACGATGGTGCACACGCTTAGCTTGGCCGCACTCCGGCGGCGATGGTTGCATGCCGCCGGCCAGGCGAGTAAGCGAGGCACAACCGTGCGAGCAAACGAGGGAGGTGCGCATGACCCTCATCCGCCCGTTCCGTGGGCTCCGCCCTGTCCCGACCCGAGCGCGCGATGTCCTGGCCCCGCCTTACGACGCGCTCTCGAGCGCGGAAGCGCGTGAACGCGCCAAGGGCAAACCCTGGAGCTTCCTGCACGTGTCGCGGGCCGAGATCGATCTGCCAGCCGATGCCGGGCCCTACTCGGACGCGGTCTATGCGACCGCCGCCGAGAACCTGCGCCGCATGATCGCCGAGGGCGTGCTCGTGCGCGACGCCAATCCGAACTACTACGGCTACCGCGCGAGCTGGACCGGCGGCCGCCAGACCGGGCTTGCCTGCGTTGCCTCCCTCGAGGCCTACGCGATGGGCCGCATCAAGAAGCATGAGCTGACATCGTCGGCGAGGGAAACCGATCGCGCGAAGCAGATCGCCGCGCTGAACGCGCAGACAGGCCCGGTCGTGATGGCTTATCCCCACGCCCCCGAGCTCGACCGCTGCCTGCGGCGGGCGACCGAGCGAGACCCCGATGTGTCGGTTGCCGCCGACGACGGCGTAACGCACGAACTCTGGGTCATCGGCGACGGCGCCGAGATCGACTCCTTCACCCAGCAGTTCGAGGCGCTGCCCGCGCTCTACATCGCCGACGGTCACCACCGCATCGCAGCCGCGGCGCGGGTGGCGGCGGGGCGCGACGAAGCCGACGGATCGCACCGCTACGTCCTCAGCGTCGTCTTCCCCCACCACGAGATGGCGATCCTCGACTACGACCGCGTGGTCCGCGACCTCAACGGCCGCACGCCCGAGGCGTTACTGGCCGAGGTCGGCAGGCGCTTTGCCGTCACGCCATCGGGATCTCCGGTCCGGCCTGTGACGGGCCATGAGTTCGGCATGTATCTCGACGGCCGCTGGCATCGCCTCAAGCTGCTGCCGGACTTCCTGGCCCAGGCGGACCCGTTCTCCCGGCTGCCCATCACCTATCTCACGCGCAACCTGATCGAGCCGGTTCTCGGCATCCGCGATCCGCGCAGCGACGATCGCATCGACTTCGTGGGTGGCGGACGGGGCTTGGGCGAGTTGGAGCGCCGGGTGAACTCGGGCGAGATGGCTGTGGCCTTCGCACTTTTCCCCACCAGCATGGATGACTTGATCGCCGTATCCGACGCCGGTGGCATCATGCCGCCCAAGTCGACCTGGTTCGAGCCCAGGCTCGCGGACGGCATGGTCAGCCACCCGCTCGATTGAGGGCTGCGCCTCGCGACAGCAACAGGCGCTTCGACTTCGATACGCACTCCGTTGATCACGCGATCGTGAGGAGACGTCGCCGCGCGCTCCGACGGTAAGCTGCCCGCTTGCCGACGACCCGCATGGACGTCGGGTCAGGGATGCGCGCAGGAGCGCTCATGCCGCCACTACGTTTGTCGAGCATTGGTTTGCTGTTGCTGCTGCCGGCTCTCGCGGTCGCGCACGTCAACGACCGCGGCATGGACTACCAAGCGTTCACGGACAAATCTGGTTTTCCCTGCTGCACCAACAAGGACTGCCACCCAGCAGAGCAATTCACGGAGACAGTGGAGAACGGCAGGGAGATCATCCGCCTGCTGGTCGACGGAGTCTGGATCACCGCGTCGCGCTCATTCGTCGTCGGCGAGCGCGCCACGGACGGGCGGGCGCATTGGTGCGGGCTGAAGCTCGGCACGAACACGGGCCGGGGCTGGCGGCCTGGAACCCGCTGCATCATCCTGCCGCCGAGGGTTCTCTAGGTGGGCTCGCCCCATGCCACGCGCCGACTCCGCGGCTCGCGGTGCCCTGTGGCTGCATCGGGGTCCGTAACAATTTCACCTGCTCGGCTGCTCGCAATAGTGCTGGCGCTCGCCGCCATCGCCTTCGCTGGGCGTGCGCTCGCCCATTCCTGGTATCCGGAGCGGTGCTGCGGGAGCCACGACTGTCAGATAGTGGACGACGTCGAGAGGCTCGAGGACGGCGATTTGCTGTTCCGTGCGGGACCGATCAGCGTCGTCGTGCCGGCGGAATTCATGCGGCTGCCCTCTCCGGACGGCCACACGCACGTCTGTGTCTATCAAGTGCGCTCCGGAGAATACCGCCCCCGCTGCGTCTTCGTTCCAGGCCTTATCTGACGCCGCATCAGCTCGACATCAGCGCCGCCCAGCGCTCCTTCAGTACGCGCAGCACCGCGCGGGCGCGGCTACGCAGACGCTCGGCTACGACCCGCATGGCGCCCCTGAACTCGCGCATGGCGGGCTGCATGCGCCGCCATTGCACGGCAATGAGACGGCGAATGCGCTCCTTGAGGACGCGCCCGGCGCGCCAGGGCCAGGACGCGTGCACGCGATCGACGAGCGCGTCCTTCCAGGGAATGATCGTGTTGTAGGCCCAGGCGAACCAGCCGATCTGCATCAACGCCGGCTGCGTCAGCATGAAAAGCCGGGCAACGAGCGCGGTCGCAACCACCTTGGCGGCAGCGAAAAGCAGGCCGGCCAAGACAATCTGCCCGCGCGCGACGAGGAACACGGCGAGCAGCTTGAGGGGCAGCAGAAGCATCGACGGCAGCACGAACGCCACCAGCGCTGCATAGGGCGGCAGGCGGATAATCACGGACTCGATCGCCGCCCACGGCCGCCAGTGCGCCAGCCGCCCCACCAGATCGGCAAGCGGCCGCCAGCCCCACTCCTCGAACACGATGACGAGGGCGAGCAGCACCTCCAGCGACATTCGCAGCACGGGCCTCGCCAAACGCCAGGCGGCGGCGATCGCAACGCCGAACCCGCGCGCCACCTGTCGGATCACGGCCGGCAGCGGGCCGCGAGGCCGCTGGGCGTCTGAAGGCTTGCCGTCGTCGTGCATAGCCCGTCGAGAATTACATCGATTGGTGAGCGGAGTATGGCCCGAGATGCCCGGACGATCAGCCGGACACCTTTTCGGACCCGTCCGACCCCGAGCCAGGCGTCACGGCGGATGCCTGCAGGCGGCCGTCTCTGATGCGCTTGCCCTCGTCGGCCAGGGCTTCGGCCAGTTCCTCGCGCGCCTTCTCGGCCTGGCGCTGGCGGTTCCAGAGACTGGCGTAGAGCCCGCCCTTGGCCAGCAGCTCACCGTGCGTGCCCTGCTCCACCAGCCGGCCGCCATCGAGAACAAGGATATTGCCGGCATTGACGATGGTGGAAAGGCGGTGTGCGATCACGACCGTCGTGCGATTGCGCGCCACCTGGTCGAGCGCGTCCTGGATCTCCTTCTCCGTATGGCTGTCGAGGGCGCTCGTGGCCTCGTCGAGAAGAAGGATCGGCGGCCCCTTGAGAATGGTGCGGGCGATGGCGACGCGCTGTTTCTCGCCGCCCGACAGCTTCAGCCCACGCTCGCCCACCATGGTGGCGTAGCCCTCGGGGAGCGCACGGATGAAGCCGTCGATCTGTGCCATGCGCGCGGCGGTGCGCACCTCGTCGTCGGTAGCATCGGGTCGACCGTAGCGGATGTTGTAGAGAATGGTGTCGTTGAAGAGCACGGTGTCCTGCGGCACCACGCCGATGGCGGCTCGGAGGGAGACCTGCGTCACGTCGCGGATGTCCTGGCCGTCGATGGTGACGCGGCCGCCGGCGACATCGTAGAAGCGCAGCAGGATGCGCGAGACGGTCGACTTGCCGGCGCCGGAGGGACCGACGATCGCCACCATCCGGCCCGCAGGCACTTCGAAGGACAGGCCATCGAGGATCATCCGCTCCGGCTCGTAGCGAAAGCGCACGTCTTCGAAGCGGATGGTGCCGCCGGACACCTCGAGCGGCCGCGCACCCGGCCGGTCGGCCACCTCGGGCATCTCGGCCAGCACATCCATCATGCGCTCGATGTCGATCAGCGACTGCCGAATTTCGCGATACACCATGCCCATGAAATTGAGAGGGATGAAGAGCTGCAACATCAGGGCATTCACCATCACGAAGTGCCCGATGGTCTTGTGCCCCGCAGTCACGTCGAGCACGGCCATCACCATGCAAAGCGTAAGCGCGAGGGTGAACACGATGGCCTGCCCGGTATTGAGCACGGCCAGCGACGTGTAGCTTTGGATGCTGGCCCTCTCGTAGGCGGCAACCGACTGATCGTAGCGGCGGGCCTCGCGCTCCTCGGCACCGAAATACTTGACCGTCTCGTAGTTGAGCAGGCTGTCGATTGCCTTGGTGTTGGCTTCCGTGTCGCTCTCATTCATGGTGCGGCGGATCCTGATGCGCCAGTCGGTCGCGCTGACCGTGAACCACAGGTAACAGGCGATCATGGCCGCCACGACCGCAGCGTAGCGCCAGTCGAATTCGAACATCAGCACCGCCAGCACCAGCGCGAATTCGACGATCGTGGGCAGAAACGTCATCAGCGTCATGCGCGTGATGTTCTCGATGCCGACGCGGCCGCGCTCGAGCACGCGCGTGAGGCCGCCGGTCTTGCGCTCCAGATGGAAGCGCAGGGAAAGGCGGTGCATGTGGTCGAAGGTGTTGAGGGCCAGCTTGCGCACGGCATGCATGGCCACCTTGGCGAACATGCCCTCGCGCACCTGCACGAGCACCGTCATGGCAATGCGGGTCGCGCCATAAAGGACCGTCGCCAGCACCGGCGCGCCGACGAGCCATGTCAGCGTCTGGGCCGTCGGTACGGAGCCGCCCGTCGCCGCCACAAGCGCATCCGTCGCCCACTTGAAGGTGAAGGGCATCGCGACGGTGACGAGCTTCGCCACCAGCATCAGCGCCAGCGAGATGACGACGGTCGCCTTGAGATCGGGGCGGTCGGCGGGCCAGACGTAGGGAACCAGCGCGCGTGCGACGCGGAGGCGGCCCCCGCCACGTGTGGCGCGATCCACGACGCGCCCCGGCGCTCTACCCGCGTGTGCGCCTTTGTAACGTTGCATGACCCTGGCTTAGCCGCCGGCGCAGCTCTTGTCGATTGCGTCATCGGTGCGGTGCACAAACGCGTCGCGAGCCTCGCCGCGCGACCGCCGCAGGGTCAAGCGCGCTTGATCGGGCGCGGCAGGTACACGCGCTGGCACGGGCTGATGCGATGCGGGTTGCCGTTGAGGCGGCCTCGGTTGGCGGCATAGATCCGTTTGTAGCGCCAGCCGGCACCATAGTGCTTCTCGGCGATGGCCCACAGCGTGTCGCCCTGCTTGATCGTGTACCAGCCGGGAGCCGCGATCTGGGTCCCCGCGGCCTCGCAACTGCGGGAGGCGAGGTGCTGCCGGTAGGCCCTGCGCTTGGGCCCCTCAACCGTCTGACCCGAGCGGCCCTTCTGCCCCTGGGGCGCACCGCCCTTGTCGGAAACTGCGGGAGGTTGTGCCGGCGGCTTCGTCTCGTCCTTCTTCTCCTGCGCCTGGGCGAGGCGCGCCGTCTTCTCCGCAGCCCGCTGCTTGGCGGCCTCCCGTCGCGCAAGCCGGCTTTCCAAGGCATCCTTGGCCTTGAGCTCAGCCTGCCGCTTTGCCTCTGCGACACGCTGAGCCTTCTGCTCGCGCCTTTGCTCCGCGCGCGCCGCGCGGACGCGACCCTCCTCGCGTGCCTTTTCGGCATCAGCCAGGCGCTTGGCTTCGGCGTGCGCCTTGGCCTCCTGTGCCTTCTTCGCCGCCTCGACCTTCCTGGCCTCGGCGGCCTGCTTGGCTTCCTGGGTTTTTTTGACGTCCTCTGCCGCCTTGGCCTGGGCTAGACGCTTTGCCTCCTCCGCCCGCTTGGCAGCCTCGACCTTCCTGGCTTCGGCGTCGCTACGCGCTGCCTCGGCACGCTTCGCGGCTTCGGCCGCCTTGGCCTCTGTCGCGCGCTTCGCCTCTTCGTCACGCTGGACAGCTTGGGCTCTCTTCGCCTCGGCAACCCGCTTCGCCTCATCGGCCTTCCTGGCAGCCTCTGCCGCCTTCTCTGCCGCCTTGGCTTCTGCCGCCGCCCGCTTGGCGTCCTCGGCCCTCTTTGCGTCGGCGGCGCGCCGGGCTTCCTCGGCCGCTCTGAGCTCAGCGGTCCGTCGCGCTTCCTCGACCTTCCTTGCTTCCTCGACCCTCCTGGCTTCCTCGACCTTCTTCGCTTCCTCGGCGGCCTTGATTTCCGCGAGGCGCTTGGCGTCCTCGGCGGCCTTCAGCTCGGCCTGCTTCTTAGCCTTCTCCGCTCTCAAGGCTTCCTCGGTCTTCTTGACCTCGTCCTCCCGCTTGGCCGCCTCCGCCCGGCGCGTCTCGGCCAGCCGGCGCTCCTCCGCAATCTTGATCTCCGCCGGCGTGGCGGGGGCGGACCTGGACGATGGCGCCTCGGCAGGCTTTGCCGCAGACCTCCTGGCGCCCGGACTGTCCTCCGGGCCCGAGCCGGTGTCGGGCGGCGCCGCGCGTGCGGCAAGCTTGCGCATGATCTGCTGGAAGCGGTCACCCGATTGCGCCAGCCAGTCCGAGGCGCCGGCAGCTTCGCCCTTCGGCGCGGCCTTGCCAGGGCCGGTGCCCGGCTGCGGCACAGGTTTTGCCGCAGTCCGGGATGTGGTTTGCGGAGTGGGGGGCGGAACATTTCCCTGGCTCAGGCGGTCGACCAGCGATCTGTACCCGCGATTGGAATATTCGAGCCACCGGCGTGCCGTCCAGGCAGTATCTCCGTCTGGGGGCTTGCCGTGGCCCGAAGCTTGAGCCTGCGCCTGCACGCGCCGCTCGCCGCCCAGCACCTCGCCGAACCGTCGCGAGGCCTCGGTCGCCAGTTCCTCGGCGCGGGAGCGCAGGGCATCGGCCTCGGGCTTGCGGTCGGCCGGCTGGCCGACGCCGGGGGCGACGGAAAGTGCCAGTGCCGCTGCAGCCGCCAGCATCGCGGCCACCGCAGCCCTCGAGAGCCCGGACCTCATGACAGCAGCGCCTCCCCTTGCCCGAACCGAAAGATGCCCCCAAAACCTCCGGCAGTTGCGGCAGTGCGTTGCCAGGACGCAGCGGCCACGCGCCCGAACTTAACCAAGAGCCCCCGCCGCCGCAAACAACGGGTCTACCCCGCCAATGCGTTAGGTTGCATGCGAATGCAGGCCGGCCGCAATTTGGCGCCCTCCCCCGCCTACGATTCAGGAGACGGGGAGCCGTCGCATGACAAAGACAACAGGAACAGGGCAAGGTATGGGCGATCGCCGCCAGCAACCCAAGGGCCGCATGCAGGAAGCCAAATCCAAGCCGGCAAGAGCGCACGGCATCCGCAGCATCTGCGTCTACTGCGGCTCCAACGTCGGTAACAATCCCGCCTATGGGGAGGCCGCGCGCGCGCTCGGCGCCTTGATGGCGGCTGACGGCATTGGTCTCGTCTATGGCGGGGGCGGCCTCGGACTGATGGGCGAGCTCGCCCGCTCGGTCCTCAAGCACGGCGGGCGCGTCACGGGCATCATTCCGGCGTTCCTCTCCAAGAGGGAGCGCATGCTGCGCGATGCCGACGAGCTGATCGTCGTGGACGACATGCACCAGCGCAAGAAGCTGATGTTCGACAGGTCCGATGCGTTCGTAGCGCTGCCCGGCGGCATCGGCACCCTGGAGGAATTGGTGGAGCAGCTCACCTGGGCCCAGCTCGGCCGGCACGCCAAGCCGATCGTGCTCGTCAACATCGACGGCTTCTGGCAGCCGCTCCTGGCCCTGCTGCGTCACATGCAGGAGGAGGTCTTCATCCGGCGCGACATGGATGTGCCTCTGATCACGGTGGACACGGTCGAGGGCGTGCTTCCCACCATCCTGGCGGCGGCAAGGCCCGATGCGACGACGCCGAAAGATGTAGAGATCACCGAGAAGCTGTAGCCGCGCGTCCGAGGGCTGTTTGCGCCTCCGCCGGGGCCGCGCGAACGGACGCGGACATATCGCAACCTCTTTGTGCCGCAATCGTTCTCCACTATGATGCAGAGTCTACGCTCATTGGAAAATTGCGGCCTTCGATGCGGGCCATGTGGAAGTCGGCGATACGTTCGGTTGCGATAGCGGGCGCTCTTGCGGGCTTCGCGCTGCCAGCGTTCGCGTTCCAGGAGAGCACGGTCGGCGCCGGCGCGGGCAAGCCCGCGACGGGAGCCAACGGGGCGCCAAGCCTCGATCTCCGCCTGCCTGATGTCGGCTCCAAGCAGAGTCAGGGAACCGAGATCCGCATCCCCGGTGTCGGTACCGTCGGCGTGCTGCCCAAGCTCGATTTCGGTTTGGAAATGCTCTACGGCTCCGGCACCGAGCCGACCGGACGCCTCGACGAGAAATCACCGCCCGACGGCGTCCAGCTTCGCGCTACGATCAAGCATCGATTCTGAATACAGATTTTTCGTCCTGAGAGCACGCCTCGAGCCGCCGGGCTGCCGAAGGCTACAACGTCGTGAACCGTGTTCCCAATGAAACAGCGCCCCCCAATTGAGTCCGCTACGCAGGGCGGGAGGGATTACGCGACTTACCGACCGGCTTTCTCTTTGCTAGGGCTGTACGGCGACCAGGGCGAGTTCCGTTGAGCCCTGTCGCGGTTGTGGGGCCGCAAGTCTTCTGCGGAGAGCATATTGGATACGCGCTGCACTCTGCCGGCAAATTTGATTCTCAACGATTGCTACCGCATCGAAAGGGTGGTGGGCAGCGGCCGTTTCGGAGTCACTTACGAGGCTAGCGATCTTGCCCTCGGCACCACGGTCGCCCTCAAGGAATACTATCCGGCCGAGTTCGGCGATCGCGACGATACCCTGAGCGTACGACCGAAGTCGCAACGCAATCTGAACACGTTCGAGCGGGGCCGCTCCGACTTTCTGGCGGAAGCACGCACGCTAGCCCGCTTCGAGCACCCGAGCATCGTGCGGGTCGTGCGCGTGTTCGAAGCCAACACCACCGCCTACATGGTGATGCGCTTCGAGCGAGGCCAAAATCTCGAGGACTGGCTGCGCAGCCTCGGGCGGCTGCCGACGCAGGACGAGCTCGACGCCCTCGTGGCGCCGCTGCTCGACGCGCTGGAGATGATGCACGGCGCGAACTTCCTGCACCGTGACATCGCGCCCGACAACATCATTGTGCGTGAGGACGGCACCCCGGTGCTCCTGGACTTCGGCGCCGCCCGCCGAGCCGTGGCCGCCATGAGCCGGACGATGACAGGCGTCGTCAAAGCCGGCTACTCGCCGCACGAGCAATACTCTTCCGATGGCCGCCTCCAGGGCCCCTGGTCGGACCTCTACGCGCTGGGGGCCACGCTTTACCGCGCCGTCATGGGCCGGCCGCCCGAGGAATCCGCGCTGCGCGTCACGGACGACCGTATGACACCCGCGTCCCGGCTGGCGGCGAAAGACAGGTACCGGCCGGGCTTCCTCGCGGGCATCGACGCGTGCCTCAAGGTGCGCCATGCCGAGCGGCCACGCTCGGTCGCCCACGTGCGCGCGATGCTATTTGGTCACGCCCTCCCGCACCGGCGCGAGGCCGAGCCGATCATCAGCAAGCCACGCGCGACGAGCCGCCCCGCGGCCAGGCCGGCCGGGCGGGCGCGCACCTCCGCCTTCTCGGCTCGCTGGCTGGCCGTAGTCGCGGCGGGCCTGGCGCTCCTCGGCGGTATCTACGGCGGATTGGAGTTTGCGCGCTGGACTCCGGCCCTGCCCGACAAGGCGGCCGCCGACAACGCCCGCTCGCTGGTCGAAACGGAGGCCCGCCGCCAGGCTGCGGAGGCCGCGCGGCGGCACATCGCGCTCGAGGAAGAGCGTCAGCGCCGCGAAGCGGCCGATGCTGCCGAACGCCGGGCCAGCCTCGACGCCGACCGCAAGGGCCTCGAGGAGGCGGAGCCGCCGGCAGCGGAGGACGGCCAGGGCACGACCGCCGATGCCGAGGTCGCGGGCCGACGCAAGGAAGGCGCGGAGAGCGCCCAGACTGCCTCAGTCCCGCTCGGTGCCGATGCGCGTGCGGGCTTTGTCAAGCGCGTGCAAGCCGTGCTCAAGCAGAGCCGCTGCTACGAGGGCGCCATCGACGGCCGTAGCGCCGAGACCCAGCCCGACCTCGACCGCTACGTCTCCGGCATCGCTGCCGGCAAGAAGGCCAAGCCGCCGGCACGTCTCGAACTCGCCAAGGCGACGGCAGGCGACTTCGAGAGCTGGCTGCGCGATGCCGATGCGGTGAAAGGCGACATCTGCGCACCCAAGCCGAAGCCCGCCAAGGTCGAGCAGGCCAAGCCACTCCGTCCGCGCGAGACCGAGGAGGCCGAACCCCGCCGGCAGGCGGCGGCCAAGCCCCAGGGCAGCGCATCCGGCCAGGACCGGCCTGGTCGCGGCGGGACGTGCAGCGGCTGGATGTTCGGCAATACCTCGTGCACCGACAGCGCCGGCCGCAGGTGCACGCAGACCTACGGCGGGCGCAAGTGCGAATGACGTCGACCGCACCACGGAGCCGCCCACCCGTGGTCCAAGCTCCGGGATAGCGGCGCCGGCCCGTCACGCTTATGCTGTCGCGGCCTCGCCGGAGCAGCCCCCGATCCCGGCCGAGGGTTGGGAGCCATGACGCCACTACTCGATGATGCCCGCCGCCGCGAGCACAAGGCCCGCAACGAGTTGCACTCGCTGCTGCTGGTCGGCGGCCTCGGCCTGCTCACCGCATTCTCGGCATGGCTCATCTGGTCCTGGCCTGGCGTGGTGACGGCGCTCATCGGCATCGGTGCGCTTTATGTCCTCGCGCCGCGGGTGCCGCCCGACGTCATCATGCGCATGTACCGCGCGCGGCCGATCGACCAGGGTCACGGCGGCCAGACCGCCTACATCGTCGACCTGCTCAGCCGCCGCGCCGGACTGCCGGCGGTGCCGAGGGTCTACGTCATCCCCAGCATGACCCTTAACGCCTTCGCGGCGGGCGCCCCGGAGAAGGCGGTGATCGGCATAACCGAAGGCCTCCTGCGGCGGCTGTCGATGCGCGAGCTTGGCGGCGTGCTCGCCCATGAGATCAGCCACATCCGCAACAATGACCTGGCGGTCATGAGCCTTGCCGACGTGATGACCCGCTTCACCCAGGTCCTCTCCTACCTCGCCATCTTTCTCGCCATCTTCAACCTGCCGGCCATGCTGCTCGGCGATTCCGACATTTCGCTGCTGGCCCTGGTGCTGCTCTATCTTGCGCCCACCATCGGCAGCCTGCTGCAACTCGGGCTCTCGCGCACGCGCGAATACGACGCCGACCTCGAGGGGGCTGAGTTGACGGGCGACCCCTCGGGCCTTGCCTCCGCGCTCGAGAAGCTCGAGCGCTACCAGGGCCATTTCTGGGAGGACATGATGCTGCCGGTTCCGGGCCGGAGGATTCCGCAGCCTTCGCTGCTGCGCTCGCACCCGCCGACCAAGGAGCGAATAGCGCGCCTGCTGGCGCTCGAGAACCGCGAGCTCGCTCCGCCCATCGAGGTGGAGGAGGAGCCAATGGTCTCGCTTGTGGGCCGCAGCGCCGGCTCCATGCAGCCCCGCTACCGCTTTCCGGGCGTGTGGTTTTGACCCGTCCCCTCTCCCCGCCCTTCGCGGGGAGAGGGGACGGGTGAGGGCAGCCGAAATGGGTGCCGAATTTGCGCCTGCCCCTCGCCCGCCCCTCCCCCCAAGGAAGCACGGCAGAGACGGCGCTACAGCTTGGTCCACAGCGCACGGACGAACTGAATGCGGAAACCGGCCCGCTCCATGTTGCGGTGGCTCTGGGACAGGAATTCGGCGGCGCTGCACGCGAAGTCCACGCCCGCATCGCGCCCGTCGGCAATGCGGCGGGCGAGCAGGGCCGTCTGCAGGCCCCGTCCGCGGTGCGCCGGATCGGTGGTCGCATCCGCGCAGTAGCCGACCCTGTCGTGGACGAAGAGGATTGCGGCAGCCGCTGGGCGCCCATCAACGCGGCCGAGATAGAGGTGCCAGCCAGGCTCGTTGAGCCAAGGGCGGACGTTGGCCTTGAAGCCCGCCCCGTCCTTCACGGAGCGACCGGCGATGTAGGCATCCAGGAACTCCTCCATCGCCGCCGAGGTCTCCACCCTTTCCACCGTGACGCCGCCGGGCAGCGACGGCGGCGCCATGTGGGGATCGCACACGAAGGCCGCATGGAAACCCGACTGGTAGTATCCGAGCCTCACCAGCTCGCGGCCGAGGGCCGGATCATAGAGACCTGGCACCGTGTCGAACTGCGGCTTCACGCCGTGCGAGCGATACCAGGCCGCTATCCCCTCGATGTGCTGCTCATGCCCGGCCCTGAGGCCGACTACGCTGTTGAAATGCGTGACAGGCAGATGGCGCGCCATCAGGGCGACGGCGCCGCCGTCGAGGTGGCGGATGGCGATGCCGACGGGGTTGCCGGCAATGCGCTCCAGCACGCGCAGGCGGGAGACCGTATAGGCGATCTCGCACTCGACCGTGCGCCGGATGATGCGGAACGTGGGGATAGGTCTGCCAACGGAGGTCATCCGTGTTCCTTTGACAGGGTTGCTGCACGATCCGCGTTGCGCCTGCCCGGGGGCCTTTGGCAGCGGTCGGCACAACCTACACCTAAGCCGCCTTCCTCGCCTGCGCAGCAATGTCGGCGAGCTGCCGAACCAGGGTGCGCACCGCCTTCAGGCGGCCCTCGGGCTGCGGCCAATCGGCCTTGAACACCAGCTTGTGGTCCGCCTGGAGCTTAATTCCGCCCCGCGATTGCTGCATGAAGCGCACGAGACCTTCCGGGTTCGCGAACTGGTTCTTGCGGAAGGTGATCACCGCCCCCTTTGGCCCGGCATCGACCTGCTGCAGGCCGCCCTGGCGGGCAAGTCCCTTGATCTCCATGACGTCGAGCAGATGCCTCACCTCCTGCGGCAGCTCGCCGAAGCGATCGGCCAGCTCGGCGGCGAACGCATCGATGTCGGTGCGTTCGGTCAGCATGGAGAGGCGGCGGTAGAGGCCGAGGCGCAGCTGCAGGTCGCTGACGTAGCTCTCGGGGATCAGCACGGAGGTGCCGAGCGAGATTTGCGGGCTCCACTGCTCCTGCGTCTCGCCGAAATCGCCGCCCTTGAGCGCCGCCACCGCTTCCTCCAGCATCGACTGGTAGAGCTCGAAGCCGACCTCGTGAATATGGCCGGATTGCTCTTCGCCGAGCAGGTTGCCGGCGCCGCGGATGTCCATGTCGTGGCTCGCGAGCGAGAAACCGGCCCCCAGGGTGTCCAGCGACTGCAGCACCTTGAGGCGCTTCTCTGCGCCCTCTGTCAGCCTCTGGCCCGCGGGCGTGGTGAAATAGGCATACGCCCGCGCCTTGGCGCGGCCGACGCGGCCGCGCAGCTGATAGAGCTGGGCAAGGCCGAAGATGTCAGCGCGGTGCACGATCAGCGTGTTGGCGTTGGGGATATCGAGCCCGGACTCGACGATGGCCGTGGAGAGCAGCACGTCGTACTTGCCGTCGTAGAAGGCGGTCATGACGTCCTCGAGCGCGCTTGCCGGCAGCTGCCCGTGGGCCTGTGCGACTTTCAGCTCCGGCGCCTGCTCGGCCAGGAACTCGGCGACATCCACAATGTCCGAGATGCGCGGCACCACGTAGAAGGTCTGCCCGCCCCGATAGCGCTCGCGCCTCAGCGCCTCGCGGATGATCACGGGATCGAAGGGCGAGATGTAGGTGCGCACCGCGAGACGGTCGACCGGCGGCGTGGTGATGAGGGACAGCTCTCGCACGCCCGACAGGGCGAGCTGCAGCGTGCGCGGGATCGGCGTGGCGGTCAGCGTGAGAACGTGCACGTCCTCGCGCAGCTGCTTCAGGCGCTCCTTGTGGGCCACGCCGAAGTGCTGCTCTTCGTCGACGACGAGCAGGCCGAGCCGCTTGAAGGCGATCGATTTGCCGAGCAGCGCGTGCGTGCCGACAACGATGTCGATATTGCCCTCCTTGAGGCCGGCCTTGACGGCGGCAAGGTCCTTGGCCGGCACCAGGCGCGAGGCCTGGGCAATGCGTACCGGCAAGCCCTTGAAGCGCTCGGTGAAGGTGGCGAAGTGCTGGCGGGCGAGCAGCGTCGTCGGCACGACCACCGCCACCTGGAAGCCCTCGAGCGCCGCAACGAAGGCGGCGCGCAGCGCCACCTCGGTCTTGCCGAATCCGACGTCGCCGCACACCAGTCGGTCCATCGGCTTGCCCGAGCCCAGGTCCTCGAGCACAGCGGCGATGCTGGTGGTCTGATCCTCGGTCTCCCCATAGGGGAACCGGGCCACGAACTCGTCGAACGCACCCTCCGGCGGCGCCATCGCGGGAGCCTCGCGCAGTTGGCGCATCGCCGCGACCTTGATCAGCTCGGAGGCCATCTCGCGCAGCCGCTGCTTGAGGCGGGCCTTGCGCGTCTGCCAGGCGACGCCGCCGAGCCGATCGAGTTGCACGCCGCCCTCGCCGGAGCCGTAGCGCGACAGGAGCTCGATATTCTCCACGGGCAGGAAAAGCTTGGCGCCCTCGGCGTAGGCAATCTCCAGGCAGTCGTGAGGCGCCCCGAGCGCGGTGATGGTGGTAAGCCCGTCGAAGCGGCCGATGCCGTGATCGGTGTGGACAACGAAGTCGCCGACGCCGAGGCTTGTCGCCTCGGTGATGACGTCGGCGGCGCGCCGGGCCTTTCGCCGCGGCCGGACGAGTCGGTCGCCCAGGATGTCCTGCTCGCCGATGACGGCAAGGTCGGCCGTCTCGAAGCCCTGCTCCAGGCCGAGCACAGCGAAGGCCGTGGCATCCGGCGGCAGCGGCGCGGCCTCGGCGAAGCTCTCGATCTTGTGCACGCCGCCGAGCTTGTGCTCGGCGAACAGGGTCACGAGCCGCTCGCGCGCACCTTGGCTGAAGGCGGCGACGATCACGCGCTTGCGCTGCGCCTGCAGGGAGCGCACGTGGACGGCCGCAGCATCGAACACGTTGCTACCCTCGCCGGCGCGCTCGAGCGCGAAGTTGCGCCCCACCCGGCCGCCGAAGGAGCGCACGGGCCCCCGCGCCGCGCCAGCGTCCTCCTCGAAGGGCGTCATGTGGCGCACGGCACGGCTCGCCTGCGCCGCGCCCCAGTCCTTTTTCGTGAGGAACATCGTCGCCGCGGGCACCGGCTTGTAGGGCGGCGCACCGAAAGTCAGCGACTCCAGTCCCTTCACACGCGCCTCGTAGTGGTCGGCAATGAGCGCCAGCCGTTCCGTGACGGCCTCCTCGGCCAGATGGTCGAAGCTCACGGGTGCGTCGCCCACATAGTCGAACAGCGTTTCCAGCTTGTCGTGGAACAACGGCAGCCAGTGTTCCATGCCGGGATAGCGCTGCCCGGCGCTGACGGCCTCGTAGAGCGCATCCTCGCCGGTGGCGGGCCCGAAAGTCTCGACGTAGGCGCGGCGGAACCGCTTCTCGGCGATCTCGCCGAAGGCCACCTCGCTCACAGGCATCAAGGTCAGGCGCTGCACGATCTTGGACGTGCGCT
>Ga0111538_10001825_pt1 | contig 29829 bp, 24 predicted proteins | sample SoiMethybrSBSTD1_FD_79669 | JGI IMG/M metagenome (GOLD analysis project Ga0111538, IMG submission 79669) | Bulk soil microbial communities from a Populus tree surrounding site in Tennessee, USA - Soil MetaG P. TD hybrid SBSTD1 (version 2)... | ecosystem: Environmental > Terrestrial > Soil >... | reverse complement strand
GGGCGCGACGCTCGGCGCCAGCCTCGGGTTCATGATGCCGATCTCGACGCCGCCCAACGCCATCGTCTACAGCAGCGGCTACATTCCGATCGGCACGATGATGCGCCAGGGGGTCATCCTCGACATCGTCGGCTACGTCATCATCGTCAGCTTCGTGCTCGGCTTCGGCTGGATTCTCAAATAGTGCAATCTTCCGCGTGGTGGAACATTGCAGGAACTGCAATTGGTTCCGGGGTTCCGGGGTTCCGGAGTTCCGGGGTTCCGTTCCGGAATGGTGAGCCGTTTGCAAAGAGTGCTCACCGATGAACACCAATCTCAGGTCGCTCGCGCCGCAGGACCGTCCTCGTGAGAAGCTCGAGAAGAGTGGAGCCGGCTCGCTCGGCGACAACGAACTGTTGGCTCTGGTCATTGGCCACGGCACGTCCGGCCGCAGTGCGCTGGCGATCGCGAATGAGCTGTTGTCGGTTGCGGGCGGCACCCACGGCCTGACCCGGGCCAGTCACGCCCGTCTGGCGCAGGTCTCCGGCGTCGGCGTCGCCCTCGCGTGCCGGGTCCAGGCCGCGATCGAGCTCGGGCGGCGCACGTTGTATTTGTCGCCACCGGCACGGCAACAGTTCGTGCGGCCGCAGGACGTCGCGCTGTTTCTGCTGCCGAGGTTCGGGGCCTGCCCGGTCGAGCAGTTCGGTGTCATGATGCTCGACACGCGCCGGCGGCTGATTCGCGTACACGTGGTTTCCGTCGGCTCGCTCGACGCCGCGTCGGCCCATCCGCGCGAGGTCTTTCGCGAGGCGGCGATCGCCGGCGCTGCGGCCGTGGTGGTGTTCCACAATCACCCGTCGGGCGATCCGACGCCAAGCGTGGACGACGCGATCCTGACGCGCCGGCTGATGGCCGCCGGCGAGATCGTCGGCATCACACTCGAGGACCACGTGATCCTCGCCGACACACGGTACTGCTCGATGCGCGAATCGGAGGTCGTGAAGTGGCCCGGGTGATGTACTTCGACTGCTTTTCGGGCGCGGCCGGCGACATGATCCTGGCGGCGCTCATCGACGCCGGGCTGCCGGTCGAAGCGCTGCGCGACGGGCTGGGCAGTCTCGGCGTCGGGCACGCGATCGACGTCAGCCGCGTCACGCGCGCCGGGATCTCGGCGACCTACGTCCACGTCGGCGGCGAGCCTCCCAAGCCGACGCACGCCCATCAGCATGATCACGGCCACGGTCACAGTCACGATCACGGCCGCGCGCATTCACACACACCGACCCACGGTCATCGCACGCTCCGCGAGATTGCCGGGCTGATCGAACAGTCCGCGCTCTCGGCGGCAGGGAAGGCCAGGGCGGTCGCCCTGTTTCAGAGGATCGGCGAGGCCGAGGCCGCCATCCACAACATGTCGATTGACGAGGTCCACCTTCACGAGGTCGGCGCGCTCGACTCGATCATCGACATCGTCGGGGCGGTGTTCGCGCTCGAGTGGTTCGGCATCGACGACATCGTGTCGTCGCCGTTGAACGTGGGCGCGGGCACGGTCGAGATGGCGCACGGCGCGTTCCCCGTGCCGGCGCCAGCGACGTTACGGCTGCTCGCCGGGGCGCCGGTCTACAGCAGCGGGGTGCCCGCTGAGCTGGTCACCCCGACGGGCGCGCTGCTCGTGACGTCGTACGCGCGATCGTACGGCCCGCTGCCGGCGATGGTCGTGAATCGGATCGGCTACGGCGCCGGGACGCGTGATTTCAGCCACGCGCCGAACGTGCTGCGCGTGATGATCGGCGAACGCAGGGCGGCCGCCGAACCGCCGGCCGGGGCCGGGACCGAGTCGATCGTCAAGATCGAGTGCGAGATCGACGACATGAACCCCCAGCTCTTCGGCCCGGTGAGTGACGGCCTCTTTGCGGCCGGTGCCCTCGACGTGTTCCTGACGCCCGTACAAATGAAGAAGGGGAGGCCGGGCACGCTGCTGACCGTCCTGTCCCCGGAGGCGGCGCGCGAACGGCTGACCGACCTCGTCTTCCGCGAGACCACGACGCTCGGCGTCCGGTTCCAGACAATGCAACGCGAGACGCTCGAGCGGCGGTGGGAAAGTGTCGCCATCGCCGGTGGAAACGTCCGGATCAAGGTCGCGAGCCGTCGCGGCGACGTACTCGGCGCCACTCCGGAATTCGACGATTGCCTGGGGCTTGCGGCGGCGACAGGCCGGCCGGTCAAGTCGATCCAGGCGGAGGCCATGCAGGCGTGGCTGAAAGCCGCGCCTGCAAGGTAAGATAAGCGGTTTGCGGCCGGCATGATTGGCGAGACCGTTACTCACTACCGGATCCTCGACAAGATCGGCGAAGGCGGGATGGGTGTCGTCTATCGCGCCGAGGACACGCGCCTGGGGCGCCAGGTCGCGGTCAAGTTCCTGTCGGCCAAGCTCTCGCAGGACCCCGCGGCGCTCGACCGGTTTCAGCGCGAAGCGCGCGCCGCCTCCGCGCTCAATCACCCGCACATCTGCGCGCTCTACGACGTCGGCCGTCACGGCGATCTGCCGTTCCTCGTCATGGAACTGCTCGACGGCGGCACGCTGCGCAAGCGAGTGGCCGAAGGGCCGCTGCCGCAGGAACGGGTCCTCGACTACGGCGTGCAGATCGCCGACGCGCTCGACTACGCGCACTCGCTCGGCATCGTCCATCGCGACATCAAGACCGCGAACATCTTCATGAACGAGCGCGGCCGAATCAAAGTGCTCGACTTCGGCCTGGCCAAGCTCATCCAGCCGCGCGGTGGCGTCGATCCGTACTCGGACACGACGATGGCGGCGCCAGGCGAGCAGGGGCCGACCGTGACCGGCCAGGCCATGGGCACGCTCTCCTGCATGTCGCCGGAGCAGGCCCGCGGCGACGATGTGGACTCGCGCACCGACTTGTTCTCGCTGGGCATCGTGCTCTACGAGATGGCGACCGGCCACGAAGCGTTCGCGGGCAAGACGCCGGCGCTGATGTACGACGCGATCCTGCATCAGACGCCGGCGCGGCCGAGCGTCCTCAATCCGAAGATCTCGCCGGAGCTCGATCAAATCATCGCCAAGGCGCTCGAGAAGGACCGGACGCTTCGGTATCAGAGCGCGGCGGAGCTGCGCGCAGACCTGAGGCGGCTTCAGCGCGATACGGATCCATCGCGTCTGGCGCAGGACCAGCCGACCCGCCCGCGGACGCTCTCGGCGCCCGTCGAGCCGCCTGCGAGCCTCGGCGGTGCGACGCCGGCGTCGAAGCGCCGCCGTTTCGTTGCGGCCGCCGGGATGTTTCTGGTCGTGCTCGCCGGCGCCGCCCTCACGTACTGGTTGACGCGCACCCCGACGGCGGTCGGGATCGACTCCATCGCCGTCCTGCCGTTTGCCACGAGCGGCGCGCCGGCCGACAGCGACTACCTGACCGACGGCATCACCGAAACGCTCATCAACGGGCTTTCGCAGTTGCCGGGTCTCCGCGTGGCCGCTCGCAGCGTCGTGTTCCGCTACAAGGGACGCGACATCGATCCGCAGCAGGTCGGCCGTGATCTGAACGTCAGGGCGGTCGTCACCGGCCGGGTCTCGCTGCGCGGCGATCGACTGATCATTCAGGCCGATCTGATGAGCGTCGCCGACGGGACGCAGCTCTGGGGCAACCAGTACAACCGCGGGTCGGCCGATCTGCTCGAGGTCCAGGAAGACATCGCCGGTGAAATCCTCGACAAGCTGCGGCCGCGGTTGAGCGGCGAAGAGAAAAAGCTCGCCACGCGGCGCTACACCGACGATGCGGTCGCCTATCAGCTCTATTTGCAGGGCCGCTACCACTGGAACAAGGGCACGATTGCCGGCTACAAGAAGGCGATCGAGTACTTCCAGCAAGCGATCGCGAAGGATCCGAAGTATGCGCTGGCGCACGCCGGGCTGGCCGATTCGTATCTGCTGCTCGGCACCTACTGGGTCGAGGCCCTGACCGAAGCGAAGGCCGCGGCCGAGCAGGCGTTGCGCCTCGACCCGACGCTGTCCGAGGCGCATGTCGCGCTCGGGCACATCAAGCTGTGGCTCGACTGGGACTGGCCGGCGGCTGAGCGGCAGTTCAAGGAAGGGATCTCGCTCAGCTCGTCATCCGCGCTGGCGCACAACCAGTACGCGATGTACCTCGCCACGCTGGGCCGCACGGCCGAGGCGATCGTCGAGGCGCGCCGGGCGCTCGATCTCGATCCGCTGTCGCCCATCGTGAACAGCGATCTCGGCTGGCACCTGCTGTACTCAGGCCAGCACCAGGCGGCCATCGAACAGTTCCGGAAGACGCTGGAGTTCGATAACACGTCGGTGTCGGCGCACCAGGGCCTCGGGATCGCATTCAGCGAGGTCGGCCAGCACGACGAGGCGATTGCCGAGCTCTCGCGCGCGCTGCAGCTCTCGGAGAACAGCCCGGCGGTCATGGGGCATTTGGGGGCCGCGCACGCGCGACGGCGCAACCGGGCCGCGGCGGAAGGCGTGCTCAAGGATCTGCAGACGCTGGCCACGCGCGAATACGTGCCCTCATCGGCCGTCGCCGTCATCTATGCCGCGCTCAACGACAAGGCGCACGCGCTCGACTGGCTCGAGAAGGCGCTCGATGAGCATGATTTTTCGATGGCGCAGGTGAACGTCGCGCCGTGGTTCAAATCGTTGCGGGGCGAGGACCGTTTTCAGCGGCTGCTGACCAAGCTGGGGATTCCGCGATAGGGCACTGCAACTAGCGCAGCTTGTACCCCGCCTGGCCGGGCGAGCGTCCGTCGATCTTGAGGACCTTGACGTTCTTGGTGACCTGGGCGATCGGAACGAAGGTGATGGCGCCGGGCAAGCGGCTGACCTGATCGAGCGCCATTTCCGTCGAATACACGATCTTCGGACCGCTCGGGACATCGGCGCGGAAGACCTTGCCGATCCAGTGCTGCCGGAACTGTGCCTCCGTCATCTGGCAGACCGACTGGACGGCCGCGTCGCGCTCGCGCGCGATTGGCGCGCGGATGAGCAGCGTCACCCGCACGCCGCTGGACCAGAACTCCCGATCGCCAAGCAGGAGGCGGCGGAGCTCGGGCAACGTCAGGTTGTCCACCGGGACGTCCGGATGCGCGACCACGGCGATATCGCTCGCCGGCTGACCGCCGGCGTCGAGCCAGGCGCCGGCGCCAAGCGCGCACACGGCGAGCGCCAGGAACCGAAGCGCTCGCACGGACGGCAGACGATGAAAGACCGTACCCATCAGAACGTGAACGAAATCTGAAAAAACCCGCCGTAGTTGCGCTGCGATGCTTCGCCGCGCGTCCAGGTCCGGAATTCGCCTTTGATCGCGGCGAACTGCGACGCGTCGTAGCGCAGCCCCAGCAGTGTCTGGTCGAGGTTGGGGACCGACGCGAAGACCACGTCTTGGGGGTTGACGCCGACGTGCTCGAACCGGACGTACGGCTTCCACAGGCGATTCTGCCAGGGCAGCCGATAGGCGCCCTGGATGTAGTACGCGTGGCTCCAGGTGCCCGGCTTCGCGCCCGGATCGTCCTGGTGCCGGACGTTGGCGAACTCCGCGATGATCTCCGGATCCTCTTTGTGCCAGATCACGTACCCGCCGACGATCGTCTCGTCGAAATCCCCGCTGGCTGACACGGTGACGAGATCGCGGTAGAACGATCCGCCGAACTCGAGGCCGAACGGCTTGTCGGGTTTCGAAAAGCCGTTCAGCAGCCACGCGCGGTTGCCGTTGACATCGCCGGCGTCGCCCGCCCGGCTGATGACCGAGGCGCGGCCGTTGCCGACGCCCGCCTTGTAATTCACGTTCCACCCGCCGGCGGGCACTCCGCCTTCCATGAGCGCGCCGACGAAGTGCACCGGCAGGAAGCGGCCGCCGAACTGAATCATCTCCGGCCGCCCGATCGTCGTCTGCAGCCATTGACCGTGATGGTAGGCCGTGTTCCACCAGTTGATCGGCGTGTGGTAGCGCCCGAACGACACCTTCAGCTTGTCGTTCTTGTCGAAGCGCAGGATCATGCGCTCGACTTCGGCGTTGAATCCCGCCGCCGGCGGTGTGTCGGTCCCGGCATCAGTGCGGGCGGAGAAGCTGATCTCGCCGAAGAACGTCACGCGCGGCGAGAGCGCGGACGTCATGTGCAAGGCGAACTGGCCCTGACTGAACCCGCGCGGTCCCTCGACGTACTTCGAGATCGCGAAGTTCACGTCGCCGAAGCCCGCGATGCGCAGGCTCGGATACTCGGGCTGTTCGGCGGCCTGGGGCGGCGGCTGATCGTGCGCCATCGCCGGCGGCCCGGGTGGGGCGGCCGGCGGCGGTGGCGTCGTCGTCGGGCTTTGCGCCGCCGCCTGGACGGGAAGCGTCAGGAGCGCGCACGCCCCGAGCGCGCGACGCCAGCCTGGAAGCATGGCGGGGATTGTAACCGAACGCCCCCGGACTGCGGGATAGAATGGTCTGCTCCGGCATCGGCCGGACAGGACTCATGGCACGCTACTACCTCACTACGGCAATCGATTACGTCAACAGCCGCCCGCACCTCGGCACGGCGTACGAGAAGATTGCCGCCGACGTCATCGCGCGCTACCAGCGGCTCGCCGGCCGTGACGTGCACTTCGTCATGGGGAACGACGAGCATTCCCAGAACGTGTATCGCAAGGCACGCGACTTGAACCTCGCGCCGCTGGCGTACTGCGACGACATGGAGCGGCAGTTCCGCGCCGTGTGGAAGCGGCTCGACATCTCGTTCGACGACTTCATCCGCACGACCGAGCCCCGCCACCGCGCTGCGGTCCAGAAGCTCGTGCAGGTCTCTTACGACGCCGGCGACATCTACGCCGGCGAGTACGAGGGCTGGTATTGCGTGTCCTGCGAGGCCTTCAAGCAGGAGAAGGATCTGATCGAGGGCTTGTGTCCGATCCACAAGACCAGGCCGGACTGGATCAAGGAACGGAACTTCTTCTTTCGCCTGTCGGCCTATCGCGACCGCCTCCTGAAGCACTACGCGGATCATCCGTCGTTCGTCGAACCGGAATCGCGGCGCAACGAAATGCTGCGGCTCCTCGAAGCGGGCCTCGAAGACATCTCGGTGAGCCGGGCGGGACAGGCGTGGGGCATCCCGTTGCCGTTCGACGCCTCGAGCGTCGTGTACGTCTGGTACGACGCGTTGATCAACTACGCCGCCGCCGTCGGCTACGGCACCGACGACGCGCTGTTCGAGCGGTGGTGGCCGGCGGACCTGCATCTGGTGGGGAAAGACATCACCCGGTTCCACTGCGTCGTCTGGCCGGCGATGCTGATGAGCGCCGGCCTGCCGGTGCCGAAGCAGGTGTTCGGCCACGGGTGGGTTCTCACAAAAGGCCAGAAGATGAGCAAGTCGCTCGGCACGGTCCTCGACCCGCTCGACGCGGCGGAGAAGTTCGGGCCCGACCCGTTGCGGCTGTATCTCACGAAGGACATTGTGTTCGGGTCGGATGGCGACTTCACCTGGGATCGGTTCGAGGAGAAGTACAACGTCGACCTGGCCAATAACCTCGGCAACCTGGTCAACCGCGTCACCGCGATGGCCGAGCGCTACCGGAAGGGCCGGGTCGTGTCGAAGAGCGGCGCCGGCGGAGCGCTGCGCGGGCTGGGGACGGTCCTCTCCGGCGCCATCCAGAACTACAAGACGGCCATGGACGCGCTGGCGCTCGATCGCGGCTGCGGCGAGGCGTTCCGGCTGATCGACGCGACCAACGAGTTCATTGCGTCGAGTGAGCCCTGGTCACTCGCCAAGCGGGGCGAAGACGACGCCCTGGACGGAGTGCTCTGGTCCGCCGCCGAGGCCGTGCGCGTCGCCGCTGTGCTGTTGAGCCCGGTGATGCCGTCGTCTTCGCAGGAGATCCTGCAGCGCGTCGGGGCGCGCGTGTCGCGTCCCGCGGAACTGCGGTGGGACGAGGACCTGACGATTCGCTCCGGAGAGGAGCGGACGCTCCAGCGCAAGGACGCGCTCTGGCCGCGCCTCGAGGCGCCGGACGAGACGATTTCTCTTACCAGCAAGGAGTCGAGCGTGACCGATCAACCGAAGCCGGAATCTGCCGCCCCACCCGCCGCCGCGCCCGCGCCGAGTCCGGCGCCTGCCGCCGCGCCGCCCGCGCCCGTTCCTGGGGCGAGCCCCGCGGCCGCGGGGCCGGCGACCGACCACCGCATCTCGATCGACGATTTCATGAAGATCGACCTGCGGGTCGCCAAGGTGCTGTCGGCCGAGCGGGTGCCGAATTCGAAGAAGCTCGTGAAGATGCAGATCGACGTCGGCACCGAGCAGCGCACGATCGTCGCCGGGATCGCTGAGGCGTACGAAGCGGAGGCGCTCGTCGGCCGCCACGTCGCCATCGTCGCGAACCTGAAGCCGGCGAAGCTCATGGGGATCGAATCCAACGGGATGGTCCTCGCGGCCAGCCCGGATGGCGGCCGCCCGATCCTCGTCGCGTTCGACACGGCTCCGGCGCCCGGGACCCGCGTTCGGTAGATGACCATCGACTCGCATTGCCATCTTGCCGACGAGGCGTTTGCGGGCGATCTCGATCAGGTCGTCGATCGCGCGAGAGCGGCGGGCGTGAGCGCCGCGCTGTGCATTCTGTCCGCCGACGAGCCTGAGGAGATTCAGCGGGCCGGGCGCGTGGTGTCCTCCTGGGCGGCGGTGCGATTCGCCGCGGCGATTCACCCGCACCGGGCCGGTGCCTACGGCGGGCGCGCCGCGGAGGCGGTGGCGGTGACGCGCGCGGCCATCGCGGCGACCGGCGCCGTGGCGGTGGGCGAGATAGGGCTGGACTACCACTACGATTTCTCGCCGCGCGACGTCCAGCAGGACGTGTTTCGAGCGCAGATCGGGGTGGCCCTCGAACGCGGCCTGCCGGTCGTGATTCACACGCGGGAGGCGACCGACGACACGCTGGCGGTCATCCGCGAGGCCGGCGAGGGGCGCCTCAGGGGCGTGATGCACTGCTTCAGCGGGACGATTGACGAGGCGAAGCGCGCGCTCGATCTCGGATTCTTCATTTCGCTGTCCGGCATCGTGACCTTTCCGAAGGCAAGCACTCTGCGGGAACTAGCGGCGTTCGTGCCGGACGACCGGGTGCTGGTCGAGACGGACGCCCCCTATCTGGCGCCCGTCCCGCATCGCGGGAAGCGCAACGAACCGGCGTGGGTGGCCGAGACAACGAAGGTCCTTGCCGGGGCGCGCGGCGTCCCGGTCGAGGCCATGGGCGGGCTCGTCACGCGCAACTTCGACGCGCTCTTCGGACCGGCGCGCGTTGACACCCCTGCGAAACCTATGGTCTGATTCCGGCAGGTTTTTCGAGAGTGAGCCTGCAGGCGAGATCAAGTCCCGTGGATCCTTCCGCGACGGCCATTCCGGGTCTCGCCGAGATCTTCGAGCCCGTCCGCGACGAGTTGGCGAAGGTCGAACGCGAGTTCGCCCGCCACCTTGAGTCGCGCGTCGAGCTCATCCCTCAGATGGGCAAGTACGTCCAGATGAGCGGCGGCAAGCGCGTGCGGCCGGCGGTGCTCCTGCTCGCGGCCCGGCTCTGCGGCTACACCGGGGATCGGGCCGTGCTCAACGCCGCCGTCGTGGAGTTCATCCACACGGCCACGCTGGTCCACGACGACATCATCGACGGGGCGGAGACGCGTCGCGGCCGGCTGACGGCGCATTCCCGCTGGGGCAGCGACATCACCGTGCTCCTCGGCGACTACCTCTACATTCGCTCGATGGCGATGGCGTTGACGCAGGACACGCTGGAGGTCGTCCGGCTGCTCTGCGACGCGACGCTGAAGATGATCGAGGGCGAGCTCTATCAGCTCACCAAGACCGGCGACGCCACCATCACCGAAGAGGACCACTTCGAGATCATCCGGCGCAAGACCGCGTATCTGTTCGCGGGCTGCGCGGAGATCGGTGGCGTGCTCGGACAGTGCACCACCGAGCAGCGCACCGCGCTCCGGGAGTACGGGTTCAATCTCGGCCTCGCGTTCCAGATCGTGGACGACGTGCTCGACTACATGGCCGAAGAGGCCCGCCTGGGCAAGCCGATTGGCGGCGACCTGCGCGAGGGCAAGGTGACGCTGCCGATCATCCTGTTGCTCCAGCGGACGGGCCCCGACGTCGCGGCGATGATTCAGACGGTCGTCGCGGACGGGCAGGTAACGCCCGAGACGTGGCGGACCATTCGCGACCTGCTGGAGCGGCACGGGGCGATCGACGCCGCGTTCGACCGCGCGGTCGCCTACGGCGAGCGCGCCAAGGCGCATCTGGCGAGCGCGTTCGGGCCCTCGCCCGAGCGCGACGGCCTGATCTCGCTCGCCGACTACGTATTGAGCCGGGACCGATAAGACATCGGGAGTCGTTTTACGTATAACGTAAAACGACTCCCGATGTCGTTTTCTGACCGCGCCCTCGAGCTCCGCCGCCTCATCCGGCACCACAACGAGCGCTACTACGTGGACGCCGCGCCCGAGATCTCGGACGCCGAATTCGACGCGCTCATGCGCGAGCTCCAGGATCTGGAGCGCGCGCATCCCGAGCTGGCGGACCCCGAGTCGCCGACCGTCCGCGTCGGCGGACGGCCGGCGGAAGGGTTCGCGAAGGTCAATCACCTCGTCCCGATGCTCAGCCTCGAGAACGCCTACAACGAGGACGAGCTGCGCGAGTTCCATGTGCGCGTCTGCCGCGGGCTCGACCTCAGTCCCGAGACGCCGCTGCCGTACGTCGCCGAGCTCAAGATCGACGGCGTGAGCCTGGCGCTGACCTACGAGCGAGGCCGCCTCGTCCGGGGTGTGACCCGCGGCGACGGGGTGACCGGCGAGGAGGTGACGTCGAACGTGCCGGTCATTCACGGCATTCCGCGGACGCTGCGGCTGGCTGAGGCGCCGGAGCGGCTCGAGATCCGCGGTGAGGTCTTTCTCCCGCGCGCCACGTTCGACAAGATGAACGAGGAACTCACCGCCGGAGGAGAAGAGGCGTTCGCCAATCCGCGCAACACCGCCGCGGGCGCGCTGCGCACGCTCGACCCGCAGGCTGTCGCGCGCCGCGGTCTCAGCGCCTTCACCTACCAGGTCGTCGTCCCCGAAGGACAGACGCTGCCGGCGGCGACGCACCACGAGACCCTCGAACGGCTGTCGGCCTGGGGATGCCGGGTCGAGCCGCATTGGGAGCGCTGCGAGGGCGTGGATGCGCTGCTGGCGTACTGCCACCGGTGGCGCGACGAGCGCCGCGGCCTCGAATTCGAGACCGACGGCGTCGTGATCAAGCTCGACGACGTGGCGCTGCGGGCAAAGCTGGGGACGACCGCGAAGTTCCCGCGCTGGGCCCTCGCGTTCAAGTTCCCCGCCGAGCAGGCGACCACGCGGCTTCTCCGAATCGACGTGAACATCGGCCGCACTGGGCGTGTGACGCCCTTCGCCGTCCTCGAGCCCGTACGGCTGAGCGGCACGACCGTGCAGCTGGCGACGCTGCACAACGACCAGGAGATCGGGCGGCGCGACATCCGGGAAGGCGACCTCGTCCGGATCGAGAAGGGCGGCGACATCATCCCGAAGGTCCTGGGCCCGGTGCTCGAAGCGCGCGACGGCGACCCGCCGAAGTGGCGGATGCCGTCTGTCTGCCCGTTCTGCCAGAGCGCGCTGGTCAAGCCCGAGGACGAGGTCGTCTGGCGCTGCGAGAACGCCTCGTGCCCGGCGCGCATCCGCCGCGGCCTCCAGCACTTTGCGTCGCGCCGCGCGATGAATATCGAGGGGCTTGGCGAGGCGCTCGTGGACCAGCTCGTCACGCAGGGGCTCGTGCACGACTACGCCGATCTGTTCGCGCTGACCGCGGACCAGCTCGCGGCCCTCGATCGCATGGGCAAGAAATCGGCCGGGAACCTCGTGGCCGAAATCGAGAAGAGCAAGCAGGCGGAGCTGTGGCGCCAGCTGCACGGCATCGGCATCCGGCACGTCGGGGAGGGCGGGGCGCGCGCGCTCGCCCGGGCGTTCCGGTCGATCCCGGCGCTCCGCGCGGCGAGGATCGAGCAGCTGTCCAGCGTGCAGGACGTGGGCCCGGTCGTGGCCAGATCGGTCCACGCGTTCCTCGACGCGCCGGAGAACGGCGCGCTGTTCGACCGCCTCGCCGCGGCCGGCGTCCGAACAGAAGACGAGGCCTCGCCCGACGCGCCGGCGGGCGTGTTGCCGCTGGCCGGCCAGACGTTCGTGATTACTGGCACGCTCGACACGATGAGCCGCGAAGCCGCCGCCGAGGAGATCGAGCGGCTGGGCGGCAAAGTCTCCTCCTCGATCAGCCGAAAAACCAGTGGGCTGGTCGTGGGACGCGACGGCGGCAGCAAGCTCGAGAAGGCGCGCGCCCTCGGTGTCCCCGAGCTCGATGAGGAGCGGTTTCTGGCGCTTATAATGAAAAACAAGTCGTGACGTCGCGGCAAACCGGCGCCCTCGTCGCACTCACCGGAGCGGTGAGCTTCCTCATCGGCCTCGTGGCGGCGGGCACGCGCCCGCAGGACGCGACCGAGCGGGTCGCGGTGCGTCCCGTCCCGGTGGCCGCCGACCCGGGCCCTGGAGCCACGCCGGCGAGCTCGACGCTGCCCGCCCCGCCCGGCGGGCCGGCCTCGGTGGACTTCGCGGCCGTCGCCGCGCGCGTCAACGCCGCCGTCGTCAATGTCGATGCCGCGGCGCGAGGCGCGACCGCGCGCTGGCGGCGCGACACCGTGGACGATCCCAACGCGCCGCGCGAAGGATCGGGCAGCGGCTTCATCATCGATCGCTCCGGCCTCATCCTGACCAACTACCACGTCATCGAAGGCGCCGACCGCATCACGACGACGCTGGGCGACGGTCGCAGCTTCCGCGCCGAGATCGTCGGCGTGGACCCGGCCATCGACGTCGCACTCCTCCAGATTCCCGCACACGACTCGCTGCCAGTGGCGGCGCTCGGCAACTCCGACACGCTCCGGGTTGGCGAGTGGGTCTGCGCTATCGGCAACCCGCTGGGGTACGTGCACTCGGTCACGGTCGGGGTGATTAGCTTCCTGGGGCGCAAGTTGTTCGACCAGAGCCTGGACGCCTACATCCAGACCGACGCCGCCATCAGCTTCGGCAACAGTGGCGGGCCGCTCATCGACGCGCACGGACAGGTCGTGGGCATCACGACGGCCATCAGCGCGCAGGCGTCGAACATCGGCTTTGCGATCCCGATCACGCAGGTCGTGGCGATCCTCCCGCAATTGCGCGAGACCGGCCGGGTGACGCGGGGGTTCATCGGCGTCGGGCTCACCGATCTGACCCCGGCGCTCCATCGCGCGCTGCGGATCGAGCCCGACAGGGGCGCGCTCGTCCAGGACGTCTCGCCCGACACGCCGGCCGAGCGCGCCGGGTTGCGCGCGTACGACGTAATCACGCGCGTGGACAGCGTCGGCATCCGCTCGGACGAGGACCTGATTCGCTACATCTCCGGGCGCCCGCCAGGCAGTCTCGCCTCCCTCGAAGTCTGGCGGGAAGGCGCCGCCCGGAGCGTGTCCGTCAAGCTGACCGAACGTCCGCTCGCCGAAACGGCGCGCAGCCGGGCGACCCGGCTGCAGAGCGTCCGGCCGGTGGCGGCGCGCGATCAGGGCCCGCTCGGGATGACCGTGCGCGACCTCGATCGAGCCAACGCGATGCGGCAGGGCATTCCGGACACGATCGAGGGCGTGATCGTCATGGACGTCGATCCCGCCGGGCCCGCGCGCCTCGCAAGACTCCGCACCGGGCACATCGTGCTCGAGATCAACCGGCGTCGCGTCACTTCCGCCGCCGACTTCCTGACCATCGTCAACAGTCTCAAGCCTGGCGAGGTCGCCGCCATGCTCGTCTACGACAAGATTTCCGATCAGCGGCTCATCACCGCCATCGTCGTCGATCCGCCGTCATGAAGGCTCGCATCCTCGTCGTGGACGACGAGCAGGCCATTCGCGAGACGATGCGGATGATTCTCGAATACGACGGGCACGAGGTGCTCACGGCGGGGTCCGGTCCCGAAGCGCTGACCGTCGCCGAGCGCGAGAACCCGGACCTGGTCTTCCTCGACATCAAGATGCCGGGCCTCGACGGGCTGGAAGTGCTGAGCCGGCTCCGGGGCACGAACGAAACGCTGCCAGTGGTCATCATCTCGGCCCACGGCACGGCGGCGACGGCGCTCGAGGCCGGGCGGCTCGGGGCGTTTCGCTTCATCGAGAAGCCGCTCTCCAAAGACTACGTGCTGGACGCGATTCGCGAGGGACTCGAGCTTGGATCGCTCCGCCGGGAGAACCGCCAGATGCGGTCGGCGCTGGAGACCAGGCACGAGATGGTCGGCAGCAGCTCGACGCTGAAGCAGATCCTGGATCAGGTGCGCCGCGCCGCGCCGACGAATGCGACGGTGCTGATTCTCGGCGAGAGCGGCGTGGGCAAGGAGCTCATCGCGCGCGCGATTCATCGATCGAGCCTGCGTGCGAAAGAGCGGTTCGTGCAGGTCAACTGCGCCGCCATTCCGGAAGAGCTGATCGAATCCGAGCTCTTCGGCCACGAGCGCGGCGCGTTCACCGGCGCCACCGAGAAACAGACGGGGAAGTTCGAACAGGCCGACCGCGGGACGATCTTCCTCGACGAGGTCGGCGACATGAGCCCGAAGACGCAGGCGAAGGTGCTGCGCGTGCTTCAGGAGGGCGAGGTCGAGCGGCTCGGGTCGGCGCGGACCATCAAGGTGGACGTCCGTGTCATCGCCGCAACCAACAAGGATCTCGAGGAGGAAATCGCGGAGGGCCGGTTCCGGGAGGACTTGTACTTCCGGTTGAGCGTCATCCCGATTTCCGTACCCCCGCTGCGGGAGCGGCTCGACGACATCCCGTCGCTGGTCCAGCACTTCGTCGGCCAGTTCAGCCGCGAGAACAACCGGCGGCAGGCGCGGTTCGCGCCCGGCGCGCTCGACACGCTGCGCCAGGCGCGGTGGCGCGGCAACATCCGCGAGCTGCGCAATGTGGTCGAGCGGCTGTTGATCATGAGCGACCGCGAAGTCATCGAGCCTGAAGATGTCCGCTCGGTCGTGCGGCCCGACGCTCGTCCCACCGGCGTCGCCGCCCAGGTGACCGGCGCCACCGCCGCCAAGCCGGCCACGTTGAGAGAGTTCAAGGAGTGGTCCGAGCGCGCCTTCCTCGTCGAGAAGCTGCGCGAGTTCGGGTGGAACATCTCAAAAACGGCCGAGGTCATCGACACCCCGCGCAGCAATCTTTACAAGAAGCTCGAGCAGTACGGGATCAAACAAGAGACCGAGTAGGGGCGAATCGAAGGCAGTCTGAGTTTTGCCTTTTGCCCTCCCCCTCCACGGTACAATGGGGCTGTTCGCCGCAGCGGGCCAGATGATCGCCGTCTCGCCGAAGCCTCGCCGAAGCGCCCGCAAGGGAGCGGAGGCGGAGCGGAGGCGGAGGGAGGAAAGTCCGAACTCCGCAGGGCAGTGCGCCGGGTAACGCCCGGTCGGGGCAACTCGAAGGACAGTGGCACAGAAAATATACCGCTCCGGCCGGCCCGGCTGACGGCGGAGGAGTGATGCGCGGTCGATCAAGCGCGCATCACTCCTCTTACTGTGAGCCGGGTTGGTCGGAGTAAGGGTGAAAAGGTGCGGTAAGAGCGCACCGCGTCTGCCGTAAGGCAGATGGCAGGCAAAACCCCGCACGGAGCAAGGCCAAATAGGGAGGCGAATCCCACCGGCGCACGCGAGTGCGCTGGTGACAGAGGACGGCCCGTCCGAAGCCTCCGGGTAGGTCGCTCGAGCCCGCCAGCAATGCCGGGCCTAGAGGAATGATTGTCGTCCGCCGTAGTCTCGCCGAAGTGCCCGCAAGGGTACGGAGGCGGACGAAGGTGGGAACAGAATTCGGCTTACGGCACGCTGCGGCGAACACTTCGATTTCTGGCCAAAAATGAACCGGGGTACAATCTCGCGGTCCGCACCGGCACGCCAGTTGCCGCGGAGGCCTCGATGATTCGTTCGCGCGTGCTCATTCCCGTCGCCGTCGTGACGCTCGTCGTCGGCAGCGCCCTCCTTGCGCAACAGCCGCCGCCCGCGCAGCCCCAGCAGCAGGGCGCCGCGGGCCAGGGCGCTGGGCAGCGTGCCGGCGGCCAGGGTCGAGGTGGCGGACGCGGCGGCGGCGTCCCGGTCGATCAGAACGGCGAGTGCCCCCCTGGAATGACCGAGTGGCGCGCCGGGTCCTGCCGTGCCCCCGAATTCCCTGCGCCCTCGATCGTCGATTACCGGCCGCACTCGACGCTGGTGACCGCCGAGCACAAGGTGCCGAAGGCGAAGTTTCCGGCGGTCGACGTGCACGGGCATGCGGCCGGCGCGCTGGCGTCGGCCGAGAGCCTGGCAGCGTTCATCGCCAAGCTGGACTCGATCAACGTCGGCGTGTTCATCAGTGCCGACAACACGTCCGGCGAGCGCCTCGTCCAGACCCTCGACGTCGTCCGCAACAGCCCATACAAAGATCGCGTGCGGATTTTCACCGGCATCCCGCTCCAGGGCGTCGGACCGGGGTGGGCGCAGAAGGCAGTCGCACAGCTCGAGGCCGACGTGAAAGCCGGCGCCGTCGGCGTGGGCGAAGTGGGGAAAGGCTTCGGACTGACGGCCCGGAAGGCGGACGGATCGCGCCTCGCCGTCGACGACACGGACCTCGATCCGTTCTGGGCGGCGTGCGCGCGGCTGGGGATCCCGGCGTTCATCCACACGGCGGAACCGCAGGAGTTCTTCCAGCAGCCCGACATGCACAACGAGCGCTGGCTGGAGCTGGCGCTCTTCGCTGATCGGCGCAACTACGATCCGGGCCGCCCGACCTTCGAGCAGCTCATGACGGAACGCAACAACCTGTTCCGCCGGCACCCGAAGACGAGGTTCATCGCCGCGCACTTCGGCTGGCACGCGAACGACCTCGGGCGCGCGGCTAAACTGCTCGACGAGTTTCCGAACGTGCTGCTCGAGGCGGGCGCCATCCTCTACGACCTTGGTCGGCAGCCACGCGCCGCGCACGAGTTCTTCGTGAAGTATCAGGATCGGATTCTCTTCGGCAAGGATGCGTTCGAGCCGTCAGAGTACCCGTACTACTGGCGCGTGTTCGAAACGAACGACGAGTACTTCGACTACTACCGCGACTACCATGCCTTCTGGAAGCTGTACGGCATGGGCTTGCCGGACGCGGTCCTGAAAAAGCTCTACTTTCAGAACGCCCTCAAATGGATCCCCGGCATGCCTCAGACCGGCTGGCCAAGATAGGACAAAAACGCGTGGCACGCTACGTCGTGACGGGAGGTGCGGGCTTCATCGGCTCGCACATCGTTGAAGAACTGCTGAGACGCGGCGAATCGGTCCGGATCGCCGACAATTTTTCGAGCGGCCGCCGGGAGAACCTCCCGCCGTCGGGCACCTACGAGCTGGTCGAAGGCGACTTGTCCGACCCGGCCGTGGCCCGCCGCGCAGTCGAGGGCGTCGATTTCGTCATCCATCAGGCCGCCGTGCCCTCGGTGCCCCGATCGGTGGCCGATCCCGTGACGTCGCATCGCGCGAACGTCGAAGGTACGCTCCAGGTCCTCGTGGCCGCGCGCGATGCCGGGGCCAAACGCCTGGTGTTTGCCGGTTCGTCTTCCGTTTACGGCGACACGCCGGTGCTGCCCAAACGCGAAGACATGAAACCGAACCCGCTCTCGCCGTACGCGCTCCAGAAGCTGATCGGTGAGCAGTACTGCCAGATGTTCACCAGGCTCTACGGCTTCGAGACGGTGTCGACGAGGTATTTCAACGTGTACGGACCGCGCCAGCAGCCGGGATCGCCATACTCCGGAGTGATTTCGCTGTTCGTCGAAGCGCTCGCCAGCGGCAAGGCGCCGCACATCCACGGCGACGGCAGGCAGACCCGTGACTTCACCTACGTCACCGACGTCGTCGCCGGTGTATTGCGGTGTTGTGAAGCGCCGAATGTGGCTGGTGAAGTGATGAACGTCGCTGCCGGCGGCCGGGTGTCGCTGATGGAGCTCGTGCGCAACCTGCAGATCATCCTGCAGCAGGATCTCGAGCCGACGTTCGGTCCGACCCGCGAAGGAGACGTCAAAGATTCGCAGGCGGACGTTCACAAGGCCAGGAAGCTTCTCGGCTTCGACCCGACCGTGCCGTTCGACGAAGGGTTGCGCCGTACCGTCGCCTGGTATCGGACCGCCGGACAGTCCGCCAAGGCGCGCGCCTGATCGACGACTCCGGTTGCGCTGTACCGGGCGCCAGCCTCATTCCGAACGAAGCGCCACGATGGCATCCACCCGGGTCGCGCGTCTTGCGGGAACGTAGCAGGCTGTCAGTGAGATGACGGCAATGACGAGAGCGACGATCCCAAACGTCGCAGGGTCGGTGGGAGTGACCTGGTAGAGGAGCGCGCCGATCACCCTCGTCGCCGCGTAAGAGCCAAGCAATCCGATCGCGAGACCAATACTGGTCAGGATGGCGGCCCGGCCCAGCACGAGGCTGAGGACGTCGCGAGGCTTCGCCCCAAGCGCCATTCGGATACCGAATTCCGGCGTGCGCTGCGCGACGACCTGCGCCATCACGCCGAAGACGCCGATCGCGGTGAGGAGCAGGGCGAGACCGGCGAAGGCCGAGAGCAGCCAGGCGGCGACGCGTGTGCGCCACATCGCATCGCCGATGCTTGCGTCCATCGTCTTCACCGAGATGAGCGGCAGATTGGCGTCGAGGTCTTTGACCGTCCGTTCGATCGCCGACACGACGGCGGCTGTACCGAGGCTGCTGCGCACGAACAGCCGCATGTTGCCACGGTAGGACTGTGACGTCGGCAGGTAGACGTCCGGGGTCGCGGCGCTTTCGATCGCTCGATACCGGACGTCGGCGACGACGCCGATCACGTCCGCGCCGTCATGAAATCCGCCCTGGCCTACGGCGATTCGCCGGCCGAGGACGTTGCCGTCCGGCCAGAATGCCCGGACCGCCGCTTCGTTCACGAGCACGACCTTGGGCTGACCGCTTCTGTCCAGGTCGGTGAACATGCGGCCCTGGACGAGCCGGATGCGCAAAGCATCGAAGTATCCAGACGACGCCCAGCGGACACCGACGCTCGGATTGCGTCCCGTTCGAGGCTCGGATGGGAACGTGATCGACGTCGCGCTGCATCCACCGGAAACGGGCAGGCAGCTCCCGAGACCCACAGCCTCCAGACCGGACTGCTGCTGCAGCCGGCTGACGAGGTCGGCGTAGAAGCCGGTGCCTCGTTCGGCGCGATAGGACGCGGACGGGAGCTCCAGGCCGGCGGTCACAACGTCCTCAGCGTCGATGCCGAGGCTCGTTTGTCTCAGGTGCATGGCGCTCTTGACCATCAGGCCGGAACCGGTCAGCAGGACGAGTGCGAGCGCGATCTCGACCGCGACGAGGCCGCCGCGAACGATGGACCTGCCCCTGCCCGCCACGGAAGGTGAGCCGGACGCGAGTCTCATCGATTGTCCAGGCCGCAGGGTGGACGCCTGGATCGCAGGCAGCACGGAAACCAGCAGGGCCGTCAGCAGTCCCACGCCGGCGGTGAAGAGGAGGGTGAGCCCATCCAGCCCGATCATGTGTGCACCGACCCGTGTGAGGCCTGCGGCACCCGCGATGCGTCGCGCGCCGGGCGCGACGGACGTCCTGAAGAAGATGTCGGCATCGGGCAGCACGGCACTCGCCGCTGAAAGCAGCCCGAGAGCAATCACGACGCCGCCGACGGCGCCAAGGCCAGCGAGTGCCAGGCCCTCGATCCCGAATTGCCGGACGATGCGGCCGCGCCCCGCGCCTAGCGCGACGCGGATGGCCACCTCCCGCTCCCGCGCAACCGCGCGCGCGGCGAGCAGGCTGGTCAGGTTGACGCACGCGATCAAAAGCACGAAGCCGACTGCGCCGAGGACGACGAGCGCGATGCGCCTGACGTCCGCGTCCGCGCGCGACGCGTAGAGCGACGCCGCGCTCGCGCCCCATGCCGGGCCGGTTCCGTCGCGATGGGTCGCGTCGATTTGGCTGCCGTAGATGCGCACGGCGGCAACGGCTGCGGCCTCCGACACCGCGGGTTTTCGCAGGGCCACCATCGAATACTCGTGGCCTTGCGCCTGGGTGAGCGCCCACGAGTCAGTCACCGCCAACGGTGTCCACCAGTCGGCCTCACCGGAGAGACCGCGGAAGCCGCGCGGCAGCACTCCGACAACCTTGTGTGAGACCCCGCCGAGCTGAAGGTGCCGTCCCAGGATCGATCGGTCGCCGCCGTATCGGCGCGTCCAGAGTCCGTGCCCGAGCAGGACGACGGGCATCGCGCCCGCACGATTCGCCTCATCGGCCGTAAACCCGCGGCCAAGCATCGGATTGATGCCGAGCGTGGCCAGGTAGTCGTCCGTCACGATTTCGCCCTGCACGCGTTCAGGGTCGCCGTCACCGGCGAGCGTGGTTGGGCGTCCGCTGAACAGCCCGCTCGTCACGAACGTCTGCTGGAGCTCGCGGAACGTCTCGTACTTCGGGTACGACCACACGACTTCGCCGCCGTTGCCTGGACCGCCCTGACGCGGGGGTGTGGTGAGGTGCACGAGCATCAGACGGTCGGCCTCCTGGAAGGGAAGGGGCTTGAGCAGCACGGCATTCACCACGGCGAACATCGCCGTATTCGCGCCGATGCCCAGCGCAAGCGTGCCCGCGGCGAGAAGGGTGAATCCAGGGGTGCGCGCCAGCCGGCGGATCGCGTAGCCGAGCTCGTTCCAGAAGGAAGCCATCGCCGTGTCCTTGTGAGAGTGGGCAGGTTGGAGCTGCGCGCGACGCGCGGAGAGCCGGTGTGCAGGGGCCGCGCAGAGCACGCGGCGTGTCTCACGCCACAGCCATCGGCGCGCGGCGGCCTTTCCGCGTGCGCGAGCGATTTCGTCGAGCCGCTCGACGGTGTCGCCGACGACCGACTCGCGGTCGATCCGCGGCGTGGCTCGCCCGATGAGAAAGAGCGCCAGCTTCGTCACAGGGCCTTCAGTCGGCGTTCGACGCCGGCAGTCATGCCGGAGAACGCCGCATAGGCGGCCTTCAGGGACCGCGCGCCAGCCGGCTGGAGCTCGAAGTGCTTGCGCCGCCGGCCGCCTCGCTCAGGAAGGGGATCGCCGACGCGTGATCGCACCAGGCCCTTCTGTTCGAGCCGCTGGAGAGTGGTGTAGACGGCGCTGATGGACAGCTCCCGCTGAGCCTTCGCCTCGATCTCGCGCCGGATCGTCGCGCCGTACGCGTCCGGGCCGAGCCGGACCAGCGCGAGGAGGACGAGCTGCTCGAAGTCACCAAGCACAGGAGGCATGGGCTATGTTCCACATTGTGGAGGTATTCGTCAAGCCGGCTATCCTTTAGAATCGCAGCACAGCCATGAAGACCGGGCAGAGACCCTGGGTCGCCGCCGCGATTGCGGTGGCGGTGCTGCTGGCGCCCGCTGCCGCCCGGTCGCCGACCGCGACGCGGGAGCTGCCCGCCAGCCTCAGCAACGCCGAGTTCGCCAGGCTCATGGCGGCCTTCAGCGAACCGGGCGGAGCGTTTCACTCCGACAACTTCACGTCGAACGAACCGCAGCTCGTGGCGGTCGCGAAGCTGCTGAGCAGTCGTCCGGCCGGCGGCGTGTACATCGGCGTCGGCCCCGAGCAGAACTTCACGCTGATCGCCGCCTCACGCCCGCGGCTGGCGTTCGTGCTCGACATCCGCCGGCAGGCGATCGTGCAGCATCTGCTGTTCAAGGCCCTGTTCGAGCTGTCGGAGGATCGCATCGACTTTCTCGGCCGGCTGTTCTCGCGTGCGAGGCCGGACGGACTTTCGCGCTCTGCGCCGCTCGCCGCGATCTGGGACGCGATCAAAGCGGCGCCGTCGGACGCGGCGCTGTATCGCGCGCGACGCGCCGAAGTCGAGACGCACCTGCGCGACGCCCGGGGACTGACGCTTCCAGCGGCCGATCTTGCCCACCTCGACTACGTCTTCAAAGCCTTCTTCGAGCTCGGACCAGCCATCAACTACGGCGGTTACCAGCAAGGCTTGTCGACGAGCAACGTGGACTTCGCGCGCCTGAGCCTCGCCGCCGATGCCGACGGCGTGCTGCGCAGCTTTCTCGGATCCGATGGCAACTTCCAGCTGATCCGCGAGATGCACCGTCGCAACCTCATCGTGCCCATCGAAGGCGACTTCGCGGGACCCAAGGCGCTCCGGGCCATTGGCGAGTACGTCAGGTCACACGACGCGCAGGTCGATACGTTCTACATCTCGAACGTCGAGCAGTATCTGTTCGGCCAGTCGGTCGCACGCCAGACCGATCGGAACGGCGGCTACACGGCGTTCTACGAGAACGCGGCCACGCTGCCGGTCAACGACAACAGCATCTTCGTGCGCGTGCTGAATTTGGCGTCACCGGCGCCGTTCTGCCCGATATCGATCTTCCTCAAGACGGCGCTGACCAGACCGATCACGTCGATCGCGGACGCGCGCACCTGCGCGGGCACGACCACCGAACCGATCGCGCCGACGTCGCCGCAGGCCGCGCTGGGCCGCGCGCGCCCGTCCGAGGTGTTCACGACGCGGGTGCAGACCGGAAACGACGTCACATGGCTCGAAGGGATGGCGTCGTCCGAAGAGTTTCTGCGCCGCGAATGGATGAACGCCGTCGGCACCGATCAGGTGTCGGCGAACCTCCGCATGGACGCGTACGTCCGGCTCGGCGCGATCGGCACGCCGGAGAGCCTCGCGGCGGTGCGACGAATCGACGCGGGGCTGCGGCGGCAATCGATCCTCGCGGAACCGTCGTTAACGGGATGGATGTGGCCGGTGCCCGGCCCGGGATCGGGATCGGGCGGAGGCCGGATGGTGGCCCTCAACGCCGTCCAGTCCGGCGATCGCGAGTACGCCGTCGTCGTGAGCGAAATCGACGGTCCTCTCGCGCCCTTCGTGCTGACGCGCACCCGCGGTGACGGGCGCTGGCAACGCCCCCGTCTCGTCGGCGCGCCTATTCCCAACGCGTCCTCATTCGATACGGTGGTCACCATCGACGCGGACGCGCTGATGATTGCCTTCCAGCGACGGCCCGCGACATCGGACATCGTGCGGGTGCCCCCGCCGCTGCGTGTGCCGCTCGCGGCGATCGAGCAAGACACCGACGGCGACGGCTGGACGGACATCGAAGAACGTGCGCTCGGCCTGCGGCCGGATCTCGACGACACCGACGGCGACGGGATCTCCGATCGGCTGGACGCAACCCCGCTGCACAAACCCGCCCCGGACGAAGAACGCGACGAGGACGCGCGGATCATCCGTCGCGCGTGGTTTGCGGCGTACGCGATGAACGGATCGCGCTACGCGATCTTCGTGCCGCCGGGCCATCGCGCCGTGCAGCTCTACGGACTCACCGGTCCCGTGCTGTTCGACGTGGCGCTGCCCCCGCGCACGGGCTGCGGCCGGGGCGCGCGTCCCGGTCTCGCCTGCCCGCCGGTCGTCGGCGGCGCCCAGGTGAGTTGGACGCTGACCAGGCCAGGCCCGACGGATGCCGTGATGACCTTCAGCACGGCCGTCGGACTCAACTATCGAAGCACGGCGCGCGCGACGCTGAAGAAGATCGGCGACGACTGGGTCGTGGTCGAATGTCGAATCATCGGCATGAACTGAGCGTGCTGGCACTGGCCTGCGCCTGACCGACAGCTCCAGTTACACCGTCGCCATCGACCCCTGCCGAAACGCCAACTGCAAGCGTCACGCTCGCATGCTCCTCTCGGACCGAGCCGAGTGGCGGGATCCTCCTGCCAACGCTAACTCATTGACTTGCCGCCAGTTCCGCATGTCGCTGCGGAGCCGCGTTCGCTATGGCGAGCCTCTTGCCTCTTCCTGCTGCACGCGAGCCATGGCGGCCCGCGCACAGAGAGGAGCTCACATGTTGCGCAAGGTCATTGGAGTCGTGATCGCCGGGGTGCTGTTGTTCATCGGGGCCTGGACCCCGCTCGCCGCAGAGAAGCGCGACCAAACCGCTCAGAAATCGCCGGCGACGACGCAGGTGAATCTCAATACGGCGACGCTGGCAGATCTCGAAAAGCTTCCGGGAGTTGGCGCCGCGACGGCCGCACGGATCATCGAGTACCGCGAGAAGAACGGGCCCTTCAAGAAGATCGAAGAGCTGATGAACGTGAAGGGGATCGGCGAGAAGGCGTTTCTCAAGCTCAAGCCGCTCGTGGCCGTGACCGCCGCCAAGTCGTTCGCATGAGCGGTCAGGGCGCCGAGCGGGGGGCGACGCTCGCGGAACTGGTGATCGCGATGGCGCTCTGCGCGACGCTGACTGCCATCGGTGCGCCGCTGGTGGCGCACACGATCGACGCCGGCCGGGGACGGCAGGCCGCGGGTTTCATCGCATCACGGTTTCGTCTCGCCCGGCAGCACGCCGTTGCCCAGTCGCGCTCCCACGCCATCGTGTTCGACAACGGGCCGATCGGCTGGGAGTTTCGGGTGTGCGTCGACGGGAATGCGAACGGCGTGCGCCGGGCTGAGATCGCCGCGGGCATCGACGCCTGTCCCGAAGGACCGTATCGCCTCGCCGACCTCGTGTCCGGCACGCGCATTGTCGTGGACGGAAGCCTTCAGGGGCCGGAGGGTGATCCGCCGTCGGCCGACCCGGTCAGGTTCGGGTCGAGCGATCTCGCCAGCTTCTCGGCGCTCGGCAGCAGTAGCAGCGGGTCGGTTTTTGTGCAGTCGCGCGACGGCGTGCAATACGCGGTGCGCCTGGCCGGGGCGACCGGGCGGACGCGGATGCTCCGGTACGACCCGGCCAGCGCGGTCTGGCGGGACGCGTGATGCGCGGGCGAGTGGTGATCGGCCGGGACGTCAACGTGCTCCGCGAGTCGGCGGAGGGGCTGGAACTGGCCGGCCGCGTGCGACTCCGTCCGGGCTACTGCGTCGAGGTCGTACGTTCCGCGACGCCAAGCCGGCCGTTGACTGTCCGGCGCGCGGTCGTCTGTTCCTGGATGGTCGTGTCGCTGGGTAGCGGCGGCCCGACGTACCGGGGGACGTGCCGCTGGGACTGACGGAGCGGGAACGAACTACCCCGAGGACGGGCGCGCCGGCGGCGCTTCGCCTCAGATCGAGAGTGATCGCGATGGCACCGGTGTTGATACAGCGGATGGCGATGCGGACGGCTCGGGCGGCGGCGGTGATGGTGGGGCAGAGCGCGGTGATGCTGGAGCTGCGTGCGCGGGTCCAGCGCATTGCGGAAACCAGCTTCACGGTCCTGATCGAGGGCGAGAGCGGGGCGGGGAAGGAGCTGGTCGCGCGCGAGATCCATCTGAGCAGCGCGCGCCGCGAGGGACCGTTCGTGCCGGTCAACTGCGCCGCTCTCGTCGAGAGCCTGCTGGAGGCCGAGCTGTTCGGGATCGAGGAGCGCACGGCCACCGGCGTGCGAGGCCGGCGCGGTAAGTTCGAGATGGCCGATCACGGCACCTTGTTCCTCGACGAAGTCGCCGATCTCTCGCCGGCGGCGCAAGCCAAGCTGCTCCGCGTCCTGCAGGACATGTCGGTCGAGCGCGTCGGCGGGCAGGGCGCCCGCTCGGTCGACACGCGCGTGGTCGCGGCGACGAATCGCACCCTGCAGTCGATGGTGGAGGCCGGGCGGTTCCGGACGGATCTGTACTACCGGCTGGCCGGCGTGGAGGTCTACGTGCCGCCGCTCCGGGCGCGGCGGGAGGATGTGCCGCTCCTCGTCGAACACTTCACGGCGCGTCATCGTCGCGTGCGCCACTTGTCGATCAGCCCGTCGGCGATCGAAGCGTTGACGCTCTACGACTGGCCCGGCAACGTACGGCAACTGGCGCGGGTGCTGGAACGCGCGGTGGCGCTGTCGCCGCATCCAGTGATCACCGCCGCCGATCTCCCAGCCGAGATCTCGAACGAATACCGCGACGTGCTTCGCGACGTGCCCGAGCGCGACGATTCGCTTCGGGCCTGGACCAGCCGTTACGTCCGCCTCGTGCTCGAGCGATGCGACGGCAACAAGCGGCGGGCGTGTGAGATTCTCTCCATCAGCTATCACACGCTTCGATCCCACCTCGAGTACGACACCGCGGGCTCGCGCGAGCGCTCCGCGGACACATTCTCCGACACCGGTGACGGCCTGAGTCCGTGACGAGCACCCGATCGCCCGCCCAGGGGAACAACCAGAGCTCTGCCAGTGATCTCCGGGCCAGACCCGGGAGGAAGGATCTCAGTCATGAAACGACATCTGCTCACATCGGTCAGCCTCATGGTGCTCACGGCCCTGACGGCGACCGACGCACGCGCCGGCGGCGATCGGGAGCGCGTGCTGCAGCGCGGGACCGATGCGGCGACCGGCGCCGAGGTGACCGTGGCGCGCGGCGACTCGGGATTGATCGCGATCAACGTGCAGGCGCCGGATCTCCGCCTGCGGAAGGAGCTCGTGGCCGGCCGGATGGTGACATCGGTCCGGACGCCGGGCGACGAGCTGACGATCGAGTTCGATCGCCGGACGTTCACCGTGACCGGCGGCGGCCGGCGCGTGGAGGTCACGCCGGACCATCCCGATCGCATCGAGGCGGCGCGCTCGATCATCGCCAACTCGACGGCGGCGGCCCGCGGCGCGACCCTGCTCGGCCGCATGAGCTTCGGCCCCGAAGCGCCGATGCGCGTGATGTTGTTGTCGACGCGCGTGCTGCTCCAGGCCGGCGAGCCAGACGAGACCACGAAGGCGGACGCGGCCCGCTGGGTCCAGAGCGCACGCACCCGCGTGCGCGCCGGGATCACCCGCGTCTCAATAGACGATGGCCCAGGCGATTGCTGGGCCAAGTACGCGGCCGAGGCGATCGCCGCGTACATGGAATACGAGGACTGCATGGCGAACCTGCACTGGTGGGAGGTCCTGGGTCCCGCCGCGTGCGCCGTTGTCTACGACATGCGGGCGATCGGAGCGTTCTCGTGGTGGATCGGCTGCGTCAGTTTCAACTCCTGACATTCACGAACAAAGGACGAAGACGATGAGGTTGGTGATAGTGGTGGTGCAGCTGGTGATCAGCGCGGTCGTGACCGCGACCGTCATGCCGGCGCTGCTGGTCACGCTGCCGGCCGCGCGGGATCGGCGAGTGGGCCTCGGCCTGATGGCCGGGTTGATGGCCGTCTCGTTTGCGCTGATCTCGCTCTTCTGGCCGCGCCGCAAGACCTGAACACGCGGGCGCCGGCTGGTCCGTGAGCGTGCGGACCGGCCGGCGCGCGAGGCGGCTTGACCGCCTCGCGCGGGCGATAGTACGTTGTAGGGTACCTTGCTGGCTGAGGTACGCGCATCTGGCGGCGAGTTTCCACCCGACACATGTCGTCCAGCCAGCCCGCTCCGTTGAAAAAGACGCCGCTCAATGCCCGGCATCGTGCCAGTGGTGCGCGCATGGTCGAGTTCGCCGGCTGGGAGATGCCCGTCGAGTACTCGGGCATCACCGATGAGCACCTCGCGGTGCGCAGCCGCGCCGGAATCTTCGACGTCAGTCACATGGGGGAGATCGAGATTGCCGGCGCCGACGCGCTGGCTACCGTCCAGTGGCTGACGAGCAACGACGCGTCGCGGCTCGCGGTCGGGCAGGCGCAGTATTCCGCATTGACCACGCCGGCCGGCACGTTCGTGGACGACATCCTGGTGTACCGGTTGGCCGCCGACCACTACATGTTGGTCGTCAACGCCGGGAACATCATGAAAGACTACGAGTGGATTGCCGGCCACGCCAGAACGCGCGGCGGCGACGCGGCGGTCATCAATGCGAGTTCCCGGTATGCGCTCATCGCGGTCCAGGGCCCCGAGGCGCAAGGCGTTGTGCAAGCGCTTACGGCGATCGATCTCGGCGCTCTCAAGTACTATTGGTTCGCCACCGGGGAGGTCGCCGGCGTTCGTGCCACCGTGTCACGGACTGGTTACACCGGCGAGGACGGGTTCGAAGTCTTCGTTCCGCCGGCGCAGGCCGAGCGCGTGTGGAACGCGGTGCTCGAGGCCGGCGGGCACGTGGACCTCCGGCCGTGCGGGCTTGGTGCCCGAGATACGCTCCGGCTCGAAGCTGCGATGCGCCTCTGCGGCAGCGACATGGACGACGGGACGACCGTGCTCGAAGCGGGCCTGGGATGGATCGTCGGGTGGAAGAAAGACGACTTTCTCGGCGCCGAGACGCTCCGTCGCCAGAAGGGTGGCGGGCTGGAACGGAAGCTGGTGCCTTTCGAGGTCAAAGAGCGCGCGATCGCACGGCATGGCTATGCGGTCGTGCAGGACGGGCGGCCGGTCGGGGTCGTCACGAGCGGGACGCAGACGCCCTTCCTGAAGAAGCCGATTGCATTCGCCATGGTGCCGCTGTCCTTGACGGGCGTCGGCACCGCGCTCGACATCGAGATTCGTGGCAAGACGGTTCGCGCCGAGGTGGTGCCGGAGCCGTTCTACAAGCGCCCGAACCGGACGCCGGCCGCCTGAGCCCGGCGCCGGACTGAACGAGGACGTGCATGTATCCGAACGAACTGAAATACACGAAAGACCATGAGTGGGTCCGTCTGCAGGGCGACGAGGCGTCGGTCGGTATTACCGACTATGCGCAGCGTCAGCTCGGGGACGTCGTCTTCGTCGAGTTGCCTGAGGTGGGACGCAAGGTGGCGCAGGGAGAAGTCTTCGGCAACATCGAGTCGGTCAAGGCGGTGTCCGAGCTGTTCTCGCCGGTCTCGGGTGAAATCGTCGCCGTCAACACGGACCTGGCGAATCATCCGGAGGCGGTGAACGCCAAGCCGCACGAGACCTGGATGATCCGGCTCCGTTCCAGCGCCCCGGCCGAGGCGGACGCCCTGCTCGACGCCGCAGCCTACGGCGCGCTCATAAAGTAGCCTGTGACCGACACGTTTCAATCCAGACATCTCGGTCCCCGCGGCGATGACATCCGGCGCATGCTGGACGTCATCGGCGCCTTGTCCGTCGAGCAGGTCGTCGGCGAGATTGTGCCCGCGGACATCCGTCTGTCGTCGCCCCTGTCGCTGCCCGCCCCTGACACGGAGTACGCGTACCACCAGCGGTTGCGCCGGCTCGGCGCGCTGAACCGCGTGTTTCGGACGTACATCGGCATGGGCTATCACGACACGATCACGCCGGCGGTCATTACCCGGAATGTCTTCGAGAATCCGGGATGGTACACGCCGTACACGCCCTACCAGGCCGAGATCGCGCAGGGCCGGCTCGAATCGCTCCTCAACTTCCAGACGATGGTGAGCGAGTTGACGGCGATGGACGTCGCCAACGCGTCGCTCCTGGACGAGGCCACCGCCGCGGCTGAAGCGATGGCGCTGCTGCTGCGCGTCCACAAGCGGCCGCAAGCCGCGACGTTCGTCATCGCCGGGCACGTCTTCCCGCAGGTCCGCGACGTGATTCTGGCCCGGGCGATTCCGCTGGGCATCGCCGTCCGTGAGACCGGGGTGGACGACGTGGCATTCGGACCGGAGGTGTTCGGCGTGTACGTCCAGTCGCCGGATGATCGCGGGACCGTTCTCGATCTCCGGCGGTTGATCGCGCGGGCGCACGAGGCCGGCGTGCTCGTGGCCGTCGGATCGGATCTTCTGGCCTTGACCGTGATGACCCCGCCCGGCGAGGCAGGCGCAGACGTCGTGGTCGGCAACGGGCAGCGGTTTGGCGTGCCGCGCGGGTACGGCGGTCCGCATGCCGCGTTCTTTGCGACCCGCGAATCGTTCGTGCGGCAGGCGCCAGGCCGCATCATCGGGGTGTCGGTGGACGGCCGCGGCCGCCGCGCGTACCGGATG
>Ga0111538_10001824_pt1 | contig 29834 bp, 24 predicted proteins | sample SoiMethybrSBSTD1_FD_79669 | JGI IMG/M metagenome (GOLD analysis project Ga0111538, IMG submission 79669) | Bulk soil microbial communities from a Populus tree surrounding site in Tennessee, USA - Soil MetaG P. TD hybrid SBSTD1 (version 2)... | ecosystem: Environmental > Terrestrial > Soil >... | reverse complement strand
GCGGTGATGGTGAACGACCACACCGCCTTCCGCGTCGACTGGATGCCGTTCGCCGGCCTCCGCGTCTCCGGTCATGGCGTCGGCGGCATTCCCCATACGATTCGCGATCTCCAGGTGCAGAAGATGCTGGTGGTGCGCTCCCCCGAGATCATGCGGTGAACCTCCCGACGCGGCCCCGGCTGAAGATCTTGCTGGCCGCGTAGAGCACCGGCCCGAGCGCGACCAGCCCGAGCCCGGCGACCAGCCCGTTGACCGGTCCGAGCGACTCGCTCGAGTTCCGGACCATCGAGACGACGACCAGCGCGGCCGGCGGGATGCCGATGGCCACCGCGACGAACATGCCGCCCGGGATCTTGTACGGCCGCGGCAGGTCCGGCTCGCGGATCCTGAGCGCGACCAGGGCGACGAACTCGAGGAGGATGCTGAGCCCGGTCAAGAGCACGTCGATGATGACCAGACTCTCGAAGCCGAGCGGGAAGAACAGGGCCCAGAAGACGGCGCAGGCGATGATGGCGACCCACGGCGCTCCGGTCCGCGGGTGGACCTTGCGGAAGACGTCGGGCAGGAATCCGTCCTCGGCCATCGCCACCGGAAGACGCGAGAGCGAGAGCATGAGGGCGGTGAACGTGCCGATCGCACCGATCACGCCGCCCAGGGTGACGGCGACCGCCAGCGCGGAGCCGCCGAGGGTCTGGGCGATGTGGACCCAGCCGCCGGTGGTCCAGCCCTCGGAGCTGATCTCGGTGAGCGACACCGCCGCGATCGGCAGCGCGTAGGTCGCGATGACCAGCGACACCGCCCCCAGCATCGCGAGCGGGAAGGTGCGCTGCGGGCGGTCGACCTCGCCGCCGATGGTGGAGAGGTTGTCCCAGCCCATGAAGTTCCACATCGCGACCAGGATGCCGCCGAGGATGTCGACCCGTCCGAGCGGGACCGGCGGGCTGGCCGCCGGGCCGCTGTGGAAGAGCGCGATCACCGTGAGCACGGCGAACGGCCCGAGCAGGACGATGGCCAGCACCACCGAGCTGCGCCCCACCGCGCGGGCGCCGAGGATGTTCCATCCGGTGCAGACCGCGATCATCCCCAGCCCGAGCAGGATGGGCGCGGCGCCGGTGGCCAGGGACGGGAACAGCGTGCCCACGTAGGCGACGAACAGCGCCGGGTAGAGCGCCATGTCGAAGAAGCTGCCGGCCAGGCTGAGCCAGGCCTCCTGGAACCCCCAGAACGGCCCCAGCGCGCGGCGCACCCAGACGTAGAAGCCGCCCTCCTCCGGCAGCGCGCTGCCGAGCTCGGCGACCATGAGCGCGGTCGGCACGCTCCACAGGAGCGGGGTCAGAAGCAGGATGAGGAGAGTGCCGCCGTAGCCGGCGGCGCCGACGATGTCCTCGAGCCCGTAGGGCCCGCCGGCCACCATGAAATAGGTGGCCGCGATCATCGGCAGGAGGGTCATTCCGCGCGTCGCCCCTCGCCTGGTCACGCCGCGGGCGCTCACGCTCGTCGCCTCGCCGTCCGGACAGCGCGGGCGCCGGCCGACTGGACCGCCACCAGCGGCGCTGGAGCCAAGAAGATCAGTGACCTGGAGGTTCGGGTGCGCACCACCCGTCCCGGTCTTGCAACGCGCGATCCAGGCCGGCGGCCGGGGTCACTCGACGAAGTCGTCGCACGCCTGCTCGATGACGTCGAGCGCCTCGGCCAGGCCGGAGCCGAGGTCGCCGTCGCACAGGTTCCACCAGACTCCGCGCTCCTCGGCGATGAACTTGCTGGTGACGCTGTGCAGCTTGCTCGCCTCGTCGGCGCTGCCGTAGTTGTCGGGGCACTGGTTGGAGCAGCCGCCCGGCCCGCCGCCGATGCCGAGGAAGACCATGTCCTTGACGTCGCCCTTGGCGGCGACCAGATCGTCGTACAGGCGCTGGGCGCTCTGGCTCGGGATGGTGTGCTCGTCTTCGTCGGTCACCGTGACCACCACCAGCACGGCGTCGTCGCGCAGGAAGCCGGGGTTCGCGCCCGGCTGCAGGGCGGCGATGGCCGCCTGGGTCGGGCGCTCGTCGTCGTTGTCGCCCGAGCAGGTCCCGACCGTGAGGTCGTCGGAGCCCTGGACTCGATCGATCTGGCCGACGCAGCGGAACTCCCTCTTGACGTCGCCGGGGTCGGTGGCCGGGGTGGCCTCGATCCAGGCCTCCCCGCTGGCGAAGTCGCACTGCCGCGAGCCCTGATCGCCGCTCGACTGGGTGCACTCGGCCGGGCTGCCCGGCTCGCCGGTGGTGTTGAAGGTCGGCTCGTCGGCGCAGGCGTCCACCACGCCGACCCGGTAGTCCTCGAGCCCGTCCGAGATGTCGAGCAGCGCGTCGGCGAAGCCCGGGAAGACCTCGCTGCCCATGGCTGCCATCTCCTCGTTCATCGAGCTCGACCCATCGACCGCGATGACGATGTCGAGGTGCTTGCAGGCGAAGTCGTCGCCGCGGCCGTCGGGGCGGGCGCCGCCGTCCGTGTGACCTCCGTCGCCATCGCCGCCGGCGTCGCTGCCGTCGCCGCCGCCGCCATCGTCTCCGCATCCGCCGGCGAGGAGGAGCGAGAGGACGGCAGCCACCGCTCGGACCACGCTCGTCGGCCGTGTCATGAGCCGTCGTGGAGCAAGAGGCGTACCTCGCGGCTCCCGCGCGCAGGTCTGCGGGATCGCGCGCGGCGCTCTCAGTTTTCTGACGGCGAGCGCCTCACAGGGTCTCCTCGGTCGGAGAGGGGGGACTCTGGGCGGCGATGCCGCCGGTCAGGCGGGCGGCGGGGTTCTCGGGGGTGCCGATCTCGATGTAGATGCGCTTGAGGACCGGAATCTCGGCGCGCAGGCGAGCCTCGATGACGTCGACCAGCTGGGTCGCGTCGCTCGTGCGGAGCGCCTCGTCGAAGATGACCTTCATGCCGACCAGGACCTCCTCCGGCCCCAGGTGCATGGTGCGCATGTGCACCAGCTGGCGGACGCCGGGCGAGCTCTCGATGATCTCGATCATGCGCGCCCGCTGCCCCGGGGTGACCGACTGGCCGATGATGAGCTGCTTGGTCTTGCGGGCCAGGAAATAGGCCACGGCGAACAGCGTCACGCCGACCACCATCGACCCGACGCCGTCCCAGACGGCGTTGCCAGTGAGCTGCGTCATGAGCAGGCCGCCGAGCGCGGCGAACAGGCCGACCAGGGCGGCGACGTCCTCGAACAGGACGACGATCACCACCGCGTCGCGCGCCTCGTCGATGGTCCGCTTGAGCGAGCGCCCGGCCTTGACGTGGCGGAACTCGGCCGCCGCGGCGTTCAGCGAGAAGAGCTCGAGCGCGATCGACACCCCCAGCACGATGTAGGCGACCGTCCGGCTGCCCATCTCGCCGCCCGGGTGGCGGATCTTGTGCATCCCCTCGTAGATCGAGAAGGTGGCGCCCATGGTGAAGAGCGAGACCGCCACGATGAAGGCCCAGAAGTAGCGCTCGCCGGCGTAGCCGAACTCGTGGATCGCGTCCTCCTCGCGGGTCGAGCGCCGCATCCCGATGAGGAGGAAGAGCTGGTTGCCCGAGTCGGCCAGCGAGTGGACCGCCTCCGACAGCATCGCGGCCGATCCGGAGATCCCCGCGGCGACGAACTTGGCGATCGCGATGCCGGCGTTGGCCGCCAGCGCCTTGATGACCACGGCCCGGGATCCGCCCGCCATCCAGCGAAGCTAGATGCGGCGCGGCTGTCGTGTCCAGTCCCACGGCGTCACGGCAGAGGCGGTCCAGCGGTCGACCGCCGGGTGGTAGACGAAGTCGTCGCCGACCGGCGCGAAGTCGAGCCTCAGGCCGCCGAGGACGTACACGCGCCCACCCGCAGCGACCGCGTTCAGGTGGTGGAGCGCGAGCGGCATCGGTCGGCGTCGCTCCAGGCGCCCTCGAGCCGCGGCCCGCTGGTGATCGGCGCGCGCTCCGTCCACTGAACGCCGGATGGCGATCGTTTACCACACGCCTCGACCGGAACGCACAGGCTCGCACATGACGCCCCCGTTCGCAGTGAGACCGGCGTGAGCGCACGCAACTTTTTGGCCCGCGGCCTCACAATGATGGAGATGCCACGACTGCGCCCTGCGCTCCTCACGACCCTCACGACCCTCGCGATGATCGCCTCCGCCGCCGGGCCGGCCGGCGCGGACGAGGAGACCTTCGACACCGGGAGCCTCATCATCCCGCTCGACCTGACCTATCAGAGCAAGGGCATGTACCAGGCCTACGGGCTCCTCTACGAGCTCCTGCGCCAGGGCGTGCCGGTGGCCTGGGTCATCGATCCCGAGAAGACCTGGCACCAGGCGCCGTGCAACACCGCCGGCGACAAGTGCGCGTGGGACTGCGAGGAGGAGGGCTCGGGCGACAAGTGTACCTACCCGACCGCGAGCCCCGACTTCTTCGCCGCGGCCCAGGTCGTCTGGTCCGACGTGGGGGACGCCCCCGGCACCGTGATCGCGAACCACGGCTACCGCGGCGGTCCGCTGGTCGTGCGCGCGGCCAACCGCGACGCGGCGCTCGCCATCGTCGACGCCTGGAACGACCAGGCGCTGTGGGACGACAACCCGTGGGCGGCGCGCGACGTGGTCGGGGTGGTCACGGTCCACGAGACGACCGCGCCCTTCACCGCCTTCGTCCGCAAGAACATGATCGCGGCGCCGACCATCGCCGTGTTCTCCGACGGCAACGAGAACATCGCGACCTCGTATCTGCGCGCCGCCGGCATCCCGCAGTCGAACGGCGACGAGTTCCCGTCCGACAAGTGCGGCGACGACGACTGCGGCCCGGGCACCGCCAACCCGGACATGCTCACCGTGCCCAGCGTCGCCGGCGACATGGGCACCTGCGATGAGCCGAACATGGACCACAAGAACGGCGCGCTGTTCAGCGCGGACGGCGGGCCGGCCTATTGCCAGATCATGTCGATGCACTGGGACGTGGCCAAGCGCGAGACCGTCGAGTGCGGCGGCGGCGACTGCGGCGACGGCCCGGCCGACTGCGCCGGCAAGCCGATCACCTATCACGGCCACGAGGTGGTGGCCGAGGTGCGCTCGTTCCTCGGCTACTCGACCCACTTCTTCGCCGAGTGCCAGGCGGTGAACGCCTACGAGAACACCGTGCCGAACCCGGACTGGCCGTACCTCGACGACGAAGGGCGCATGGGCCACTACCTGACCACCACCGGGAACCCGCCCGACTGCCCGTGCGACGGCGCCACCGACGGCGGCGAGTACGAGTGCGTCACCGACGGCTGCGGGCCGGGCCACGACTGCTGCCTGCCGTCCGACCTCAAGGAGGAAGGGGCCGGCTTCCTCATCACCGACTCTCCCGCCCCGTTCAAGGTGCTGCGCCCCGAGGTCGCCTACATGCAGTACGACGGCGTCTTCGCCCCGCAGGGCGGCAGCGAGAAGGCCTACAACCTCTCCAGCTTCCTCGGGACCGAGTACCAGAACGACCGGGACGTCACCTTCATCACCGCCGAGGACGGGCCGGGCGTGCAGGACCTGTGGATGACCGGGTACCTCGACGGCGAGTGCGACATCAACGACGACCCGGTGGTGGAGTTCTTGCCCGGTCCGCGCGGCGCCGGTGACGCCCAGTACTGCGGCGGCAAGGTCAGCTACCTCGGCGGCCACTCGTACAGCGCGAAGGCCGGCCAGCGGCTCTTCCTCAACGCGCTGTTCGAGGCCGACTGCGTGACCAACCCGGACTGGCCGGGCGACTCGGGCGGCGACGGCGACTCGGACGGCGACGGCGTCAACGACGGCAACGACGAGTACCCGAACGATCCGAACATGTGCGGCGACTTCGACGCCGACGGCTGCGACGACTGCTCGAGCGGCACCTACGACCCGGCGAACGACGGCGACGACGCCGACGGCGACGGCATCTGCGACAGCGGCGACGAGGACGCCGACGGTGACGGCGATGGCGGCTGCGGCTGCCGGTCGACCGACGCGTCGGGGACCGGCGCCCCGCTCGTCTTCGCGTTCGCCGCCCTCCTCCTGGTGCGCCGGCGACGGCGGACCAGGGCGGGCTGAGCGCGCGGCGCGGCGCGGCGTCCGGGTCAGTGGGGCAGCGAGAGGGCTGCGCTGCGCACGAGCGCGGCGGACGCCGCCTCGGCGTCGGCCAGGCCGGTCGTCAGCACGGCACACTCCTCGTCACTGAAGCCGACCACCTCGATGCTGGCGCGGTACTGGTCGGCGATCTCGCCCTCGATCTCGCCGAGCGCCTCGAGGATTCCCGAATCACCGTGTCGCGCGCCGAGCAGCACGCGTGCGCGGTCGAGCAGCGATCGCAGGCCGCCCCGGTCGGCCGGCTCGCCGCCCAGAGAGTAGACCAGTCGCGCGAGCGTCTCCACGCGAACGCCGTGGGCGACCTCGATCGCCCGGAGCAGCGCTGCGTGATCGTCTCCCTCGAGCCGCTCGCGCGCGCTTCCCACGGCGGCGGCAGCGGCGGTCTCGCGCCGGATCAGGTGGTTCACGATGTCGGCGAGATGCTCGAGCGCGCGGTCGACCACCGGTTCCTGGCTGGTCCCGCCGCCACCGAGAGGGACGCCCTCGTGGATGTCGGTCATGCAGAGATTTGTTGCACTCCCCGTACCAGCCGCGCGTGAAGACGAGTTCGTCAGGGCGCCAGGCGCGCGGGTTCGAGGCGCGCCAGCCGGCGGGCGGCTGAACGAGCGGCGTGAAGGCCGCACATGCCGTGCACCCCGCCGCCCGGCGGGGTCGAGGCCGAGCAGATGAAGATGCGACGGTTCGGGGTCGAGTAGGGGTCGAGCCGCGCGACCGGGCGGGTGAAGAGCTGGGCCAGGTCGGCGACCCCGCCGGTGATGGCGCCTCCGCTGTAGTTCGGGTTGTGGCGCTCGAGCTCGGCGGGCCCGGTCGCCCGCCGCGCGAGGATGCGATCGCGAAAGCCGGGCGCGAAGCGCTCGATCTGTCGCTCGATCGCTTCGGTCTGGTCCTGGCTCGAGCCGGCGGGCACGTGGCAGTAGGCGTAACCGGTCTGCTTGCCTTCCGGGGCGCGGCTGCGATCGAACTCGCTCTGCTGGCAGAGCAAGACGAACGGGCGCTCCGGGTGCTCGCCGCGCCAGACCGCGGCCTCCGCGGCGGCGATCTCGTCGAACGAGCCGCCCAGGTGGACGGTCGAGGCCTCGAGGCAGCGCGGGTCGCGCCACGGGATCGAGCCGCCCAGCGCCCAGTCGAGCTTGAAGACACCGGGGCCGTACCGGTAGCGGCGCAGACGGCGCAGGTAGCGCGCCGGCAGGACCGGTCCGGCAATGTCGGCCAGCTGCGCCGGGCTGGTGTCGAACAGGAAGACGCGCGCGGCGGGCAGATCGGCGAGCGAGCGGACGTGGCGGCCGGTCTCGATCCGGCCGCCGAGCGAGCCGAAGAGCGAGGCCAGGGCGCGCGCGATCGCGCCGGAACCGCCGGCGGCCACCGGCCAGTCCTCGACGTGACCGGAGATGAGAAAGAGCAGCCCGACGGCGCCGGACAGGGCGCGCTCGAGCGGCAGGATCGAGTGGCCGGCGCAGCCGGCGAGCAGTGCGCGCGCGCGGCCGCCGTCGAACCGGCGGGCCAGCCCGGCGGCGGAGCGGATGGCGCGCAGCCCGAAGCGCAGCATGAGCAGCGGGTGGCGAGGGAAGCGCAGGGGCGCCAGGGCGTCCTCGAGGAGCCCGTGCGGATCGGCGAGGAAAGGAGCCACCAGGCGGCGGTAGGCGCGCGCGTCGCCGGCCAGCTCCTGGCTGGTGTCGTCGAGCGAGCGGCGCAGCAGCACGGCCGGTTCGCCGTCGAGCGGGTGGGCGACCGAGGCGCGCGGCCGGATCCAGGTGAGTCCGTGCTCGGCGAGCGGCAGGCGGCGGAACCAGGGCGAGAGGATGCCGAGCGGGTGCGCCGCCGAGCAGACGTCGTGGACGAAGCCGGGCAAGGTGAGCTCGGCCGAGCGAGTGCCACCGCCCGGCTGGTCGGCCGCCTCGAGGACGAGGACCGAGGCGCCGGCCTGCGCCAGGTGGACCGCCGCGGCCAGCCCGTTGGGACCGGAACCGATGACGACGGCGTCCGGATCGCTCACGCGCCGCCTCTACTTCTTGTCCTCGAACTCACTGGCCACGATACCGCCGCCGGCGATGGTGAAGCGGTCGTAGTCGAGCCACCAGACGGTGAAGCCGAAGCGGCCCTTCTTGTCCGCCTTCCACGAGCAGGTGACCTCGATCCGATCGGCGTAGCGATCCCAGCGGTCGCGGTACTGGCGAGCGGCGGTGCCCATCACCTCGGTCTCGCCCAGGTGGAGGCGGACGGCGCCGGCGCCGTACCAGAAGGCCTCGCTGGTCGCCTCGTCGTCCGAGCCGGTGAATCCGTAGGCCAGCGCGTCGGCGCCGACTCCGAGGAGCGGCACGAAGTCGGCGACGCCGAGCCGGACGCCGGGTCCGATGCCGATCTCGGCGCCGCTCAGGACGTGGGCCGCGGTCTCGCGGTCGTCCTCCATCCCCGCCTCGACGTCCTTGACCTCGAAGCCGAACCCGAAGCCGAAGCCGGCCTTGAGATCGACCGCGAGTCCGATCGGCTCCTCCGGCGCGCCGTTGATGTAGAGCCCGCGAAAGCCCATCCAGATGCCGCCGCTGCACATCGGATTGGCGCCGTCGGGACACAGGGCGTGGAAGAAGAAGACGGCGGAGGCCCAATCGGCCGGCGAGAGACCGCGCGGTTTTTCCTCCGGCGACGGCGCCGGCGCGGTCGCGACCACCTGGGGCGGCGCGGGCGGCGCGTAGGGATAGTAGGGCGGCGGATAGGGGTACGGGGCAGGTGGTGGCGGTTGCGGCTGCGGCGCCGGCGGCGGTGGCGCAGGCTGCTGCGGCGGCGGTGGCGCAGGCTGCTGCTGCTGCGGCTGCGGCGGAGGCGGAGGCGGAGGCTGCGGGGCCGGCGCCGGCTGCGGCGCCGGCTGGGTGGCTCCCGGCGGCTGCGCGCGTGCCGGCGCGGCAAGTACCCACCCGATCGCCATCGCGATCGTCGCGGCGACGACCACCGCGCGCCCTGGCCAACCTCGTCGGCTCGCGCGCGTCACCCGCGCTTCATCCGGCGAGGAGCTCGAGGCGGCGGTGGATGGCGGGATCCGGTTCCATGCCGGTCGCCGGGTGCTGCCGCCGACCCGGCTCGCGCGACCGCGCCGCTGCCAGCGCCTTGGCCGCCATCGCCCGCGCCACGGTGATCTGCCCCTCGTCCTGCGCGACCAGCGCGCGGATGGCGCAGACCTGGTACTGATCGCTCGCGAAGTGCGACGGGTGCGACTTCTCGAACTCGTCGAGCGTGGCGATGGCGTCGCGGTACTGGGAGCGCAGCCGCCGCCTCACGCAGAACATCCCGAAGCCGCGCGGACCGGCCGCGCGCGAACCGTGATGGGCACGCTCTGCCGCGATCGCGGCGCGGAAGGCGAGCGCGGCCTCGAGCAACCGATCGAGCATCTCCAGGCAGCGCGCGCGATCCAGGTGCGCGCCGGCCAGCACCTCCCTGTCGGGATGGTGCGCCAGGAGATAGTCGAGCAGCTCGAGCGCCGTCTCCGGTTGCGCTGCCTGCAGACAGGCCGCCTGGATGCGGAGGTAGAGCGCTCGATTGTGTTCGCGACAGCGCGCGAGGCGGTGGAAGAACTCCTCCCGCTGCAGTGCCGTCCAGGTGCTTCGCCGATACCAGTCGCGTCGCGCCATGCCAGCCAGTCATCCCCCCCGGGACGAGATAGCTCCCATTGTACAGCGACGCGAGGGCGAGACGTGCTTCACCGCGCGTGGATGCAGCATCGATGCGATGTGCGACGACGGCGCTTCAGGACGTTCAGGTCGCAGGGAGGACGAGAACTCGGTTCCACCTCGGCAGCCGTGGTGGCTGGATACTCGAGTCGCCGGGCCATCCGGCTGACCGGCAAGACGCGGCGCTCCGTCTTCCACCCTGCGGGAAGGACTGCCCACTCCGGTGGCATCGCACTTGCTCGATGGATCTCCATGAGATTGGCCGCGCTCGCCCTGATCGCCGCGTTCGTCGCCACCCCTGTCGCGGCCGAGGCCCGCCGGGTCCGTCTCAAGTCGACGCGCGATCCGGCCGCCACTCTCGCCCGCTGGCAGGCGCGCGCCGCCCTGCCCGCCCGCAACGCGCGCTGCGCCGAGTGTACCCGTCACGGTCTGAGCATCGCGCGCGCCCTCTTCAAGCAGAAGGGGCTCGGCCCGCGGGCCAAGGGCATCTTCTCCGGACGCGATCCGGTGACGAACGAGAAGAAGGTCGTGCACCTCGAGCTCCTGTCCGAGGTCGGCGACAGCTTCACGATCAAGACCGAGCACATCGCCGGCGACCTCGACGGCACCGCCACCACCCGCGTGTTCCGGCCCGGCGCCATGCCCGGCCAGCTGGTCTCGGCCGACGGCAAGGCGCGAGTCCTGCTCATCCGCGGCCGCGGCTTCTTCGATTATCACGACGACGGATTCGTCGGAGATCCCGAGTAGTCCATCGCCCGTGTGGGCGGACGTACGTTCCGTCCCGATCCGCGCGCTCGTGATACCCTGGCAGCTGGTGGAGTTCCACGGCCCCGCTCCGACCCCGCAGCCGGTCGACGACACCACGTCTCATCCGGACCAGGCGACCGGTGATGGCGCCGGCGACTCCCTGGCGGAGCAGTCCGGCCTGGTCCCTGGCGCCCGCATCTATCAATACGAGCTCATCCGCGAGCTCGGCCGCGGCGGAATGGGGCGCGTCTTCGCCGCCCGCGACACCCGGCTGGGCCGCCGCGTCGCCATGAAGTTCCTCCTGCGCGCCAGCCCCGGCATCGCCGAGCGGTTCCTGGTCGAGGCGCGGGCGACCGCCCGCTGCCAGCACGACAACATCGTCATCATCCACGAGGTCAACGAGATCGGCGGCCTGCCCTTCATGGTCCTCGAGCACCTCGAGGGGCAGACGCTGCGCGACCTGATGAAGCGACCACTCCCCTACGTCCAGGTGGTGGAGCTGATGATCCCGGTCGCGCGCGCCCTGGTCCGCGCTCACGAGCTCGGCATCCTGCACCGGGACCTCAAACCGGAGAACATCTTCCTCACCGAGTCGGGCGGCGTGAAGGTGCTCGACTTCGGGATCGCCAAGGCGCTGACCGAACGAGGGGACGGAAGCCATCTGGCCACCACCTCCCCCGGGCTCGGCGCGCCCGACCTCCACCTCACCCAGGACGGCGCCCTGGTCGGAACACTGCCCTACATGTCGCCCGAGCAGTGCGGCCTCGACGCGGTCGACCACCGCACCGACCTGTGGGCCGCCGGCGTCATCCTCTACGAGATGCTGGCCGGGCGACACCCGCTCGATCCGGTCACCCCGCAGCGGCTCATCGAGAACGCGGTCGCGCTGGACAAGCCGATGCCCGGCCTGCGGCAGGCCGCCGCGGCAGTGCCCGAGGCGCTCGCCCACCTGGTCGACGCCTGCCTGCGCAAGGCGAAGCGCCTGCGCCTGGCCAGCGCGGCCGAGCTGCTCACCGCGCTCGAGGACCTCTTGCCCGGTCGGCGCGGGCGGCGACTGGCCGAGGGAGAGAGTCCCTACCCGGGCCTCACCGCCTTCCAGGAGAGCGACGCCGATCGCTTCTTCGGCCGCGCGCGCGACGTCGCGCGCATGGTGGCGCGCATCCGCGAGAACCCGCTCACCGCGGTGGTCGGTCCCTCCGGGGTCGGCAAGTCCTCCTTCATCCGCGCCGGCGTGGTCCCCGCGCTCAAGGCCTCGGGCGAGACCTGGGACACGCTGGTGGTGCGCCCGGGCCGGAGTCCGCTCAGCGCGCTGGCCAGCCTGCTGCAGCCGATGCACTCGAGCTCGCAGACCGACGTGCACTCGCGGATGGCAGACCACGAGCAGTTGCTCGCCCGCCTGCGCGCCGAGCCGGGCTACCTCGGCACCCTCTTGCGCAGCTGGGCCCGGCACAACGGCTGCAAGATCCTCCTGTTCGTCGATCAGTTCGAGGAGCTCTACACACTGGTGCCCGACGCCGGCGAGCGCGCTGGTTTCATCGCCTGCCTGTCGGGCGTGGCCGATGACGCGGCGACACCGCTCCGGGTCGTGGTGTCGATGCGCTCCGACTTCCTCGATCGGGTGGGCGAGGACGCCGCCTTCCTCGACGAGCTCAGCCGCGGGCTGGTCTTCCTGTCCTCGCCCGATCGCGCCGGCCTGCGCGAGGCGCTGGTCCAGCCGGTCGAGATGGTCGGCTACCGCTACGAGAGCGAGCGCATGGTCGAGGTGATGCTGTCGGAGCTCGAGGCCACGACCGGCGCCCTGCCGCTCCTGCAGTTCGCCGCCGCCAAGCTGTGGGACGGGCGCGACCGCGAGCGGCACCTCTTGACCGAGGCGGGCTCCCACGCCATCGGCGGGATCGCCGGCGCGCTGGCCGCGCACGCCGACGAGGTGCTGGCCGCCCTGTCCCCCTCCGCCCAGCGGCTGACCCGGGTGGTGCTGCTCCGCCTGGTCACCCCCGAGCGGACCCGCGCCATCCTCGACATGGCCGAGTTGCACCAGATCGCCGCCGACGGCGACGAGGTCAGGCGGGTGGTCGATCAGCTGGTCCACGCCCGCCTTCTCGTCGTGCAGAAGCGCGGCGACGCCGGCGCCTCGGCCGAGATCGTTCACGAGTCGCTGATCGAGCGATGGCCGACCCTGCGCCGCTGGCTCGACGAGGGGCAGGAGGACGCCGCCTTCCTCGACCAGCTGCGCACCGCCGCCCAGCAGTGGGAGGCGCGCGGCCGGCCGGCCGGGCTGCTCTGGCGCGGCGAGGCCATGGAGGAGGCGCGCCGCTGGCACCGGCGCGCGCACGGCGAGCTGCCGCGCCGCGAGGAGGAATACCTGGCAGCGGTCTTCGCTCTGGCGACCCGGTCGTCGCGAATGCGCAGGATCGTCGTGGTCAGCACCATGACGGTCCTCGCCCTCATCGCGGCCGGCGCGGTGGTGTCGCTGGTCTGGATCCGGCAGGCGGAGCAGGAGGCGCGCGACAAGGCCGACATCGCGCGTACCCTGGCCGCCAAGGCGCAGGCGGCCGAGAAGAAGGTGACCGACCAGCTCGACCTGGTGCAGCGCGAGCAGCGCGAGAAGGAGGCCGCCGAGGCCAGCAAGCGGCTCGCCGAGAAGGACCGCGCCGCGGCCGAGGCCGGCAAGCTGGCCGTCGAGCAGGAGAAGGCGCTGGTCGAGCTCCAGAAGCGCCAGGTCGATCAGGACCTCGAGAAGAGCAACGCCGATCTCAAGCGCGCGCTGGTCAAGGCGGAGGAGGCGCGCGCCGCCGCCGAGAAGGCGGCCGCCGAGGCGGAGAAGGCGCGCCGCGAGGCGCAGGAGCTCTACCGCCGCGAGAAGCAGCGCCGCGAGGAGATCGAGCGCGGCGGCCTGAGCAAGACCCTCAAGGACAAGTAGACGAGCCCCGCGCTCAGAAGCGGAGCGAGAGGTCGAGCGATGCGGAGCCGTCGGGGCCGACCGCGGGCACGACCCGGAGCGAGCCCCCCTCGCCGGTCTCCTCGGTCGGGACGTAGGAGATGGGTCGGTTGAGCCAGAGCAGGACCAGGCCGCCGGCCAGGGCGGCGCCACCGACCGACATCATCCCGATGGCGATCCGGTTCTCCAGGCGCGCGCGCGACTCGAGGTTGGCGGTGCTGGACGGCAGCGGGTTGTCGGCGCCGCAGCCGGGCTCGCCGCACTCGTCGGCGACCTCGCGGTCATACCGGTCGAAGTCGCTGGCCGACTTGAGCTGGAGGAGGCCGCCCACGCCGGCGACCAGCGCCCCGCTGCCCGCCACCACCCACGGCTTCCAGGCCGCCCAGCGGCGCCGGGTGACCGCGGCGTCGGTCAGCGCGACCATGGCGATGTCGACCCGCGTGCGCTTGCCGCCGAGCACCAGCTCTTCGCGGGTCGCGGTCAGGTAGCCCGGCTTCTTCGACACCACCTGGTGGGCGCCGGGCGCCAGCCGGCGGGTCGCCTCGCCCGGGCAGTCGAGGACAGCCTGGCCGTCGATGCTGACGTGGGCCCCCGGCTCGCGGCACGACACCACCACCTCGCCGATCGAGGTGTAGAGCGCCGCCCGCAGGGTGAGGGCCTCGCTGTAGACCTGTGCCTCGAGGGGCGCCGCGCCGTACTGGAGGGCGCGCTCGAGGTTCTCGAAGGCCTCGACGTTCTGCCCCAGGTTGACCAGGACGCGGACGATGTTGAAGCGGATGGCAGGGTGATCCCACGCCTCCAGCGCCTTCCGGTACTCGACCAGCGCGCGGGCGTACTGCCCCTCGAGGAAACGGGCGTTGCCGGCGTCGAGGTGCGTCTTGGCGGTCGCCTTGCGCTCCTCGCTCACGCCCTCCGCCCACGGGGCTCGACCGGAGGCCGGCGGGGCGGCCGGCTGCGCCCGCGCGGTCGCCGCGACGAGCGCAATGCACAGCGCACATCCAAGACCCAGGCCGGCTCCCGACATCGCCCTGCCCGCGATTGTAGCCGAGTTCGCGGAGCCGTCGCCCGTTCGGGTATACTCTCGCCGGGAGGCGCGGGTGATCGGTCGAGAGCTCGACGGTCGCTATCGGATCTTGTCCAAGCTGGGCGAGGGGTCCATGGGCGAGGTATACCTGGTCGAGCACATCGGCCTGGGCCGCAAGGAAGCGCTCAAGATCCTGCGCTCCACCATGGACGACAGCCCGTCGCTGGTGACCCGCTTCCGGCGCGAGGCGCGTGCCACCAACCGCCTGCAGCACCAGAACATCGTGGCGGTCTACGACTTCGGCCGGCTGCCCGACGGGCGGTTCTACATCACCACCGAGTACGTCGAGGGGGAGAGCCTCGACGTCATCCTGAGGCAGACCGGGGCGCTGCCGACCCAGCGGGCGCTCACCATCCTGGTCCAGCTGTCCGACGCGATCGACCACGCCCACTCGCGCGGCGTCATCCACCGCGACCTCAAGCCGGCCAACCTCATCATCGGCCTGGCGCGCAGCAACCAGGAGATCATCAAGGTCCTCGACTTCGGGGTCGCCAAGATCATCGCCCCCGACTACGCCGAGTCGATCGCCGCCACCGGCCAGGGGGAGGTATTCGGTACTCCGGCCTACATGGCGCCCGAGCAGATCGGCGCGCGCGGCAACGACCCGCGCATCGACATCTACGCTTTCGGCTGCATCGCCTTCGAGCTCCTGACCGGCAGTCCGCCCTTCATCGGCCGGACGCTGCAGGTCCTGAACGCCCACATCAACACCCCGGCGCCGCGCCCCAGCACCAAGCGGCCGCAGTCGGCCATTCCCAGCCTGCTCGACGACATCGTGCTGCGCTGCCTGGCCAAGGAACCGACCCAGCGGCCCCAGACCGGCGGCGAGATCGCCAGCGCGCTGTCCAGCCTGCGAGCCGGGGCCGCCGCGGTGTCGGCGGTCGCCAGCGAGCCGCCGCGCCGGCGGCCGCGCCCGGGCTCATGGGGGGGTTCGGACTTCACCATCCCGGAGGCGGGAGATCGCTGGGTGGCCGACACCACCACCTCCGGCTTCGAGCAGACCGCCCAGGCGGAGGACATCGGGCTGGCGCCGACCGGCTTCGTCGACCGCAGCGACGCTCGGCTGGCGGTCGACGCCGTCCTGGTCCAGCTGGCCGAGGCGCTCATCGACGGTGGCTGCAGCGACTTCCAGCTCACCATCACCATGGCCAACCTGGCCGGCGCCCGCGGCTCGCTCGACGCGGTGGTGGCGCGCATGGACGAGCTGGAGCGAGCGCGCGATTCGGTGGCCAAGCGGGCTCAGGAGAGCGAGAAGCGCTTCCGGTTCGCGGTCGGCGAGCTGCGCTTCGAGCTCGAGCAGGCCCGTCACAAGGGGGCGGTCACCCCCGACATCGAGTACCAGCTGGTGCACCTCGAGACCCGCATGGCGGAGCTCAACGCGCAGTCGGAGCGGGAGCTGTCCGCCATCGACGACCGCGCCATCACGCTGGCGGCCGAGCGGTCGCACTACGAGGAGGAGCTCGGCGCCCTGCTCTCCTCTCTCGAGAACCTGGTCGACGAGCAGGCGCCGCGCTTCCACGCCAACCCGCAGGTCGCCGAGCTGTTCCAGCGGCTGGCGCGCGTCCGCAAGGCGATGTCGGGCTGACGGCCGCCCGGCCGCCTCAGTCCTTCATCGGGGCGTAGACCTCGAGCTGGAAGGTAGCCGGCCACCACCGCTCATCGGGCGACGGGCGATGGGTGGTCTCCTTCGAGACCTGCTTGCGGATGCCGACGTTCACCGTGAAGAAGCCGGCGCGGCCCGGCTTGCCGACCACCTTGCGGGCGGCCGGGTCGAAGCGCAGGCCGGGCGGCAGCCCCTTGACGTCGAACTCCGGCTCGCGGATGTAGTTGTCGCGCCAGGTGAGGGTGGCCTCGAACGGCTTGCCCACCTCGGCGCGCAGTGGCTCGAGCTGGATGTCGCGCACCCAGACGTCGGGCGAGCGACCGGTCGGCTTGGTGCCCTGGGTGGTCGTACAGGCCGCTGACACGAGCACGGCCATCAGGATGGCGCGCATGCCGCCATCCTATCACTCACTCAGAGCTTCTTCTCGCCCTTGGCGACCACCCACTCCTCGTAGTAGCGCTCGGGCTTGGTCCCCTGGGCGACCCGCTCCTTCGCCTTCTTCAGCTCCTCGTCGATGAGCGCCTTGAAGCCCTCGAGCGAGCGCTGCGGCAGCCAGCGGCCGTTGATGTAGAAGCCGGGCGTCCCGCTCATGCCGACCGCGCTGAGCTGCGTCTGATCGTCGCGGATCTCGCGCTTGCACGCCTCGCCGTTCATGTCGCTCTTGAACTTGCCGAGATCCAGGCCGGCCTCGCCGGCCAGCGTCTCCATGTTCTCGGCCGACAGGTTGCGGTTGGCCTTGAAGCCCTTGTCCCAGATGAGCGGCTGCATGGCGGCGTACTTGCCCTGCTTGTTGGCCGCGCAGGCGGCCAGCGCCGGGATGGTGGCGATCTGCGGGTGGACGACGAAGTTCTTGAAGGCGACGCGCACGTCCTTCGGGTACTGCTCGCGCAGCTGATCGACCAGGCCGCGAGACTGCTCGCAGTACGGGCAGGCGAAGTCGAAGCCCTCGACGACGGTGACCAGCGCGGTCTTCGGCCCCTCGATGGGCGCCTTGTCGACCGGGATCGAGTAGGTCACCTCCGGTTTGGGGCGCGGCCGCTGCTGGCGCGGCTGCTGGGCGCCGGCCTTGCCGCCGACCCCGGAGGCCTTGAGCTCGGCGATCTGCTTCTCCAGGCGATCGAAGCGCTCGTTCATGTGCTCCTCGAGGCTGCCGTGATCGCGCTGGCAGGCGGCGAGGGAGACCGCGAGGAGAGTGAAGGACAAGAGAGTCGGAAGGCGACGAAGCATGATCGGTTACTCCTGGGAAGTGGACACGTCGATGAGCAGGGGGAAGCGGCCGGCCGGCGTGACCTCGCCGCAGCCGGTGGCGGCGCGGCAGACGCGGCCCGACTGGGGGGCGGCGGCGACGCGGATCTCGCCGGTCCGGACCGGGACCGCGCGCTCACCGGCGTACTCGAGCACCAGCTCGCCGTCCGAGTCGCCGGCCAGCCCGACGTCGATCTGGTTCTTGGCCCAGTCGATCTCGTAGTCGCTGATGACACCGTCGCCGTCGAGATCGGCCTCGGGATCGAGCTGGCTCACCGTATCGGCGTCGAGCACCTGATCGAGCAAGCGCTGGCGCATGCGGCGCTGGTGGGCGCAGGCCTCGTCCTGGCTGAGCAGGCCGTCGCCGTCGGCGTCGGCGTCCGGGTTCCTGGCCAGGATCTGGGCGATGAGGTCGGGCTCGATCGAGCACTGGAAGGAGGCGTCCGGCTCGGCCCGGGCGACCCGGCCGGCGCCGGCCAGGCAGAGGACGGCCCAGGCGGCGAGCGCGGCGGCGCGAGCGCGGCCGAGCCGGGCGGCGCGGCCGCCGTCGACCAGGTGATCGACCCGGGCGGCCAGCTGGCTCTTCGAGCGGAGCAGCGCCATGCCGCCCTGCGGCTGGCCGCGCCGGGTCGCCACATCGACCAGGAAGCGGGCGTAGTCGAGCGCGCCGAGCGGCCCGCGCTCGAGCGCCCATTCGTCGCACGCCATCTCGCGCGCGCGGTCGAGCTGGCGGCGCGACCAGGCGACCGGTGGCCAGAACCAGAACAGGCAGGAGACGGCCGCCTCGAGCGTGGCGAGCAGCGGATCGCGGCGCTTGACGTGGGCGAGCTCGTGAAGGACGCCCGCCCACCAGGCCGGCGCGCCGGGATGCAGCCAGCCCGGCAGGACCAGGACCGGGCGGAGCGCGCCCACCAGGTAGGGACCGGTCGCGCCGCGGTCGATGCGCGCCGCCGGGACCGAGCGCAGCCGGAGGATGTCGGCCGCGCGCTCGATCGCAGCCGCGATCTCGGGGTCGGCGGCGGGCAGAGCGCGGAGGCGCCGGCGCAGGGCGCGCCGGCCGCCGACCTGGCGCGCCAGCGCGACGGCGAGACCGGCCAGATAGAGCGCGGCCAGCAGGGCGGCCAGGTAGGGCCACGCGCGCTCGGCCGGTGCGGCGGCAAGCGCCGGCGCGGCCGGCGCGGCCGGGGCGGGCGCGACCTGGGCAGCGGCCTGGTCGCCGCCGCCCGGCAGCACCTGTTCGAGCGCGCTCGACAGCGAGATGTCGGCGCGCGGCCCGACCGGGATCAGGAACTTGAGGAGCACGATCGTCCACAGGGCGGCCACCAGCGCGGGGCGGGCGCGCCGCAGCACCGTGGCCACCGCGATGCCGGTGACGAGCGCGAGCGCGGTGCCGTGCACCAGGCCGACCGCCAGCCAGTCGCCGGCGGCGTGCAGGACGGGGGCGATCACTTGTCGTCTCCGCGCAACTTCTTCTGGATGCGGCGCAGCTCGTCGATGCTGATCGTCTCGTCCTCGACCAGGTGGAGGACGAGCGACTCGGCCTGCCCATCGAAGCAGGAGTCGAGGAAGTCGCGCAGGCGCTCGCGGACGATCGACTCGCGCTTGAGCGCCGGCTTGTAGACGAAGGGCTGCCGGGCCCGGTCCACCTTCACCGCCCCCTTGGCGGCCAGGCGGCCGAGCAGCGTCATCACCGTGGTGTAGGCCAGGTCGCTGGCGAACAGGCGCGCGTGCTCGGAGCGCACCTCGGCGACCGTGCCGCGCCGGATCTGCCAGAGCACCTTCATGACGTCGAACTCGGCCGGGGTGAGATCGGGCAGTGTCTTCATCCGGTTTCCCCTCTGGGTAACGACGCCACTCGTCTGGGTAACGACGCCGCTCGTTGAGCTACTACTGACGTAGTAGGCTACTACAGGAGTAGTACCAGGTCCATTCCCGAGCGCGCGGGCTTTTTTTTCGCCGCCTGTGCATCCGGACAGGACCGGCCCCCGCGCGACGAAAATTCCCGCGCTTGCCCGCCCGAGGGTAAGGCGGCGAACAGCCACCCCCCGATGTGGGGTGCGGTGGCCAGTCACCTGGCCAGTTGAGGCCGGGTTTCTGGCGGTTTAGTCTGGCGATCCGTCGAGGGTCGCCTCGGGCAGCTGTCTGGCGGACCTCGCGAGCTTCGCATGAAGCGCTCCGGCCTCAGGGCGGCTCTCGCCGCCGTCACCAGCTATTCGCCGCGCGGGCGGATCTACGCCCTGGTGCCGGCGGTCGCCCTGCTCGCCCTGGCCATCGGAGCCTCGGCCTTCGTCCGGCAGCCCGCCCGTCCCGAGCCGGTCGACCTCGGCGCCGCCGCCGGCGCACTGCTCGACCGCGGCCGGCCGCTCTTCACCGAGCTGCCCCGCCCGGAGCCGGACAAGAAGCTCGGCTCGTTCAAGCTGACCTACTACTACATGGCCGAGCAGGAAGGCGGCCCGCGCAACGTGCAGCTCTACAGCAAGAAGAGCTGCAAGCGCATCGCCCGGGTGTCGCGCAAGGACGCCAAGCAGCTCGCCCTGCAGGGCGGCGGCAAGCTCGACGACGGCCGCATCCTCATCTACGCCGGCCGCTGCTCCTGCTCCGGCACTCCCTGCTACAAGCTCGCCGAGGAGAGCCACGAGTGGGGCACCGGCGTGGACGACCGCCCGCTGTCGCCCTTCCGCTCGGTGGCGGTGGACCCGAGCCGGGTCGCCATCGGCACGGTGCTCTACGTCCCCGAGCTCGACGGCCTCACCGTGCCCGGCCGCATGCCGGAGGGCGGCTCGGTGCACGACGGCTGCGTGGTGGCGGACGACCGCGGCGGCGGCATCAAGGGTCGCCAGCTCGACCTCTTCATGGCCAAGAAGGTGCACTACACCTCGTTCAGCCGCCGCAACCACATCAAGCGGGTCACCGTGTTCCGCGGCGGAGAGCGCTGCAAGTCACTGGGCAAGCGGGTCGCTGCCCGGCTGGGTGACGGCTAGCACCGTCGCGCCCCATTGCCCTGGCGGCCGGCGCGGATGAACATACGCTCGCCGTGCCGCTTCACCGCCTCGCGCTCGTCCTCGCTGCGCTCGCGGTCGCCCCGGCCGCGCTGCGCGCGCAGGGGGAGGCGCCGGTGCGCGCCGGCCCCGTGCTCGACGGCAAGACGCTGGCGCCGGTGCGCGGCGCGCTGGTCCGGGTCGGCTCCGCCTCCTGCCGCACCGACGCCTCCGGCCACTGCCGGCTGCGCGGCCTGGCCGCCGGCGCCGCCGGCGGTCCGCTCGAGGTGACGGTCGAGGCCGACGGCTACGACGCCTTCGAGGAGGAGGTGGAGGGCGCCGGCGCGCTGGTCGATCGCATGCTCGTCCTCCTGCCGGTCGCGAGCGGCGGCGAGGTGATCGAGGTGCGCGGGCGGCCGAGCGACGAGCGCCCCCCTGCCCCGGGCCGGCAGGAGATGACCCGCGGCGAGCTGACCCGCATCCCCGGCTCGCGCGGCGACGCCCTCACCTCGATCAAGAGCCTGCCCGGGGTGGGCAGCGTGGACGCGGCCGGCCCCGGCACCGGCCTCCTGGTCATCCGCGGCGCGGCGCCGGAGGACTCCAAGATCTCGATCGACGGCATCGAGATCCCGCTCGCCTATCACTTCTTCGGCGTGCAGTCGATCCTGCCGTCCGAGTTCATCGACGCCATCGAGTTCCAGCCCGGCGGCTTCGGCGTCGAGGAGGGCCGGTCGACCGGCGGCATCCTCGACATCACCACCCGCGCCGAGCAGCCCAAGCAGGTGTCGGGCTTCGCCGAGATCTCCTTCATCAACGGCGCCATGCTGCTGCAGGGTCCCATCGCCGGGCGGAGCGACCTCCACTTCGCCGTCGCCGGCCGCCGCTCGCTCATCGACGCCATCCTGCCGGCGGCGATCCCGGACGACGTCGACCTCTTCTTCGTCACCGCCCCGCAGTACTACGACGGGCAGGTGCGGGTCGATTACCGGCCGAGTTACCGCAGCCGGCTGACCTTCCTCGGCCTCGGCAGCTACGACCTCCTGTCGCTGCTCAACGAGACCGTCGAGCCGAACGAGCCGCTCCTCACCGGCACGTTCGAGAACTCGACCAGCTTCACGCGCGCCATCACCACCTGGATGTTCGAGGGGGACCGGCTCACCTCGCGCCTCACCGCGGCGGCCGGCACCACCGGCCTCCGGGTCGACATCGGGCCGGAGCGCCACCTCGAGTTCGACACCCGGCGGGCGGAGATGCGCGAGGACCTGGAGCTCGACCTCAGCGACCGCCTGGGCCTGCGCGCCGGAGGAGAGGCGCGCTACAACATCAGCCTGGTCGATACCCGCTTCCCGCTGCCGCCCAGCGAGGGGATGGGCGGGGCCTACAACTTCTCCGCCTCCCCGCCGATCGATCTCGACTTCGAGGCGCCCAGCCACATGGCCGGCGCCTACCTCGCCGCCGACCTCCGTCCGATCGACCGCGTCACCGTCACCTCGGGCGTCCGGGTCGACCACTTCCGCCGCTTCGACGACACCACCTGGTCGCCGCGCACCGCGGTGCAGGCGCGCCTCACGCCCCGGGTCACCGCGCGCGCCGCGCTCGGCATCTACACCCGGCCGCCGGAGCAGTCCGAGGCGCTGACCCGCAGCCTCGATCCGGAGGTCGCGACCCAGACCGTGGTCGGCGCCGACGTCGTGCTCCTCGAGGGAGTCACCGCCTCGAGCAACGCGTTCTACACCGGCAGCCGCGGCCTGGTGGTGCAGGACCCGGTCCTCGCCCGGACCGATCCGCGAAACGCGTACGTCAACCGCGGCACCGGGCGCGCCTACGGGGCCGAGCTGGTGCTCAAGGCGAGGCGCGACGACTTCTTCGGCTGGATCGCCTACACCCTGTCGCGGAGCGATCGAGTGGACGGGCCGCTCGCCCCGCGCCGGCTGTTCGACTACGACCAGACCCACAACCTGGTGACGGTGGCGAGCTGGACCTGGCGCAAGTGGCAGTTCGGCGGCCGCTGGCAGTACGCCACCGGTATCCCGACCACGCCGATCCTCGGATCGATCTACGAGTCGGACCTCAACATCTACATCCCGCTCCTCGGCGAGCTGAACAGCGAACGGATCGAGTCCTCGCATCAGCTCGATCTCCGGGTGGATCGCCGCTTCCAGCTCCCGCACGTGGAGCTGTCGGCGTTCCTCGACGTCACCAACGTGTACGCCCACCCGAAGGTGCTCGGCTTCCGCTACAACTTCGACTACAGCGAGCGAGAGGCGATCAGGGAGCTTCCGATCCTGCCGGCGATCGGCGTGCGCGGAACTTTTTGAAGCGCGCCGCCGCCCAGGCGGTCACCCGCTCGGCGCGGAAGAAGGGCGCGAAGGCGATGCCGGAGAGCGGGAAGGGAAACATGATCGCCATCAGCACCAGCACGCCGAGGTGGAAGGCGATCACCGCCAGCACCCAGGCCAGCGCGGCTCGCCGGTGGAGGAGCGCGATCGGTGCGCCGAGCTCGACCACCAGCGTCAGGACGGCGAGAGCGCGGAACAGCCAGACCTGCCCGAGCAGCGCCTCGGCGATCGGCGAGTGCGAGCTGCCGAGCAGGACCTTGCGCAGGCTGTCGGCCGCGATGGTGTCGCGCAGGACGGTGCCGCCGAACCAGCCGGGGCCGCCCCAGCGCAGCTTGGCGATGCCGGCGAGGAAGTAGGTGGCGACCACCACCAGGCAGAGCAGCCGGAGCGGCCAGCCGTAGCGGGCGTGCGGCGCCGGCGCGGCCGGCGGCGCGCGGCGGCGGGCGTCGAGCGACGTGGCGTCGGCCGCGCGCGTGAGGCCGATGACCAGGACGAAGAGGACCAGGCCGTTCTCGGTGTGGAAGATCTGCCCCCACGAATTGGCGTAGCTGAGGATCCACAGGAGCGAGACCCCGGCGATCGGCCCGGTCAGGCGGAACCGCCAGCCGAGCGCGAATCCGAGCGTGGCGAGGAGGGCGAGCCCGGTCACCACCACCACCAGCGCGCCGGGCGGCGGAGCGTCGAACGCGGCGATCACACCGACCGGCTGGAAATGGCGGCTCGGGAAGGACAGGTAGCTGAGGATGTGCGGCAGGCGGCTGGTCAGGTAGACGGTGGCGAAGCCGCCGACCAGGATGCGCACGGCGGCCAGCCGCTCGGCCGGCGCCTCGGGCGCCAGCCACCGCTCGGCCGCGGCTGCCAGCCGGCTCACCGGCGCTCCACCGCGCAGCGCGCCAGCACGGTCTCCTTCCCGAGCGCGCCGGTGTCGAAGTAGACGCCGGCGTCGTGCCGGCCGCGGATGATCGATACCGCCACCGCGCCGGACAGCGGCCCGTCGCTCTGCCCCGCGATCCGGCCGGCCACCTCGCGGCAGAGCAGCATCGCCCCCTTCTTGCCGCCGCGCGCCGCCCGGTCGAGCACCGCCCGCGCCTGCAGCACCTCGCGGTTGGCCACCAGGTCGGGCGGGACGTAGCGCCGCTCGCCGTCGCCGTCGGTCGCCACCGCGTAGATCGCGCTCAGCACCGCGGAGGTGCGGTTGTGGGCGAACATCGGGTAGCTCGACAGCGGAAAGCTGTCGTGCTCCGGTCCCCAGCTGAGCGGCCACAGGAGCGCGGCCAGGACCACCGCCGACACGGCCCAGGCGACCACCCGCTCGGACGCTGACACGCGGCGGTTATAGCAGCCGGCGCGCCTGTTCATGACTTGCACACTGAGAGTGGAGCCCCGGATCCGGGGGTGGACCCTCCGCCGCGCGGCGCCAAGCCTCGAGAGCCGCGTGGCCGGCGGCCGGCACCGCGGTTGCTTTGTCAGGACCTGCCGGGATGTCGATGCGCCGCCCTTCGATCGCAGTCGTGCTCCTGGGAGTGGTCGTCGCCGCCGGTCCCGGGCCGTCCCGTGCCGAGCCGGCCCGGCCAAGCGCGACCCGGGTCGCCGCCCGCGAGGCGCCGGCGCCGGTCGACCGGCTCATCGAGTCGCGGCAGCACCGCCTGTCGCCGGTGCACCAGGGCGACCAGCGCACCTTCACCATCGAGGGACGCGAAGGGGCGCGGGCGACCGCGGCGACCCTGGTCGAGCGCGTCACCCGGTTGAGCGTCGCCGGTGACCTTCTGCGCGCCGAGATCTCGGCGACCTGGATCGCCACCGGCGGCCGCCACGTCGGGATGACCGGCTACCAGGCCCGTCGGGTCGAGGAGGTGGATCGCGACGGCGTCCTGCGCGCCACCAACCGGCTGGATCGGGCGCCCATCCCGGGCTCCGCGATCGAGGGCGTCGCGCTGCCGCGCAACCTCGAGGTCGGGCGGCGCTGGACCGTGCAGCTCTCGTACACCGACGGCGGCCGCGCCGTGACATCACGCATCAAGCGGCGGGTGGAGCGCACGGTCGTGCGGCGCGGACCGGACGGCCGGCTCCGTCCCGGTGTCCTCATCAAGTGGAGCGAGGTCCGCTCGCGAGTCGGCGCCAGGCGCACCGCGGTCGAGCGCTGGACCGGCACCTCCGTGTTCCTCGAGGGCGTCGGCGAGGTCGAGACCCGCATGAAGCGGCGCGGCGGCGGCGCCTGGTTCGCGCGCCGGCTCGCCGAGTGTCAGTGCGGCCCGAGGTAGAGCCCGCCACTCCGCGACATCTCACCGCCGCGCGTGCCGGGGAGGCGGGGCGACGAGGTCGTGGACGTGGATCGGGTCGCGCTCGCGGGCGCACAGCGGGTCCTTGGCGGTGCAGGCGATGCGCAGGTCGGTGGCGCGGTCGGGCGGGCGGAAGCGGTCGTAGGCGTCGAGGGCGGCGTCGCTGTCAGGGCCTTCGGCGCCGAGCGAGCGCAGCGCGAGCGCTTGCACCCGCAGACAGTCGGAGTCGCGCGGCGACAGCCTGAGGCCGTTCTGCGCCGCCTCGAGCGCGCCCTTCTCCAGGCCCAGGCTGCCGAGCGCCATGGCCAGCTCGCTCCAGCCGCTCGGGTTGTCGGGCGCGTGGGGGGCGGCGAAGCCGAGCGCGTCCGCCGCCTCGCGCCAGCGCCAGACCCGGGCATACGCGGTGCCGCGCGCGTAGGCGATGGCGGGCGCGTCCGGCACCAGCGCCTGCGCCTTGTCGAGCCAGGCCACCGCCTCGGCGGTGCGGCCCTGCAGGCCCTCGAGCCGGCCGAGCTGGATGAGGACCATGGCGCGCTCGCGCGGACCGGCCGCCGGGTCCTTGTCGACCTGTTCGAGCGCGAGCATGAGCGGGGCGCGGGCGTCCTCCAGGTGCTCCTGCAGGCCGTGCAGGAGCGCCATGCCGTGCTCGAAGCGGCGCTTCCAGCCGCCCGGCGCCGCCGGCGCCGCGCTGGCGCCGCCCAGGGTGGCGCGAGTCTCGGCCAGCACGGTCAGCGGCTGCGGCGCGCAGGGATCGAGGACCGGGTCCTCGAGCTGCGTCGCCTTGCTGGCGAAGCGGCGGCCGCGATCGGCGCGCGCCGCGGCGCAGGCATCGCGCTGCAGGGCCAGGTTGCGGGTGCGGTGCACCACGCGCGCCGTCAGGCTGAGCGGGCCGCTCAGCCGGGCCGGCACCGCGAACCGGTAGCGCGCGGCGATGGCGTCGCGCGGCGCGATGGTGTGGTTGACGACCGGAGCGCGGAACTGGTGCACCTCGCGGACGAAGCGCAGATCGCCGTTCTCGTCGGCGATGAGCGAGCGGAAGACGTGCGCGCTCGGGTCCTCGCCGGTCCGCGCCTGCTCGCCGCCGGCCCGAGCGACCAGCCGGCCGGCCGCGTCGCGCACCTCCACCTCGATCCAGGCGTCCTGCGCGTCGAGCACGCCGCCGGGGAAGCGGTGGCCGGTCCTGAGGTTGCGGACCACCACGTCGAGCGAGACCTCATCGCCGGCGGCGATCGGCGCCCCGTCGGCCGGCATGTGCCGCTCGCCCGAGCCGCTCTTCAGCTCGGCGAGATCGATCGACACCGAGCCCTTGAGGAACTCCTGCTGGCGCTGGAGCTGCACCGGCTCGCCGAGCATCTGGGCCAGCCAGGTGTGGCCGCCGGGAAACCGGTGCGATGCGATGGTGCCGCTTTTGGCCGCGGGATCCGGCCGGGACGCCTGCTCGCGCGGCATGTGGCAGCCGATGCAGTCCTGCCGCTCCATCTTGTCGTCGATCCGGGCCAGCCCGCTCTTGTTGTAGGGCGAGCCGGACCAGGGCGTGAGGTCGTCCTGGCCGGCCAGGAAGACGCCGTGGTTGCCGGTCTCTTCGTCGAGGAACGCCTTGTGACACGACCCGCACATCTCGGCGGTCCTGAGCGGCTTCACCGACGCCTTGTGGGCCGCGATGCTCGCCGCATCGCCGTCCTTCGGCAAGAGGATGGGCGCGCGCTTGAGCGCGTACGAGCCGTTGCCGTCGCGGGTCGCCTCGGCGATGCCGTGGCAGACCCGGCAGGTCACACCGGCGTGGGCGCGGGCGTCCTCCGGCTCGACCTCGCGGTCCATGATGCCGTCGGCCAGGAGCGCGATGTCGTGGCAGCCGGCGCACATCTTGCTCGCCTTGCGATTGACCTCCTGGCGCGTCCGGTCGACCGAGACCCGGTAGATCGGATTGTTGAACGACGAGTAGGCGTGCGCGCTGGCCTGCTGCTGGGCGAACACCTCCTGGTGGCAGCCGCCGCAGGTGTCGACGTCGGCCAGGGTGGTGCCGTCCTGGCCGGCCAGGTCGGCGAGCGACGGCAGGTTGCTGGTGGCGCGCTGTGGCAGGACCGGGCGCGGCAAGGCCGCCGCCGGCCGGGCCGGACCGCGCTCGCTGGTCGAGCCGCCGGGGCCGCAGGTCAGCATCGACACCGCCACCAGGCCCAGCCCGCCGACCACGAGCGCTGCGCGCGCCGCGTTCACTCCGCCCGCCTCCGTCGCCGCGCCGCAGCGCCGACCGCCAGCAAGAGCGCCAGCGCCGCCGCGGCCGAGAGCGCTCCGCTCGCCCCGCCGACCGAGCAGCCCTTCTTCTCCTTCTTCGTCTGGTAGGGCTTCTCGCCGGCCGGCGGCGGCTGTGCGCCGGTGCCGCTCGCGGCCGGCTTGTCCGGGGCCGCGCTCGATTTGACGCCGATCTCCGGCACGTCGCTCCGCACCACCTTGGCCAGCTCGAGCTTGCCGCGCGGCACGAAGGCCAGGTCGGTCGCCGCCACCGGCCCGGTCGCCACCTGTTGCTTGTCCGCCGGGGGTCCGCCCCAGCGGCCGCGCACCGGACTGGCGCACTTGATCTCGCCGGTCCACTCGTGGCGGATGGCGTAGCGGCCCTGGAAGTTGTTCATCGACGCCTTCTGCGCCCCCTCTTCCAGCTTGCCGTTCTCGCCGGGGAACTCGCGGCCGCCCTGGATCGGCTCGGCCGCCTTGAAGACCAGGTCCTCGTTGATGCCGTCCTTGGCGTAGCGGGCGTGCAGCCGGGTCAGCACGAACTGGTAGGCGTCTCCGGCGCCGAGCACGTCGCCGCCCAGGGTGGCCAGCTCGCCCGGCTCGAGGGGCGGCTCGGGACAGGGGTCGCACGAGCTGGCGTCCCACGAGTACTCGGTGACCACCGCCCCCGGGTTCTTCTCGAGCGTGCGGTCGAACAGCGCCGCGTAGAACTCGCCGAACCGGGTCCGCGCCTCCTCCTTGACGTCGAGGTTGGTCGGGATGGTGGCGTTCTTGTAGTTGGCCACCTCGTAGCGCTTGCCGGGCGCCAGGATGTGGACGATCAGGTCCTGCGTCCCGGCCGAGTTCATCATGCCGAGCCGGATCGGCAGGTTGAAGTCCTTGGTGTCGTAGTGGAAGCGGAGCGGCGACAGCATCAGCCGGCCGTCCACCTTCTTCACCTTCTCGACGTCGACCTTGGCGACGAAGAACTTCGACCCGCCCTCGACGTACGGCTTGAGGTAAGGGGCCGCGCCCTCCGGGATCTTGTACTTGTTGGCCTTGAGCCAGCGATCCAGCCCGGTCGCTTCTTTGGCCGAGAGGATGACGATGTCGTACTCGCCGACCTTGAACTGCGCCTCGATCTTGACCCCGCCGCCTCCCTTCGTCGGCGCGTCGGACTTCTCCACCGCGCCCTCGGCCATCGGCTCCATCGGCGGCTCGACGTAGCAGGGATCCATCTCCCAGTACTCGACCAGCCGCGGCGCCGACAGCTTGTCGATGCGCGCGAAGATCTCGTGCGGCAGCGTCTTGACGTTCTCCTTCTGCAAGACGACCGGCACCGGGACCACCATGGCGAAGTCGTCCGGCGGCCCCTGGTAGTTGTTCTGCATCGAGAGCACGGTCCGGCTCTCGCTGCGCATCAGGACCACCTGGGTGGCGTTGTTGAACATCTCGGCGCCGGCGCCGCTCACGTAAAAGCCGCAGAAGGCGTGGGCCGCCGCGGGGGTGAACAGGGTCGCCGCCAGGGCGAGGATCGCGAGTCGCACGCGCATCGGTCAGTCTCCTAACGATCCAACCGGGTGGATCGATCCCGCTCGGCCCTCCGGCGAGCCGCCAGCACGAAGGCCGCGGCCAGGAGCACCGCCAGCCAGCCGCCGGCGCCGCCGCCGACCGCACATCCCTGCTTTTCCTTGCGAGCCGGCTGGCGCGGCTGGTCGGCCGCCGCGCTCTGCCCCGGGTCGTTCAGCGACTGGGTGACCGCCGCCGGGTCCGCACCCTGCTTCTCCGCCTCCTTCGACTTCTCGACGGTGAGCCCGATCTCGGGCACGTCCTGGCGGACGATGCTGGCGAGCTGGGTCTTGCCGCGCGGCACGAAGGCCAGGTCGAGCGCCGGGCGCGGCTGGCTGGTCCCGGTGCCGGACGGCGGTCCGCCCCAGACGCCGCGCACCGGGGTCGCGCAGTCCATCGGCCCGGTCCACTCGTGGCGGATGGCGTAGCGGGCCTGGAAGTTGTTGATCGGCGCCGCCACCTTGCCCTCCTCCAGCTTGCCGCCCGAGCCGCGCCATTCGCGCCCGCCGGCGATCGCCGGCGCCGACTTGAAGACCAGGTCCTCGTTGATGCCGTCCTTGCTGTAGCGGGCATGCAGGCGGGTCAGCACGAAGCCGTACATCGGCATCATCGCGCGGCCGCGCGAGTACCCGGCGCCGCGCCCGCCGCCGCCGCTGCCGCCGCCGCTGCCGCCGCTCAGCACGTCGCCGCCCAGGGTGGCCAGCGCGCCGCCATCGAGCGGCGGGGTCGGACAGGGGTCGCAGGAGCCGGCGTCCCAGGCGTACTCGGTCACCACCGCCCCCGGGTTCTTCTCGAGCGTCCGGTCGAACAGCGCGGCGTAGAACTCGCCGAACCGCTCGCGCGCCTCCTCCTTGACGTCGAGGTTGGTCGGGATGGTGACGTTCTCGTAGTTGGCCACCTCGTAGCGCTGGCCGGGGGCCAGGATGTGGACGATGAGGTCCTGGGTTCCCGCCGAGTTCATCATGCCGAGCCGGATCGGCAGGCTGAAGCTCTCGGCGTCGTAGTGGAAGCGAAGCGGCGACAGCATCGCCTGGCCGTTCTCGAACTTGACCTTCGCGATGTCGACCTTGGCGACGAAGAACTTCGAGCCGCCCTC
>Ga0111538_10001823_pt1 | contig 29851 bp, 27 predicted proteins | sample SoiMethybrSBSTD1_FD_79669 | JGI IMG/M metagenome (GOLD analysis project Ga0111538, IMG submission 79669) | Bulk soil microbial communities from a Populus tree surrounding site in Tennessee, USA - Soil MetaG P. TD hybrid SBSTD1 (version 2)... | ecosystem: Environmental > Terrestrial > Soil >... | reverse complement strand
TGATCGCGTAAGCCGGCACGGCGAGCATCGCGCGGAGGAGACCCGCCTGCGGAATCAACTGCGAGGCGCGATCGGGCGCCGTTTCGACGATCCGCGCGCCGTACGATCCCAGACCGGTTTCCGCGGCCAGGACGAAAAAGATGGTCACCGACAGCGCCAGCTCGATGGCGCCAAAGTCGCGCGGGCCGAGCGCGCGCGCCAGGTAGGCGAACGCGAGGATGACGCAGACCTTGCTGCCGGCCTCGCCGCCAAACAGCGTGAGGTACCGCACCACGAAGCTGCGCCGCCGCAACCCTTCACGCTGCACGTCGGGCTCCTGGCCGGATCAGAATCGTAAGAACGCGGCGGACCGCCGGTCGATTGCCTCGTCCCGTTTTCGAAGGGTAAGATCGCGAGTCCAGGCTATCGTCTTGCCCCGCGCCGTCACGGCCACCGTCTCGATCCTTGCTGGCGTGGCGTTGATCGTTGGCGCGCTCGCGTGGTCCTCGCCTTCGATCGAGCGCGCGTTTCTCGGCAGCGAGACCGGCGCGCTCGCCTGGGGCCCCGCGCTCTTCCGTGCGCTCCTCGCGTTTCACGGCGCATGTCTCGTCCTGTTTGGCGCTTATCGCGCGAGACGTCACGTTGTCGCGTCCTCGCGGACGCCGGTCGCGCCGCCGCTCCGATCGCCGGCCACCACGTGGGCGGTCGTCGCCGCACTCTGCGCCGTCGGTCTCGCGCTGAGACTGTGGCGGCTCGACACCGATCTGTGGCTGGACGAAGTACTGACACTGACCGATTTCCTGAGGTTGCCGTTCCGCGAAATCGTCGCGACGTTCCCATCGCAGAACCAGCACGTGCTGTATTCGCTGCTCGGCCGCGTCTCGATTCTCGCCTTCGGCGAGAGCTTCGCGGCGGCGCGGCTGCCGGCCGTTCTGTTCGGCGTCGCGAGCATCTGGGCGCTCTTCCTGCTCGGGCGCCGCGTGGCTGACGTCCGCGAAGCGCTGCTCGCCTGCGCGTTGACGACCTTCTCGTACCACCACGTCTGGTTTTCGCAGAACGCGCGCGGGTACTCGGGACTCCTCTTTTTCAGCACGATCAGCACGTGGCTCTGGCTCGAGGCGAACACCCGTGGCACGGCGCGCCTGTGGGTGACGTACGCGATCTCCGTCTGGCTGGGACTCTGGATCCACATGACGATGGTCTTTGTCGTCGCCGCGCACGGCATCGTCTATCTGAGCTGGTTCGCCGGCGGTCGGACGTCGCGGGCCGCGCTCGACGTTGGATGGCGCTGGAAACCGATCCTGGCGTGGCTGTTCGCCGCGACCGTCGTCCTGCAGGTGCACGCGCTCGCGCTGCCGGAATTCCTGCGCTCGGCGCTCCATGAGGTGTCCCTGGAGTCCGAGTGGGTGAGCCCGATGTGGGTCGTGACCGAGACCGTGCGCCGGCTCGGCGACGGCGGACTGGTGAGCATCGTCGTGCTCGGAGGCGCGATCGTGACGCTCGCAGGCCTCGGCAGCTATCTCAAAAGGAATTGGCGAGACGCCGTCCTGCTCACGGCGCCAGGCGTCCTCGGCGGCGCGACGATGCTCGCGCTCGGCCACAACCTGTGGCCTCGTTTCTTCTTTTTCTGCATGGGCTTCGCGGTTCTCATCGCCGTGCGCGGGCTGATGGTGATCCCGGCGTGGATCCTGATGCGCGTCGGCCGGCCTGGTCTCCAGAAACTGGCTGTCCCGATCGGCACGGCGGTCTGCCTGCTGGGTGTCGCCGTCTCGGCGTCGACGCTGCCGCGCGCGTATCTGCAAAAGCAGGATTTCAGCGGCGCCCGGCAATTCGTCGAACAGGCACGCCAGCCGGACGATGAAGTCGTCGTGGTCGGGCTGGCAGGTTTCGCATACCGGCGCTACTACGCGCCGGAGTGGCCGTTCGTCGAGCGCCGCGCCGATCTCGAGGCGATTCAGGACCGGCATCAGGGCGTGTGGCTCGTGTATACGTTGCCCGTGCATCTGAAGGCCTGGGTGCCCGACATATGGGAGATGGTCCAGCGCGACTATGACGTCGTCCGGGTGTTTCCCGGGACGTTGGGCGGCGGCGACGTCGTCGTCTGCCGCTGGCGCGGGAAACCGCGCGGTGCGCAATCCGGAGGCGCCGGATGATTCTGCTGCGCGCCTATCTCCTGGCCGGACTGATCGCGCACAAGGTCGTGTGGGGACGGCTCAAGCGGCATCAGCGCTCGACGGCCACCAGGACGGCCATGGGTGACGCGCCCCTCGGCGTCCGCGCCGCCAAACTCGCGAAGACCGTCGTCCTGGGAGCGATTGTCGTCCAGACGATCGTCCCATGGCCCTGGCTGCCGATCGCGGCGGATCCGCGGACGCTGACGATCATCGGCGTCGCGGTGTACACGCTCGGTCTCACGGTCGCGATTGCAGGCCGTGTCCAGCTCGGCGGCAACTGGTCGGACATCGAAGCGGCGCGCGTGCTCGAGCATCAGTCGGTCGTCCGGCATGGCCTCTATCGATTCGTGCGGCATCCCATCTACGTCGGCGATCTCGTGCTGCTGACCGGACTCGAGCTGGCCCTCAACTCGTGGCTCGTGCTCGGAGTCCTCGTCCTCACGCCGGTCGTGCTGTCGCGGGCCGTCCGTGAGGAGGAAATGCTGAAGCGATCGCTCGCCGGCTACAACGAATATTGCAAGACGAGCAAGCGATTCATTCCTTTCGTTGTCTGAAGTCTTTTTACTTGAACCTCGCCACCGTCTGGCCGCTGACCGACGCCGGCGTGGCGACGGTGATCGCGCGCGACGGCACCGGCGTCTGATACTGCGCGAATCGCCGCAGCACCGCATCGGCGACGAGGCCGAGGACCAGCAGCTGCAGCGCGATCACCAGAAACAGCACGGCCGTCGTCGACAACAACGGCTGCGTGAAGAACATTTCCAGGTTCTGCGGCCGCACGCGCGGGAAGAATGAAATGACGTCGTACACCGCCTTGAGGAGTCCGACCGCGCCGAACGCGGTTGCGACCGGCACGAACACCCGGAGCGGCTGGAACAGCACGGCCAGCCGCAGCACGAGCACCATGAAGTCCATGAAATGCCACGGCGTGATCTTCGACTTGCCGACCCGCGGAAAGTAGCTGATCGGGTGATAGACGACGCGGTAGTCGTTGCCGAGCATCGCCAGCGTCACGGTGCTCGTGAACGAGAAGCGGTTCGACAGGATCGAGAGGTACTGGTTGACGCAATCGCGCCGGAACGCGCGGAGCCCTGAATTGAGGTCGGGAATTTTGCGGCCGGCGACGCGCGTCGCGACCCAGTTCAGCACCCACTTGGCCGGACGGCGGACGAGCGGAATGTGAACTTCGGCGCCGGTGCGCGCGCCGACGACCATGTCGGCGGTCTCCAGCTCGGTCAGGAGATTGGGAATCTGATCGGCCGGATACGTGCCGTCGGCGTCGGTGATGACGATGGTGTCGAACTTGGCCGCGGCCATGCCCGTCTTGATCGACGCGCCGTAGCCGCGGTTCTCCACGTGCCGGATCACGCCCGCGCCGGCTTCGGCGGCGCGTTCCCCGCTCTGATCCACCGACCCGTCGTCCACGACGATGATCTCGTAGACGATGCCGCGCGAGTCGAGCACGCGCTGGATCTTCTCGATCTCCGCGGCGACGGCGCGCTCCTCGTTGAAGACGGGCAGCACGACCGAGACCGGGTGTGTCGATAAGGGCACTATCGGGCCTCCTTATTGGCCGGGGACATTCGTCCCCCGGACCCCCTCTCGCCGTTCGCTCGCGGGGACCCCGTTCGCCCCGCTCCGCTCCGGCGGGCGCGCCTGTGGCGCGCCTTCCTTAATCGCCTACATGTAGCCGTCGCGGCGCAGTGTCTCGAGCCCGCCGTCGTCCTGTGCGTCCTGCGCGCGTCCGGATCGCTCCGCGATCTGGCTGAACTTGCCGGTGCGGAGCTCGTCGATGATTTCCTGCACCGTCCGCGCGGTCGACGCGACCGGAGTGGTGCAGGGCGCGCAGCCGAGCGATCGGTAGCGTTTTCCGCTGCCCTGATCGAAATAGAGCGGCACGACCGGAATCTGCTCGCGCCCGATGTATTCCCAGATGTTGAGCTCCGTCCAGTCGAGGAGCGGATGCACGCGGACGTGCGTGCCGGGTGCGAAGTCGGTCTTGTACTGGTTCCAGAATTCGGGGGGTTGCTCCGCGATGTCCCAGGTGTGATGTTGGTTGCGCGGTGAGAAGTAGCGTTCTTTCGAACGGCTGCCTTCCTCGTCCGATCGCGCGCCGACAATCACCCCCGTATACGGTTCAGTGTTGCGATCGGCGACGTACCGTCTGGTTGCGTGATCGAAGCGATACCGCGGTCCCGTCCCGTCGAGCGTGGCCTTGAGCGCCGCGGTCTTCAGGAGACTGCAGCAGGTCAGACGATCGACGGCGCCATCAGGAAACGTTCGTTTCGCGGCAAGCGCTTCCTCGTTCTGACCGTAGATCAGCTGCAGGTTCCATTCTTCGGCGAGCCGGTCCCGGTACTCGATCATCTCGCGAATTTTGTACGACGTATCGATGTGCACCAGCGGGATCGGGACGTGGCCGAAAAACGCCTTGCGCGTGAGCCACAACAGGACGGTGCTGTCCTTGCCAATCGACCAGAGCATGCAGAGATGCTTGAACGTGGCATACGCCTCGCGCAGGATGTGCACGCTTCGGGCTTCGAGCTGATCGAGCTGATCCGTGCTCATTGCGCAGTCGCGGGCGCGGTTTGCCCGCGCGTCAGGTACTGGATGACGAGATCAGCCGCGGCCTCGGGCGTCATCGTCCGGGTGTCGATCGTGAGCTCCGGCGAGGCCGGCGGCTCGTACGGGTCGGCCACGCCGGTCAGCTGCCCGACCTGTCCAGCGCGGGCCCGGCCGTACAGCCCCTTCGGATCGCGCCGTTCGCATTCGTCGAGCGGCGTCGAGACGTACACTTCGATGAATTGCCGGCACAGACGGCGCGCGAAATCCCGCGACTCGCGGTACGGCGACACGAGCGACACGAGGCTCGTGACGCCATGCCGCTCGAGGCGGCTTGCCGTGTCGCCGACGCGCCGGATGTGCGCGTCCCGGTCTTCGCGCGAGAACCCTGTGTTCGGAAAGATCGCGCGGATTTCGTCGCCGTCGAGGAGCTCGATCTGGGAGCCGAGCCGCGTCAGCCGCTCGCCGACCAGCCTGGCGATCGTCGTCTTGCCCGCGCCGGGAAGCCCGGTGAACCAGACGACTGCCGGCGCCGGCGGCATGAATCCGAGAACGAAGCCCGGAATCCGCATGTCGGCGTTGTTGTACGTCAGCGGCGAATAGTGCGGGGTGCTGGTCCCTGACGACCAGCGGAACACCGCGTCGCCGGCGGCCACATCCCATTCCATGATCGGCGTGAAGCGCGGGTAGACGTCCGCGCGCCCCTCCGCGACCCAGCAGAACTTCAGCGAGCTGCCGACGGCGATGCGCTCCGCAACAGGCAGCCGTGCCGCGAACGCGTCGAGGTCCGGTGACCGGTGCGCGCGGCTCTCGAGAATTCTGAGCGGCGTGCCTGGCGCCGGCGGCCGCGAGGACAGCCTGACGGGCGCGGCCGTGTTGGCGATCCGAAACGCGCCGCCCAGCCTGGTGGCGTAGTACATGACCTCGCGCGCCGGCGCGTAGACGACGCCGAGCGCGGGCACGCCGTTGTCGACGAGCGCGATGTTGACCGTGTAGTCGGGCAGCTTCTCGACGAATTCGCGCGTGCCGTCCAGCGGATCGACGAGCCAGAAGCGCGTCCAGGCGGCCCGCTCCGACATCGGCGGCACGCCCGATTCCTCCGAGACGATCGGGATCGACGGGTCGATCTCCTTGAGGCCGGCGACGATGAGCTGATGTGCCTTGCGATCGTAGATCGTGACCGGCGATCCATCCGCTTTCCAGTCGGTCTGCGGCTCCAGGCCCTCGCCGATGATGTCACCAGCCCGCCGCGCCAGATCGATGACCTGCTCGATCCGTTCGGTTCCGGCGATGAGCGTCAGGTGACTCCTTACCATGGCTTGAAAATCACCCGTTGATCTTCGAGGACCGTCTTGAGCGCGTCGGCGCCGCGCCGTTCCCGCTCCGCGTCGGTGAGCACGTAGTCGCAGGAGATGTCGGTCGTCACGCGATCGCCGACCCAGACCGTGCAGACGAGCTCGGCCGGCAGACTGGTCTTGAGCACGTCGAGGTCGCTCTGCGTCAGCTCGGCCGCGCTCACGATCAGGATGACCCCGGCGTCGAGGAGGATGTTCGCGATCTCCGCCAGCCGGCGCAGGTGCTCGCGCCGCTGCTCGCCCCCCCGCTCGATGTCGGCGTCGACACCGTAGAGCACGCTCCCCATGCCGAGAAAGTACACGAACCGGCCTTCCTCGAAGAGCTTCACCTCGAGTTGACGCGCCAGCTCCTTTCGATCGGTCTCCGCCTCGCCCGTGACGACGAGGAGCGTCGGGCGCTGACTGTAGCGCTCCGCGCGGCGCTCGGGCGAGACGTGGCTGCTGATCCACTTCGCATTACGCAGCAGGACCTTGCTGCGAAGCGCCTCGTCCCGATCCGGCAGCGCTTCCGCGACGATCCCGCCGCCGCGAATGTCGTAGTCGTCGACGATGACGAACCGGCCGGTGGCGGCGAGGTCGGCGGAGACGTCGAAGGCCACCGCGCGATGAAGCTTGAACGTGCACTCGGCGACCTGATGCCGCTCGACGCCGGTTCGTGCGCCCGTATCGCCCAGATCGGCGGCGTCGATGACGCGGTGAATGGCTTCGACGCGCATGGGGACGCGCGCGGCGCCGAGCTTGAAGACGTAGTCCTTCCGCAACGCGAGCGGGGCGCGGCCCAGCCAGAACACGTTCGCGCGGACGCGCGTCGTCACCTCCGGCGGCGGTTCGTCGCTGCGGGCCGCGAGTTCGCCGCGGCTCGTGTAGATCTGCGGCGTGAGCGTGATGCCGACGGCCTCGCCGGCGGTGACGTCGGGGCGCTCGTCGCGGCTGAACGCTTCGACCGACTGGATTCGAGCGCGCTTTCCGGACGGATAGAACACCAGCTCGTCGCCGACGCTCGCGCGGCCGGAATCGACGGTGCCGGCGACGATGCGCCGATCGTCGGCGAAGTTGGTGAACTTGTAGACGTCCTGGACCGGCAGCCGGAACGGCCGGTCCTGGGCCGGCGGCTCCGGCCGGAAGCGCTCGAGCGCTTCGAGCACGGTCGGGCCGGTGTACCACGGCATCTCGGCCGCCCGTCTCGCGATGTTCGCGCCGCACCTGGCTGAGACCGGAATCCAGGTCTCGGCCGACACGCCAAGCTGGGTGAGGAACGCGCCGAACTCGGCCACGATGCCGTCGAACGTCTCGCGCCGGAAGCCCGCCAGGTCCATCTTGTTCACGACGACGGCGAGCTGACGGATGCCGAGCATCGACAGCATCGTCGCGTGCCGGCGCGAGTTCTCCTGAATCCCTTCGTGCGCGTCGATGACGAGCAGCGCCGCCTCCGCGCGCGCGGCGCCGGTGATCATGTTCTTCAGGAACTCGATGTGCCCGGGCGCGTCGATGATGATGTAGTGGCGCGTGGCGGTCTTGAAAAACACGCGCGCCGCGTCGATGGTGATCCCCTGGGCGCGCTCGTCCTTCAGCGCGTCGAGCAGGAAGGCGTACTCGAACGGTTTGGACGTGCGCTCGCACAGCGCGCGCACCTGCTCGAGCTTGCCGTCAGGGAGCGAGCCGGTGTCGGCGAGCAGCCGGCCGACCAGCGTGCTCTTGCCGTGATCGACATGGCCGCTAATGACGAGGTGCAGCCGGGACGCTGCCGCCTCGCTCCGCTCCGCCCGCGCGGGCGCACTCGCAGTTGTGATGGTTGGCTCCAGCACGACTCAGACGACCGGCAACACGATCTTTTCACCTTCGGCAAGCGGCCGGACGCGTCTCCAGACGCGTGCGCCGGCCATCGCCTGTATCAGGTGTGTCGGCTGATACACGATGCTTGGCCACAGGAAGACTTCGGTCGTGCAGTGGCACTCCTTCCGCGCGATCGACTCGCGCAGCGCGCGCGCCCGATCGGACCGCCAGATCTCCCAGAATGTCTGCTTGCGCAGATTGCCGAGCGGCTCGTGCAGCTCGCAGACGCTGACGTCGCCGTTGGCCGCAACCACCGCGCTCAGGACGCCGGCGCTGCAGCGCGCCACCTGCGTCCGGCGCGTCAGCGTCTCGACCTTCGCCCACTGCAGCATCGGCTCGACGATCCCGCCGTAGCGGCCCGCTTCGCGCGGCGCCCACAGCCGGCGGATGTACTCGTAGAGCGCCGTGTATTCCTTGAGGTCCGGCGTCTTCAATGCCGGGTTCTTGCGATCGCCGCGGATGATCGCCAGATTGTGATGATCCATCTGCGGGCAGCGATCGTAGAGGAACGTGGTCAGCTGACGGATTTCGTCGACGTTGACGTCGGTCGCCGTTGAAATCGAATGAATGCGGAGCCGCGGGTCGTGGCGCTGGATCTCGGCCAGCGCGTCGTAGGTGACCATGGCGCGCGCGAACGATCCCGGCGCGACGCGGAACGTGTCGTGGAACTCGGGCATGCCGTCGAGCGACAGCTCCACCACAAACAGATCCAGCGTCTTCGCCTCGAGCGTTTCCTTGACTGCGGCGACAATCTTGTCCGTGTACCAGCCGTTCGTCGGCACGTAGATCTGTCGCACGCCGTTCGTGTCGACGAAGTGCCGGCAGATCTCGCTGAACTCGCGCCGCAAGAACGGCTCGCCGCCCGAGAGGTTCAGGTTCTCGATTGCTCCGAGCGAGCGGGAGAGCGCGAAGATCTCGTCCTTCGTCAGGTCGTCCCGCTTGTTGAGGTGCGTCCAGTAAAAGCAGTGCTCGCACTTCATGTTGCAGATCGAGTTGATGAACAGCACCAGGAACGGCGGACTCTGGAGGTCGCCGTGATTCTTGCGCATGATGCGCGCATGCCGGGCCACGCGGGTGAGAACGTTCATTGCTCGAGACCACTCGAAAGGGGGCAAAAAGTCATCATACGAACCGGTTCTGGAGAGTCGCAAGAAAAGCGCCAAACGTCCTGGCTGGATCGGCCCGGATGGGCCGTCAAAACCGGCCTTGCTGGTCAGGCAGCTCCAGCGGGGCCTCGGAAGTCAGGGCCGCGCCACCCAAAAGACCGCTGCACGGGTGACTATTTTCCGCACTCACCGGCCGCGTCGGAAGCGACGCTGCACGCGTCTGTCAAACGCGTTAGCGCCTCTGAATCAGCCGGTTGTAGATCGTCGCGATCGTTCTTCCGATGGCGTAGCCGACGACGAACGCGTAGATGAATCCGATGATGCTGCCGATCCACGTCACGCTGTAGCCGGGGAAATAGATCCGCACCAGTCCCAGATGCGGTCCCGGGTTCGGCCCGCCCTTGAGCACCAGAATGATCGTCGCGAGGAACAGACCCACGCCGAGCAGCAGGCCCATCGCGATGCCCCACCCCTGCTCGCTCGCGCGCAGAATCGTCCGACGAAGTGCCTGTTCCTCCTCGACCGTCAGTTGATTTGCCATGGTCATCGTCTCAGATGTGATCCAGAAAGTCCTGCGTCTGCGCCAGCGACGCTTTGGTGCGGACAACGAAGATCCAGGTCGCAACCATGAAGTTGCGGAGAAACGCCAGGAACCATCCCGCGACGAATCCGGAGATGAAGCCCCACCAGACGCCGATGAGCGCCCCGCGCCAGGTCGTGTCGTACCCGTAGAAATACTGCGACACGAGATCGATCGGAATGTCGATCGGCCGCGCGATGATGTGGAACACCGTGACGGCGAAGACGACCATCGCCACCGTCGCGCCGACCGCGACGCCCAGCGCGCGCTTGTGCAACGGCGCAAACGCGCGCTCGAGGACGCGATTTACCGAATCGTCGGAAGGCGCGACCATCCTCAGCCGTGACTGGTGTGGTGAGCTCGGCTTCGCTGAGCTTAGCACGGAGTTCCGGATGACCGTCATGAGAGCACCTCGCGAACCTGCCGCCTGAACCGGACCGACCACAGCTTCCGCCGGAACCCTGCCGTGCCCCATGCACCGATCGCGCCCGGTTGCCGCAGGTAATACATGTCGAGACGCGGCATCAACATCGGGGCGTCACCGCGCCCGAGCGGCGCGAATCGCGTCGTGACCGCCGCCCTGAATCGCCGGCCGGCCAGGGCGGCGACGTCTGCGTTCGCCGCGCCGTACGGATACGCAAAATGATCGATGCGTAGGCCGAGCCGTGTGCCAAGCTCTCGCACGCAGCCGTCCATTTCCTCTTCGATCGATTCCGCGGAGAGCGTCGTCAGTCTCGGATGCGTGCGGGTGTGCGCCGCGATCGTCACGCCTTCCGCGGCCAGGCGCTCGAGCTCGGCCCAGGTGAGCAGCGGCAGCGTTGGAATGCCCGGTTCGGTGCGCCCGCCCCACGTATTCGATCCGCCGACATGTCCGGTGACGACGAAGAGCGTCACGGGCAGACGCGCGGCGAGGAGCGCCGCCGCCGCGTCCCGGAAATTCCGGAAGCCATCGTCGAAGGTGATCGCGATCGAATCTGCGGGATCGTCGGGATCGAGCCCGAGCAGATCGACGAGCGGCAGGACGCGGACGTGACCGCCGGCCATCCACTGCACGTGCTCGGCGAACACGGCCGGCGGGACGGAGATCGGCGATCCGCTGTCGTCGATCGAGTGATACGTGAGGATGGCGCGCATCGATTTCCTCACCGGGCCCAGTCGGGTACGGGCACGCCGCGCCGCGCCGCGCGATCCTGCGCGGCCTCTGCCACGAGCTCGAGAAATCGCGACACCACCACGTCCTCGGACCATCGTTCGCGGCATGCGCGATATCCGCGCGCGCCGAGCTCCGAGCGGCGTTCCGGCGCCCGCTGGAGACGGCACATCGCCGCGAGCAGCTCGTCGTCGTTGTCGAACAGTTCCCCGGCGCCGGATTGCTCGACGATCTCCGGAAAGGGCCCGATTCGACGGGCAATGACGGGCGTCTGATACCGAAATGCCTCGATCAGCACGATGCCGAACGTCTCGAAGCCGACCGACGGCACGATGGCGGCGATGGCGTGCTGATAGTAGCGACCGAGGTCGGCGTTCGGCACGCGGCCGAGGAAATGAACACGCGGATTGCCGGCTGCCAGCGCCCGGAGCGCGTCCCCTTCGTCCCCGTCGCCGATGACGAGCAGGTCGGCCTCCGGATAGCGCGCGAACACCGGGATGACGGTCGCCAGCCCTTTGATGCGTGCCAGTCGTCCCACGAACAAAAAATACGGACGCGGATGCGGTGGCGCGCCGGACGCGGACGGCGCCTGCTCCGGAAATGTCCCGGGAAGGAAATAGGGCAGTACCTCCATCGGACGTGGAAACCCGAACTCGCGATGCTTCCGGCGGCTGAACTCGCTGCGCGCGACGAACAGATCGACGTGGTGCAGCTGGCGGTCGAGATAGCCCGTGTATCGCCAGAGCTGCGGCGGACGGTGATGCGTGAGCACACAGCGGAAACACTGAGGTCCGGTGCAGGCCTCGCGGTTGTGCCGCCAGAGGACGTGCGTCGGACACACGAGCCAGTGTTCCTGGGCGAGGTACATCTTCACCGCGTCGCCGCCGAATGAGAGGAGACCAGGGCCGCCGATCAGCGAAACGTTGTTGAACGTGACGACATCGAAGGGTGAATCACGGAAGAGCCGCTCGAGCCGCCGGCGATGCAGGACGGGCCGGCCGGCTTGCTGCGTCAGCAGCGGCGACACGATCCCCAGCCGGCTGCGAAGGCTGATGACCTCGACGTTGTCACGCGAGGGCGCCGGCGCCGACACCGGCTTGGGCGCGAGCGACTGATACGCGTCGACCTCATGGACGACGGTGACGTGGTGCCCGCGCGCAGTCAACGCGCGCGCGAGCCGTTCGACGTCGATTCCATCGCCGCCGAAGTTGTATGGCGGATAGAACGTCGTCGGCAGGCAAAAGCGAAGTGGCCGCTTCATGCGGCGGCCTCCTCGAGCGCGTCGAGCGCCGACCGGGCGCCGCGCGGCCAGCTCAGCGTCGCGGCGCGCGCCCGCGCCGCAGCCGACAGCCGGTGCCGGAGCACGTCGTCTCGCGCGATCTGCTCGATCGCGGCGGCGAGGCCCTGTTCGTCGCGGGGCGCCACGAAGAGGCCGCCGCCTTCGAGCAGCGACGGAAGCGGACTGGCCGTCGTCGCGATGACCGGCGTGCCGCACGCGGCCGCCTCGACAGCCGGCAGACCGAAGCCCTCGTTCTCCGACGGCAGGACGAGCGCGACCGCTCCCGAGTGGAGAAGCCGGATGTCCGCATCGGGGAGATAGCCGGGCCAGAGCACGAGCTGATCGGTACCGCACGCACGGATCGCGTCACGAATCGCCGCGAGATTGCTGAGGAACGCGTCACCCGAGAGCGCGCCGACGAGCACCAGGTACAGCGGTCGAGCCAGTCGCGACGACGCGCGATGGTGCGCCCGCACCATGACGTCGAGATTCTTGTGAGGACTGAAGCCGCCGACGTACGTCAGCCATCGCGCATCGGCCGGGAGACCGATCCGCCGGGCGATCGCGCCGATCTCGTCCGGCGACTGGCTCGGACGATAGTCGCCCGACGGCGCCTCGAGCGCGATCCGGATGCGCGCCGGTGGAATCCCGTGCACGTCGGCAATTTCGCGGGCGGCGAAGTCGGAGACGGTCAACACGAGCCGCGCCTGCCACAGCGCGAGCCGCACTTTGAGACGCCAGAACAGCCGCGCCCGGGCCGTCGGCAGCGTCAACAGCGGAAAGCGCTCGGCGATCGCGTCGTGAATGGTCACGACCGCCGGGAGCCCGGGCGGCAGCGGAAAGTACGTGTACACCGTCGGCGAGAAAAAGACGTCCAGCGGCTCTCGCGCGATCGCCCGCGTCAGTCGCAGCATGTCGACGGGCGATCGATAGCCGTCGGCGGATGCCGCCGTGGTGGGCGACGAGGCCTGCGACACCCGGACGGTCCGGACGTTGTCAGCCGCGAGGCGGAAGCGCGCGGCCGCGCGATCGTCGAGGAAACAGACGAACTCATGATCGCGCCCGAGCGCCGCCATCGCGCTCACCAGTTCGCGGGTGAAGCGCCCATAGCCGCGATCGTTCGCCCAGCAAGTCGCGTCGACACCGATCCGCATGGCTCAGGCACTTGCCGCCTCGCGTCGCGCCGGCGGCTCGAGCTTCTGCTCCTCGTGATACTCGTAGTCCGTGTTGACGTCCCAGATGTCGTGCGACGCGCCCTGCATGTTCCAGACGGCCATCATGGCGGCGAGCATCGAATGATCCTGGTTGTTGTACTTGTGCATGCCGTTGCGGCCGACGGTATGAAGATTCGGGATCGGGTCGATGAACTCACGCACCTTCTCGAGATGTCCGCGGTACGCGGCGTCGTAGATGGGATACGCCTTGGGCATGCGAATCACGCAGCCCTCGATGACGTCGGCCTGCGTCGCGAGTCCCAGCGCCTCGAGCTCGCGCCCGGCCTGCGCAATCAGATCCGGATCGCGGCTCTCCCACAATCCGTCGCCCTTGAAGCAGAAGTACTCGAGGCCGAGGCAGGTCGTGCCGGGTGTCGGCACCATCGCCGCGCTCCAGTTGTTGAAGTTCTGGATGCGGCCGACCTTGACCCCGGGCGTGTGAATGTAAATCCAGTTGTCGGGGAACAGCTTGTCCCGTTTCAGCATGAGCGCGACGACGAGAAAGTCGCGATACCGCAGGCCTTCGGCCGCCTGCCGCACCTCGGCGGGCACGGCGGGTGACAGCGCGCGCACCAGGCTGCGGACCGGCATCGTCGTGATGACGTGCTCCGCTTCGAACGTCCGCTCCCCGGATGGCGTCTTCGCGGTCAGCGCGACAACTCGGCCGTTCCGCAGATGGATGCGATCGACGTAGTGCTTCAGCAGCACGTCGTGCCCGCGCTCGACCACGCGATCGCGGCACATTTCCCACATCTGGCCAGGTCCCAATCGCGGGTACTGGAACTCGTGGATGAGCGTCTTGATCGTGGTCGGCCGCTTGGTAATCGACGTCGCCGACAGGATCGCCTTCGCGAGCGAGAGCCCCTGGATTCGCTGCGCGGCCCATTCGGCGCGAATCTCGGTGCAGGGGATGCCCCAGACCTTCTCCGTGTAGGTCTTGAAAAAAATCTCGTAGAGCCGGCGGCCGAACCGGTTCGTCACCCACTGCTCGAAATTCTCCTCGACCGGGTACGGACGATAATGCCATTTCACGTAACTGAGGAAGATCCGGAGCGCGTTGATCGGCCCCAGCCCTCTCAAGGCATTCCCGGCGCGGAGCGGATAATCGAAGAAGCGTCCGTTGTAATGAATGCGGGACAGGCGCGGGACGGAGATGAACTCCTCGCCCAGAATCTCGTGCCACAGCTCTTCGACGGGCCCGATCTTCGTGAAGAACCGGTGGCCGCCGATGTCGAACCGGAAACCCTTGTAGCGTGCCGTGCGGGACAACCCGCCCACGATGTCATCCGCCTCGAGGACGGTAACCCGCGACCGTCCTTCCTTCGCCAGTTGGTAGGCGGCCGTCAGACCGGCCGGACCGGCGCCGATGATGACGACGCGATCCCCGGGCGCAAGCTGGTGGACGTTCCGGGCTGTAGAAGGAGCGCTGCCGGTCGTCACACACGGCTCCACTTAGGTCGGCTTCCGGGCATCAGCGGCCGATACACAGCAAGAGTCGAACCGAAGGCCTCGGGCACAATTCGCAGAATCCGGGCAGATCTAAGGGATGCTTCGAGATAGCGCCCGAAAACCGGCCCCGTCTGTTCGCAACTGACGGAAAAAAGTCAGCTTTCCTACCGACTTTCGTCTACGACAGATCTAGCCGTAACCGGCGCCGGGCCGAAAAGATTCGTGAGAATGAACCCTGGGGAACGCGCGATATCCATGACGTTTTTGAGGCCGGTGGTAGGCCTTTTGCTCTGATTTCCCGCGTGCTCCCGCAAAGGCTGCCGGCGCGGCTGACCGCGACGGTGATAATTCCCTTCCACCGCAATCTTGCGCATCTGGCCTTGAGTCTGCCGGCGGCGCGGCGGTCGATGCCGGACGCTGAAATCATCGTCGCCGCCGACGGCGCCCGCGACGATTGTCGAGAGATTGCGGCCGCGAACAATGCACGCGTTGTCGAAGTGCCCGGACCGTCCGGTCCGGCGTGCGCGCGAAACCGCGCTGCGTGGGCGGCGACGGGCGACGTGCTGATGTTCGTCGACGCCGACGTCGTGGTCGCGCCTGACGCGTTGCCGGGCATGTTGAGTTTTCTTGCGAACCAGCCCAACGTCGCGGGCGTATTTGGCGCATACGACGAAGATCCGCCCGAGCCGAACTTCATGTCGCAGTACCGGAATCTCGCGCATTCGTACGTGCACCAGACGGGCTCGCGCGTCGCCGAGACCTTCTGGGCCGGTCTGGGTGCGGTGCGGGCGTCGGCGTTCCGCGCCGTCGGCGGCTTCGACGAGCGGTTCCGGCGGCCATCCGTCGAGGACATCGAGCTGGGCTACCGGCTCTCGCGCGCCGGATTCCGGCTGCGGCTCGAGCCGAAATTCCGCGGCCGTCACTACAAGCGCTGGACGCTTCCGGGCAGCGTCGCGATCGACATCGCGGCGCGCGGGATTCCCTGGGCGCAGCTGCTCCGGAAGTTTCACACCATGTCGAACGATCTGAACACGCGGATCGAGCTGCGCTTGTCGGTCGTTCTGGCCTACCTGTTCGTGGCTTCTCTCGTGGCGATGATCTGGACCCGGTGGGGCGGCCTTGGCGCGCTCGTGTCGCTCGCCGTCCTGGTGGTGCTGAATTACGACTACTACCTCTGGTTTGCCAGAAAGCGCGGTTTGTGGTTCGCTGTGCGTGTCATCCCGGCACATGTTCTCCATCACCTGTGCAACGGACTCTCATTCGTCATCGGCTCGCTGCTGTTTCTGTTCAGCCGCGCAGGAATCGTGCTTCCCGGAGCGATCCCTCATGCGGTGTGGACGCGCCCGCCCTCTTCCACCGCCGCGCTGACCGAACCGCGGCTCTGAAATGACTTCGGATTCCAGGACCCGGTTGCCGCTCGAGGCCATGACGACTCTCGAGCCGATCGACCGGCGCGCCACCGCACATCCCGGCGCCGCCACGGTTGATTTCCTGACGACGGCCTGGGTCCGGCGTGCGGTCATCATCGCGATTCTGGTCGTGGCCGGAACGCTTGCCGCGCGCGACCTGACCGACGAAGGCGCCGTGTCGCTCCAGGGCGACATGCCGCGCTACATGATGAACGGCGTTTTCCTCTTCGACTACTTCACCTCCGGACGGCCCTGGACCATCAACGGGTTGTTCCACTTCGCCGAACAGTACTACGCGCAATACCCCGCGTTGTCGCTCGGCCACCACCCGCCGCTCCTTCCCGTGAGCCTCGCGCCCGTGTACGCGGTGTTCGGCGTGTCGGTGTTCTGGTCGCGGATCGCGATCATCGGGTTCTTCTTCCTCGCGATCTGCACCTTGTTCTCGCTCGCGAGCCGTTTGTACGACACTCGAGTCGCGTTCTGGGCGACGCTGCTCTTCGCGACGAATCCGGCCGTCGTGAGCTTCGGTCAGGCCGTCCTGTCCGAGATGCCGATGCTCGCGCTCGTGCTGCTCGCGATGAACGCGCTCGTCCGGTTCCGCGACTCGAGCCGCGCGCGCGACTACGCGATGTTCGTGCTCTGCGCCGTCGGCAGCCTGTATGCCAAGCAGCTGGCGCTCTTCGTCCTGCCGGTGTACGTGCTGTTTCTTCTGGTCTTCATCGGATGGCGCCGGGTCCTCAGGCGAGACGTCATCTTGCTGACGCTGCTCGGACTGGCGCTCTGCATCCCGATCGCGGTCATCACCTGGGTGCTCTCACCATTCAACGTCGCCCTGGTCCGGTTCGTCTCGACGAACACCTCGAGCCGGCTTTCGCCACGACCTTCGGTGCTGTGGGCGATCGCGACCGGCCATAATTCGATGCTGCTCCTGGTCATCATCGCCATCGGCGCAATCATCTCGATTGTCCGTCGCGACCGGCGCGTCGCACTGAGCCTCGTCTGGATGACGTCGTCGCTGCTCGCGGTGATGTTCGTCACAGGCCGCGTCGATCCGCCGCGCTACGGGATGATTACGGTTCCCGCGTATTTCCTGTGCGCCGCAGGCCCGCTTGCCGTCTTGCAGTCGACCGCCGCGCGGCGGGTCGCGGTGCTGGCATTGTCGGCCGCGGTGGTCTGGCACCTCTGGATTGGCCGTGACCTGCGGCCGACGGGCGCCGACGGCTACGAAGCCGCTGCGCAATACGTCCTGACGCAGGGGTCGTCGCCGACCATCCTGTTCAGCGGACCGGTCGACACGGGGTACTTCGTGTTCTTCGTCCGGAAACACGACCCTGAAAGGCAGCACGTCGTCCTGCGAGCCGATAAGCTCCTGACGACGTCACGGATGGGCCGATCGAGCATCCAGGATCGAATCAAGGAGCCGCACGAGATCTACGCGCTGCTCAAGAAGTACGGCACGCGGTACATCGTCCTCGAGGATCATCCCAGTGACTCCCGCGTGATCGACTGGCTGAGAGAGGAAGTGAAGACGAGCCAGTTCGCCGAGCGGCTGCGAATCCCGATCGTCACCGCAGACAAGCGGCTGATCGGGATCAGCCTCGCGATCTTCGAATACCTGGAAGCGCAGCCGCCGGATCCCACTGCTCAGCTGGATTTGAACGTGCCGCTGGTGGGACGGCAGGTCCGCGTCCCGCTTGCGGACCTGATCGACTTCGATCGGCAATAGCCCGTTATCGTGCGGGCGGCCGGACGAGCGTCTGCCTGGGGCGCAGCGCGATCGCCGGCGCCAGGGGGACGGCCTTCTTCGACGGCTCCGGCACGACAGCCGGGGCCTCCTCGGCGAGGCTTCGGCTCTTCAGGAGGATCGCGCCGATCATGGTCATCCAGTACGGCGGCTCCAGCCCTTCGACCGTCACGAACTGCGCGGAGACCGCGAACCCGACAAGCCCCAGGATGAGTCCCGCCGCAAACAGCGCCGTGCTTTTGTCGACACCTGGACTTCGTCCGCGGGCGATCGGCCACAGCCGCTTGATGGTCAGCGTGTAAAACAGGAAGAAGAACAAGAAACCAGGCACGCCGACTTCGGCGGCCGTCTGCACCCACAAGCTGTGGGCTTCCTTGCCCTTGGGCCAGCCGAACTCGTCGGCGACCTGTCCCCAGTTGCGCGGTCCGACGCCGAGGATCGGCTCGCGGCCGATGACGGTGAAGCAGTCCTTCCAGAGATCGAAGCGGCTTTCCGCCGAGCCGTCGCGTTCTTCGCGAGGCGCGAACGTTGTCGCGAGCCGCGCGGAGAGCTCGGGGCCGGTGAGCATCACGGCAATGAGTGCGGCGGCGAGTACGGGTGCCAGATACTTCGGCCGCTTTGGAAAAATCCAGATTGCAGCTGCACCGACTGCGAGCAATCCAACGAATGCGCCGCGCGAGAACGTCAGCAGGACCGTATGCAGGATGACAAGCGTGATGCCTCCGGCAACCGCTTTCGCGATCAAGCTGGTCGAGGACATCGCCAGGGCCAGCGCGCCGCCGAGGACCGTCAGCAGGCTGATGCCGAACGAGTTGTTGTCCATGCCGCCGAAGCCTTCGGCGTTGGCGCGGTTGTACCCGTCGAGGTACATCCGGTTCATGTCCAGGCTCACGTAGCCCTGGCAGAGGATGATCACCCAGAGCAGCTGCTTGGCCTGCTTCTCGGTCTTGATCATCGTGATGCCGATCAGGAATGGCAGGAATGTCTTCTGAAACTCCAGCAGCGCGTCAGCCGCCGTGGCTCCGTCGACGGCCTGCGTTCCGGACAGCGTCGCCCAGACACCGAAGAGAATCAGGGACCAGACGATCGCCTTGGCTTTTCCGAAGCGCCACGATCCGAACCCCTGAAAGGCCCAGCCGACCAACAGCGGGACCGCTTCGAGCTTGCTCAAGCCGCGCATGTCGCCCGCCCATCCCCAAATCGCCTCGGGCCGCAGTACGGAGAGGCCGACGTAGATGAACAGGCCGGTCACCGGCTGGCGAAGCGAGATGACCGCTCCGACAAGGACGATCGCGTAGGTGATGAGAAGGCCCTTCATGCGCTCGTAGCCGCAGCTCTTGAGTCTAGCAGCAGCGGCATGGGTCCCCTCTATTGCAAGAGTCTTGCTGACAATCTCGTAACGCTGGCTGACGCTGACAGACCAAAAATCCACCTCGAAGATGACTATTTGTCCGGAGAAGCCGTCGTCTGACGCCTCGGGCGAGAGTCGGTTCCGGAAGGATCGCTGAAACCGGCCGTGCGGAGCGCTCGTTCCGGCGCAGGATGGCACGAGCTTGGCTACGGTCAGCGGCGTGTACAGCGGGCCGGCCGAGATCCAAAAGGCGTATCAGGACGATCGGGTCGCGCATGACTACGTCGCGCGCCGCTTTCAGACCCCGCTTGGGGCCCTCCTGCACAGGCGGCAGGTGCGGGCCGTGCAGCGCCTGATTCGAGATCAGGCGATCGAGCATGCGGCCGAGCTCGCGCCGGGACCCGCGCGCCTGACTGTGGACATTGCGGCGCTCGTGAAGTCGGTGACGCTCATCGACACGAGCGCGGAGATGCTGGCTGAAGCCCGCCGGCGCCTGGACGAACGCGGCATCGGAACACGCGCGCGGTTCCTGCGGGCTGATGCGTTCCGCCTTCCGCTCGCAGGCCGCTTCAATCTCCTCTATACCTTCCGGCTCATCCGTCACTTCGAGCGCGCCGATCGGGTGCGGCTGTATCGCGAGATCGCGCGCGTCCTGGCGCCTCGGGGCTGGCTGGTGTTCGACGCCGTCAACCGCGTCGTGTCGGAGCCCGTTCGTGCGCGCGCCCTCGCCGGCGAGTACGAACACTTTGACGCGCTGCTGCAGCCCGACGAGCTTCACGATGAGCTGCGCGAAGCCGGATTCGCCGTCGTCTCGCTCGTCGGCGTCGAGCGGCGCTTCTCTGCGCTCATGATGTGTCAGGTCTACGTCGCGCCGCGTTCGAGAGGGCTCGCGCGCGGCGCGATGGAGCTGCTCGATCGTCTCGGTGGACCGCCGCTCGAATGGATCGTCACGTGCCGGCGCGCGTGACGTACTGGACGGGAACGTGGGATCCGTCCAGGGAAGCGATTTCCAAGGAAGTCGCGGCTCTGCGGGTTGGCGATCGGTCGCTGGCTCCGGTCGTCTCGTTTGCGCCAGGACAGGCCGCGCGGCTGTCGCTGCGATCGCGCGTGCTGACGCTTCCGGGCGCGTGGTGGCCGGCGCTTCGCGCCGCGGCCGCGCTCGTCGAGCCGCTGGGCGACGTGACGCACGTCTTTGGCGGGCAGCAATCGTGGCATCTCATCCGCGCGCTCGGACGCAGGCCGATCATACTCACCGCGGTCGTCCCGCGATCCGGCGGCGAGTGCCTGCCGCCGTCGAACATCGCGCAGGTCGTCGTCGAATCCGAAGCGGCCATTCAGGAATGGATCGAGGCCGGCATCCCGCGGCAGCGCATCCAGGTCGTCTATCCGGGGCTCGATCTCCGCTGGTATTCGTCGCTGCCGCCGCCTGGAGGCAGCCGGCCGTCATTGATCTTCGCGAGCACGCCGTCGGATCCGGCGGAGCTCGAGGCGCGCGGTGTCGCGCTGTTGATCGAGCTCGCGCGGCATCGCCCCGACATCGATGTGCTCGTCCCCTGGCGCGCCTGGGGCGACGTTGCCGCGGCGCGGCGCGCGCTGGCGGCCCTGCGTCCGCCGGACAACCTCCTCGTCTCGTTCGGCGACTGCGCCGACATGCGCGCACTCTACGCGCGCGCGTGGGGGACGATCGCCTGTTTCGCGCCGGGCGCGGGCAAGATCTGTCCGAACTTCGTCGTCGAGGGACTCGCCTCGGGTCGTCCGGCGATCGTCACCCCCGGCGTCGGCATCGCGCGGGAAGTCGCGCGTCATCGCGCCGGTCTCATCGCCGATCGGTCGGTGCCGGCGCTGTCGGCCGCCGTCGACGAGCTGCGCGCGGCGTGGAGGCCGTTCGCCGACCGCGCGCGGGCGCTCGCCGAGCGTCACTTCGATCTCTCGAGTTTCCGCGCCGGGTACGGCGCGTTGTACGCGGCGGGGACGGTTAGTCTTGTGGAACACTAACCGTCTCCATGCGTGACCGCCTCCGATCCTTCTTCTTCCAGACGCTGCGCCGGGCTTTCGCGACGGATGATGGGCGCGAGATTGCCAGCGACTCCCTGGCGGGGCTGCTGTCCTGGCGGCCGCGATTGCCGATCACGGATGGCGAGTCACCGTACGCGGATCTCGGGCACGCCGCTGAAACCCGGGCAGACCTCCGCACCGGCACGATCTTCATCACCGCGAGATTCCGGACGGGATCGACGCTGCTCTGGCACATCTTCCGACACGTCGACTCGTGTGTGGCGTACTACGAGCCGCTGAACGAGCGGCGATGGTTCGATCCGGCGACCCGTGGCGATCGAATCGACCGCACCCACCGTGGCATCGAAGATTACTGGCGCGAATATGAAGGGCTGGCCGATCTGGGCCAATGGCATCGGCTCGACTGGACGACGCGCCGGCTGTTCATGGACGAGTCGGCGTGGAATCCGGGACTCCGCCGCTATCTCGGACGTTTGATCGAGCACGCGGCGCCGAGGCGCGCCGTCCTCCAGTGCAACCGCTTCGATTTCCGGCTCCCCTGGCTCCGGCGGCAGTTTCCCGGCACGACGCTGGTTCACCTGTACCGTCACCCGCGGGATCAATGGTGTTCGTCGCTCGTCGATCTCAAGGCCGTCCCGCGCGACGTCACCATGGATCAGTTCGATCCGTACGATCATTTCTATCTGCGCGCCTGGGCGCTCGACCTCAAGCCGCATTTCCCGTTCCTGGCCCCGCGCGACGAACCGTCGCCCTACCGCGTGTTCTACTTTCTCTGGAAGCTGTCGTATCTCTTCGGCCGCGCCCACGCCGACCACTCGCTCGCATTCGAAGATCTGATCCGATCGCCGAAATCGGAAATCCAGAAGCTGACGGCCGCCGTCGGGCTGGATGCCGATCCCGGACCGCTGGCGGCGCTCGTCGGCGACGTGCCGCTCGGCCGCTGGCGCCAGTTTGCCGACGACGGCTGGTTTCGCGCGCACGAGACGGCCTGCGAGGACGTGCTGGCGGAGTTCTTTCGGGGCGGGTGACGTTCGAACTTCGAACGACGGTCAGGCGGCGTAGAAGACCAGGTTGTGCGCGATGGCGTCCGGATCGCCGCCGGATGCAATTTTCTTCAGACCCGCCTGCGTGTCGTGCCGGATGCCGTCGCCGTACCCGGCGTCGCGCATCTGCGTGAGCACCGCGTCCTTGTAGCGCCGGTTGATTTCGACCTGCACGCTGAGCGGCCGGCAGCCGCCGCGGAGGAGCTGGCTCATGCCCTTCAAGACGAGCAGCTCGTTGCCGTCGACGTCGATCTTGACGTGATGCGGCGGCCGCATGTGGCCGTCCGCGATCAGGCGATCGACGGTGACGGCGCATTTGAACTCTCGAAGCACGGCGTCGAATTCACGCTCCTCACTGTCACGCAGAGAGCCCAGCTGGCTCATCGATGAACCGGACAGCTCCGCCTGATAGTTGAAGTCGATGAACCCCGGGGTGTCGTTCAGCGCCACGGACAGCACTTTGACCTGCGCGTCCAGCCCGTTCTCGCGCACGTTTTTCATCAGCCGCAGCGCGTTGCCGAGGTGCGGCTCGAACGCGTACACGAGGCCGCCGGGGCCGACGTGCTTGCCGGCGAGAATCGTGTAGAGGCCGATGTTCGCGCCGACGTCGAGGAACACCTGGCCGGGTTTGACGTGCTGCTTGATCCACGCGACGGTGCCCGCTTCCTTCTCGAGCAGCGTCCGGGCGCGCCATTCCTCCAGGCCGTTCTCGCACACGAACACGTACGATCGGCCGTCGTCCTGGATCTCGATGCGCCGGGGCGACCAGCCGATCAGCCGCTTGACGACGGCGCGCACAGCCGACACGTGATCAGCCTCCCCAGCGTTCGATGTTGATCGTGAGCGTCTTCCGCATCGGCGCGTCGGCCGGGCCCGTCATCGGGTACACGGTGTGCCACGAGTTGAACGTCTTGATGAAGATCAGGCACTGATTCGGTACGAATTCGACGACTGAAACCGGCTCGAACCGGCCGAAATCGGCCTGGCGGTTCATGTGGTTGAACGCCAGGCTCGGCTCGTGCGTCTGGAGCATCGCCGTACCGCCGCCCCAGTCGCGGCGCCATTCGTTCTCCGGGATGATCGAGAACACCAGCGTCACCAGCTTCTGCGGCGCGTCCGTATGCGGCTTGATGTGCCCGCCCGCCGCGGGCAGCATCGAGAACTCGAAGCGCGACGACAGCGACGCCTCGGTGCTGCGCAGCCGCGCGAGCTTCGTCATGGCGCCGCTCAACTTTTCCCGCGGCGTCGACAGCGCGTGGACCGTCGAGATGGGCTTGTTGGCGAGCCCGAGATCGATGTTCTGATCGCACAGCACCTGCAGCACTTCCCGGACGAACTCGGGACTCTTCAGCCGCCGGTAGAACTCGCCCCAGACGCGGTTGCCGCGCAGAAACCGCAGGTACCCCTCGCCGTTGTTCACTTCCGACAGCGAGTACTTCCTGCCCAGGTTCTCCTTGAAGACGAACAGATCCTGCGACGGCCACTCGGCGGCGAGCGCCTTGTAGAACTGTGGGTCGAGGACGTCGGAAATGACCCCGAAGGGAAACGGGGTGTACACGAACTCCGCGCGGTTCCAATGGAAGAAACCGTCCGGCTTCGACGTCGGGGCCGGGGAGCTCTTGACGGGAGTGGGCAGTGTGGCTGTGCTCATAGTGACTCCTGCGATGTCGAGCTGCGGGCCATCTGGCTGGCGCGTCCGTCGCCGGCCCGCTCGAAACAGAACGTGCCTTCGTCTCTCAATAGATCGTCTTCCGCGAGCGCGGGTCTGAACTCGGGGGCCAGCGCTCTCGTCAGCGTGTTCAGCCACCAGCGCGCGGGCCGGACGGTCAGATGCGCATTCGCGCGGTTCGGCAGCGCCTTGTACGCCCGCCGCGTCGAAATGTTGAGAAACACGTACCGCGCCTGCGACTGCCGGATCTTCTCCAGCAGCGGCGGAATCTCGCCGGCCGGGATGTGCTCGAACACGTCGCTCGAGAACACCACGTCGAAGGGTCGGGCCCACGGCGGGCTCGAAAAGGCCTCGACGAACGGATCGTAGGCAATGACGCGTTCGCCGAACTCCTGGCGCAGGCCGCCGAGCGGCCCGCATCCGTAGTCGAGGATCGTCTTCTGCCGCAGGTCGGGCACGAACCGCTCGAGCGCCTCGATGTGCGCGCGCCACGAGTGGCCCGGGAATGCGCCGTGCGCGTGCATCTCGCGATTCAGCTTCGCGACGTACTCCGGTCCGCGGATCTTCGTCACCAGTCCGGACACGAATTCGACGAGCGGGGCAGTCATCAGCGCGTCCTCACTTCGAGTCGGCGACGCGACGAAGCGCCATGCCGCTCCTCAGCACACGCCACGCGAGCCCCTCCGCAATCCGTTTGTGCAGCGCCCGCGGCCGGGCGACCCGGCCGGCCGAATCGCCCGCGCCCAGCCGGACGCCATTCTGCGCGGCCAGCTGCACGATCTCCTCGGTCGTCTCCAGTTGGCCCGTGAACCCGTTCAGGAGCGCGACGAACAGCTGCGCCTCATGATCGAGATCGTGGACGACGGCGGCGTGCGGCACCGGCTCGTCCCAGTACTTGCCGGCGCCGCCGGCCACGGCGCCGAACATCGTGAAGCCGGTCACGAACAGCCGTTCGAGATCGAGCAGACGCGTCAGCGTATAGAGCGCGTACGTTCCGCTCGTCAGCGGACGCTGGCGAGCGGCGGCCGGCAGGCCGAGCAGATCCGGCCCGAAGCTGAGCAGCACGGGCACGTCGCCCGCCCACTCGCGAAACGGACCGACGTCGAACGTCTTCACGCCCTGCGGCGACACGAAGCACACCAGGCACTTCGGGCGCGACAGCTTGTCGGGCGGCGGCGCCTTGGCCAGTGAATTGGCGGCGTTGACGAACAGCACGTCCGTCCGGCTGCCGATGGCCTCCTCCATGCCCGCCGTTCTCGCGCGGTTGAACCGGACGACGAGATCGGCGGCCTCGATCCGGGCGCCGTTCTTCCAGTCCAGGATGCACGGCGCGTTGCCGACGATCGCCAGCGATCGCGCGGAGCCGCACAGATCCCGGAACTGGTACGGATCGATCAGCTGCATTACCGGGAGGCTCCTGCCGGCGTCAGGCTCGCGCGATACTCGTCACGGCCCTTGAGCCAGGCCGCGCCGTACGGGTGATCCTTGCACTGCTCGAACCACGGCCCGCCGCTCGTGTAGTGGATGAGCTTCGTGTGTTCGTCCATCCAGTCGAGGGTGTTCCACGTCTTCGGAATCTCGCCAATCTTCTCGTCGGGGATGTCCTGGAACCGGTGCAGGTACGCGCCTGTCTGCGTCTCGACCGCTTCCTTCGTCCACAAGCCGAGCTCGGCGCAATTCATCAGCATCAGGCTCGACCAATTCTTCCGCGGATAGACCGTCTGCTTGGCGCCGTCCATCTTCGTCGCCGCGGTCGGCTTGTAGTCGTGCTGCACGACGCGGAGGGCGAGGCCCGTCATGTCCAGCTCGTCCAGTTCCCGGATGTCGCCAAGGCACAGCATGTCGCAATCCATGAAGACCGCCTTGCCTTCATAGTTGCAGAGATGCGGCACCAGAAACCGCGTGTAGGTGAACTCGGTCGACTGCAGCGGATCGCGCTTCCGGTTGAAGTCGAGCTCGTCGAGCTTGAGGTACCGGATGTCGAGCGGAATCGACGAGTGTTTGCGCAAGCTGTGCGCCAGGATGTCGGCACACTCCGACTCGCGTGAATCCCAACCGATGAAGACGCGCAACATGTTCATGCCTCCTGTGAAACCCGTTAGTCCCGGCCCGGTCAGAAGGTCGGGATGTCCTTGAGGCACAAGAGCCCCAGGACGACATTCGATGTTCTGTCGTAGACCGGCAGATCCTCGATGTGGAGGTTCTGCAGGATCTTCAACGCTTCGGCCACCGACGTCGTGTCGTCGATCGCCCGGCACGGAATCGTGGCGCAGTGTTCGACGGCCTGTTCGAGGACATCGCCGCCGCGCAGGCACGCACGGCGCAGATCGCCGTCCGTGAAGATGCCGATCAGCGTTCCATCCGGCCGAACCAGGACGGCGGCGCCGGTTTTCGCGGCGCTCACGACCTTGACGACGTCCTTGATGGGCGCCTGCGGCCCGACGCAGACCAGCCGCGGCGCCACGCGCATGAGCTCGCGCACGGACCGGAACCGCATCCCGAGCGAACCGGCCGGGTGATTGTTCGCAAAGTCCTCGTGCTTGAAGCCCTTGGCCTTGGCCACGGCCTGCGCCACGGCGTCGCCCACGGCCAGCATCACCGTCGTCGACGAGGTGGGCGCGAGACCGAGGAAGCAGCCTTCCTCGACGTCGCCGAGCGCGAGGCACGCCGTCGACCGGCGGCCGAGCGTACTGGTGCGGCTCTGCGTGATTGCCACCACCGGACAGCCGAGCCGATTCAGCTCGTTCGCCAGGCGCACCAGCTCGACGGTCTCGCCGGAGTGCGAGAAGAGCAGCGCGCAGTCGGTCGGCTGCACGAATCCGAGATCCCCGTGCAGCGCCTCGACCGGATGAATGAAGACGGCGGCGGTCCCCATCGACGAGAATGTCGCGGCGACTTTTCGCGCGATCAGTCCCGCCTTGCCGAGGCCGCTCACCACCAGCCGGCGCTGTCCGCGCTGGCTCTCGGCGCCGAGAAGCGTGAGACAGGCCTGCGCGATGCTCTGCGTTTCGAGATCCAGTCTCGCGGCGACTTCGTCGAGCGTCGCCCGTTCGTGCGCGAGCACCCGGCGAAACGTGGTCACGAGCTCGGCATCCGCCGTCTGCCGCTCAGCTGTGCCTTTGGCCACCGGCGACGTCATCGAGCCACCTCCGACTCTTCCACGCGAGTCTCGAGCGCCGCGGAAAAATCCACGTCCACGATCCCCTTGCGGGACTGACTTTCAGTGATGGCGAGCGTGGCGAGCTGCTGCGGTCCCATCAGCGCCTGCCGCGTCGGGTTGTGAAACACCCAGAGGGACATGTAGTAGTGCCCGGCCACCAGATACGCGCCGAAACGGAACTCGAGCGTGAACTCGCCGTCGAACTCGGCGACGCTGCCGAGCTCGCGTCGATGCACCTGGCCGTCGAAGACCAGGAGCTGGTCCGTCGACCGATGGATCATGAACCTGAACGTCACGTCGTCGATCGGCCTCGTGCTCCGCGCGACGATTCGCATGGTCATCGGCGTCCTGGGGGCGATCTCGGCGTGACTGCCGACGGTCCCGGCCGGCGTCGAGAGCGACACCGTTTTGATCTTCACGGCGCTGTCGGCTGATTCCGGCACCTTCTGCGCGTCGCGGACGTACGCTTCCAGGATCTCCGTCGTCGGTCCCATCGCCTTCACGGTGTTGGCCAGGTAGATGGCGTGCTCGCAGAGCATGCCGACCGCCTGCAGGTTGTGCGACACGAGCACGATGGCGATCCCCTGCTGCTTGAACTCGAGCATGCGATCGAAGCACTTCTGCTGGAACGTGATGTCGCCGACGCTCAGGACCTCGTCGATGATGAGCACGTCCGGACGCAGGTGCGCCGCGATGGAGAATCCGAGCCGCGCGTTCATGCCCGACGAGTAGCGTTTGATCGGCGTATCGATCGACTCGGCGACGCCGGCGAACTCGACGATCTCGTCGAAGCGCTGGGCGATCTCGGCGCGCTTCATGCCCATGATCGCGCCCTGCAGGTAGACGTTCTCGCGGCCGGTCAGCTCCGGGTGAAACCCCGCGGCGACCTCGATCAGGGCGCCGATCCGGCCGCGCACGGCGCAGCGGCCGCTGGTCGGCCGGAGGATCTTGGTCAGCACTTTGAGCGTCGTGGACTTGCCGGCGCCGTTGGCGCCGATGATCCCGATCGCCTGGCCTGCCTCGACCTCGAACGACACGTTTCTCAACGCCCAGAATTCCTTGTCGCGCAGCGTGTCGGCGGCCGGCCGCTTCCGGAAGATGCGGCGCGCGGCCGCGGGCACCAGATCCCGCAGGCTGTTGTGCCGCTCACCGCGGCGAAACTTCTTCGAGACGTTGTCGAAGACGACGGGCGCCACGTCAGATGCTCTCCGCGAATTGAAATTCGAGGCGGTGGAACACCACCCACGCGATCGCGAACAGCGCAAACGCGCCGGCCGCGGCCGCCGCGAACGTGGGCGGCGGGGCGCTGTTCAGCAGAATGGCGCCGCGGTAGGCCTCGATGATGGGCGTCATCGGGTTGATCCGGACGAGCGTGCCGAGCGTGCCGCCCAGCCGCTCCACCGGGTACACCACGGGCGCCGCGAACATCCACACCGCAATGACGACCTCGAACAGGTACTTCACGTCGCGATAGAACAGGTTGGCCATCGACAGCAGGAGCGCGATGGCGGCGGTGAAGACGATCTGCACCGTCACGATCACGGGCAGCCAGACGAGCGACAGGCCGACCGGCACGTGGTACCAGACCATCAGCGCGACGAGGACGATCGAGCCCACCGCGAAGTCCACGAGGCAGACCAGGATCGAGGAGAACGGGAAGATCTCCCGCGGGAAATAGATCTTCGAGACCAGATTCGCGTTGGTCGTGAGCGACACCACGGAGAAGCGGAGCGCCGACGCGAAGAAGTTCCAGATCCACAGCCCACAGTACGCGAACACGGGATAGGGAACCGGGGTCTGGACGGGCGCGATGCTCGTGAAAATCACCGAGAAGATCGCCGTATTGAGGAGCGGCATGAAGACCGCCCAGCCGAAGCCCATGATCGTCTGCTTGTAGCGGAGCAGCAGGTCGCGGACGATCATCTGCCGGAGCAGTTCGCGGTATTCGACCTGCTCGGCCATCATTTCGCGGCAATCGGCAATCAAGGCGCGCATGGACGCGATCAGCCTTTCAGACCCTGCAGCGTCTCGCGCGCTTCTGCGGCGCCGCTGAAGTTGGCGTCGAGCGAGAGCGCCCGCTGCAGCGAGACGCGCGCGCGATCCTTGTCGCCGCTGCCCGCGTACGCCATGCCGAGGTGATAGTAGTAAGTGGCGTTCTTCGGATCCTTCTGGATCGATTGCAGCAGGGGGTTCACGGCCATCGCGCTCAACCCCTTCTTGTGGTAAATCCAGCCGAGCGTGTCATTCACCTCCGGCCGATCGGGCAGCTGCGACTTGGCGGTCTGCGCGAGCTGCAGCGCCATGTCGAGATTGCCGCCGGTCTCCGTGTAAATCCAGGCGAGGTTGTTGGCGGCGACCGCCGCGCGCGGATCGACTTCGAGGGCGCGCTCGTACCGGGCGCGCGCCTCCGACGTCTTGTGCTGCATGTCGAGCAGGATGCCGGTGAGCGTGTGGGCGGCCACCGACTTCGGCTGTTTCTCCGCGAGCTGTTCGAACTGCGACGTCGCTTCGCCGAGCCGTTCCTGCGTCGCATACAGACGGCCGAGCAGGCCGTAGGCGTCGAGATTGTTCGGATCGGTGGCGATCGCCTGCTGCAGCATTTTTTCCGCGGTCGCGAGATCGCCGAGCGATCCGTACGTGCGGCTGGCCAGCAGGAGAATCGGGCCGTCCTTCGGCTTGGCCCGCAGCGCCTCGGCGATGCGCCCCTTGACGGCGTCGAAGCGCTTGTCCTCGATGTCCATCTGAATCAGGCCCGCCAGCGCATCCACGTACGTCGGG
>Ga0111538_10001821_pt1 | contig 29877 bp, 27 predicted proteins | sample SoiMethybrSBSTD1_FD_79669 | JGI IMG/M metagenome (GOLD analysis project Ga0111538, IMG submission 79669) | Bulk soil microbial communities from a Populus tree surrounding site in Tennessee, USA - Soil MetaG P. TD hybrid SBSTD1 (version 2)... | ecosystem: Environmental > Terrestrial > Soil >... | reverse complement strand
AGGGTCACACCCGTTCCCATTCCGAACACGGAAGTTAAGCCTGCCACCGCCGATGGTACTGCATGCGCAGGTGTGTGGGAGAGTAGGTCGCTGCCGGGATTAAGTGTCAGGCGCAACGCCTTAATGGCGTAGCGTATTTTTGGGGGCCGCTGCGATTCGTCGCAGCGGCCCTTTCCTTTTTCTGCCGTCAAATCAAATCCTCGAGCACCCATGCGTCGCGTGGCAGGTCCGCGTGTCGATCGTGTAACGACGTAAATCCTGCGTTCACGATTCTGACGCCTTGCGGCGCGCTGCGTGCCCGCATCGCGCGGCCGACGCAGTAACCTGTCGTCGCACCAGCAGTTCGCCGTTCACGCCCGTCTGGCCCTTTCGTTGCTCTCCTGTCCGTCCGTGCTCCCTTGGACGGGAGCCTCATTCATCCACAGGGTATCGACAAGAGATGTTCCCCGGTTTTCCTTCGGAGCACGTGCGTCGTGTGTGCACGACGCGCGCGCTGCTCGTGTGTGTTGCCGTCACGATTGGTCTCTCTTTCCCGCGACTCGCGCCGGCACAAACGCTCGCGAATGGATGGCAGACGAGCGCGGTCGGATCGCCGGCGCTGCCCGGGTCGGCGACAGACGCCGAATGCGTTCAGCCGGCGGTGAGCGCCTGCGCTGCGCTCACCGTGACCGCCGGCGGCGTCGACATCTGGGGCTCCTCCGATCAATTTCGATTCGTCTACCAGCGCCTCACCGGTGACGCAGTCGTCATCGCGCGCATCGAATCGATCGAATGGGCGCACGCATGGTCGAAGGCGGGCGTGATGATGCGCGAGTCACTCGACCCGGGAGCCCCGCACGGATTCGCGCTCGTTTCCGCGGGAAAGGGCGTCGCGTTCCAGCGGCGGCGGATCTCCGATGGTCTGTCGGAGCACACGTCGGGAGGTGACGCCGCAGCTCCCGTGTGGTTGAAGCTCGAACGCCGGGCGGCCGTCGTCAGTGCGTACCGTTCGGACGATGGGGCGTATTGGACGCTGATGGGCAGCGACACCATCGCCCTGTCCGAGACGGTGTACGTCGGAGTTGCGGTGACGAGCCACGACGAAGACACCCTGACGAGCGCGTCGATTGCCAGCCTGCTCGTGGCGCCCTTGCTTCCGGGAGGATGGGAGTCATCGGACATCGGTTCGCCGGGGCTGCCTGGATTCGCTCGCTACTCCGCGGGAACGTTTGCGGTTGAGGCCGCAGGCGCAGATATCTGGAACGCGTCCGATCAGTTCCGGTTCACCTACCAGCCGGTCTCCGGCGACGTCGATCTCGTCGCGCGAGTGGCCAGCCTGGCGAGCGGCGACAGCTGGACCAAAGCCGGCGTGATGGTGCGCGAATCGCTGGCACCCGACGCGGCGCACGCATCCGTGTTCATGACCGGCGCGAAAGGAGTGGCATTCCAGCGACGCCTCTCGACCGGCCTGCCGAGCGTGCATACGAGCGGCGGCGCTTACGACGTACCTGGATGGATCAAGCTCGAACGACGCGGCGATGTGGTCACTGCCCTGTTTTCCGCCGACGGATTGCTGTGGACGGTGATTGGCGCCGAGCTGCTGCCGCTCCCGTACACGATCTACGCTGGACTGGCGGTGACGAGCCACGATGCCTACGCCTACACACAGGCGCAGTTCGATGGGGTGACCGTCGCCCGTTCGCACGGTTCGGACAGTGGTTCGACTCCGCCCGATGTGGTGACGTCGGCGGCTGCGCTCGCCAAATTCACACCGTCGCCGGACAATGACACCGCCGTCAGCTATTACGTGCTCGATATCTTCGATGCCGCTGCTGACGTGTCGACGGCGGCGCCGGTGATCAGCGCAGACGTCGGCAAGCCCGCTGTCGTCGATGGTGAATGCACGGTAGATATCAGCTCGGTGGTTCGGTCGATCTCCTCGGGCAGCTACGTCGCCGTGATTTCCGCAGTGGGTCCTGGAGGACGATCGTCGGGCGCGCCGTCGGCGGTCTTCACGTTCTGACGCGCCGGCGTTGACGTGTCGCCACCTGGCGCGTGCGCCGCCGCGCGTATACTCGTCCGTATGCGCGTGGTGCGCACGACGATCCTCGCCGCTGCCGTTCTGGTCCTCATCGCGCCGCTCGCGGCGGCGCAGAGCGGACCCTCCTCGTGTACGACCACAGGTCAAAATCTGTATGTCCGCGAGGTGATGTCGGACCTCTACTTCTGGTACCGCGAGATTCCCAACCTCGATCCCGTCACATTCGATTCGCCGGAGGCTTACCTCGAGGCGATTCGCTACCTGCCGCGCGATCGCACGTTCAGCTACATCACCTCGCGCGCCGCCAACGACGCGTTCTTCTCGGACTCGCAGTTCATCGGCTTCGGCTTCTCGATGTCGTTCGCGGCCGCGGGTGACCTGCGCGTCAGCGATGTCTTCCCCGAGAGTCCAGCCTCCGAGGCGAACCTGTCGCGCGGCGATCGCATTCTCGAAATCAATGGACAGACGCTCGAGACAGTGCTCGACGCCGGCACGCTCGGCACGGTGTTCGGTGCCTCGGAGATCGGCGTCGAGGGACAGATGATCGTGTCGCGAGCAGCGTCGCGTCTTCAGGTACTGATGACGAAGCGACTGGTCACGATCCCGACGGTCTCGCTGACGCGCACCTACGACGTGAGCGGTCGCACGATCGGTTACGTGTCGTTCAAGAACTTCGTCCAGCCCTCGTTCGATGCCCTCGACAGGGCATTCGCCGATCTCCGCGCGAAGGGTGTCACCGAGTTGGTTCTGGATTTGCGGTACAACGGTGGCGGTCTGGTCAGCGTCGCGCAGCACCTCGCCAGCCTGATTGGCGGCGTGCGGACGAACGGTCAGGTCCTCTCCGAGTACTTTCACAACGACCGAAACGCGTTCCGCAACCGAGTGCTCCGCTTCGAGGCCAAGGCAAACGCACTTGCACTCGACCGCCTCGTCGTGATTACGACGCGATCGTCCGCCTCGGCCAGTGAGCTCGTCATCAACGCGCTCCGACCGTTCATGCCTGTTCTTGTGATTGGCGATCGCACGTACGGCAAGCCCGTTGGCCAATACGGCATCACGTTCTGCGACAAAGTGCTCGCCCCCGTGTCGTTTACGTTGCGTAATGCCAATGCCGAGGGTGATTACTTCGACGGGATTGCGCCGACGTGCACCGCACCGGACGATCTCGAACGACAACTGGGCGACCCGCAGGAAGGATCGCTGCGCGAAGCGCTGCACGTGATTACAAGCGGCCAGTGCTCGACCCCGCCGACCGGCGCGCTCGCTCCGTTGCGGCGACCCACGCGCCAGCCTGTGTTCACCGGCTGGCAGAGCGTCGTCGGAGCGCAATAGCGCGTGACGGCAAAGGACAGTCGGCCGAAGTGACGATTACGGTCAAGTAACGATGGGTATTGATGTCATCACCGGGTTGATCTGGTTCGCGTCGTTTCTGTTCTCGACCACGGTCCACGAGGCGATGCACGCGCTTGCGGCGTTGCGCCTCGGCGATCCGACGGCCTACCACGGCGGCCAGGTGACGTTGAACCCGGTGCCGCACGTGGCGCGCGAACCGATCGGGATGCTCCTGCTGCCATTGATCACGGCGTTCACACAAGGGTGGGCGATTGGATGGGCGAGCGCGCCGTACGACCCGGTGTGGGCCGCGCGTTACCCGCGTCGTGCGGCGATCATGGCGGCCGCCGGTCCCGCCGGCAATCTGCTTATTGCGATTGTCGCGCTCGTCGTCATGCGTGTCGGTCTGGCCATCGATCTGTTCAGCGCGCCGGGCAGCGCCAATTTCGAAACGGTCGTCGCCTGGTCCAACGGCACGCCGTCATTCGTGACGACGCTCCTGTCGGTGCTGCTGGTTCAGAACACGTTCCTGTGCCTGTTCAATCTGCTGCCGCTGCCGCCGCTCGATGGCGGCGCGGTCCTCGCCGGACTGTTGCCCGAGCGGCAGGCCGTGGCGCTGCGGCAGGCAAGCTCGATGATGTCGATGATCGGCCTGCTCGTCGCGTGGCGCGTGTTTCCGCTGATGACCGGTCCGCTCTTCTCGTTTCTGCTGCGCATGGTCCATCCGGGTGAGGCGTATTCGTAATGCCCAGCCGTTGAAGACTCTCCAGAACACGCCGTCCTGAGGTAGAGTAGCGGTCCCCCCCACGGTCGGGGTTCCGTCACGGCCGATTGCACGACACGCTTCGGTGCCCCAGAGGGTCTGGTGATCGGCCGATTGCTTCCGCAGCCGATCGGCCCTGGTTTTGCTCGTCGAGGTTGGTTCCTCCAAGGACGGATGTCAATGGCCGCCGAGTTCAGGCATCGGAAAACGTGGTGCGCGGGGATGGCGACGGCCGCGATCCTCGTCGCATGCAGCGGCGGCACAGCCTGGGCGCAAGTCCCCACGCGGATCGCCTGGACACAGACAGGCGCGGCCCAGACCTTTCGATTCATGATCTTCATCGACGGAGTGCGGGCTCCCCTCGTCAGTGTGACCTGCTTCGCCGGTTCGCCAAGCAGCGAATGCACCGGCGCGCTGCCCACCATGCAGCCCGGAACTCACACGGTCGCCCTCTCGGCGGTCGATCTTTCTGGCAAGGAGAGCGGGATTTCGGAATCGGTGACCGTGGTCATCGCCGGAACGCCGGGACCTGCGCCCGTGCCGACCCCGACACCGCGCACGCCAACGCCAACACCAACACCAACACCAACCCCGAATCCTCACGCGCCGGCGCCGCCGCCAACGACTCCGGATACGGAGTTCACACAACCGCTCGCCCGTGGATCCGCTGCCTGTGCCAGACAGGATTGTTATGCCGTGTCGATTTTTGCACGTGGGCAGGGAGCGATTACTCGCGTCGCGGCGCTGACCGGCGACGACGTGCTCATGCTGCGCGACGGACGCGACGTCCTCCTGTGGCGATCGGGAACCGCCTCTGTGGCGTACCAGCTACACCGGGACGATCCGCACGCTTCGGCGATCGCCGACCTCGCCGTCGATCCCGACTTCGCACGTAACCGATTCGTCTACCTGGCTGTCGTGACGACCGCGCCCGGATCATCGAGCGTCCGAGTCGTGCGCGTGCGCGAAGCGGGCGACACGCTCGCTGAAGCGGCGACGATCGTTCCTGATCTTGAAATCGGTGACCAGGTTTCACCGCGGCTGACCATCACCGCCGGTCGCCGGATCTATCTCGCGATACCCGCGGCGACCACCGGTTCATCTCGAGGAATCTACGACGGCTTCCTGCTCGCGTTCAGCGAGGACGGGCGCTCCGCTGGAATGGCAATCGGGTCGCCCCTATTCTCACGCGGCGTGGACCGGCCGGCGAAGCTCGAACCCGGCGCTGCGGGACTGGTGTGGCTTGGCGCGGCAGACGCCCCGGCAGATGGAACGCTCGATCTGATTCGGTTCTCAGCCGACGGCTCAGTGGCGACGACGCGCGCATCGGATACGAGCGCGATGTCGGATCCCGATGCGGGCGTACTCGACCTCGTGTTCACGGGACCCGATCGAGGTCTGCTGATCACGGCATCGCGGTCGCTGTACGGGTTCCGTCTGTCAGCCGATGGCGCTGTTCTCGATCGTGCGCTGCTCGATCTCGGAGCGTTCGAACCGACTGCGCTCGCGACGACTGGCTCCGGCGACGTTGTCGTTGCGGCGCGGACCGCTGGCGATCCTGACGCGGTGGTCATGCTGTCTCTCCACTCCAGCTCCTCGACGATCACGACGCGCTGACGCACGCACGAGCTGCCTTGTGCATTTCGCTGCGGGTCGATCTACACTCTCGCCCCGAACGCTTGCGTTCGTTCCGGGGAGATGTCCATGACCTACGAGGAGCTCCACAAGAAGACCGTCGCTGAGCTTCGCGAGATTGCCCAGGGGTTGGACCACGAGGCCGTGCACGGCTTCACGCAGATGAACAAGGATCATCTGTTGCCGGCCATCTGCCGGGCGCTCGGCATCGACACGCACACCCACCACCATCTCGAGTCCGGTTTCGATAAAGCGAAGATCAAGGCGCGCATGCACGAGCTGCGGCGTCAGCGCGAAAACGCGGTGCATACCGGCGACTCGCACCAGCTTCACGCGCTTCGTCGCGAATGGCACACGCTGAATCATCGGATACGCGCACACACGGTGTGACGCGAGACGCTCCGCCGGCTTTGGCGACGCGGCAGGTGTATAGCGCCCTGGCCGTCGGATTCGTGTTGTTCGCTGTCTACGGCAGCCTCGTGCCGTTCCGTCTTCGTCCCTATCCCGTCACGCTGGCGTGGGCGCGGTTCGAAACGGCGATGCGGGCCTTGCCGTCGCGGCACATCTCGAGGTCGGATGTCCTCGCGAACGTGCTGCTGTTCGTGCCGATCGGGTTCACGCTGATGGGCGCGGTCCTCGCCGGGCGTTTTCCAGTGCGAGCCGTGCTGGGCGCGATGTGCTCGGTAATGCTCTTCGCGTTCAGTCTCAGTCTGGCGGTGGAGTTCCTGCAGACGTTCGCGCTGCGTCGCGTGCCTTCGAATCTCGACGTCGCCGCCCAGGCGTTCGGCGCGCTGGTGGGGATTGTCGCCTGGGTGCTGGCGGGTCCGCGGTTGTCTGTATGGGTCCGGGACACGTGGTCGGCAGCCGGGCCTCACCGACTGTCCCGCGTGCTGACGGCGTACGCAGCCGCGTGGATCTTGGTCAGCCTGGCGCCGTTCGACATCACCGTTGATATGGGACAACTGGGTGCGCGCGTGCGGGCGGGAAAGATCGCGATTGAGCCGTTTGCCGCCCCCGCTGGAGTGTCTGCGGCGCAGCAGGCGTGGGACGTGTTCGTGGAGGTCGTCGGCGCCGTTCCACTCGGCGTCCTGATGTTCAGTGCGATCGCGCGGTACCGGGGTGCGATCGTGGCATTTGCCGCCGGCGCCGCTCTGGTGATCGGCATCGAGCTGGCCCAGATATTCCTGCTCTCGCATTCGGCGAATACGACTGATCTGTTCGCCGGCTGCCTCGGTGTGGCGGCGGGGGTATGGATGGCGACACGGGTCTCGCCGGTCGTCCTCGAACCCGCGCGCGTTCGTCAGGTCAAGTGGTGGGCGATCGCCGGGCTGTGTGTGTGGTGTGTCGTGCTCGTGGCCTACCACTGGATGCCCTACGACTTTGCCGTCGATCCTCGCGCGATACGGAGCGAACTGGGACGCGTATCGTTCATTCCGTTTGCCGGATACACCCGTTCGGCGTATCTGAACGGGTTGAACGACGTGCTCGTGAAGATCGCGTTGTCGATGCCGCTCGGCCTGTGCGCCGCATGGGCGTCGCGAGCGCGTCCGTCGACCGCGACGCTGGTCGGGTGGATGCTGTTTGCCGTGGTGGTGTTCGGCACGATCGAGGTCGGTCAACTGTTCCTGCCGACGCGGATTGCTGATCCGACTGACGTCCTGACAGGCGTGAGCGGAACGTACGCGGGTCTGTCGCTGGGTCGCTGGGTGCGCGCCGGTCTGGAATCGGCGCATGGCGTAACGGAGTAATACGTGAAGATCCTTCTCCTGTCGATGCCGGATTCGTTCGAGCACACACCGTCACTGGCGATCCGCATTCCCAACGGAGGTCTCGCCTCGCTGGCAGGCAATGTCGATCCCGATCACGAGGTCGCGATTGCCGATCTGATCCTCGCGCAGTCATGCGTGCGCTCGACGGTCGAGCGTCTCGTGCGGGATCAGCAGCCGGATGTCGTCGGCCTCTCGGTGATGACGTATCAGCGCGCGACCGCCCGCCGGATCATCTCGCTGGTCCGCTCCTTGCGGCCGCAGGCGCGGATCGTCGTTGGCGGCTACGATCCGAGCCTCGCACCGGACGCCTACATGCATCCGACGCTTGGCGTCGACTTCATCGTGCGCGGTGAAGGTGATCTGACGTTCCGCGAGCTGATTCGCGCGTTGGACGCTGGTCGAGTGCCGGAGGGCATTCCCGGACTGTGGTCCCGGACGCTTTCGGGGTTCGCACCGGCTCCGTCACGTCTTGCCGCGAAGCTGGATTCCAACGACGTGCGGCGTCCGCGGCGAAGCGCACGTGTGCTCGATGGCTACACGTTCATGGGACGACCGATCGACGTCGTCGAGACGTCGCGCGGCTGCACGTTCGATTGCAGCTTCTGCTCGATCATCGAGATGCGCGGCCGCAACTTTCATCGATTCCCAATCGAGCATGTCATCGCCGACATTGCCGATGCCCGCGATCGCGGCGCGGGCGCCATCTTCATCGTCGACGACAACGTCACGCTCGACGTGCCGCGGTTCGAGGCGATCTGTGAGGCTATTACCAACGCCGGCCTGAACGACGTCGATTACCTCGTGCAGGCGATGACGGCGTCGATTGCGGCGGGCGGTGATCGTCTCGCAGCGCGCATGCGGGCAGCCGGGTTCCGATACGTCTTCCTCGGCATCGAAAACGTGATCGAGGAGGATCTGCAGTTCCTCAAGGCGCAGGCGAAGAACAGGGAGCGCGGCAGCCGGGGCAACGCGACGATCGCCGCAATCGAGACGCTTCATCGTCATGGCATGTATATCGTCGGCGGTCTGATCGTCGGCAACCCTGATGACACCGCGGAGTCGATCGAGGCCAACCTCGCGTTCGCACGCAAGTACGTCGACTGGCCCTACATTCAGCACCCCACGCCGTACCCTGGCACGCCGATGACCGCGGACTTCATCAGCCGCCGCTTGATCGCGAATCCGCGCTTCGAGGAGTACGACGGGACCACGGCAGTGACGCACGCGCGGATCGACAGCAAGGAGATTGAATTCGCGCGCTGGAAGGCCGAGCGGTGGATGAAGCTGAAACACATGCCGGTCGCGGTCATGCACGATCCGCGATGGGTCATGCTTCACGCGTGGCAGATGCTGGCGCACACGTTCCGCGGCAGCTCGTGGCGCTCGGTGCTCGGTCTCGAGGACGCGCGTGCCGTGTTCGATCGCTATCGTGCGATCCGTGCACGGGAGCGTCAGTACATCGATTGGCCGGATCCGCTTGGAGAGGGGGCCGGGCAGGTAGGGAGCTGGGTAGTTGGGTAGCTGGGTGGCTGGGTAGCCGGGGAAAGTCAAAAGGCAAAGTGAGAAGCTTTCGACTTTGGACTTTTGACTTGCGCAGCAGCTACTTATTGCCGAAGCGATCGAGCAATCCCTCGAGCCTGCGCTCGATCTCGTTGCGCAGGCCTCGCTTGACTGCGGCCGCCGCATCGATCCCGAGACGGGGCGCTCCGAGTCGTCCGCCAATCGAAGCCGGCAAGACGACGCGATTGCCCTCGCGTGTGTAGCGATACAGGTCCGTACCTGCCTGTTTCGACAAGTCCTCGGAGAGCGAGATGTCCGCGCGTCCGTCGAGCGCTTTCGTGTCGAGCGACAGCGTTCCATTGCCGACGATGTCGGCGTCCGCTGAGTGAAGGGCCAAAGCCGCGGCGCTGACGATCTGATTGGCCAGCGAAAAGCGCACGTCGAGACGATCGAAGTGGTCACTGGCGGGTGTCTGGTTCGGTGCGGGACGGCCGAAGAACAGGATCACGGTTCGCACCAGATCCAGCCGCTGGATCGTCCCATCAGTGATCGTACCGGTACCGTCGCCACGAGCGGCACGCAGTACGGCCGCGAAGTCGGTTCCACGTCCGGAGAAAGTTGCCGCGCTGGTCAGTCGCCCGCTGATGGCGCCGTCGACGCCGCCGAACGTGGCGAGCTCACCGATGTCGATATTCGTGGCTCGCGATCGCAACGTCGCGGAGAGGACGTCTCCCAACGTGGCGGCAAGCGACCCCTCGTATTTCCCACCAAATACCTGAAACGACACCGGCGACAACGACACCTGGCCGCCCTCGACTTGCAGGTCGGTCGCCAGATTCTGCATCTCGACGCCTGCGGCCGTGCCGCGTGCGGCGCTCACGCGGGCGGCGATTCTCGCGGGAGGCCCGCTTGCCGTGCTGGTACGTCTGGAGGAGGGCGGAGGGGAAAACGCATTCGCGAGCGCGAGCAGCTCGTCGGCGTCGATTCGATCGGCGCGGACACGAAACTGTGCGTCGATGCGCGGCTGCAGGGCGACGACGCCGGATGCGTCCAGACGGGTCGCGCCGCTCGACGCGGCGAAGCTGTTGATCGTCAGCTGATTGCCCCGCAGCGCGGCCTCGGCGGAGATCGCGATGGCACGTCCGCGACTGACGACCGTGACATCGCGTATCGAAATGGATCGAACGGAGATCAGTTGCACAGGAGCCGAGACAGCCGCACTCGACGGAGTCGTCCTCGACGCTGGCATCGCGAACGGCAATGGCATGTCGACGCGGCTCTTCGAGACGACGAGCTCGGCGTTCTCGATACGCCTGTTCAGCAGGGCACGAACCGGTGCTCGCACCTCGATGTCGGCGAGCGTCAGTCGCGCCGGTTCTCCCACTCGCACGTTGGAGAGGTGAATCGCGAGCACCGGAACGAGTCTGCCGCTGACCGACTCGATGCGCACGGGCTGCCCGATCCACGCGCCAGCCTGGCGCTCGAGGGCAAGTCTGACGCCGTCACCCGAGAAGAACCAGTACGCCGCGCCGGCCGCGGCCAGTATCACCACCAGCACGATCGCTGTCAGCCCGAGAACAACACGTCGCAACACGCGTTCAGCCTATACCGGGCCTGATTCCTGGCCCAGCCCTGAATCCTGATTCCTGATTCCTGATTCCTTACTATTGACGTGAGTGCCGGAACTGCCCGATATCCTCCTCTACCTCCACGCGCTGCAGTCGCGCGTGGTCGGACACCGCGTCGAAGGCGTGCGGCTGGCCTCGCCGTTCCTGCTGCGGTCCATCGACCCGCCGCTCGCCTCGGTTCAAGGCCGGACCATCGTCGACCTGCATCGCCTCGGCAAGCGCATCGTCATGGAGGCCGAGGGCGAGCTGTTTCTCGTGTTTCATCTGATGATCGCCGGACGCCTTCGCTGGAAACCACGCGGGACACGCGTTCCGGGCAAGGTGGGTCTGCTCGCGATCGACTTCGACCACGGCACGTTGCTTCTGACCGAAGCCGGAACCAAACGACAGGCATCGTTGTACGTCGTCCAGGGACGCGGAGCGCTGGCGGATCATGACCCCGGCGGGCTACAGGTTCTCGACGCCGACCTTGCAGCGTTCGACCGCGCGCTCCGGTCCGACAATCACACGCTGAAGCGCGCGCTCACCGATCCGCATCTGTTCAGCGGCATCGGCAACGCGTATTCGGACGAAATCCTTCATGCCGGGCGGCTGTCGCCGTTCAAGCAGACGCAATCGCTCACCGACGACGAAGTACGGCGATTGTATGAGTCGACGCGCACCACGCTGCTCCAGTGGATTGCCAGGCTACGCGATCAGGCAGGCGACGAGTTTCCTGAGAAGGTCACCGCGTTTCACGAAGAGATGGCCGTGCACGGCCGATACGGCAAACCGTGCCCCGACTGCGGATCGCCGGTGCAGCGCGTCGTCTACGCGGCGAACGAAGCCAATTACTGCGCCACGTGTCAGACCGGCGGCCGACTGCTTGCGGATCGCGCGCTGTCCCGTCTCCTGCGCGAAGACTGGCCACGCACGCTCGACGAGCTCGAACGGCGGAAACGAGGTTAAGTCGTTCGAATCGTTCGGATCGTTCGAACGTTCGAATCGTTCTGCGTTCGACGTTCGGAACGTTCTAGATGGCTACGAACGACCCGAACGATCCGAACGATCCGAACGTATGATCTGACTCACACCCAAATGCGACGCAGGACTGTTTCTGCTGCGGCCGTCGTGTGCGTGCTGGTCGTCACCATCGGTTCCACGGTCGCGGCGCAGCAACCGCGGGAATTGCGATGGGGCGGCGATGCGGAGGGCGGTGCACCGTTCGTCGAAGCGGATCCCGGCGATCCGTCACGAGTCGTCGGCTTTGATGTCGAAGTCGCGCGACTGCTCGCCGAGGGTCTCGGACGAGTGCCGCGGTTCATTCAGGTCGGGTTCACCAGTCTCGATGCGGCAGCGGCGCGAGGCGACTTCGATATCGGCCTCAGCGGCATCGAGGACAGTCAGGCTCGACGCGCTCGTCTTGCGGTCACGGTCCCGTACTACGAGTTCCGCGAGATCCTCACCGTGCGCCAGGCGGACGGCGCGCGTTTTCGGACGCTCGGCGATCTTCAAGGCCGCCGTGTTGCGACGCTTGGCGCGACGCTGGCCTACGATCTGCTGGCGAAGGCGCAAACCGAGAACGGCCTCATTCCGATCACGTACGAAGACGACGTGCATCCGTACAGCGATCTGGCGCTCGGTCGAGTGGATGCCGTGCTTCTCGATCAAGTACTCGCCGAGCGTGGCTCTCGGCGCAACCCAGGCCTGTTGAATCAGCCCGCACCGGTCGCGGTCGGCCATTACGTCGGCATTCTGTCGCCCACGAACGCCGCGTTGCGCGACCGCATGAACGAGATCCTTCGCGCCGCGATGCGCGACGGGCGCCTCGAAGCGATCTTCCGAAAGTGGCGGCTGTGGAACGACGATCAACCGAAGCTGTACGCACGCGTCCTCACCGAAGGAACAGCACCCGAGGCGCAGAGTCTCAGTGGCAATGTCGACCCGTGGGACGCGACGCGACGGTATCTGCCGGCGCTGCTGAGAGCGGCGCTGATCACGCTGGTGCTCTCCTGCGTGTCGATGACGCTGGCGGTGTTCGTCGGCACATTGATCGCGACAGGACGCGTCTACGGTGCCGCGCCGGTCCGCACGTTCCTGACTGCGTACGTGGAAATCGTGCGTGGTACGCCGCTGCTGCTGCAGTTGTTCGTCCTGTACTTCGGTCTTGCCGCCGTCGTGCAGTTGCCGGCGTTCGTGGCGGCGCTGATCGGGCTTGGCCTCAACTACGCCGCGTACGAGAGCGAGATCTATCGTGGTGCGCTCGAAGCGGTCCCGGTCGGACAGCTGGAAGCTGCACGCACGCTCGGCCTCTCCGACCTTCAGACACTGCGGCTGATCCGCGGACCGCAAGCCTTTCGGCTCGCACTGGCGCCGATGACCAATGACTTCGTCGCGCTGTTGAAGGACAGCTCGCTCGTCTCGGTGATCACGGTGGTCGAGCTGACGAAGGAAACGTCGATCTTCGCCGCGAACATCGGAAGCTGGGTGCTGCCCGGTGCGCTGTGTGCGGCGCTCTACCTGGCCCTGTCGCTGCCGTTGGCGCGCGTGGCGCGACGGCTCGAGCGCGGCTGGCGCGTGGCATGAGCGTTCTCGACGTCGCGCGGCTGCAGGTGCATCGCGGCGCACGACTGGTCGTCCACGAGGTGTCGTTTACCGCCGAGCGCGGTGAGCTGCTGGCGCTGATGGGCGCCTCGGGAAGCGGCAAGACCACGGTGCTGCGTGCAGTCGCCGGGCTCGATCCGATATCGGGCGGCGAAATCACGGTCGACGGCGTCACGCTTCGATCCGGTGCGCGTCCTCGCGGAACGCTGCTGCGCGACCTGCATCGTCGCGTCGGCATGGTCTTTCAGTTCCATCACCTGTTCGCGCACATGACGGCGCTCGACAACGTGACGCTGGCGCCCGTCCAGGTGCTGCATCAGCCGCGAGCTGCGGCGGAGTCGCGAGCGCATGCCCTGCTCGCGTCGCTCGGCGTTGCCCATCGTGCCGATGCCAGGCCGCACGAGCTCTCGGGGGGAGAAGCACAGCGCGTGGCGATCGCCCGTGCGCTGGCCGTCGAGCCGCCGCTCCTGTTGATGGACGAGCCGACCGCCTCCCTCGATCCCGCGCGCCGCGATGACCTTGCCGCGACGCTGACCGAGCTCGTATCGGCCGGCCGAACGATCGTGGTCGCCTCGCACGACGCCGATTTCGTGGACGCGTGCGCGCGGCGGACTCTGGTGATGGATGAAGGACGATTGCGGTCCTGACGCCGTCAACTCCCAAAGCCCAAAGCCAAAGCCCAATCCAGTCGCGAGCTTCAGTAAGATAGCGGCGAGCGCCCTGACAGCGACCATGACCACTCAGCCGACCATCAGCACGGACGCGCGGTATGTTGAGCTCGACACCGAGCGCAAGATCCGGGTCCGCAACAAGCTGTATTACCGCTTCAACCACTGGCCGATCTGGGTCTTCGTGTTCTTCATCGCGCCGGGACCCTGGACCTACACGGTCTTCGAGCACGGGTTCAACAGCAGGACCGCAACGTGGCTCGCGGTGGTCATGGCCGTCACCGCGATCGCGGGTCTTCGAGGCCGACTGCCTGGATGCGAGCCGGCGCCGTACATCATCCGTTTCACCGAGGACCGGCCCAATCCGCTCTATCGCCGCATCTGTTACACGACCGCGTGGGGTGAGGTCATCGCGTTCGCGGTACTCAATGCCGCAGGGCTCGCGTATGCGGTCGTCTCCGGAGCATGGCGATTGAAGCAGATGTACGACGCCGCGTATTTTCCGATCGCCGGCACGATGTGGGTGCTTGGCGCGCTCGGACTGCTCCCGCGGGTGAAAAGGTCAACCGCCGGTGAAGGACACGAGCGGCGGTACTTCTATGGCGCAGTGTGGGCCGTCACGCTGGGGCAGCCGGTGTTGTGGTTGCTGTGGAAAGTGCTGCCCATCTCCCGCACCGCGGACACACTCAAGCTCGTGACTTTCCTCGGCATCCTCGCGATCGTCGGTTACATGTCCCGTCTCGGTCTGCTCCCGCGCACACGCCCGATCGTGCCTGGCGAGTGGGCGGTTTCTGACTGACGCCCCCAATGAAAAATTCGAAATGAAAAATGCGAGCAAACACCACGCTGGTTTTTGCATTTTGACTTTTGCATTTTGAATTCATTCATGGCCGAAGGTCACGAAGGCTGGGACGATTACGCGCCGTTCTACGACTGGGAGAACGCGCGCACGTTGGGCCGGCGCGACGTTCCGTTCTGGCGTAATCTCGCGATTCATGCAGGCGGTCCGGTGCTCGAGCTCGGATGCGGCACGGGACGCATCGCGTTGCCGCTCGGACGTGCGGGCGTCACGCTGGTCGGCATCGATCGATCGGAGGCGATGCTCGCGCGGGCACGTGCGCGCGTGAAGCGGTCGCGCATGGCCGGACGCGTGCAATTGGTGCGCGGCGACATCAGACACCTTCCCTTCCGCAACCCCTTCGCGATGGTGATGGCGCCGTATGGTGTTCTGCAGTCGCTGTTACGCGAACGCGATCTGGCGACGACGCTGGCATCGGTGCGCGATGTCCTCGAACCTGGCGGTCGCTTCGGCGTGGAGCTCGTCGCCGACCTGCCGTCGTGGGAGGAGTATCTCAAGCGCGTGAGTCTGACCGGATGGCGTCAGCGTCCCGGCGGCGTGCACGTCACGCTGGTTGAAACGGTGCGTCAGGATCGCGCGCGCAAGCTGACGATCTTCGATCAGGAATTCATCGAACGTCGCGGTCGACACCGCCGCTCGCGCACGTTCTCTCTCACGTTCCGGACGCTCACCGTACCGCAGATGGCGCGACGCCTCGAGAAGGCGGGATTCGTCGTCGATGCACTGCTCGGCGACTATCACGGAGCGCCCTGGGACCCTCGCGCCGATGTCTGGGTCATCCTGGCTCGACGTATCTGACGTGATAGAATCGCAGGTCGGATTCGCGTGTTTTTAGGAGGCCGTGGTGCATTGCCTGCACGGCCTCGAGAACACAGAGAACTCGCCTCACCAGGACGGAGACACGGAGATCGGGCGAGTTTCCTTTGTCTCCGTGCCTCAGTCGAGAAACTCGCCTCTGTGTCCTCGAGCCCGTGGCTTTCGCCATGGGCTCTTACGGGAGTTTTTGCATGTCAGGCCATTCCAAGTGGCACACGATCAAGCACAAGAAGGGTGCCGCTGACGCCAAGCGCGGCAAGATTTTTACGCGCCTCATCAAGGAACTGACCGTCGCGGCACGCGGCGGCGGCGGCGATCCGGACATGAATCCGCGCCTGCGCACGATCGTCGCGGAGGCCAAGGCGAACAATATGCCGCGCGAGAACATCGAGCGCGCCATTCGCCGCGGTACGGGCGAGGAACCGGGCGTCTCGTACGAGGAAATCATGTACGAGGGCTACGGCCCCGGCGGCGTGGCACTCATGATCGAGACGCTGACCGACAACAAGAATCGGACGGTCGGCGAGATCCGTCATTTGCTCGCGAAGTACAACGGCAACCTCGCGGCCGAGAACAGCGTTGCCTGGCTGTTCAGCCGCAAGGGCCAGGTGGTCGTCGAGAAGAACAAGGTTGACGAAGAGAAACTGCTCGCGGCCGCCCTCGATGCCGGCGCCGACGACATGAACGACGACGGCAGTGCGTGGGAAGTCGTCTGCCCACCGGAATCGTTCGAGGCGGTTCGCGACGCCGTGAAGGCCCTCGGCATTGAACCTGCCGGCGCCGAGATCGCGATGGTTCCGCAGAACTACGTCAAACTGACCGGCAAGGATGCGCAGCAGATGCTGAAGCTGTTCGAGGCGGTCGACGACCACGACGACGTGCAGCACGTGTGGGCCAACTTCGACATCGAGGAGAAGGAGATCGAGGCCCTGGCGTGAGGATCTTCGGCATCGATCCCGGCTCCGAGCGCACCGGTTATGGATGCGTGGAGACGGATGGGCGCCGCCATCATCTGATTGCCTGTGGCGCGATCACCGCGCGTCCTGGCGATCCCTTTCCTGAACGTCTCGCACGTATTCATCGTGAGCTGACCGAGCTGCTCGAGGCCTGCCGTCCAACCTCGGTTGCGCTCGAGAATCTCTTTCACGCCAGCAACGCGCGCAGTGCCTTGAAACTGGGACACGCGCGTGGGGTCGCGATGCTTGCGGCTGTGCAGGCAGGCTGTTGTGTTGCGGAATACACACCCGCCGAGGTGAAGCGCGCGATCGTGGGTTACGGTCGCGCGGAAAAGCGGCAGGTGCAGCAGATGGTGAAGCTGCTGCTCGGCCTCGACAAGGTTCCCACACCGCACGATGCCGCCGACGCATTGGCGGTCGCGATCTGTCATCTACATTCGATGCCGATGGCGGGCCGCCTGAAGGCGGCCCCTTCGCCCGAGGCTGCCAGGGCATCGATCGTGGAGGCCGCCTTCAGGCGGCCCACGGCGGCGCAACGATCCTGGCGCCACTATCGCCCGCCGACGGGATGATTGCGTTCCTGCGTGGCCGTATCCTGGAGAAACAGCCGAACCGCGTGATCGTCGACGTGAATGGTGTCGGCTACGAAGTCGTGATTCCACTCTCCACCTTCTACGACGTCGGCGACGAAGGCAGCGAGGTGGCGTTGCGCGTGCACACGCACGTGCGCGAGGACGCGCTCCAGCTGTATGGTTTCATCACCGATTTCGAACGCCAGGTGTTCGAGCGGCTGATCGCGATCAGCGGCATCGGCCCGAAGCTCGCGCTCGCGGTGCTCTCCGGCGTCGACTCGCGCGATCTCGTGATTGCCGTGCAGCGCGGCGACGTGGCGCGGTTGAAGGGGATTCCCGGCATCGGCAAGAAGACCGCGGAGCGGATCGTCCTCGAGCTGCGCGATCGATTGGCGCAGCTCACCGTGCCCGATGCGGCCGCATCCGGCGTGGCCACGGTCGAAGGCGAGCGGTTGCGTGCGGACCTGCTGTCGGCGCTGCAGAACCTCGGCTATCATCGACCGCAGGCCGACAAGGCGGTCGACAACATCCTGACCACAGTCCCCGAGCCCACCTTCGAGCAGGCGCTGAAGAGCGCGCTTCGCGAGCTGATGCGATGAACGATCGCCTCGTGACTGCCGGTCGTGTCGATGACGATGCGCAGTACGAAGCCGGCCTGCGGCCGCGCGCGCTCGCCGAATACATCGGCCAGGATCGGGTCCGCGACAACCTCCACGTCTCGATCGCGGCCGCGCGAGGACGCAAGGAAGCGCTCGACCATGTGCTCCTCTACGGCCCGCCAGGTCTCGGCAAGACGACGCTCGCGTATGTGATCGCCAACGAGCTGGGCGTGGCGGTGCGCGCGACCGCCGGACCGGTGATCGAGAAGCCTGGCGATCTCGCCGGGATGCTGACCGATCTGCAGCAGCACGACGTGCTGTTCATCGACGAGATCCATCGCCTGTCGCCGGTCATTGAAGAAATCCTCTATCCGGCGATGGAGGACTACGAGCTGGACATCGTGATTGGGCAAGGGCCGGGCGCGCGATCGGTCAAGGTGCCGCTGCAGAAGTTCACGCTGATTGGCGCCACCACCCGTGCCGGCCTGCTGTCGGCGCCGCTGCGCGCGCGATTCGGAATCGTCCACCGGCTCGACTTCTACACCGATGCCGACATCGAAGAGATCGTTCGTCGCTCGGCACGCATCCTCAATCTGCCGATCGATTCCGATGCGGCGCGCGAGCTGGCGCGCCGCTCGCGAGGGACCCCGCGCATCGCCAACCGATTGTTGCGGCGTGTTCGGGACTACGCGCAGGTGCGCGCGGACGGTCACGTGACCGGTGAAGTCGCCGGCGCTGCGCTGCGGCTGCTCGAAGTGGACGACTACGGGTTCGACGAGGTCGATCGCAAGCTGCTGCGCACGATCATCGACAAGTTCAGCGGCGGTCCGGTCGGCGTCAACAGCATTGCCGCCGCGATCAACGAGGAGAAAGACGCCATCGAAGACATCTACGAGCCGTTCCTCATCCAGGCCGGATTTCTCGATCGCACGCCGCGTGGCCGCGTGGCCACATCGCGCGCGTACGAATATTTCGGTCTGACGGCTCCAGGAAGGGATTCCCGCCTGTGGTAAACGCCTCGCCGCGCACGCTGCCGCGTGCGCGCATCGCCAGCCTCGCGACGTACGTCCCGCCGCGAGTGCTCACCAACGCCGACCTCGAAAAGCTGGTCGAGACCAACGACGAATGGATCCTTCAGCGCACCGGCATCCGCGAGCGCCACATCGTCGATCCGGGCGTCGCCACGTCGGACCTGGCGTTCGAAGCGTCGAAGCTGGCGATCGCGCGCGCCGGTCTGAAACCGGAGGACATCGACTTCGTCGTCGTCGGGACGACCACGCCCGACATGCTGTTTCCCAGCACGGCGTGCCTGCTGCAGACCAAGCTCGGGCTGCCGCGGGCGTGGGGCTTCGATCTGGCGGCCGCCTGCTCGGGATTCGTGTATTCGCTGACGACTGCCGCGCAGATGATCGCGACCGGCGCAAGTCGTCATGCGCTCGTGGTCGGCGCCGACGTGATGTCGAGCATCATCGACTACACGGATCGAACGACGTGCGTGCTCTTCGGCGACGGCGCCGGTGCGTGCGTGGTCGATGCGAGCGACGACGATGGGATCGGCATTCTCGATTTCGAAAACTATGTCGACGGGAGCGGCGGTCACGCGTTGTGCATGCCAGCCGGCGGAAGCCTGCGTCCGTCGACGCACGAGACCGTCAACGAGCGGCTGCATTACGTGAAGCAGGAAGGGCAGACGGTCTTCAAGTACGCCGTCCGCAACATGGAAGTGGTCTGCCGCCGCATTCTCGAGCGCAACAAGATCGAGCCGTGCCGGGTGGACCTGTTCGCCGCACATCAGGCCAATCGCCGCATCATCCAGTCGACCGCCGAAAAGATCGGGATGCCGCTCGAGAAAGTGCTCATCAATATCGATCGCTTCGGGAACACGACCGGCAGTACGATCCCGTTGGTCCTGAATGACGCGGTCGAACAGAAGCGGCTCAAGCGCGGCGATCTCGTGCTGCTCGCCTCGGTTGGCGCGGGCTTCACCGTCGGCGCGATGCTGATACGCTGGGGTCTGAAGACCATCGGCGATTAGCGATCCGTGACGGGTGATTTCATTGGCGGGTGATTTGCGAGTCGTGACGTATTGGTGAATCACCGGTCGAGAATCGAAGGCCTGCGGCGAATCTCCCAGTTGCTCGACTCCGCGTTCGAGCTTCCAGGCACGTCCTATCGCATCGGGCTCGACCCTGTCATCGGCCTCGTTCCATGGGTCGGAGATCTCGTCAGTCCTCTGTTCACGATCGCGCTGCTGTGGCAGGCCCGCGAGATGGCACTGCCTCGCGTGGTGCAGCTGCGGATGGTCATCAACGTCGCCATCGATGCGCTCATCGGCGTGGTTCCCGTTGCCGGGGATCTGTTCGATTTCGCGTGGAAAGCCAACAACATGAACATGGCGCTGCTCGAGCGCCACGCGCACACGGCGCGTCGGGCGTCGGCTGGCGACTGGCTGTTCGTCGCCGGCATCATCGCGGCGCTGCTCATCATCGCGGCCGCGCCGTTCGTGATTCTGGTCTGGTTGGTGCGTGCGCTTCGTGGTCTCTAACCGGCCGCGTCGCTGCATGTGTTCGTAGTGTCCGGCTTCAGCCGGACCAAGACTGTCGTCACCATGCCCAAGCGTCCGCGCAAGATTCCCGCTGAAGAGATCCGGCGCGTGTTCGTGCTTTCCCCTGCGAACTGCAACGGGAGGCGGGCGCAGATCGTGATGTCCGAGCGCGCCCAGTTCGCGCTCGCCCGTCAGTTACGCACGGTCGAAGGCGCGCCGCTGGGCGACGTGTTCAGTTTCGTCAGCGGGCTCTACTTTCGAGGCAAGCTCGCGTATGCTCGCCGCTTCGCGCGCCCACCGGATCCAACGGACGCCGTGAGCGGAGGTGGCATTCTCGTCATCACGCCCAACGCGGGATTACGAAGCGCCGACACGGCGGTGACGCTCGAATCGCTGCGGGCGTTTGCGGATGTGGACATCGATTTGCGCAATGCTGCGTATCGTGCGCCGCTCGAACGTGGCGCACGGGCACTACTCGACGCCATCGGTCCCGACTGCGAGGTGGTGATCCTCGGCAGCATCGCGTCGGGTAAATACGTGGAGTTGCTGCAGCCGATTTTCGGTAACAAGCTGATGTTTCCGCCGGCGTTCGTCGGCCGCGGCGACATGAGCCGCGGCGGCCTGATGCTCCGATGCGTGATGGCGGGCCTGGAGCTGGACTACACCCCGGTCGCAGGAGCCGTTCGCCACGGCCAGCGCCCGCCGAAGCTGGAGCCACTACGCCGCCGCTAGCCCCCAAAGAAGCACGAAGGACGATCTTCAGACACAAAGGTCACGAAGGACACGAAGGGCATAGGGGTGTTTACAAGCGGTTTTCGTAACAGCGCCCATCTTTGTGTCCTTCGTGCCTAAAGACCGTCCTTTGTGCTCTTTGTGTGTCGCGATTCGCTCACCATGCCACGAACGCCACGCGTCATCATCCCGACCGACACGAACGACGTTACGCTCACCGTCGATCGGCGCGAAGTGCGTCTGACGAACCTGCGGAAGCCGTTCTGGCCAGAGCGCGGGATCACCAAAGGCGATCTGATTCAGTACTACGCCGACGTTGCGCCAGTGCTGCTGCCTCACATCGCGGACCGAGCGATGGTGATGAAGCGTTACCCGCACGGCGCCGCAGGCGAGTTCTTCTTCATGAAGCGCGCGCCGGAGCCTCGGCCCGCGTGGATCCGCATCTGTTCGATCGATCACGGATCGAAAGGAATCATCCCGTTTCCGGTCATCGACGACGTGCCGTCGTTGCTGTGGGTCATCAATCTGGGATGCATCGATCTGAATCAGTGGTACGCGCGCTGCGATGACATCGATCGTCCCGACTACATGCACTTCGATCTCGACCCGGGCGACGACGTCCGGTTTCCGCAAGTACTCGAGTGCGCGTTGATCGTCAGGGAGGCGCTCGAAACCCTCTCGATGAAGCCGCTCGTCAAGACGAGCGGCTCGAAGGGGCTGCACGTGTATGTGCCGATCGTCCGAGGGCCCGAGCAGGGACGCGTCAGAGAGCTGGCGCAGAAGATCGCCGACGTACTGGCGGCAGCGCGACCGAAGCTGATGACATCGGAGTATCGGCGCGCCAATCGCCCGAAAGGGCGCGTGCTCGTCGACTACAACCAGAACCGGTGGGGCAGCACACTCGCCAGTATCTACTCGGTGCGGCCGACGCCTCTTGCCACGGTCTCAACGCCGATCACGTGGGACGAAGTCGCGGCCCGTGTGCGCATCGAGGACTTCCGGCTCGATAACGTCCGCGAGAGGATCGCAGAGGTCGGTGATGTGTGGAAGCCGCTTCTGGCCGCGAGAGGCCGCGCCGACCTCACGCAATTCATGGGATCGAGCGAATAGTCCGCACGTTCCAAAGCCGAGCGCCTGAAGCCGCGCGCTGAATCGCTATTCGCCGAGCAGCTCGCCGATCGGTTTGAGGCCTTCGATCCGGTCGCAACACGCCTTGACCGCGACGAGCATCGGGACCGCGAGCAGCGTGCCCCAGATGCCCCAGACGAAGCTCCAGAAGATCAGCCCGATGAAGATCGCGACCTCGTTGGTGCGCGCGGTGCGACTGGTGAGCCACGGGGTCAGCAGCCATCCTTCGACACTCGTAATCACGAGTGAGATCCCCGACACGTAGAGCGCCATGCCGATCGTGCCGAACTGAAGAAAGCCAACGAACGCCGTGCCGGCCGCGACGATCAGCGGACCGAAATAGGGAATGCTGTTGAAGATGCCGGCCGCGAGGCCCCAGAACGCCGCCTGCTGCAATCCAACCAGCGCGAACGCGATCCATGTCGCGACGCCGACCACGACGCTCGTGACCACGCGCACGAACAGAAAACGTGAAATCTGTGTGTCGATGTCATTGAGGATCTGTACCGTGATGCGCTTCTTCTCGAGCGACGGTCCGGCCAGCTTGACGATCTTGCGCTTGAACAGATCGCCGGACGCGAGCAGGAAGAAGACGAAGAAGAGGACGAGTACCGCCTGGCCGGCAAACGCGACCGCACTCGCCGAACCCCAGGTCACGTACTCGCGCAGATCGAACGCGGGCTGCACGACCTGCACGCGCTGCACGCCGCGCGGTGGGGGAGCAGGGCCGGCGGCTTCGTCGGCGGTCCGCTGCAGCTCCTGCGCTGCCTGCTGCACCTGTTGCAGCGTGCCGGTTTCGCGCTGACCGCGCACCATCTGCCGGAATTTCTGCGCCGCTTCGGGTACCGACGCCACAATGGCCGTCGCATCATCGGAAAGCGAGTACACACCGTACGCCAGCGATCCGGCGAGCAGTGCCACGACCATGCCCGACGCGATCAGTCGCGGCAACCGCACCCACATCAGCCAGGCGACCGGCGGTTCGAGCGCATAGCTGATGAGCACGCTGAGCACGATCGGGATGAAGACCTCCTGTGCCCAGTACAGCAGATACATCGCCGCGGTACCCGCGATGATCGTCAGCGCAATGCTGCGGACGCTGACGTCGACCGGCGGCGCGTCCGGGCCTTCGTCTTCCGGCTCGCGCGAGATCACATCGCGGGCGGGACGGGCCACGCTCATACTGCCGCCTTCTCCATCGCCAGTCCGGCACGTACCTGCAGCGCCTGATTGATCGCCACGCCGGCTTTGGCGCCTTCGGCTGCCGCGACGACAACGAACTGCACGTCGCGCGACGCATCGCCGACCACGTAAACGCCTGGTACGCAGGTGTTGCCGAGACGATCCGTCCTCACCGTCCCGCGGCGCGTGAACTCGCATCCGAGTCGTGACGCCAGCTCGGACTGCTGCCGCTGCGGGCCCGTGAAGAAGACGGCATCGCAGGCCACGTGTGTTCCGTCGACGAGCGTCAGCCGTCTGATCCACCCGTTGTCGTGCTCGGCGGCGGCAATGCGAGCGGTATAGAGCGCGATGCCATGCGTCTCGAGCCGTCGTCGCTGCGCGATGCTCAGACGTACGCGAGCATTCGTGAACGCCAGCACGCGATCCGTCCACGTCTTGAGCGAGAGCGCCAGGCCGGCCGGCGATCGCGTTTCGCCAACGACCGCGATGATCTTGTCGCGCACTTCCCAGCCGTCACAGTAGGGGCAGTGGTGCATGCTGATGCCGTAGCACTCCTCGAGTCCGGGGATCGTGGGTAATACGTCACGGACTCCGCTCGCCAGGAGAACCGTGCGCGTCTCCACACGTGTTCCCGTCGCGAGCGTGACATTGAACCCCTCGTCGGCGGGCGAGATCTCGGTGACGACCGCGTCGCGCGGCTCGATGCCGTACTCGAGAAGCTCATCGCGACCGATGCGCAAAAGCTCGAGCGGCGGCGTGCCATCGCGAGTCAGATAGCCGTGCATCGCCCGGGCGCGCGCGTTTCGCGGTTCACCCGCGTCGCAGATGAGCACACGACGCCGGCAGCGGCCGAGTACGAGTGCGGCGCTGAGACCGGCTGGTCCGCCACCGACGATGACGACATCAAACATGTCGAACAGTCCAGATCCGGCTGCCCAAAGGCGACCCTACCCGCGCGGTGCAAGGGCTCGGCCATTGGCGCTTGGTTGGTGAGTTTTCCACTAACCACCATCCACCACCCACCAACCAGCTGAGATAGTGTTAAGCCGTGGACGTCGCGGACTTCGACTTCACGCTGCCCGAAGAGCTCATCGCGCAGGAGCCGCCTTCTCATCGCGGCGAATCGCGGCTGCTCGTGCTCCACCGCGACAGCGGGGCGATCGAACACACGGCGTTTGCCCGGCTCGAGGAGTATCTCGTCGCCGGCGATCTGCTCGTGGTCAACAACACCCGCGTCTTTCCCGCGCGTCTGCTCGGCCACCGTGTGCCGAGCGGCGGGGCAGTGGAGTGTCTGTTGATGCGTCAAATCCCAAATTCCGAATCCCAAATCCCAAGCCCCAACGAGACGCCCGCCGATTCGGCAGCTGGAAATCGGGAGTTGGGAGTTGAGGTGTGGGAAGCCCTCGTCCACCCTGGCCAGAAGCTGAAGCCTGGCGCGCGCCTCATGTTCGAGGGCGACGATCTGCAGCTGCAGGGCGAGATCCTCGACCGGCACTTCTTCGGACGCCGCAGCGTTCGTCTGTGGACCGATGATCCGGCTGGTGTGTCGGCTGCGATCGATCGTCTCGGGCACATGCCGCTGCCGCCGTATATCAGGCGCGCCGATGGTCCCTGCGATCGTGAGCGCTACCAGACGGTCTACGCTCGCGAGCGCGGATCGATCGCGGCGCCGACTGCGGGGCTGCACTTCACCCGGGAACTGCTGGCTCGCCTGGACGCGCGTGGAGTGATGCGGGCTGATGTCACACTGCACGTGGGATACGGCACGTTCAAGCCTGTGCGCGTCGATCGCGTCGAAGATCACACGGTCGATCCCGAGCACTTCGAGGTGAGTCGCACAACCGCGGACGCGCTCACGGCGGCGCGTCGCGGTCGTGGTCGAGTGATAGCGGTTGGGACGACGACCGTTCGCGCCCTCGAGTCATTGACAATCGATTCCGACGGCACGATTCATCCGGCACACGGCGAGACACGGACGTTCATTCATCCCGGTCACGTCTTTCGCGTCATCGACGCGATGATCACGAACTTCCATCTGCCGCGGTCGTCATTGCTCATGCTGGTCGCCGCGTTTGCCGGCCGTGAACGCATCCTCGCCGCATATCGCGAGGCCATCGAGCGTCGCTATCGCTTTTACAGCTACGGGGACGCGATGCTCATTTTCTGAGGCTTGTAATGCGGCCGGCGCGGTTCTCTTGCTCGCCGGCTGAAGGACACGCATGCCGTTTCCATACGAGGAATTCGATCTCTCCGGCGTCCGCACCTATCCGCTGGCGTCGCGGCGAAGCACGGCGCAGGCGCACGACTTCGCATCGCCGGTCGACCGTGGCGCCACGTTCAAGACGTGGTTCGATTCCTTGCCGCGCATTCTCGGCGGCGTCGATCTCCGGCGCGTTGTCACCGCGATCGCGACGGCCCATCGAGATGGGCACGGAATCGTGTGGGGGATCGGCGCGCATGTCATCAAGACCGGCGTTTCCCCCGTGCTCATCGACTTGATGGAGCGTGGTTACGTGTCTGCATTGGCGATGAACGGAGCCGGGATCATCCACGACTTCGAAATCGCGTTATCCGGTTCGACGTCGGAGGACGTCGATGCGGCGCTCGGTCCGGGGACGTTCGGCATGGCCGAGGAGACCGGTCGGGTGCTCAACGAGATCATTCGGGAGGCGGAGCGCCGGGAACAGGGGATCGGTCAGGCAGTTGGCGCATACCTCGCCGATCGTGCCGCGCCGCACGCGTCGAGCAGTGTGATGGCGTCCGCTCATCGTCTCGGGATACCGGTCACCGTCCATGTGGCGCTGGGCACCGACATCATTCACATGCATCCCGCTGCCTCGGGTGCCGCGATTGGCGCTGCGAGTCTGCGTGACTTCCGTTACTTCACGTCGTCGGTGGCGAGGCTTGCGGGTGGCGTCTATATGAACTGCGGATCGGCGGTGATCCTGCCGGAGGTGTTCCTGAAGGCCGTCGCGCTCGTTCGCAACCAGGGCATCTCGCTCGACGGGCTCACGACCGTCAACATCGACTTCATGCGCATGTATCGCCCGCAGACCAACGTGGTCCAACGACCGGTCGCGGGGACGACGGGAATGGGAATCTCGCTGATCGGCCATCACGAAATCCTCATCCCGCTGATCGCGGCAGGTGTGATCGAGGCGGCCGCGACTTCTCCCTGAGACGGCCCTTCGCTGGATGGTGGATGGTTGGTGGTGGATAGTGGGCCACGAGCACGAACTACCACCCATCATCCTGCTATGATGAAGTTTTGTGCCGGAGTAGCTCAGCCGGTTAGAGCACGCGTCTCATAAGCGCGGGGTCGGCGGTTCGAGTCCGCCCTCCGGCATACCCAGAAATCCCAGAAGCCACACATCCCAATTCGGGATTTGACGAGCGCTCTTCATCAGCAAATCCGCCGCACCATTCGCAAGCACGGGCTCTGCCCCGCTGGCAGCCGTGTGCTTGTCGGCCTGTCGGGCGGGTCTGACTCGGTCGCGCTCACCCTCCTCCTCCGCGACCTGGCAGAGACGGGCCGCTTTCAGATCGCCGGCCTTGCTCACCTGAATCATCGGCTGAGGGAATCGGCATGTCGTGACGAGCAGTTCTGCCGCGATTTTGCGGCCCGTCTCGGCTTGCCGTTTGTCACCGAGTCGATCGACGTGCGCGGATATGCGGTTGCGCAGCGGCTGTCAGTGGAGGATGCCGCGCGCCGTGTCCGATACGACTTCCTCGGACGCGCCGCGGCCCAACTGGGCGCCGACCGCATTGCCGTTGGCCACACGCAAGACGATCAGGCCGAGACGTTCCTCTTGAAGCTGATGCGAGGCGCAGGTCTCACGGGCCTGGGCGGCATCTACCCCAAGCGCGACTCGATCATCCGTCCACTGCTCGAAACGGCTCGAGCCGACCTCCGCCGATTTCTTGAAGAGCGCGGGGAGCCATGGATGGAGGACGAGACGAATGCCGACGACGAAAATCCGCGCAACCGGCTGCGGCACCGCATCATTCCAGAGCTTGACCGTACATATGGTGGTCGCACCACTCCAGCCCTGGCCCGAGCGGCGGCCCTCATTCGAGAGGACGCGGCGTGGCTCGACGAACAGGCCGATGCGAAATTTTCAGAGCTGGCTGTAATTCGAGACGGTGGAGTGACCGACATTGCACAGTACAGCGGATCCACCCCGCCGAGCCGAATCGTGGAGTTCGAGGCGGCTGGTCTCGTGGCGGTCCCGGCGCCGCTCCGCCGACGAATCCTTCTTCGGGCGCTTCGCATTTGCGCCGAACCGCATGAGGTCGGTTTGCCGCACGTCGAAGCGGTGCAGGACGTACTGGAGGGGACGCGGGGGGGTGCCGACATTCCGGGTGGACGCGTGGAACTTCGGCGCGGAAAGCTGGTCTTATTAAAGCAAGGGACCTTTTGAAGTGATACTCTTGTCCGTGCCCGTGTGTTTGGGGAGGGTAGGTTGAATTCAACCCTGAAAAGCCTTGTTTTCTGGATGGTCCTCGTGGTCGTCGGGGTCCTGGTGTGGAATGTATCCACCCGTTTCCAGCCCAACCAGAAGCCGCAGCGATTCAGCGAATTCATGGCGAATGTCGACGCCGGCCAGGTCGCCCGCGTCACGATCACCGGCAACGAAGTCACCTATACCTCGAAGTCGAACGAGAACTTCCGCACCTACGCGCCATCCCAGTACGAAGGACTGGCCAACAAGCTGATTGAGCGCGGCGTCGACGTATCGGCGCGCGAACCAAGTGCGAGCCCGTGGTCTGCCATCCTTTTCTCGTATGCGCCGATCCTCCTGATGATCGGGTTCTGGATCTTCTTCATGCGCCAGATGCAGAGCGGCGGCAACAAGGCCCTCTCATTCGGCAAGAGCAAGGCGAAGCTCTCGTCGAGCGCGCAGAAGAAGGTGACGTTCAAGGACGTCGCGGGCGTCGACGAGGCGAAAGACGAACTGCAGGAGATCATCGACTTCCTGCGCGAGCCGCAGAAATTCCAGAAGCTCGGTGGGCGCATCCCGAAGGGCGTCCTCCTGATGGGACCGCCGGGAACGGGTAAAACGCTCCTCGCTCGCGCGGTCGCCGGCGAAGCCAACGTCCCCTTCTTCTCGATCAGCGGCTCCGACTTCGTCGAGATGTTCGTTGGTGTCGGCGCGTCACGTGTCCGCGACCTGTTCGAGCAGGGCAAGAAGAACGCGCCGTGCATCGTCTTCATCGACGAGATCGACGCGGTGGGTCGTCATCGTGGCGCCGGCCTCGGCGGCGGTCATGATGAACGCGAGCAGACGCTGAACCAGTTGCTCGTGGAGATGGACGGCTTCGAGTCGAACGAAGGCGTGATCCTCGTCGCTGCCACGAACCGTCCCGACGTGCTCGATCCGGCGCTGCTGCGACCGGGTCGTTTCGATCGCCGCATCGTCGTCAATCGACCCGACGTGAAAGGTCGCGAAGGGATCCTCGCCGTCCATACCAAGAAGATTCCGCTCTCTGACGACGTGGATATCGCGGTGCTGGCGCGGGGAACCTCGGGCTTCTCGGGCGCGGACCTCGCGAACCTGGTGAACGAGGCGGCGCTCAACGCCGCACGCTACAACCAGAAGGTCGTTCGCATGCTCGACTTCGAGTTCGCGAAGGACAAGGTGCTGATGGGTGCCGAACGGCGCTCGATGATCATCAGCGAGAACGAGAAGCGCATCACGGCGATCCACGAGGCGGGACACGCCATCCTCACCGTGATGCTGCCGCATGCCGATCCGATCCACAAGGTCACGATCATCCCGCGTGGCATGGCGCTCGGATTGACGATGCAGCTGCCAATCGACGAGAAGCACAACTACAACCGCGAGTACCTCGAAGACCAGATCGCGATCCTGCTCGGCGGTCGCATCGCCGAAGAGATCACGCTCGGCAGCATTACCACCGGCGCCGGCAACGATCTCGAGCGCGCGACCGACCTGGCGCGCAAGATGGTCTGCGAGTGGGGCATGAGCGATGCGATGGGTCCGCTCACCTTCGGCAAGAAGGAAGAGCAGATCTTCCTCGGTCGCGAGATCGCGCAGCATCAGGATTACAGCGAGGACACGGCACTCCGCATCGACCAGGAAGTGAAGCGCTTCGTCACGGACAACTACACACGGGCGCGCACCATCCTGGTTGAAAGCAAGCAGCGCCTGCTCGACATGGCCGATGCGCTGCTGGCTCGCGAGACGCTCGATGCCGAGCAGGTCAGGCGACTGGCCGCCGGTCTGCCGCTCGACGAGCCCGCGCCCGCTCCGGCGCAGGCGCCGCCGCCGCGCGAGGCGCGTCCGCCAGCCAAGGAACGGCCTGCGGCGTCGATCGTGCCGCCACTGCCGCCGCGTCCGGTGACGCAGGAATGAGCGGAGAAGTGGGAAAGTGGAAAAGTAGAGAAGTGGAAGAAGTGGAAAAGTAAGTGGAAAGTGGGCTCGCCTAGGCGAGCCCTTTTCGTATCAGCAGGCGTACTTCCACCCTAGGGCTTACTTCTCCACGTTTCCACTTCGCCACTTTCCACTTTTCCACTTTTCCACTTCTCTACTTTTCCACTTTGATAACGTGTCCCCGTGCATCCTCGT
>Ga0111538_10001818_pt1 | contig 29891 bp, 27 predicted proteins | sample SoiMethybrSBSTD1_FD_79669 | JGI IMG/M metagenome (GOLD analysis project Ga0111538, IMG submission 79669) | Bulk soil microbial communities from a Populus tree surrounding site in Tennessee, USA - Soil MetaG P. TD hybrid SBSTD1 (version 2)... | ecosystem: Environmental > Terrestrial > Soil >... | reverse complement strand
GCGTACTACAACCCGGCGCCGCCGGCGCCGAACACGTACTCAAACGTTGATTCCGCGTCCAACGCAGGATTCATTGCGGCTGCACCGGCTCTCCCGGCATCGATTGCATGTCAAGGGGCCGCGCCGTGTGGGGGTGTGATCTTCGACATCGCACCGGGCAACGCGCAGGTGTATGTCGATGGCATCTTCGCGGGCGTCGTTGACGACTTCGATGAGAACAGCGCGCCGCTGCTGCTCGCGCCAGGCGCTCACTACGTCGAGATTCGGTTGACTGGCTATCGCACCGCTACGTTCGACGTGACGATCGCGCAAAGCGAGGTCACTCCGTACCAGGGAACGCTGGATCGATTGCGTCTGCAAGGACAGTGAGCGGCGGTTCGCCCGATCGGGGGCTGTGCGCCACCTGCGTGCACGCGCAAGTCGTCACCAGCGCGCGCGGCTCGACGTTTTCCCTCTGCAAGTTGTCATTTGTGGATTCGCGCTTCGCGAAGTACCCGGTGCTGCCTGTTCGGCAGTGCGAGGGACATTCGCGTGACGCCGCTGCCGAACACCAACCACCAACCACTAACCACTAACTACTAACCAGCTATGCTGCCTGGCGATAGTCGTCGGCCAGCGCCGAGACCAGTCTGACCGCGGGTACTTCACTCGGGTCCGGACGAACCAACGTCTCATTGCCAATCGCGATCTGGAGCGCCTCGAAGCAGGTGGGATCGATCGCGATGCCCACTTCGCGGCGCATGACGTCGAGCACGCGCTCGATCGGCATGGCCGGCCGGTACGGGCGTGAGGCGCGCAGCGCATCGCAGACGTCGGCCGTGCAGAGGACGCGCGTCAGCATCGGCAGCTCGCTGCGGCCGAGACCGAGATCGTAGCCGCTGCCGTCGAGCCGCTCGTGGTGTGATGCCGCGGCGGTGGCGAGATGCTTGAAGCAGCCGGTGCGGCTGAGGATCTCGCGCGTGGCCACCGGGTGCCGCCGCATGATCCGGAATTCTTCATCCGTCAACGCCGCGGGCTTATCGAGGATCAGGCTCGACACGCCCAGCTTGCCGATGTCGTGCAGCAGTGCGGCGCGACGGATCTCGCGAATCTGTTCGTTGGGATACCCCATGACCTCGGCGATCGCCACGCTGGTAACGGCGACGCCGCGTGAATGCTGGAAGGTCCACGGTGACTTCGCGTCGATGACGAGCGCAAACGCTTCGGCGATCCGATCGAGCCGACTGTCGTCGGCGACGAGAATGCGATCGGGAGGCTCGATCAGTGCGAGCTGCGCGTGTCCATCGTCCTCGGTGAGGGCTTGCCAGAACTCGCTGTTCGAACGGAATGCGAGGAAGGCATCGACGATCGCGGGATCGAACCATGACCCTCTGCGCGCATTCGCCATGTCGTACGCCGACTGGACGCCGGAGGTCGTCACGAACACTTCGGCCGTCTGTGCCAGGCCGAGGATGCGGGCGAGGAATGGAATCTGATCACCGGCGAGCGCGTACGGTTGACCGGCGCCGTCCCAGTGCTCGTCGAGCGCGCGAATCGCCTGAACGGTGTCGTCGTGGAAGCCGAGTGTCCGAGCGATGTCGGCGCCGCGCTCGCATCGTGTCCGCACGACCTCACGAGCGCCCTCGGGACCACGCGTCAGCACGCCGAGCAGCTGAAACGCGCGCTTCAGCCAGAACTGACCTGGCGCCACGTTGCGGGCGACGAAGCGAAACGACTCGAGCGCACGTGGCCAGTCCGTCGTCTTCAAATCGGCTTTGACCCGCTGATCGTCGGCGCCGAACAGCACCGCGAAACGAGCGGCGTTGCTCGAGCATCCAAGGTCCTTCATCAACAGCGCGTAGAAGAGCGCCGATTGCTGATCGGAGGTGAGCTGAAGCTCCTTGGCGATCCGCATCCCGATCGCGCAGCTCCGGACGGCGTGTCCCTCGCGCTGCCCCTCGGTCAAATCGAGCGCATAGGACAGGCCGGCGAGCACGTTGGAGAGTCGGATGTCGGGTCGTTGAATGAGCACGGCGTCGCGGCTTTCAAATCTGTTAGTCGGAGAAGGGACGCTGCGCGGGTTGTGCCAGAAAAACGCGGATGACGCCGGCACGCGATCTGGTTGCTGCCATGCAGCTTACGGCGACCGGCAGGTCGACGATACGGGTGGCAGCCCAGAATGAAGACCCTTCGTTCCCAGAGAGTCTCGGCGATGCGGACTTATTCACCCCTTCGTCACAAGGTGAGCCGTTGATTGCAGAGCCGTGAAGCTCTAACATTTCGCAACTTTTCTCTCTTGCGATGAAGGTAGGTATGTCTCACTTGTCTAGACGGCGCGCGCGGCTCCTCCTCGCGGCGCTCGTGTTCGTGTGTGGTTGCGGCAACGACGATGACGGCGGGTCAGGAAACCCTGGAGGACCGAGCAATACGCCTCCACCGTCGGGCGTGGTGTCCGTGGCCGGCAACTGGACCGGCACGTCAGACTTTCAGCAGAACGGCCAACGGTATGTCAGCACCCTGGCCGCCACGTTCCGTCAGACCGACCGGAACATTGAAGGCACCGTCACGTTCACGGGCTCAGGCTGGTCGGGGTGGACGGCGACGTTCACCGGTCAGCTGTCGGGCAACTCGCCCGATTCGCAATTCTTCGGCAACGTCACAGTGAATGCAGCGCCCCAGAGCGGAGGCGGTACCTGCGTGGGTTCCGTGCAGATGAGCGGAGCGACGCGAGCGAATACGTTACGCTGGGAGGCGCCGGTATTGAGCATCCGGCCGTCTGGCACCAACGCCGGGAGTACAGTGTGCATCGGTGACGTCTTGACGATCGTGTGGATTCTCGGAAGGTAGAGATCATGAGGACATGGATCGCGCTCGGCCTGTTCGCACTCGTCGTCGCAGGGGATGCGGTGGCACAAACCGCAAAGACACCGTCGCTGGCGGCACTCTCAACGCAGCCGTCGATGAACGTCTTCCGCCGCTTCTCGGTGGACGCCGCGAAGATGACCGGGTTCTACGGCGACGTGCTCGGGCTCAAGGCGCTGCCGCCGCTGCGCATGCCTGGCGGCGGATCGATGATCCTGTTCCAGATTGGTTCGGGTCAGGTGAAGCTGCAGGCCACGCCCGCGGCGAAGGAGTACGCGTCAGGACCCGTGCGTGAGGTGAGTGGCCTGCGCGTCTTTACGTTCTTCTTTCCCGACGAGCAGGCGCTGACCGCTCGCTTCGTGCAGAACGGCTATCCCGCACCGCAGTTCCAGGCGACACCCAACGGCCGCCGTGCGATGGTCCTCGATCCCGAGAACCAGTGGGTCGAGCTCGTCGTGCTGCCGGGAGCTGCGCCGTCCGTGTACGACACGATGGAAGTGGGATTGACGGTCACCGATCTCGAGAAGAGCCGCGCGTTCTATCGCGATTTCGTCGGGCTCGAGGAATTGCCTCCGGTGAAGGACGCGACGCTCGGCGTCACGAAGTACCCATTCCGCCACGGTCAGACGACGGTCAACGTGTGGAGCTTTGGTCCGACCGCGAAAGCGAACACGCGCACGGCGGGCATTCAGTACGTCATCAGCGATGTCGAGGCGGTGGACGTGAAGGCGAAGGCGCAGGCGGTGAAGATCGACACGCCGCTCGGTAACTTCAGCGCTGGACTGCGGACGATCTGGCTGTCGGACCCCGACGGGATCACCAACTATTTCGCGCAGATCATCCGCAACCCTGCCGCGTCGTCTACGAAGTAGCCGACGCCTGCCGTTGGTAGGGGCGAGGCATACCTCGTCCTACTGCTTCGTTGCGGTCCAGTTTGTCGAACTGCTGCCCGTGCGCGTGGACCCTTCGATCTGATTCCCTTTGACGACGCCGGCGTATTCCTGTCCGTTGGCGCTCCACGAGATCTGATTTCCTCGTAGCTTGCCGGTGACTGGCGTGGACTTTCCGCCAGCCGTCAACGTGCCGGCCAAGGTCTGGTACGTCTGCTTCAGCGAGAGCTCGCCTTGCGGCAAGCGCCAGCTCCCATCCACTTTGGCGGGCACAATGTAGAGCATCACCGTGCACCAGCTCTGACAGTCGCCACCCAGAGTCTCGGTTTTCTCCGGAGTCCAATCCTGAATCGAGAACGTGTTCGAGACGATACGTGTGCCGGGACTCAGGTTCGCGAACTTGTCGCGGAGCTGCAGCAGGTTGCTCGGGAGGAGGAAGAGCACCAGTGCGGTGGCCTTCGAGAAGTCGGCCTCGAACATGTCGCCCTGAACGAACTGCGCCTTCCCGCTCACGCCAGCTTCTTTCGCCAGGCGTTTCGAGAGCTCCACCATATCCGGGTTGTATTCGACGCCCAGCGCCTGTGCGCCGACCTTGGCTGCCGCGATGACGTTGCGTCCGTCGCCTGAACCAAGATCAACGACGTAATCCTGCGCCGTGATCTGGCCCATCTCGATCATCTTTTTGACGGTCTCCTCCGGCGACGGCACCCACACGACATCCTTGCCCGGCTGTCCGACCTGGGGCTCAAACGGTTTTTGCTGCGCGAACGCGAGCGTCGCGACGAGTGCGATCGCGACCGTCAGCGTCCACGTACGCAGACGACTCAGAACCATGGTGTATTAGTCCTCGTGTCTCAGCGCGCCAGGCGGAGCGCCTTGGCGCGTTTGCGGTTGCCTCTCGTACGAAGCCACCAGGCGCCCGGACTGCAGGCCAGGCAGGCAGTGGCCAGGGAGTAGTAGATCATCGCGACGACGGCCGCAACCGTGCCAGTGTGGATCGGCATCCACCACGCGATCGCCACCGTGATTGCGGCGACCAGGACGACATCGACCAGCGCAGCGAGCGCATGCACGCGCGAGAAGCGTAACCACGTACGGCCGGCCAGCGTCAAGCGCAGCGGTCCGACGGGCATGGCCAGCGCGGCTGAGGTGCGCTGCTCGCCCTCATCGGGGAAGAGCTGCACAAACTCGCTGAGCGTCGCATCGATCGGCAGGCCGAGGGCGATCGCATACTCGCGGAAGAACGACCGACGATAGATGCCAGTCGGCCAACGCGACACGTCGGCGCGCTCGAGTCCAGCGTAAAGCCCTTCGTTGACTTTGCTGCGCTCGGCGATTTCTGCGAGCGTGATCCCGCGGCGCTCGCGCACTTCTTTGAGTTGCGCGCAATACGTCAGGCGCGCGATTGCGGCTGCCGCGTCACGCGTCGCGCGATCGGGAACAGCGGTCAGCGCTCTGCGAGCGGACGGCAATTCCGGCTCCGGCGACGGCGCTACCGCCTCGTCCGGAAGAACGTGCATGCTGGGTTGCGAGGACATTGTTCGGGAAGCCCGGATCTTACTTCCAATCACACCGATCTTTGCATCGTCTCCGAGGCTTTTTTGAAAGGACTTCCTCGACCTCGTCGGAATAGAATGCGTCCGGTCCCGGGAGGTCTCGATGATTAGGTCAGCTAGCCGCCGCGTTGCGGGTGCGCTCGTGCTTGTGGCCGGTCTTGCGATTGGTGCGGCGCAGCTCGCCGCGCAGTCACAGGCTCAGCCAGCCCCGCCAGAATCACCGTTGAGCGCGCTGGCGCCAGCCAACATATCGAAATCGCGCCCGGCGGCACCGTTCAATCTGACGGGCAACTGGTTCATCGACAACAGCCCGGGCATTCAGGGCTGGCTGTTCGGTCCGGCGACCATCCCCAAGCTGAAGCCTGAAGCGCAGGAGCATCGCGACGCGTATTTGCAAGCGATCAAAGAGGGGAAGGTCTATCGCGACGACATCGGTCAATGCTGGCCGGCCGGGGTGCCGATCATCATGACGCGCGTCTGGCCGATCGCGATGATTCAGCTGCCGACCGCGATCTACATGATTAGCGAGTTCATGAACAGCATGCGGGTGGTCTACCTGGATGGCCGCTCGCATACCGACCCCGACATCGTCGTGCGGACGTTCAACGGTGAGTCGGTCGGACGCTGGGAAGGCGACACGCTAGTCGTCGAGACCAAGAATTTCACCAACGACCCGCATCACTGGGTCGATCAGGGCGTTCCGGCCAGCGACGAATTGCGCATCATCGAGCGGATCCGAATGATCAACAACGGTCAAACGCTCGAAATTGCCATGACGCTGACCGATTCCAAGAACTGGGAAGGCGAGTGGAAGGGCGTTCGCCGGTGGAATCGCGTCAACGATCACGATATCGGCGAAGTCGAGTGTCTGCCTGACTTGAACGAGCATCTGCAGAGCACGTCGTCCAAGGTTCACGTTCGATAGATTGCGGGTAGGAGGAACAATGAAAAGCGTGCTGTTCGGGGCGGTGGCGGTTGCGCTCGCGTGTGCCGTTCCGGTGCTGGCGCATCACTCGCCAGCCGCGTTCGATCGCTCGAAGGAAGTGAAGCTGGTCGGCACCGTGAAAGACTTCCGGTGGCAGAACCCGCACACCTGGATCGAAGTGCTCGTGCCCGACGAGAAGGGGAAGGAAGTGCTGTGGGGCGTCGAGCTGACCAGCCCGACCTACCTGATTCGCGCCGGTTGGAAGTCGAACACCATCAAACCGGGAGACAAGGTGACGGTCGTTGTGAACCCCGTACGCAGCGGTGAGCCGGCTGGCATCTTCCGCTCGTTGACGCTGGCCGACGGCCGCGTGCTGACCGAGCGGCCGGCGCGGCTTGGCACGCCCGATTCGAAGTAGGCGCCCATCATGCGACAGATTGCTGCGGTCGTCCTGATCGGGGCGGTGGTCTCAGCCAGCTGTTCGCCGTCGCAGTCGCCGGCGCCAGCGGCGTCAACGACGCCTGCCGCCGATGGCACTGTCGAAGAAGGCAAGCAGCTGAGCGCGCTGGCTCCGGCCAACATCGCGAAGGCGCGGCCCAAGGCGCCGTTCGACGTGACCGGCAACTGGTTCATCGATGTCAGTCAGAATCCGGAAGCGTGGCGCTTCGGTCCGCCATATCCGAAGCTGACGCCGGCGGCGCAGGTGCATTGGGACGCGGCAAAGAAATACACCGCCGAAGGCAAGGTCTATCGCGACGATATCGGCCAGTGCTGGCCGGCTGGCTTGCCGCTCATCATGACTCGCTACTGGCCGATGGCGATGGTGCAGATCCCCACCGCCATCTACATGATCAGCGGTTTCATGAACAGCGTGCGCATCGTCTATCTGGACGGCCGGAAGCACACCGACGCCGACATCATCGTCCGGACGTACAACGGCGAGTCGATCGGGACGTGGGAGGGCGATACGCTGGTCGTCGATACGATCGGGTTCCGTGGCGACCATCACTGGATGGATCAAGGCGGTGTCGCGATTCCTGCCGGCGAGCAGCTGCACATCGTCGAGCGGTTCAAGATGGTCGGGAATCAGCTCGAGATCGAGTACACGATGACGGACCCGGAGCACTGGGACGGCGACTGGAAGAGCACCAAGCGCTTCAATCGAGTAATCGACGAAGACATTCAAGAAGTGTCATGCCTGCCGGATCTCAATGAGCATCTGCAGAGCACGACGTCCAAGACGCAGGTACTGAAATGAACCGCCTTTTTCTCGTTGTCGCGGCGACGCTCGTCCTGACGGCGTCGCCCGCTTTCGCGCAGGTGAGTTTCGTCGGCGACTGGTCCGGCCGCTATCACGAGGATCAGCCCGATCGCGTGCCGGGTGAGGAGCCCGGGGACTTCAGCGGGCTGCCCATCAATGACGCGGCGCGCATGTTCGGCGACAGCTGGGACGTCGCGCGGCACTCGGTGCTCGAACATCAGTGCGCGCCGTACACGCTGCCGTACATGTTTTTCGGGCCGAACCAGTTCCGGATCTGGGAGACGAAGAACCCCGATACGCAGGAGCTGGTCTCGATCGAGATGTACATGGGCACCTACCAGCAGCGACGGTCGATCTGGCTCGACGGCCGGCCGCATCCGCCCGAGTACGCGCCGCATACCTACATGGGGTTCTCCACCGGCGAGTGGAACGGCGACACCCTGACCATCACGACGACGCACATCAAGGCCGGTTATTTTCGCCGCGGCGGTATGCCGGCCAGCGACCGCACGATGGTCGTCGAGCACTGGATCCGTCACGGCAACCTGCTTTCGCAAGTGACCATCGCGACCGATCCCGTGTTTCTGACCGAGCCCTACATCCGCAGTCAGGAGTTCGTGCAGATGGATCGGGGCAATCAGAACTGGCTCTACAACTGCGAATACGCGATGGAGCTGCCGAAGGACAAGAACGAGGTGCCGCACTACTTGCCGGGGCAGAACCCATGGCTCGGTGAGTTCGAAGCCAAGCACGCGATGCCGAAAGAAGGCGTGCGCGGCGGCGCCGAGACGTTGTTGCCGGACTGGAAGCCTGGTGCGCCGAAATTGGCGACGAACCCGGCCAAGAACAGCGGCTTCAAGCCGGACGTCCTGCCGGCGAAGCTCGCCGCCGGTGAGGTGAAGACGGTCCACGTGCAGGGCAACGTGCACATGATCGTCGGTGCCGGCGCGAACATCGTTGTGCAGGTTGGCGAAGACGGAGTCCTCGTCGTTGACACTGGCGCGGCCGGCTCAACCGAGAAGGTGTTAGCCGCGATCAAACAGTTGGCGCCGGACAAGGAAATCCGTTGGATCGTGAACACCGGGATACACGCCGAGCACCTTGGCGGGAATGAGGCGTTGGCCAAGGCCGGCCGCACAGTCAACGGCAACGTCGCGGCCATCGTCGCACACGAGAATGCGTCGGCTCGCATGAGTAAGGCCGGCGTGGCGGATACTGCGAAACCCTTCAATACCTACTTCGAGGATCGGCGCGACTTCCCGTTCAACGACGAGCCGGTGATGCTCTATCACGACGAATCGGCGCTCGACGACGCCGGCACGATCGTGATGTTCCGGCGCTCGGACGTCATCGCAACCGGCGATCTGTTTTCGACCGTCAGCTATCCGCGCATCGACGTTGCCGCAGGCGGCAGCGTGCAAGGCACGATCGACGCCTTGAACCGGATTCTCGACCTGGCGGTGCCCAGCAAGTCGTTGGCGCTGGGCGGCACGTACGTGATCCCCGGACACGGCCGCATTTCGGACGAGAACGACGTGCTCTGGTACCGCGACATGTTGCAAATCGTCAGCGACCGCATCAAGAGCATGGTCGCGAAGAAGATGACGCTCGATCAGGTCAAGGCGGCAAAACCGACGCTCGACTACGACGGCCGCTACGGATCCGACACGGGTCCGTGGACGACGGCGATGTTCATCGAGGCGGTCTTTCGCGACCTGAGCAAGGGCGGCGCGGGCGCCAGTACGCGATGAACGCGCGCACGGCGCTCCGTGTCGCGGCGCTGCTCGTTCTCACGATGGCCGCACCTGTCTCCGCGCAGAGTTTTCTGAGCGGTGACTGGGCCGGCCTTTTTCACGAAGACCAGCCGGAGCGGGGCCCCGGCCCCTCGCTTGGTGATTATCTCGGTATCCCGGTCAATGCTGCGGGTCGGCAGTACGCCGACAGCTGGGACGCGTCGCGTCTGACGCTGCCCGAGCATCAGTGCCGCGCGCACGTCTCGCCGTACATCTACCGCGGTCCAATTCGCGTGCGAATCACGGAAGAGATCGACCCTGGCACGCAGAACGTGATCGCCATCAGGCATTTCCTCAGTACCTACGCGCAGGAGCGGGTCATCTGGCTGGACGGCCGTGAGCACCCGCCCGAAGAGGCGCCACATACCTGGATGGGATTCTCGACAGGCGAGTGGCAGGGACGTGTGCTCAAGGTGCGGACCACGCATCTCAAGCAGGGGTGGCACCGTCGCAACGGCATTCCGATGAGCGCCAAAGCCACGATGACGGAGTACTTCTTCCGCCATGGCAACGTGCTCACGCAAATGACCATCGTCGAGGATCCGGTCTTCCTCGAGGAGCCGCTGGTCAAGACGACGAATCTGCTGCAAGACGTCGGCGGCCCGAACCAGTTTCAGGCGTGGCTGTTCTGTCAGGCTGACGATGAAGTGCCGGGACGCGATCCGGCATACGTCCCGCATCATCTCGTCGGGCAGAATCCGTATCTCACCGAGTTCGCCGCCCAGCACGGCCTGCCTGTCGAGCCGACACGCGGAGGCGCGCAGACGATGTATCCGGAGTACGTGCCGAAGGTGAAGGCGATGCCAATCCCGCCGGCGCCTCGTCGCCAGGGGCCATGACGAGGGCAACGATGCTTTGGAGCTCGCGTCTGCTGCCGCTTGCAGTCGTTGGCGTGGCCATTGCCGTCGGCGCGCTAACGACCACCGCCGGCCGCGCGCAGTCGGGCGCAGCACGGCGCACAGATATGGCAGGGGCGACGCTTGCAACGTCCCTGCGAACGATGCACGTCCAGGGCAACGTGCACGTCGTGCTCGGCGCCGGGTCGAATATCGCCCTGCAGTTGGGGAATCTCGGGTCGATCGTGGTGGACACCGGCAGTGCGCAGAACGCCGAGCAGGTCCTCGCCGCGGTGCGCCAGCTGACGCCCCGGCCCGTCCGCTACATCATCAACACGCACTCGCATGCCGACCATGTCGGCGGCAACGAGCGTATCGGGGCGTCGGGAGTTCCGCTCTCGGGCCGCGGCGTCGCACAGGTCGGCGCCGGCAACGCCGCTCCTCGGGCCGAGATCATCGCCCATGAGGAAACGCTCAATCGTATGAGTGCACCGGCTGGCTCGCAGGCGCCGTTCCCGGTTGCGGCGTGGCCGACGGCGACGTTCTCGGGCAAGACCAAGGAGTTCTTTTACAACGGCGAAGGCATACAGCTCGTGCACGTACCGTCGGCGCATACCGACGGCGACACGCTCGTCTTCTTCCGCCGATCGGATGTCATTGCCACCGGCGACGTGTATTCGACGGTCAGCTATCCGGTGATCGACGTCCAGCGCGGTGGCCATATCAGCGGCGTGCTCGACGGTCTCAATCAGTTGCTCGCGCTGGTCATCGCTGGCGAGAAGACCGAGGGCGGCACGATGCTGGTGCCCGGCCACGGGCGCATCTCGGACGAAGCCGATCTCGTCGAGTATCGCGACATGGTCACGATCATCCGGGATCGGATCCAGGAGATGGTGAAGCGCGGTCTGACGCTGGCACAGGTCAAGGCCGCGAATCCGACGATGGAGTACGACGGGCTCTACGGGAACGCGCCAGGGTGGACGAAGGATCAGTTCGTCGAGGCCGTCTACAACAACCTGAGGCCCGCTGGTCCCGCGTCGCGCGAGTGAGCGACTTTCCCGACCCCGACGACATTCTCGCGCACGCTGCACATCGGCCATGGCCTGTTCCCGACGGGCCATGGATCATGACCCAGAGCTGGCACGATCTGTTGTTTGCGCACTGGCCGCTCGATCCTGGCGTGCTTCGCGACATCGTACCGGCTAGTTTGCCGCTGGATGTCTTCGACGGGCGCGCATGGATCGGCGTCATCCCGTTTCACATGACCAATGTTGGTCCGAGAGGCCTGCCGTCGCTGCCGTCGGTGTCGGTGTTTCCCGAGTTGAACGTGCGCACCTACGTGACGCTAGACGGGAAACCTGGGGTGTTCTTTTTCAGCCTCGACGCGGCAAGCACGTTGGCGGTGATCGGCGCGCGAACGGCGTTTCATCTGCCGTACTACCGCGCCGAGATGGCCGTGCACACTGGAACGAGGCGCATCACGTATCGAAGCGTGCGTCGGTCGCCGACGAGCGCCCAGTTCGCGGCCACCTACGAGCCGATTGGTCCTGTGTCGCGGGCGCAGCCGGGAACGCTCGAGCACTTCCTGACCGAGCGGTACTGCCTCTATACGACCACGCGCTCAGGCCAGCCGCGCCGGCTCGAGATTCACCACAAGCCGTGGCCACTGCAGCCGGCCGAGGCGCAGATCGCGGTGAACACGATGGCAACGGCGGCGGGGATTTCGCTTCCGGCGGTGGCGCCGCTGCTGCACTTCTCGAAGCGGATGGACGTGTTGACCTGGGGATTAGCACGCGTCTGATCGTCCGTGGGCCTGCCGGTTTGCTGCGTCGACTCCGCCCGCCGGGAAAGCTCCTTCCGCTCGTACCCTGACGCTCCCACCGCGAGTAGAGGTGACTCCAACGACAACCATCGCGGCATGCACCGTTGGTGGCGATTCCAGCAGGCGGATCGCGCGGAACGAACTCGCGGCGATAAATCGCTTCACTCGCTTTCCTGTTCGTGCGTCGGCGTGCTCCGACGGCGCTGCAACCCGGCAGGCCCACGGAAACGAGAGCTCGCAGCCTCGGTGCAGTCCCTCTCTGTGTCGTAAGTCACGTGCGACACGTGAAGACGTGTCGAGTAACTCGCGACGAAACGCACACGCGTCCGCGCAGGCTGAAGCCTGCGCACTACGACGCGAGGAAGTATTCGGGTAATTCGGGTTTGGTCTCCCTCAGGATCTCGAGAATCGCCTGACGGTCGGCAGTCGTGAGCACGTTGTAGCGCTCACCGCGCTCGCGTCCGGACAGCACTTCCCACAGCCGCGCGTATACCACCGCCCTCGCCACGGGCGGCATGGCATCGAACGGCTCCGAGTAAATCAGATAGCTGCACGGATACTTCAGCAGCCGGTGATGCAGATCGAGATCGCGCAGCGATCGTCCGCGGCTGTCGCGCCGCGCGGTGGCATTGAATCCGGCGGCGAATGCTGTGGTGCCGGCGACCGGCCCTGGCAGCGGCGCCTCGTCGATAAAGAGCATGTAGTCCACGAGCTGTGCGGCGGCCTGATCGAGCGTCCGTCCCGCGTCGGCGGCGCCGGTGCGGGATTCCCAGCCGACGCGCGTGATCAGATTGAGCATCTGCGCCTGGTGCTCGAGCACGAGCAGCGCGACGATGTCGCTGTGCGGCGAGAGATAGCCGGTCATGTCGAACCGGCCTTCGAGACTGGTGACGTGGACCGTGGCCGGTGTGACCATCGCGGCCAGATCGGACTGATCGGTGGCGACGGCGTTGCCCATGTGCCGGGTTGCCTGGTGCGTGCCGGTGACATACCAGCCACCCCAGCGCAGCTCGAACGGGCTGCGATGGTCGGTCGTGTACGCGGGTCCGTACATCGTGATGCCATCCACGCCAGGGAAGACGCTGCCGACGAATGGGCCTGGTACGTTCTGAGTCGCGTCCGAGGTGTGGCACGACGTGCAGGTGTCGTTGCGCTCGAATTGCGGGCGCGCTGGCGCGCCGCCCTCCTGCTTCTGCTCGAGTGTGTAGAAGATCGTGCCTTGCCGCGGATCCTGCGCGATCACCTCGAGCACCGGCCCTCCGCGGACCCAGCCAACCGACAGGGTGTCGTTGAAGAAAATGGCCCGCGGGTTCTTCGGGTTGATCCGGGGGGCCTGGAAGCTGGTCTTCGAGAACACCAGCACCTGTGACTCAACAGGGATGTGCAGCGTCTTGAGCAGCGATTCGAGATAGCCGCTCGGTCCTTTCGACTCGAGCGACACCTCACCGGCCTTCAGTTGCGCATTCAGCCGCGAGATCGCGTTGGAGACCGGCGCGCGCTCGTACGAGATGGCCGGATGGTTACGTAGCAGAGCTGCCGGCAAACGCTGACCGGCAGCTCCGACAACGAGGCTTGCCAGCCAGAGTGTGAGTGCCACCGCAAAGATTCGATGTCGCATGGGAAGTATTGCCGGGCGGGAGTGCAAGAGCCGCTCCGAGTGACTCGATCCGATTTTACGATACGCGTGCGTCCGTCTCGCTCCAGGCCGTCCGCGTGGCTGGGGAATCTTCCGCGTCGTTGCGGAAAAGTTCGCAGGTGAGGTTTGCAAGCGATCGCGTCAGACTAGACGAGCCACATGGAGAATCGACCTCGAGCAGATGTTCGTGCGTTGCTCCTTGCGACGATCTCCTTCGCCGTGTCGTTCGCGACGTGGGGCCTCATCGGTGGACTCGCGTCAACCTTCGCGGGTCTGTATCGCCTGACCGCGTCACAGACGGCCCTGCTGGTCGCGGTGCCGGTGCTGCTCGGCTCATTGGTCCGCTTGCCCATGGGCATGCTGACCGATCGATTCGGCGGGCGCGCAGTGTTCAGCGCGCTTCTCGGCTTCTCGTCCTTCGCCGCATTCATCGTTCCGCTGACCGACAGCTATCGCTCGCTGCTGGGGGCGGCGTTCCTCATCGGCATGGCCGGGTCGTCGTTTGCCGTTGGTGCGGCGTTCGTGTCGCGCTGGACAGCGGCGTCGCGGCAGGGCACGGCGCTCGGTGTGTACGGACTCGGCACGATGGGCCAGTCGCTGGCCGTCTTCGCTGGCCCAGTCGTCGCGTCGCGGTTCGGGTGGGAGTTCGTCTTTCGCGGGACGAGCGCGCTGCTGCTCGTTTGGGCGATCGTCTATTTCACATTCGCCAGGAATCCAGTCCGTCAAACTCGTCCGGCGACTGCGGCCGCCATGATCGGCATCCTGCGGCGCGCCCCACACGCGTGGCTGCTCGGCGCCTTTTACTTCCTGACGTTCGGCGGCTTCGTCGCCTTCTCGATCTACCTTCCGACGTTGCTGCGCATGCAATTCGGTTTAACACCCGCGGACGCCGGCTTTCGCGCGGCGGGCTTTGTTGTGGCAGCGACGTTGATGCGGCCGGTCGGCGGCTGGTTGTCGGACCGCATTGGCGGTGCGCAGGTGTTGTCATGGGCCTTCGGCGGAATCGCGCTGATGTCTCTGCTCATGACGTGGCCGTCGATGGTGCCCTTCACCGTAGGCGCACTCGGCTGCGCGCTGCTGTTGGGACTCGGCAACGGTGCTGTCTTCAAGCTCGTGCCCGAGCGCTTTCCGAACGACACCGGCACGGTCACCGGCCTGGTCGGCGCGCTCGGGGGGCTCGGCGGGTTCTTTCCGCCGCTTTTGCTCGGGGTGTTTCGCGATCGGCTCGGCGTGATCTGGCCCGGCTTCGTTCTTCTCGCCGCCACATCTCTGGCGCTGCGCCTCGCGAATCAGCGGGTGTTCCATGCGAGCGACGTCGAATGGATGCGCGCGTTGCCGATTACGGCGCGCCAGGGACTGGAACGCGTGAGAGCCGGCGCATGGGCCACGCTGGTGATGGCCGGCCTCGCCGCGGCGATTGTCGTCGGCTCACGCAATCTTCAGCACTTCGATGCAGCGCTGGTTGGCTACACCTTCGCAACACTCTTCGCCGCTTTCGGCATCAGCTATCGCTACGCGATGTGGCTGCGTCGTCCACCGACGCGGATGTACTGGCGGCGGGGCTGGCAGGCGTTCGTCGCGCGACGGTGGGTCGGCCGCAATGCTCTCAGCCTCGGACGCCGCGCCATCGTGGAATTCGCCGCCAACGCGTACATCTTCAGGCGTGGCCGTCTGCGCGGCCTGGCGCACTGGCTGATCATGTGGGGCTGCGTCCTGGCGGCTGCGATCACGTTCCCGCTCGTGTGGGGCTGGATTCACTTCGAGACGGTGCCTGGTGATCTGACCACCTACCGCACTTTCGTCTTTGGCATCCCGACGCTGGACTTCCCGATCGATTCGTTGGTGGCCTTTCTGATCTTCCACGGACTGGTGTGGTCCTCCTTCCTGGTGATCGCCGGTGTGATGCTGGCGTTCAGGCGGCGGATGATCGATCACGGTGCTGTCGCGGTGCAGCAGTTCGGCCAGGACATCCTCCCGCTGCTCCTGCTGTTCGCGATCAGCGTCACCGGGTTGATGCTGACGGCGAGCTACACCTGGATGCGCGGTTACGCGTACGACTTTCTGGCCATCCTGCACGCGGCCACCGTGATCGTCACGCTGCTGTGGCTGCCGTTCGGCAAGCTGTTTCACGTCTTTCAGCGTCCGGCACAGCTCGGCGTCGGTTTCTACAAGGATGTCGGCGCTCGCGCTGAACAGGCCACGTGTCGCCGCTGCGGCCAGCCATTCGCCTCACAGGCGATGGTTCGGGATCTGTCGGTCGTCGAGCAGGAGCTGGGATTTCGTTACGAGCTGCCACGAGGCGGTCACTATCAGGACGTCTGTCCGCGATGCCGCCGCGCGCTGTTCGGATTGGCGCAGGGCGCTTTGTGGCGCCGATACCTCAATGCTCGCGACGAGCAACAGGCCAGGTAGAAAGCCGTGGCCGAAATCCCTGTCGATCCGATTCGCATTATTGAGGGCTTCGGTCCGCATCTGTCCTCGATGACTGGCGTACGGCTCTCGACGAGCGTCGAGCCCGATCGGCTCGTGAAGACCCACTGCTGTTTCTGCGGCCAGCAGTGCGGCATCCAGCTCAAGGTCCGCGACAACCAGGTGATCGGCTTCGAGCCGTGGGAGGACTTCCCGTTCAATCGCGGCATGCTGTGCCCGAAGGGCGTCAAACGCTACCTCCAGGGCTCGCATCCCGATCGGCTGACGACTGCGCTTCGGCGCGACCCCTCGTCAGCGTCCGGCTTCAGTCCACTGCCGTACACCGAGGCCGTCGCACGCGTGGCAAGCGAGATCTCACGCATCCAGGAGCGCGACGGACCTGGCGCGATGGCCGTCCTCGGCGGCGCGAGCCTGACGACCGAGAAGACATACCTGCTCGGGAAATTCGCGCGCGTGTGCCTGAAGACGCCGTTCATCGACTACAACGGACGGCTCTGTATGGTCAGCGCCGGCGCCGCAAACAAAAAGGCGTTCGGCATCGATCGTACGACGAACCCGTGGTCCGACATGGTCGGCACAGAACTGATCTGGGTGGCCGGCTCAAACGTTGCGGAGTGCTCCCCGATCACGACGAACTACATCTGGCAGGCTCGTGAGTTGGGCGCCAAGGTCATCGTCCAGGATCCGCGCATCACGCCCGTCGCGCGCACGTGCGACCTGTATCTGCCCGTGAAGCCGGGTCGCGATGCGGCGCTCTTTGCCGGCGTGCTCCAGATCATGATCGAGCGCGACTGGCTCGATCACGAGTTCATTCGCGACTACACGTCCGGCTTCGACCAGGTGGCGGAGTATTGCCGAGAGTGGACGCTCCCGCGCACCGCGGACGTCACTGGAGTGCCGCACGCGTTGATGCAGGCGGCCGAGTGGTGGGGCACCGTGAAGACCAGCTTTCTGTTTCACGCGCGCGGCATCGAGCACCATTCGAACGGTGTCCAGAACTCGCTCGGCACGATCAACCTCGTGCTCGCCTCGGGGCGAATCGGCAAACCGAAGTGCGGCTACGGAACGATCGTCGGCCAGGCCAATGGGCAAGGTGGGCGCGAACACGGACAGAAGGCCGATCAGTTGCCCGGCTGGCGCGACATCAGCAATCCCGAGCATCGTCGCTACATTGCCGGTGTCTGGGGCATCAACGAGCCGGATCTGCCGGGTCCGGGCGTCGATGCCTACGAGCTCTTTCGCAAGATCGATCGCGGTGAGATCAAGGGGCTGCTGTCGATTTGCTTCAATCCGATGGTGTCGCTGCCGGACAACACATTCATCGCGCGTTGTCTCGACAAGCTCGAATTCTTTGTCGCCATCGACTTCTTCCTCAACGACACGGCCTGGCATGCCGACGTCGTGCTGCCCGGAAGCCTTCACGAGGAGGACGAAGGGACGGTCACCCAGGTCGAGGGCCGGATCATCAAGATCAACAAAGCGGTCGAGTGTCCAGGTGACGCGCGTCAGGACTGGCGCATCATTCAGGACATCGCGCACGCGCTGGGCCGGCCCAAGGGCTTCACTTTCAACGAGCCGCGCGAGATCTTCGAGGAGCTGCGCGTCGCCAGCAAAGGTGGCGTGGCGGATTACTCCGGTGTCACCTACGAGAAGGTCACCCAGCAGCTCGGCGTGTTCTGGCCGTGTTACAGCGAGGATCCGAAGACCGGCGAGCCGGTCGATCATCCGGGCACACCACGGCTCTTCGAACGCGACAGCTACAACCCAGTTGCGAAAGGTAGCGGCCCGTTCTACTTCCCGGACGGACGAGCGCGCTTCAACGTAGCCGACTATCGGCCGCCGGTAGAGGATGCGAACGAAGAGTATCCGCTCTACCTGACGACCGGGCGTGTCGTCAGCCAGTTCCTGTCGGGAACGCAGACGCGTCGCATCGGACCACTCGTCAAGCAGTACGCCGAGCCGCTCATCGAAATGCATCCGAGGCTTGCGGCGAAGCTGGGCATCGCCGACGGAGACTGGGCGACGGCGGAGACCAGCCGCGGCGCAATCACGTTGCGTGCGCAGGTCGTCACCACCATTCGCCCGGACACGGTGTTCATCCCGTATCACTGGGCCGGCCGGAAAAGCGCCAACCAGCTGACGGTCGCGGCACAAGATCCGATCAGCAAAATCCCGCAATACAAGGTGTGTGGCTGCCGTGTGCGCAAGGCGGACGCGGCGCCCGAGTACGCCGCGATCCTCGAGCCGCAGCAATAGGACGGAGCGCCGCATGCCCAAACCGGACTATCTGCACTTCTTCATCGATCCGAACCGCTGCATCGGCTGTCAGGCGTGCGTGCACGCCTGCACGGAGTGCGACACGCATCGCGGCGAATCGATGATTCACCTCGAGTACGTGCATCGTCCCGAGAGCGTTCAAACGGTGCCGGTCGTGTGCATGCATTGCGACCAGCCGACCTGCGCGGAAGTCTGCCCGGCGGACGCGATCAAGCGCACCGGCGACGGCGTGGTGCAGTCCGCGCGCAAGCCGCGATGCATTGCCTGCGGCAATTGCGTCTTGGCGTGTCCCTTCGGAGTGCCGGAGGTCTACGAAGACCGCAAGATCATGATGAAGTGCGACATGTGCTACGACCGCTCGAGCGTTGGCAAGAAGCCGATGTGCGCCACGGTATGTCCAAGCCAGGCACTCTTTTTCGGTACGCAGGAGCAAATCGCGCAGCTTCGACCGCTGTCTGTGCCCATCAATACGTTCCAGTTCGGAGGCCAGACCATCACGACGCAGGTGTTTGTGATGGTGCCTCGTGCGCTTGCGTCCCGCGCCTCACACGTTGACGTGGCGGCGGCGATGGACGAACAGCCACGCAGTCGCGCGGTCTCGTTCAAGGTCGTGGCCGACCCGCCTGCGCAGGCGATGGCGCTCGAGAGCGATCCGTTCGCCGAGGTTGAGGTATAGCCAATGGCCGATCCTCACGCTGATCCCCGTCGTCCCATCGATCCCGCGATCAATTCGCCCGGACGCGAGGGGCTGACCGGGACGGCGCCGGCAAGCCGCTACGCACCGGTCTTCGAGCGCGAGCACATTTCCATCGCTCCTGACTTCGTCCCGCTCGACGCGCAGCCTGCGTGGCGCCAGGACTTCCCGATCGATTGGCCGCAGGACCTCTACGTCGAGCGTCGGGACTTCCTGAAGTTCATGGTCTTGACGAGTGCGGCGTTCACCGCTGGGCAGCTGTGGATCGCGGCGCAGAACTGGTATCGGCAGCGCAGCGGCCGATTGCCCATACAACGCATCGTCTCGGTAGACGACATCACCGTGGGCGCGGCGATCGGATTTACCTACCCTGATGAACGCGAACCCTGTCTGCTCGTGCGTCTGACGACCAGCGAGTTTGTTGCGTTCAGTCAGACGTGCACGCACCTTTCATGCGCGGTGGTGCCGCGTCCAGAGGAAGGAAGCTTCTATTGCCCCTGTCATGAAGGTCGTTTCGACCTTCGCACAGGGGTGCCGACTGCCGGTCCGCCGCGGCGGCCGTTGACGCGGGTGCTGCTCGAGATGCGGGGTCGCGATGTCTACGCGGTCGGGCTCGGGGAGCGGACGACATGAACATGCGGACGAGACGCCCATTCAGCCGCGAACAACGCGTGACGATCATTCACGGCATGTTGATCTTTGTGCTGATCATCGTCGTGCTGCAGCTCTTTCTCCTTACCGCGACGATGAATGCATGGCTCGGCGGTGACGATTCGATCGTGTGGCCCGCGGCGGCTGCGAGCGCCGCGTGTCTGGCGCTGAACGTCGGTCTCTTTCGCTATCTTGTCCGCATCGAACGTATGCGGAAGGGTCGTGCATAGGCACGACAGGCGCTCAGGCCACTGAGACGACCAGGATCAGTGCGGTGAGTGTGGACACCGCAACCAGGCTCCATCCCAATCTTCGAAGCTGCGCCGGTGACGGCGGCCGTGCAGCCACGATCGACGCAGTCAGCAGTCCAGGCGCAGTCGCAATCAATAGTGACGGCGCGACCCAGCCTCGCGTCGTGACGACTCCAATCAGGACGGCCGCTGTGGCGCAGACCGCGATCGTTGCCCGACGCGTCGCCGCCGCCGCGCCAGGATCTCCGCCGCCCCTCACGCGCAGAATGACGACGCGAACTGCGAGAGTCGTCGTAGTGAAGAGCAACGCGAAGGGAATGGCGACCGTCCACGCGACCGCGATCGGCGCGCCGGCGGCCATCATCACCGGAACCGCTGCACCTGCGAACGCGAGTGCGGCTGCGGTTTCGCCGTACCACGACTTCTCGCGGCCATTGATCATCGCGACCGCCAACAACAGGGCCGGTATCGCGGGAACAGCAAAGGACCATCGTATGGTCGAACCCGCGATCATCACTGCGGCGAGACTCGCCGCAATGCCTACCGCTCCCGTCCAACACAGCCAGCGGATGGCCGAAACGCGGAGCTCTCGAGTGGCTCGGGCGCCACGCTGGCCCAGCACGATGGCTGCCGGTTCGTGCGCGAGGAAGCCGGCGATGATGGCTCCCATGAGTAACACACCGGCAATCGATGGCCCCCCCGCGAGCAGCGCTGTGACGAGCGGAAAGGCGATCTGTCCGTATGCGCCATGCTCCTTCGGGAACAAGCCCCCGGATGTGTTCATGGTGTGACCTACCCGATCGTTCGGTCCACACCGCTCAACGCCAGCGCTCGAGGGAACAAGACGTTGTTTTCGAGATGGACGTGCACGTGCATCGCGGACTCCAGTTCAGACAGACCCTGGTACAACGCCCGAAACGTCTGGCAGGCCCACGGTGGCGCGACGTAGTCATGGGTCATCGCGCGAAGTTCCGACAGCAGTGCTCCCGCGTGATCGTGTTCGTGTTCCAGGACCGCTATCGGCCCCGCGACCGGTACTGCGGGATGGGGGTCTCCTGTCTCGATCATCTGAATCGCCGGAAAGAGCACAAACTCTTCCTTGCGCATGTGCGTTCGAAGCTCGGCGGAGAGTTCGCTCACGATCGCCTCGAGCTTCAACAGATGCGGCGCCTTGACCGCATGCACGCGCGCCACACGGGTGGCCATTGATTCGAGTCGGGGCAGTTCCTCGCGCAGCGCATTGTGATAGGTGATGACGATGTGGTCGATGAGAGCCTGCAATGGCTCGCGAGTCCAGTCTCGATCATCCGATTGCTTCGTGGTCGCGGACGCTTCGATGGCACTCACGAGTGCGGGGAACGGGATACCCCGCTCCTGGCAGGCCACAGCGAGTGGCGTCTTGCCACCGCAGCAGAAATCGATGCCGTGACGTTGGAAAACGCGGACGCTGGACGGCAGAGCCGCAGCAATATCCGCAACGGTTGTGTTCTCTGTAATGTTCATTGGACGTCCTCAGACGGGTCTACATAGCGTCCCGCACCGTCCGTGCCAATCACCATCAGGCTGATTCGTTGGAGTCTGGCGGACTGCGCCGCTCAGGCTTGGAAGATTCCGCGCGTCTTCAGCGAGATTATTCGCAGTCGCGGACGTCAGACGTTCACGCCGAGAATGCGGTCGCCGTTCAACCGCTGGAACTCCTCGGCCGCCTCGCGCGTTCGCGCGTCGGCGCGCCGCACAACGTCGGCGAAGCGCGATTGTCCGCGAATCGAATCCATCCACGGATCCCGCAGCATGACGGCCGAGCAGTAAAACCCCTGATCGATAATCCGCTCGAGCAGGTCGAGGCTGGCCTCCGGTTCACCGAGACGGGCCAGCACTCGCGCGGTGAAGTAGAGCCCTTCCGGGTCGAAGTGTTTGTAGACGAACGTCTGGGCGATCTTGAAGGACTCTTCCTTGTTGTTCTCGAGGACCAGACGGCAGGCGCGCATCAAGTCGCGAATCGTACCGGGCAAGGGCCGCGATTCCATCTCGCGATACGCGACGATGGCCTCGTCCTGGCGACCGAGCAGTGGCAACGTCCAGTTCGTGATCCATTTCAGCGTGTCCGTGTCGCTGGTCATCGCCCGCTCCCAGTCGCCGAGCATGAAGTGCGTGTACATCACGCTGGTGCGAACTGAAGGATCGAGACGGCGCGCCTGGCGGTCGGCAGCGAGCGACGCGTCCAGCAGTCCGCAGAATCGGCAGGCAATCACCAGGCCGGTGAAGATCTCGGGATCGCTGGACGTGCCGGCGCGCGCCAGCAGTCGCGTCATCGCTTCCTTCGCCCGGCCGAGCGATTCGACCTCGAAGTTCGTGTACAGGTTGTGGGCGATGCTCAGGTCAGGATTGATCTGCAGCGCACGTTGAAAGGCTTCGTCGGCGCGCTTCAGGTTTTCAGTCGCGTCATCCGAGCCGTACTTGGCGAGCACGCGGTAGACGCGTCCGAGCTTGGCCCATGCCGGGGCGTAATTCGGATCCTCATCGAGCGCCGATCGATACAACTCGCCGGCGACCTGCAGCATCGTGGGATCGTGGCTGACCTGGTTCGCCCGCAGATAGAACTCGTAGGCGCGCGCGCTGGCCGGCAGATCGCTCATGAGCCGGCGTTTCTCACCACTGGACAACGGAATCGACAGCGACTCGACGATCGCCCGCGCGAGCTGATCCTGCACCTCGAACAGGTCGCGCATGGTCGCCTGAACGGTCTTTGACCATCGCATCGTGCCCGAGACGGCCTCAATCAGCTGGGCACTGACGCGGACCTGATCGCCGGCGCGCAGCAGCGTGCCCGTGAGCACGGCATCCACACCCAGGTCCGTGGCGATTGCCTTGAGATCGATAGTCTCCGCTGCGGCATATTTCGCCCCCGCGAGCGTCGAACGCACGACCAGCGACTGCAGGCCGGCCAACGAGCTGACGACCGCATCAGGAAGACTGAACGACAGGAAGTCGAGATCCGGATCCGGGCGCAGCATCCTGAACGGCAGCGCGATCAGACGGGTCGTCGTCTTGACCGGCGGTTGCGTCTGGGTGCCGCTGCTCACCAGCGTGACCGCAGAGCGGAGCGCCTGTGCCATCGACTCGGCGCTTGGATAGCGATCGTCCGGTCGTTTCTCGAGCGCGCGGTGAATCACCACGTCCACGGCGGCCGTCACCGCCGAACCGGCGAGCGGCGGCGGATGACTCGACATGATGTTGTGGTAGACCTGCATGAGATCGTTGCCGGCAAATGCCGGCGCTCCGGTCAGCATCTCGAAGAGCAGCGACCCGGTGGTGAAGACGTCGCTGCGCGGATCGGGTGGCCCGTCTCCCCATTGCTCCGGCGCCATGTAGCGCGGCGTGCCGACGATCGTGCCGGCCTGCGTGATGGTGAGTTCCGCCCCGGATATCGCCAGCCGCGATCGGGCCAGACCGAAGTCCAGCAGCTTTATGCCGGCATCGGTCAGGAAGACGTTTGACGGCTTGAGGTCGCGATGAACGATGTCGCGGCTGTGGAGCGCGGTGAGCGCCCCGAGGATGCTCAACGTCACCGTGATCGCATCGTCAACGGCAAGAGGCCCGTCCTTGAGTCGATGCGCGAGCGGCTCCCCCTGGAGCAGCTCCATGACGATGTAGATGTTGTCCGAGGTCTCGCCGACGTCGTGAATCTGGCAGACGCTGGGGTGGCTGACGCTCGCCGCGGCTCTCGCTTCGCGCCACAACCGCGCCCGTCCCTCGGCGCCCGCCGTACGCAGCGTCTTCACCGCCACTTCGCGTCCCAGGCGCGGATCGCGCGCGCGGTAGACCTCGCCCATCCCGCCCGTTCCGATGAGCGAGATCACCTCGTAATGACCGAGACGTTCCCCGGAGGTGAGAGGCATGCCGCCTATAAATTCAGCGTCGCCGTCCCCGAACTGGCCAGGCCCAGTGTCTGCACAGCGAAACGGTACTTCGACGCCGGGCGCGGCGTCAGGTGGAACTCGTCCACGAGGTCTCTGAAGATCCGCGGAAACACGCCGGAATACTTCACCTCGAGAATCATGAACCCTTCGACGAGGGGACGGCCTTGACTGGGGTTCAGTGTCACTAGCCCAGTCGGACTGGCCATGACCGACGCATCGAGTGTCATCCGGACGGGGCCTTCCGACGTTTCGGCCATGCGCGCCGTTCTCATATAACGGATCACGCAGACCGGTTGGAGCTGGCGCAACGCCACGCGGCGGAAGAACCAGTACGCGGGATGCGTCGGATCGGGTTCGTCGAGGCGCAGGCCGGCGACGGCCTCGAGCGGGATCCGCGTGCGGCGCTTCGTGAGCCGCAACCGCGTGCGCAGTTTGCGCTCCAAGAAGGCTGCTTGATCGTTCTCATAGTGTCGAATCCGGAACTTGCTGCGTCCGTACGATCCCCGCCGGTGATAGACGTCATGCGCCGCGGTGTCGAGGTAGACACTCGTGACGACATATTGATCTTTGAACGGCCCGCTGCCGTTGGGATCCGGACCAAGACGGTCTCGCGCCCACGCCCTGACGTCGTCGCCGAGCCTTGCATCTACAAGCAACTTCGTTTCCGAAGTAAACCGGTTGATGTAACGCACGTGTGTATTGTGACATCAACGCGGCTGAGGTTGCGCCACCAGGAGCGCCGACCTGGTGGCGTGCCTCATCCAGTTCGAGCGGGCTCCCATCGGCGGCCGAGCGCGATGATGCGCTCGAGGAGACGCTCGTAGGTGAGGCCGGCGGCTTCGGCCGACTCTGAGAAGTCCTCGCCGTAGGCCATGTTCGGATTTGGGTTGGCCTCGAGCACGTAGATTCGATCCTCTTCGTCCATGCGCAGGTCGATACGAGCGTAGCCGTTGAGGTCGAGCGCACGATACGCGCGCTTGGCGACGCGCTGGACGCGATCGAGGAGCACGCCGTCCAGCCCGGCGCGATCGGTCATGATGCCGTGCCTCTTCTGATACTGCGTGCTCCACTTCACGCGCTCGGTGGCGATGCGCCATTTGTTCTCGGGCATGCCCGCAAACGACATCTCCCAGGCCGGCAGCACGTCGAGACGCTCGTTGCCGATGACGCCGACATAGATCTCGCGGCCGTCGATGAACTGCTCGGCGATGGCGGCGGTGCCGAGTGTCTCGTGAATGAAGGCAGTACGCCTGGCGAGTTGTTCTTCGTTTTCGACGACAGAGGCCTGTGAAATACCAGCCGACGCCTCGAAGAACAACGACTTGACGATCAGCGGGAAGCCGAGCCGCTTGGGCAGCGTGGGCTTTCGTCCGGGCCGGACGACGGTGAACTCGGGGACGGGAATGCGGTGATAGGCGAGGAGCTTCTTCGAGAGCGCTTTGTCGCGCGCCATGATGAGCCCGCGTGGATTGCATCCGGTATAGGGGAGCCGCAGGAGCTCGAGGTAGCTGACGACGTTCTGGTCGAACGTCGGGATGCCGGCAAATGCCTCCATCAGGTTGAAGACGATGTGGGGTTTGAAGAGGCCGGTCGTCGGTCGTATGCCGCCCAGGTTGTCGTCGATCCCCAGGACGCGCACTTCATGACCCATCTCGCGCAGCGTCTCGATGACGTCGTACTCCATCTTCCACTCGGCTTCGAGGATGTCGATGCCCGTGGTGTCCTCTGGAGGCACGAGGTGACTGTGGACGAGGGCGAGGATGCGGAGCTTCTTCACCGGATGACACGCCTCACAAAAACAGGCGGTGCCCGCCGCTGTGCAGATAGTTCATCGCCTGCACGGTGAGCAGCACGGTGAATTCCTGCCGCGCCTGATCCTCGGGAACGGCGAGCCGCAGATTCAGCTCGCGGCAACGCTCGATCATGTCCTCGAGCACCTGATCGATCGTGTACTGATAGATGCCGGTCCACCCCGATACCACGCGCCGCACCGACCGCCTGATGCGATTGATGAACTGCGCCGCCGTGATGCTGTTGGCGTGCTCGTTCGCGTCTGAGAAGAGGCGCCGCAGGTCGCGGTCGTAGAAGTTCGGGTAGTCCACGCCGTAGTAGCGACGTTTGTTGCGATAGTGCTGTCGCAGCGTCGTCCGCAGGCCGTTGAGCGCGTCCACTTCCTCGGGGCTGTCCACTGGCGGCGTGGCGCCGCGTAGTGAGTCCATCAGACTGTCCATGTAATCGAGCTTGCCGAGCGCGCGCCAGCCGGCGTAGCGCTGCCGCCATTCGCTGCTCGGCGTCAGCCAGACGGCGAACGTTTCGGCGAAGTCCTCGTCGGGATGACTCTGCGCGTACCACGAATCGAGATGAAGCACGAAGCTTTTGCTGTACGGCTTCGGCGTGTAGAACTCCGGATACGGCTTGCTCGGCGACCCGAACGTGTGCTGACGCTGGCGGCGGCGCCGCAGGCGGAATGCGTTGTCCAGCGCATGTCCGGCTTCGTGCCGGAGAATGCGCATGCACCATTCGTATTCGCCGCCTTCCACCTCGAGCATCTGCGCCTCTTCCAACTTCTCGAGCCGCGGGTGGGCGAGATAGAAGGGAATGGCGATCGCGGTGGCGCCGTCGGGAGTGAACCACTCATCGGACAAATAGAAGTGCAGGGGAAAGAGCAGTTCACGCGCGTCGAGTTCGGCGCGAAGCTGCGCGATCCGGTTGGCCAACGTTCCTTCAATCGACAGCGGAAGGTCCGACATGCGGACGTCGAGCAGCTCTTCGTCACTCAGATCCGGCCAATTGTCACGTAGGGAGGGGCGCGCCATGAGGTACTGTGTAAGGGTAATACCATGAGACTGACCTTTACTTTGGCAACGGTGATCGCAATGACTGTGATGCTGGCCGGACAGGAGCGCGACCGCGCGAAAGTCCCCGACGCGTTGAAATGGAACCTGGCTGACATCTATCCCTCCGACGCGACGTGGCGCGCGCAGAAGGAGACGATCGAGAAAGAGCTTCCGAAACTGCGCGAGTTTCAGGGCACGCTCGGCGCGTCATCGAAGACACTTGCCGACGCAATGGAGTTCATGTCGCGTCTCGACAAGGAGCTGACGCGCCTCTACGTCTTCGCCAGCATGCTGTCGGACCAGGACACCCGGCAGTCGGGCCCGCAGGGCATGCAGCAGGAAATGCAGCAGCAGTTTGCCCGCTTCGGCGCTGAAGCCGCGTTCGTCGAGCCCGAGATCTTGAAGGTCGGCAAGGACACGATTGAGAAGTCGGTCGCCGCCGAGCCGCGGCTGAAGCCATATGGCTTCTATCTACGCGACATCTTCCGCCGCGCTGCCCACACGTTGTCGGGTGCGGAAGAGAAGCTGCTCGCCGACGCCGGTCCGTTGGCCGGATCGCCGAACAACATCTACACCATCCTGACCAACGCCGATTTTCCGTATCCGACGATCACGCTCAAGGATGGCAAGACGGCGAAGGTGGATCAGGCCGGGTATAGCGATCTCCGGACGTCACCGGACCGCGAGGTTCGTCAATCGGCGATGTCGGCCTTCTTCGCCGCACTCGGCGGCTTCAGCCGCACGATGGGCATGACGATGAACTCGAACGTGCAGCGTTCGCTGTTCTATTCGCGGGCGCGGAAGTACTCGAGCAACCTCGAAGCCGCCCTGAACGGACCCAATGTTCCCGTGTCGGTCTACACACGTCTGGTCGAAGGCGTGAACCGTCATCTGCCGACGTTCCATCGCTACCTGCGCCTGCGCAAGAAGATGATGGGCATCACCGGCGACCTGCACTACTACGACCTGTATGCGCCGCTCGTCGCCGACGTGAACCTGCGCTACACGCCGGAGGAGGCGCAGAAGCACATCATCGCAGCGATGGCGCCGCTCGGGTCGGACTACACCAGCGTGCTGCAGCGCGCGTTCAAAGAGCGCTGGCTGGATTGGTCGCCGACAGAAGGGAAGGTGTCGGGCGCCTATTCGAACGGCGGCGCGTACGACGTGCACCCGTTCATGCTGCTCAATTATCTCGGTCAGTACAACGACGTCAGCACCGTTGCACACGAGCTCGGGCACACGATGCAGAGCTACTTCTCGAACAAGACGCAGCCCTATTCGACGGCCAGCTACCCGACCTTTGTCGCCGAGGTCGCGTCCACGTTCAACGAGGCGCTGCTCGTGGACTACATGCTGAAGCAGGTCAAGGACACGCCGACGCGTCTGTCACTGCTTGGCAACTATCTCGAAGGCATCAAGGCGACCGTGTTCCGGCAGACCCAGTTCGCCGAGTTCGAGTTGCGGATGCACGAGATGGGTGAGAAGGGGCAACCGATTACGGGCGACGCGCTGGCGAAGCTCTATCTCGACATCACGAAGAAGTACTACGGGCACGACCAGAAGGTGCTGATCGTGGACGACTACATCGCCCACGAGTGGAGCTTCATCCCGCACTTCTATCGCGACTTCTACGTCTTCCAGTACGCCACCTCGTTCACCGCCGCCGAGGCGCTGTCAGCGAAGGTGATGTCGGGTGATCAGGACGCGATCAAGCGCTACATCACGTTCCTGTCGGCCGGCGGATCGAAGTACCCGGTCGATCTGTTGAAGGATGCCGGCGTGGACATGACGACCGACGAGCCACTCAACCTGACCATCCGGCGGATGAATCAGGTGATGGACGAGATGGAGAAGCTTCTCAAATAATTCCCAACTACCAACGCCCAACTACCAACCACTCCCAAGGCCCAACTACCAACCACTCCCAACGCCCAACGCCCAACGCCCAACGCCCAACGCCCAACTGGGAACACTCGTCGCCGGCCGCGGCCGAATTGCTCCAGGGCTACACTGGTTCTCAAGTCGTATGGAGTTCAGGAACGCAACGCGAGACGACGCAGAACGGATTCTGCGGTTCTGGAAAGAATCGGGCGCGAGCATCGGCGTAACCGATGAAGTCGAACAGATACGCCGAGTTGCCACAAATCCAGGGGCCGTCGTTCTGCTGGCGGTGGTCGGGGACGAGATCATCGGAACGCTCCTCGGGACGTACGACGGGTGGCGCGGCAACATGTACCGTCTCGTGGTTCACCCAGCGCGACGTCGTCAGGGCATTGCGCGGGAGCTTGTACGACGTGTCGAGCAGGTGTTCGCTGAGTGGGGTGTTCGCCGCATCACGGTCTTGATCGAAGTCGATCGTGCGTGGGCCGCCGAGTTTTGGACCTCAGTCGGCTACCCGCGGGACGAGCGCATAGTGCGGCGCCTGGGGCTTCTTGATTCGCGAACGGCAACAACACCGAAGTGAGTCGCGGACCGCAACCATGATTTCGCGACATTGGACGACCATCTGCAAGCGCGACCGCGCCGACGCCTACATTCACCACCTGAAGTCCGAGACGTTTCCCTTACTGACCAGGATTGCAGGCTTTGTTCGGGCGTCTATTCTCAAGCGAGACGTCGAGCGCGGTACCGAATTCGAGATCGTCACTGTCTGGGAATCACTCGACGCAATCAAGTCGTTCGCTGGTGAGGATACGGAGGCGGCCGTCGTCCCACTCGTCGCTCAGGCGATGATGGTGGAGTTCGACGCACGCGCCAGGCACTACGAAGTCGTCCTCACGACCCGTGAACGTTCCTGAGCGATTGTCCGCTGCGTGCCGGCTCTCGCCCGAGCGGAGTGCGTGGTTCGCACAACTGCCAGACACTCTGAAGAAGCTCCAGGCGAGATGGTCGCTCACCGTCGCGGTCCCCGTCGATGACGCGAGCTGTGGGTGGGTCGCGCCGGCCGTCCGCGCCGATGGTTCCCGAGTCATTCTCAAGCTCGGCATGCCACACATGGAAGGCGCAGACGAGATTCAGGGCCTGCGCTTTTGGAATGGCGACGGGATCGTGCGGCTTCTCGAGGCCGATGAGAACTTGAATGCGATGCTGCTCGAGCGCTGTGAACCTGGCGTGCCGTTACGCGAGATGCCGGAGCCTGAGCAGGATGTGGTGATCGCGCGACTGCTTCGGCGTCTGTGGCGGAAGACATCAGAGCTGCATCCGTTTCGGCCTCTCTCGTTCATGCTCGAGCAGTGGGCATCGGAGGCGAAGGCGAATGCCGCGCGGTGGT
>Ga0111538_10001815_pt1 | contig 29915 bp, 27 predicted proteins | sample SoiMethybrSBSTD1_FD_79669 | JGI IMG/M metagenome (GOLD analysis project Ga0111538, IMG submission 79669) | Bulk soil microbial communities from a Populus tree surrounding site in Tennessee, USA - Soil MetaG P. TD hybrid SBSTD1 (version 2)... | ecosystem: Environmental > Terrestrial > Soil >... | reverse complement strand
GGCCGGGAGCGTTCGACCTCATCATGATTGCGTAGCGAAGCGCGGCCACTGCGGCAGTCGCTCCCAGCGCGAGCGCACCCATCAATGCGCCGCGATGCTTGATCATCCACCACTCGACGCTCGACGATCGCGCCCGCGCGTCGAACCGGCCGTGTGCCCCATAGTCCCGCGGCACCGGCGTGAAGAGATTGTCCGGCCGGTCGGGTTCGACCGGTTCATCGGTCTGCTGTGCGTCGTATCCGAACTGCGCGAGGTACCTGTCCACGTACCACGGCGTCAGAGAATTGCCGACGACAGCCTTGACGGTTGGCCAGCCAACCAGCACTTCACGCCGACGATGCTCGACAGCCCACAGGATGGCGTCGGCGGCCAATTCGGGTTGAAAGATTGGCGGCACCGGTTGGGGACGGCGCGGCATACGACTCCGGCTCCAATCGAATTGCGGAGTGTTCAGCGCGGGAAAGTTCACCATCGAGACGTGAACGTGGCTTCCGTCGTGTAGCAGTTCGGCACGCAGGGATTCGGTAAATCCCTGAAGCGCGTGCTTGGCCGCGCAGTAGGCCGATTGCAGAGGAATGCCGCGATAGGCGAGTGCGGATCCGACTTGCACGATCGTTCCGCGGTCGCGTGGCTTCATCCGACGCAGCGCCGCGAGCGTGCCGTGGACCGCGCCAAGGTAGGTGACGCGAGTGACGCGGTCGAACTCCTGCGGTGTCATGCGATCGATCGGCGAGAACACCGACACCATGGCGTTGTTCACCCACACATCGATCGGACCGAGCGCCTCTTCAACGCGTGCTGCGGCGGCGTCTACTGAGGCCGCGTCGGCGACATCAGTTGGCTGCGTGACGACACGAGCTCCGATGGACTCGGCCTCGCAGCGGGCGGCAACGAGTCCCTCGACACCCCGTGCGAGAAGACCGAGCGAGGCTCCCCGGCGCGCCAGCTCGCGCGTCAGCGCGCGTCCCACACCAGCTGATGCGCCGGTGATGACGACCACTCGATCTCGCCAGCCAGCCACGTCTCGTTTCGGAGCAACTGCTGTGCCGATGTGTCACGGTTGAGTGGGATGAATCCCGTGCGCGGCACGATCCCTGCGAGAAGACGAGCCAAGGAAGGTGTTGTGCAGTCGAGCTCGTCTCCGATCTGGTTCGAGATGCCACCGCGAGAGGGAGCGATCGATCCACATCGCGGCCGGCAGTTGACGTTCCACGGCTACACGGTGCTGCTCACGGAGCCCGACGGCACCATCGACGAAGGTGCACTAGGACTCTTCGACTACGACACTCGCATCCTCTCGAAGTATCGGCTGCTCGTCGATGACGAGGCGCCGCAATCTGACACGAGCGCTGCCGTCGAGAGCGACTATTGGGCCGCGCACCTGACGGTCGCGCGGCCGGGAACTGACGCGCGCGGTCCCCGGTTGCCGCAAGACGCACTCGAGATTGAAATCCGCCGCCGTGTGGGCAGCGGGATGGCCGAGCAGCTGATCGTTCGCAACAACAGCATGTCGCCAGCCGACGTGGCACTGCGTCTGCAGCTCGACGCGGATTTCAGAGACACTCTCGCTCTCTGCAGCACGCCGCGGTACGGCGCAACGACGACCCGCGAGTGGAACGAGGGCCGTCGCACGCTGACGTTCGACCATCATGCCGAGTCGCGCGGCATGCGGCTCCATCGCGCGACTCGCATTCGTGTGGTTCACGCCGACTCGGCACCGGCCGATTGCGGTGATGGCATCAGCTTTCGACTCGTCTTGACGGCTCGCGCGACGTGGACCGCGACGTTCGCCTACGAGTCGTTGGTCGGCGGTCGATGGCGCACGCCAGAGACCGAGGCGTTCACCGAGCACAGTGCGCGCGACCTGCTCCGTCAGGCGTGGCGCCGCCAGCGCGCGGACATCGACGCGGCACATCCGATCTTCAGTGCGGCTTACGAAAGCGCCGCTGACGACCTGTTCGCGCTGCGGGCATGGGAGCTGGACACGGCATCCGACGCCTGGATCACGAATGCCGCTGTGCCCTCCTACACCGGCGTCTTCGGGCGTGATTCACTGACGACCGCATGGCAGGGCGCTCTCATTGGCCCCGAGATGCTTCGCGGCTCGCTCGCGAGCATCGCCAGCACGCAAGCACGCGGGGATTCGGCCTGGCACGATCGCGAGCCGGGCAAGATGGTGCACGAAATGCGGCGCGGCCCGCTCTCGGAGCTCGAGATCGTTCCACAGCGTGCCTATTACGGCACGCAGACCACGTCGGCGATGTTCGTGGTGGCGTTATCCGAATACTGGCATTGGACGGCAGACACGTCCACGCTGCGACGGTATTGCGATGCCGCGCTGCGCGCGCTCGAGTGGGCGCGGCTCTACGGAGACTCCGACCACGACGGGTTTCTCGAGTACACGCGTCGCTCACCCCGCGGGTTGAAGAATCACGGCTGGAAGGATTCCGACGAAGCCATTCGCTATCCCGATGGGCGGATCGTGGACAACCCGATTGCGACCATCGAGGAACAGGCCTTCTACTGGCTGGCGCTCCAGCGCATGGCCGAGATTCTCGTAGCACTCGACGAGACCGCGCGCGCCGAGGAATTCGTCGCGCGCGCCGACCGGCTTCGCGTGCAGTGGCAGGAGACATTCTGGATGCCGAAGGAACGGTTCTATGCCTTGGCACTTGGTCCAGGCAAAGAGCGCGTCGAGTCGATTGCGTCGAATCCAGGCCATGCCCTCGCGGCAGGCCTCGTCCCCGTGGCGCATGCCGTCGAGTGCGCGGATCGACTGATGGCGCCCGACATGTTCTCGGGATGGGGCATTCGCACGCTGTCGCGGGATCACCCGTCGTACAACCCGCTTGCGTATCATCTCGGGACCGTGTGGCCGGTGGAGAACGCCACGTTCGCACTCGGATTCAAACGTTACGGTCTCGATACACACTTCGAACGGCTGGTCACCGGTATGTTCGACGCGGTGGCGCACTTTCGACGGTATCGACTGCCCGAAGCGTTAGGTGGTCATGGGCGAGAGGAGACTCCGGTTCCAACGGTCTACCCGAAGTCGAATGCTCCCCAGGCGTGGAGCGCCAGTGCCGTCGTGCAGTTGGTGCAGACGCTGCTCGGGATTTATCCGTTTGCGCCGGCGCACGTGCTTGCGCTGGTGCGACCGCGACTGCCCGAATGGCTGCCTGCCGTCACGGTCCGCAACATTCGCGTTGGCGATGCGACGACCTCGATCCGTTTTGAACGGGGACGAAACGGTTCCACGGCGTTCGACGTCATCGAAAAAAGCGGACACCTGTTCGTCGTCGAAATGCCGCCTCCTCAGGACGTCGATCCATCGGGACGAAGCTGGGATGAGGCGGTGCGGACCTGGCTCCTCGAGCGCGCTCCGGGACGGCTCGCATCCGCTCTGCGCCTGGCGCTCGGCCGCTGAACCTATTTCTTGGCGGTCGCTGTCGTCCCGAGCTTGATGGCCTGCGCCATCAGCATCTTGTTCGATTCCATGTACTCGACCGACAGGCGCTCTCCAACCTTCAACGCGGTGGCGTCCAGCTTCTCCTTGCCACGTGTCACTGCGGTCTTCGTGTCCAGCATCAGCGTCATGGTCTTGCCGTCATTGGTCTTGATTCCGACATGTACGCCTTCGACGCTGGTGATCGTGCCGAGCGCTTTGTGCGTGTGACCTTCGTGGGCGCGGACCGCAGCCGGCGCAGCCAGCGCCATCGCGACAACCATCGCGATCATCCAGTTCTTCATTTCTGTGCTCCTTCATTGAGAAAGCGTTCTTCTTCGATTTCGTAGCGTATCTCGTCCGGCGATCGCGGATTGTGTGCTTTCATCGCATCAATCTCGGCCGGCGTCAACTCCGGCAGGTGACGGATGAAGTGAACGAGCTGCCACGAAGATTCCTCGCCGGCTTTCGTGCCGTTGCTCCATCCGGGCATGCCCGTGAAGCGGATGCCGCGCTCGATGATGTAGAACAGCTCGCCATCCGAGAGCTGCTGCGTCGGCGCCAGGCGCATGTCGGGCGCCTTCGGAAAGAGTCCACGACCCATTTCGGTGTTGCCGCTGCCGTCATTCGCGTGGCACGACGCGCAATGATCGGCGAAGTGCGCCATGCCCTCGGCCACAGCCTCCGGTGTTTTCGGGATAGGGTTTGCCGTAGTCCGGATCGCAGATGGAATGGCGACCCGCCGCGCCGCTCGGGCCAGCCGGGCCTCGAACGTGGCTGGCTCGGCCTTGGTGGAAAGACCTGTGGCGCGCAGATAGACCAGGCCAGCGGTGGCCGTCAGTGCCAGCGTCAACGCCACGCCGATGAGGACGAACGTGACTCCACGCATGGATACATGTTCATCCATGTCGAGCCTTAGGGCACACCTTTCCTACGGCAACGGCTTCGCTTCGCGCACGCGAACCGCGGTGTCGGGACGCACTTCATCGGTCGCCCGGCCGGCGACCACGTCACCCGCGTTGAGATCGCCGAACACCTCGACGAGCGGCCCTGACGACAGCCCAGTGCGTACGTCCACCCACTCGGTCTTTCCGTCCCGAATGCGGATGACGAACGTCCGGTCGGTCGTCGATGCGACGCTGGTGTTTGGTACGAAGAGCGACGGTCCCGAGCGGCGCACTGGCCAGCGCGCCTGACAGAACGTTCCTGACGCCAGCCGCCCATCCGCATTTGCGACGTCCAGTTCGACAGCCATGGTGCGCGTGGTGGTGTCAACTGCGCGTGCGATTCGAGCGACCGTTCCCGAGAAGCTCTGACCAGGGTAGGCGGCGACGGCAAACGGCACACGCGTGCCCGTTTTGATCTCCGCGGTGTAAGCCTCAGGCACTGAAACGACGAGACGAAGGCGCAGGTCCTCGACCACACGAAGCAGGGGCACCGTCGGTGCGGCTCCGCTCGACGGACCGACGAGCGCGCCTGGGTGGACATTGCGTTCAGTGACGACGCCGCTGAAGGGAGCCGTGATTCGCAGATATCCTTCCAGGTCACGAATGGCATTCAGCGCCTGACGGGCGGCTTCAGCGCCTTGCTCCGCAGAGACCACCTGGCTTTGACTGGCCTCGGCAGCTTTATCGGCGATCACGAGGTCGTTGCCGGCAACCACGCCTGGACTGGCCGATGCGGCTTTCAGCTTCTGGAACGTGCCCCGGTCGGCCTCGGCTTTGGCGCGTGCGACCGATAACTGGGCTTCGGCGGCCTGAAGTTTCGACTGCGCTTCCGAGCGCTGCGCGACCAGTTCCGGCGCTTCCAAGGTCGCGAGCAGATCCCCGGTCCGCACGCGTGAGCCCCGATCGACGTGAACGGCCTTCACGAAGCCAGTTACTCGCGCGTGGATCGCGACAGACTGGTAGGCGATCAGTTCGCCAGGCAGCGACAAGTCCACGCTGAGTGGCCGCTCGATCACCCGCGTGACCTCAATCGTCAGAGGGCCGGCGGGCGAGACGGCTTCCTTCGCACGGGCTGGCGGTGTCTCGCTGCCGGTACATGAGGCCGCAGTCACGCCGATCAGCAGAATGCTCGATATCCTCATATCTATTCCAGCGTCGGTCTCCGAGTACTTTGCGGATCGTCTGGATCGAGCGATGGTGACGCGGCGCTGGCCGACTGCTGCACCAGGGAATAGACAGACGGCAGCACCAGCACCGTCGCGAACGTGGCGGCGGCAAGACCGCCGATGACTGCGCGGCCGAGCGGTGCCGTCGCGTCGGCCCCTTCGCCGATGGCCAGCGCCATCGGCACCATGCCGGCGATCATCGCCGCGCTGGTCATCAGCACAGGCCGCAGACGCGCGCCGGCCGCGAGAATGGCTGCGCGCAGCGGTGATTCGCCCTGGCGCCGCGACTGCTCGGCAAACGTCACGAGCAGGATGGCGTTGGCGACGGCGACGCCGGTCGCCATGATCGCTCCCATGAACGACTGCACATTCACCGTCGTTCCGGTGAGGCGCAGCATGACGACGACTCCTGCCAGCGCTGCCGGCACGGTCGACACCACCACGAACGCCAGACGCAGCGATTGAAAGTTGGCGGCCAGCAGCAGAAAGATCACGAGGACGGCGACGACCAGTCCAGTCGTGACGTTGGTCAAGGTGTCGGCCATGGCCGCGAGCTGGCCGCGGACGGCGACGGTTGCTCCACGCGGCGGCTGGCCGGCACGGGCGATGGCCTCGTTCACGCGCGTGGCGACTCGCCCGAGATCTTCTCCGAAAACGTTGGCTGTCAGCGTCACCATTCGCTGGCCGTTGATGCGATCGTACTCGCCGACAATCGTCGAGTTCTCGATGCTGGCCAAATCGCCAAGCAGCGGCTTGGCCACCCCACCGGCAGTGACGGGCACGACGCGCAGGTCCTCGATCGACTCCATTTTTGGCTGCGGCACCTGGACCTGCACCTGAAACGCAATGCCCGTTCGAGGATCGGCCCAGTAATTCGGCGCGACGAAGCGGCTGGACGAGGTCGCGGCGGCAAACGATCGCCCGACCTGATCCACAGTCACGCCGAGCTGTCCGGCCATCTGTCGATTGACGTCCACTTTGATCGCCGGGTAGTCGAGCGTCTGGCCGAACTGCAAGTCGCGCAGCGAGGGGATCGTGGCGAGCTGATCGTGCAGCGTCGTCGCGAAGGCGCGGCTCGCGGCGAAGTCCGGCCCCATCACCGCGATCTCGATCGGCGTTGGCGCGCTGAAGTTCATGATGCGGCTGATGATGTCACCGGGCTCGAACGAGAACTGGGCGCCGGGAAATCGCCTGTGGAAGGCCTGACGCAGCCGCTCCTGCAGCTCGGGCGTCTGCATCGGCGCATCGGACGTCATCGCCACTTGCAGCACGCCCTCATGTGAACCGCTGGTCCACAGGAAGATGGTGTTGATGGGATACGACGAGGGCTGCACGCCGACGTATCCGAGCGTAATGGCCACATGATCCGGTCCCGCCGTGTCGCGAATGACGTCGAGGACCTCATGACCGAGATGCTCCGTGGACTCGAACTTGGTCCCGGCCGGCGCGCGAAAACGCAGTTGAAACGCTTTCGCTCCGCTTGGTGGAAAAATCTCGCGTCCGAGCGTCAGTCCGATGCCCGCCACGATGGCGGCGGTCACGATCACGTAGGCGGCGACGAGGACGCCGCGAAACGGCGCCAGCCCATTCAACGACGACACGATCCGAGTTCGCAGCCGTTCGAGGAGGTCGTGCGAGTGCACGCCGGCGTGACCGGTTCGCGCCGGCCTGCCCAGCCACCACACGGCGAGCACCGGGACGAGCGAGCTCCCGAGGACGAACGACGCGATCATCGCGAAGCCGACCGCCAGCGAGAGCGGCACGAACAGCGAACGTGACACGCCGGTCATGAAGAACGACGGCACGAAGACGGCCACGACCGAGAACATGGCGAGTAGCCGCGGCACGACGACTTCGCCGCTCGCGTCGAGGACGGCGCGAGCCGTGGCTGTGCCGCGCGCCAGGTGCGTGTGAATGTTCTCGATCGCGACCGTGGCCTCGTCAACGAGGATGCCAACAGCCAGCGCGAGCCCGCCGAGCGTCATGATGTTGATCGTCTGTCCGCTGCCCCACAACGCGACGACCGCCGCAAGCAAAGCGAACGGAATGGTCACGACTACGATGGCGGCACTCCGCCACTCACGTAGGAAGAGCAGCACCATCAGTCCAGTCAGCAGGGCGCCCAGAATCGCCTCGCGGACAACTGAGGCCAGCGCCGCCGACACATTCGTGGATTGATCGAGCTCGTACGAGACGGTGATGTCGTCCGGGACGAGCGCCTGGAACCGGCCGAGATTGGCCCTGACCTCGGCGACGACGCTCAGCGTCGAGGCATCGGGCCGCTTGGTGACCGGAATGTAGACGGCACGCCGGCCGTTGACCAGCGCGTACGCGGTCGGGATGTCGGTGCTGTCGCTCACTGATGCAACGTCACGAATCGAGATCGGCGGACCCGCGCCAGTTCGAATCGGCAGCTCGAGCAGGTCGTTGATCGGGCCGACGACCGAGTTCATCGGCGAGATGCGAGTCTCGTCGCCGATGTTGACGCTGCCCGACGGCATGATCACGTTGCCTGCCGTCACGGCGCGGATCACCTCGTCCGGCGCCATGCCGTAGGAACGCAGGCGATCCGGATCGACCCGGATCACGATCGTCCGCTGGCTGCCGCCGAACGGCGGCGGCGAGGTCAGTCCCGGCAGCGTGGCGAACTGCGGCCTCACGCGGTTCAGGGCGAGGTCTTGGATCTCGCCGAGGCTGCGCGATTCGCTGCGAAACACGAGATAGCCGACCGGTACGGTGCCGGCGTCGAATCGCATCACGAAGGGACCAACCGTCCCCGGCGGCATGAAAGCGCGGGCCCGGTTGACGTAGCCGATGGTCTGCGCCAGCGCCTCCGCCATGTTCGTACCGGAATGAAACGTGAGCTTCAACAGCGCCGTGTTCTGAATCGATTTCGATTCAACGCTCTCGATCCCGTTGATATAGAGGAAGTGATACTCGTAGTAGTAGGTGATGTAGCCCTCCATCTGCGCCGGGCTCATGCCGCCGAAGGGCTGCGCCACGTAGATCACCGGCAGATCGAGGTCAGGAAAAATGTCTGCGCGCATGCGCGTGACCGCGAAGGCGGCTGTCAGCGCGACGGCGATGACGGCGACCAGCACCGTGATCGGACGTCGCAGGGCGGCGCGAATCACCCACATCTAGCGCACTCCCGAGCCGCGCAGCAGGTTGACGAACGATGTCACATTCCCGCGCGCGATGGCCTGGGCGAGGAGCGCCCGCCACACATCGACGCGGGCGACGGCGTCCTGATACTCCGCCTGCACGAGCAGGCTTTGCGCTTCCGCGACTTCGGTGATGCTTGACAGGCCGGCCTCGAAGCGGGCACGCGCCTGCGTTTCGCTCTGCTGTGCCGCGGCGAGCTGCACGGGTGTGTTCTGCGCAATGGCGCGCGCCGCGTCCGCCAGCGCGTCGGCGGTCTGCTGCTGGCTGGTGACTGTGAGGACGGCTTCGTCGTAGCGTGCGCGTTCCACTCGAGTGAACGCGGCCGACGCGGCTCGGCGTGCACGAAGGCTGGCGAAGTCGAACAGATTGGGAAAAACGATCTGAAACCCGGCCGCCCAATTCGCGCGCTCGAGGCCGAGACCGTCGGCACCGCCGTCGAACACACCGTCCGGACTGGCGCCGCTGCCGCGCGCGAAGACACTGGATTGCAGATAGATTCGCGGCCGATCGGTAGCATCGAGCACGCCCTCGTGTGCGCGAGCCTGGTCAACGGCCGCCTGGCGAGACTGGGTGAGGGGATGTTCACTCTGAGCGCTGGTCGGCGACGTCGCCGAAGGCACACGATCGAGCAGGCCGGCCGTGTTCACCGAGACCGCACCGGACGTCAGGCCGAGCGTCCGAGCCAGCGTCGCCTGTGCGAAGAGGAGGGCTTGACCTCCCTGAATCGCACGTGTCCGGGCAGCGGCGCGCTCGGCGTCCGCTCGCGAGGCTTCGGCGCCCGGACGCAATTGATTGTCCACGAGTGTCCGGGCCGCTCGCGCCAGCACCTCACGACGCTGCACATCCGCCTCGGCGGCGACGACGGCCTGCTGCGCAGCGACCACGGCCAGGAATGCCGCTCCGACCGCGTTCTGCACGTCGAGTCGCGTGAGCGCCTCGTCGGCGCGCGCGCGTGCGATACCGGCTTCGGCTTCGCGAATAGTGGCGCCGCGCAAGCCAAAATCGAACGGCTCCCACGAAAACAGCGCGCCGGTCGCGCTGCCCCAGACAGGTGACGTGGACGAATCAGGCAGGACCGGTCCCGACAGCGCCGGAATCACCGACTGTGGCAGCAGTTGACCGAAGACGTTGTTCGCGGTCGCGCGATTGGTCTGCCACAGGGAATCGACGCGCGGCAGATAGGCGGACTTCGCCACGCTGATGTTGGCTGTCGAGATGTTGACCTGTTCCAGCGCCGCACGGACGGCCGGGTAGTGATCGAGTGCGTACTGCAACGCATCCTCGAGCGTCAAGACGAGCGGCGCGCTCTGTGCGCCGTCGCCCTGTGCATGCAGAGTCTGTGATGAGACCAGGACCGCGGCGACGAGTGCGATGACGCCAAATCGATTCATGAGCCGTGACCCGCTACTGTATCCCGGCCGTTTCACATTGGCCATTTCGAAGTCACGAGCTGGCACGCTTCGTGATCCTATCCCGCCAAGGGAGAGGGCCAATGTCCGATGAGCATCTGCTGACGAGGCGTGCGTTCACGCTCGAGTCAGTCATGGTGATTCTGGCCGCGGCGACGATCACGATCGCGGGATGTGGCGAGGCTGATCTGGGGCCGTCGCCTCCGCCTGGCGACAAAGAGGGTGTCGTCGCGAACAATCACGGTCATCGCGCGATTGTGACCGCCGCGCAGCTCAACTCGCCAAACACGGTCACCGTTGACATGCGCTTCCGGGCCACGCACAACCACACGCTGATGCTGACGGCGACGGAGCTCGCGGTGATTGCTGAGAACGGACAGGTGATCAAGACGTCGTCCACCGACGAGGGCCACAATCACATGGTGACGTTCAACTGACGTGAGCGCCGAGACGCCTCACCCGGCACTACAATCGTGCGAAAGGGGTGAGGCGTTGAGACTCAGAATCCTTGCAGCGAGCGTTGCGGTCGCCGGTCTTTTGGTGGCTCATGCTGCCGCACAACCACGGATTGCCGGCGTCAAGGCGCTGCGCTGCTCGTTCCCGCGCAATGCGACCGGCACATGGGGAAAGGACGGTGCGCCCGACGCCACAGTCCGATCGACGCCGCTCGTGTTGCGCTTCGATTCGATCGATCCAGACAGCGGCACCGCGCAGCTGAGAAACGGATCGGTGGGCTCCGAAGTCACCGCGCGACTGGCAGAAGGCTACTTGCACTTCATGCAGTCGTTCCGTACCGGTCCGCTGTACACGACGACGGTGTTCGATGTGGGTGAGAAGAGCGGCAAGCTGAAAGCCGTCCATTCGCGGCACGAGTACTTCGCGGTGCCGCTGCCAGGAGCGACGTCGAGTCCGGAGCAGTACTACGGGGAGTGCGAAATCGTCGAGTAGGGGCGACGCATGCGTCGCCCTTGCGGTGCCTCGCCTACGGTTCGCCGAACTTCTCGATGAATCCTTTCGCGCGATCGATGTTGCGGCGGTTCTGCGGCGCATCCGGCGCGAGGCGCAGATACTCTTTGAACTGCTTGACCGACTCGTCGTACTTGCCTTCCAGACGAAACAGCTCACCGAGGTTGTAGCGGGCGTTGTAGTGGTTGGGATTGATCCGCACGACTTCTCGCAGCGCAGCCGCCGATTCGACGTCGCGATCCAAATCCGCCAGCGCGTAGGCCAGGTTGTAGTAGCCGATCGCCGAATCGGGATCGACGCGGATGATCTCGCGGAATTCCACGACGGCCTCGGCCAGCTTCCCTTGATTGGCGAGCGTGACCGCCAGCCCGTTATGGGCGTCGATCAAGTCAGGATCGAGCCGGATCGCTTCCTGATAGGCGGCCGTCGCTTCAACGAGACTGCGTTGCGCGCGCAGGGCGAGGCCCAGCCCGCTGTAGGCGCGAGCAGACTTCGGGTCGCGGCGGATCGCTTCGCGGAGTTCGGTGATCGCGTCCGGGAAGTTGCCTTGCAAGCGCAGCGCTTCGGCGAGCTTCGTCCGTACTGACGCGGAGTCATCTCCGGCCAACGCCTTCCGGAATTCCATTTCCGCGGCCTCTGGTTCCAATGCGTCAATGAACACGTCGCCCATGACTTCGTGTGCGTCGGCCGATTCGGGTGAGAGCGCGAGGGCCGCATCGGTGAGCTCTTTGGCGCGAAGCCGCCCGTCATCTGAGGGCGCGCGTCCGCCAATCGCGCTCTCCTCCGTGCGCGCGAGTGCCGCTGACGCCTGCGCGGCCAGATGCTTCGCGCGGATTGCAGTGACCAGCCGCGCGCGCTCGGCTGGCGCAGCCTTCGCAAGTGTCTGATACACGCGCTGCATGCTGGTCCACGTGTCCACGATGTCGTCGGTCGCGTCCTGATCCTTGTGCAGCCTGGCCATGCGACCTGCAATCGCGGTGAGATCCGGCTGCGCGCGCCGTTGGTCGTCCATCGCGACGATGACCGCGGTGTACGCCTCGACTTCCACCGACTTCAGGTTCAGCGCTCTGACATCCTCACGACCTAGCAGCTGCGTGACTGTGGTTCGCCAGGCTGTGAACTGCGCGTCGAGACGTGCCTGCTGTCCAGCTGTGTCGGCCGCCGGTGCTTGTGCATGGACCGCGGCCGCAAGCGTGACGAACAGCCCGAACGCGATCGTTTTAGTCGTCATGTGAGGTCAAGATCGTACACGAGACAACGACACGGTGACGGATTTCACACGGAGGCACCGTCCTCTGTGACCTCTGCGGCCTCTGCGTTTGATCAACTCCGTGGTCTCCGCCCCCTCTGTGGCCGGCACCATTTATAATTCCCGCATATCAGGAGACCGCCTGTGTCGAAATCCAAGAAGCTCGCCGTCAATCGCCGTGGCTTTCTGAAGGGTGCGGCGACCGCAGCGGCCGGAGCGGCCGCCATCGCGACGCATGTTCCCGGCACTGACGCCCAGACTCAGACGCCGGCCCCCGGCACCGGCCGACCGAATGCGCCCGCGCCGGCGCCGTCGCCGGCGCAGCTCGAGCGCGACGCCGGAGTGGTCACTCCGCCGACTGGCGGGAACACGCGAGCGGCAGTCCGCCCGGGTTCCGACCTGATGGTGCAGGTCCTCAGGGATCTCGGCGTCGAATACGTGGCCGCGAACCCCGGTTCGAGCTTCGAAGGCATCCAGGAATCGATCATCAATTACGGCAACCCGCCGAACGTGAAGCCTGAGTTCATCACCGCGCTGCACGAAGAATCGGCGGTGACGATGGCGCATGGGTACGGGAAGGCGACGGGCAAGCCGATGTGTGCCCTGCTGCACGGAACGATCGGCATTCAGCACGCTGCGATGTCGATCTACCAGGCGTACTACGACAAGACGCCGGCGCTTCTGATCGCGGGTCGCGATCTCGGCTTCATCGCCGCGCACAGCGCCAACGACATGGCCGGGATGGTGCGCAGCTACACGAAGTGGGATGCCACGCCGAAGACGATCGAGGAATCGCTCGTCGCGATTCAGCGCGCCTACAACGAAGCGATCACGCCGCCGTGCGCGCCGACGATGGTGGTCATCGATATCGACCTGCAGAAAGAGGAAGCCGGGGCACTGAAAGTACCCGCGTATCAGCCGCCGCGCATCTCGGGTATCGATGCGGGTCAGGCTCGCGAGATCGCCAAGGGCCTGCTCGACGCGCAGAATCCGCGCATCGCGGTCGGCCGTCTGCGGACGCCGGATGGCGTGCGACTGGCCGTGCAACTCGCGGAGCTGGTTGGCGCATCGACGTCAACGTCCGCGACGCAGGGGCCGATGAGTTTCCCGCAGCGCCATCCGCTGTGCGGTCCTGGTGCGAACACGTCGTACGACTACACGCTCGGGCTCGAGCAGCCTGGCACCGTCGGATTGGTCGGTCCGTCGCTGGCGACGCTGCTCTCGCGCGACCCGACGAACATCGGCTTCGGCGGCATCGCGCCTGGCGTGTCGCGCGCCGGCGCGCCCGGCGGACCGGGCGGCGCAGGACGTGGTGGCCGCGGCGGCGGTGCCCCAGCCGGTCGCACTGTCGATCTCGATGCCGAGGCAAGCGTGCCGGCCATTATCGACGAAGTGCGGCGTCAGATGAGCCCCGACAAGCAGCGCGTCATCCAGGACCGCAGCGCGAAGCACGCGACAGCGAATCAGACCGCGCGGATCGAGGCGCTCACCCGTGCCCTCGATCAGCGGCGTGCCGGATGGGACTCGACCCCGATCAGCACGGCGCGCGTCTACGCCGAGCTCTGGCCCCTCATCGTTGACGAGGATTGGATTCTCGCCTCGCCCAGCAACTTCTCCGGCGGGCACAACTCGCAGCTGTGGGATCACAACAAGCCGTACAGCTATCTGGGTGGCCAGGGTGCCGCCGGCATGGGCTACGGCGCACCGGCATCGGTCGGCGCAGCGCTGGCCGCCAAGAGCCGCAAGCAGATCGTGATCAACGTGCAGACCGACGGCGATCTCAACTACGCGCCGGGCGTGCTGTGGACCGCACAGCACCACGAACTGCCGATGCTCACCGTGATGCACAACAACCGCGCCTGGCACCAGGAGTTGATGTTCGTCGAGTACATGTGCGGCGTGCGCGGACGCGGCACGGGACGCGGACACATCGGCACCACGCTGCGCGATCCGTTCATCGACTATCGGATGATGGCCGCCGCCTACGGCATGGCCGGTGAGGGCCCGATCACCGATCCACTCAAGCTCGGTCCGGCGCTCAAGCGCGGCCTCGCCTCCGTGAAGAAGGGCATGCCGTACATGATCGATGTGATTACGCAGCCGAGGTAACCATGGGAACTCGTTCTTTGCTGATACTCGCCGCGGTCGGGTTGATCGCAGCAGCCGATGCTGTCAGAGCACAAAGCCCTCCGGCTCAGACCGCGAAGCCCGCGACGACCACGCTCACGAGTCCGGTCACTGGGAATGCCGTCACCGGCAAGAAGCTGTATTACGACCACGCCTGCTATTCGTGCCACGGGTTCAACGGCGAGACCGGCGCGCGCGCGTTCGTGCCGAACTGGCCGGCGAACCTCGCCACCGAACGCAGCTTCATTGCGTTCCTGCGCGGGCGCGCGAACCTGGCGCCGGTGCAGCCGTCAACGTCGATGCCCAACTATCCCGTCGAGTCCTTGAGCGACGCGCACGCCAAAGACATCTACGCCTACATCAGGAGCTTCAAGAGCGCGCCGCCGCCGGTCGAGAAGATTCCAGTGATGAGCCAGATCCTCGCCGCGGCCAAGAAACCATACAAACCGTAGCGCGCAGGCTTCAGCCTGCGCGATCGCGCCGTAGAGTTGTCGTTTCTTTCGCCGTTCGTCGTCAGTGACTACGCAGGCGCACGCCTAACTCCGCGTAACTTCGTCAGACAGTCGTGGCACGCTTCGTGATGCGTCCCCTCCAGCGGGGGGAGGGAAAGATTAATGTCTGATGAAAATCTCCTGACCAGGCGCGAGTTCACCGCCGAGTGGGTGCTCGCTGTACTGGCCGGGGCCACGATCACGATCTCGGGATGTGGTGACGACAACGACAACCCCGGAACGGGACCTTCAGGCGGAGGCGGCGGTCAGTCCGGCGACGAAGTGGGTGCGATCAGCGCGAACCATGGTCATACCGTTACAGTCACGGCCGCACAGATCACAGCGGGCAGCGCGGTGACGGCGACTTTGACCACGGGCAATGGGCACACGCACACGATCTCTCTCACAGCGGCGCAGGTGGTTGCGATCGGTCAGAACCAGCGGGTGTCGGTCACGTCAACGACCGATGCCGGCCACAATCACGAGGTCACGTTCAATTGAGAATTTGGTGACAACAAGCCGGGTCCGAAGAACAGGACCCGGCCTACCCTGCAGATCTATTTCGAGGAGGGCGCCGAGGACGGCGTGCTGCTCGGGAAGTCGGGGATCTTCTCGTTCGGATACCAATACTGCCGGTGACAGTTCTCGCAGGCCCGGTCGATGTCCTCGCCAACGTCGAACAGCTTCTGCGCGTCCTTCTTGTCCACGACTTCCAGCACGCTCGTCGCGATGTCGTGCAGCGCCTTCGCGCGTGAGTACCAGGCGGCGCGATCCTTCGCGATCAGCTCGTCCATCTCCGACGGCTCCAGCTCGACGCCTGGCGTCTCCGATTTCTCGCCCGGACGCGCCACCTTGCGTCCCGGAATCATCAGCAGGTTGCTGCCTTCGATCATCATGATCAACCCGCTGCGGACCTTGAACCATTCCTCGTCGGTCTTCGGCGCCGTCTCGTGGATGCCTCCCTTGTCGATGACGGTTGCCACTGAATCCCACACCATGTCTCCGGCCGGATCGATGATGTGCAGCATGATGTCCTTCACGGTCGTCGTGGTCGTGTAGGGCGGCGCCGCGACGGCCGGCGCTGAAGGCTCCGCCGGTTTCGATTGACATGATCCGGCGAGGACCGCCGCGCACACCACGAGCACGAACGGACGGATTCGCATCAGGCATCCCTCTCTTGAAGTGACGTGGCCGGGGCGGGCTGGCCAGTGTCCGCCTTCGCGGGGGGGCGGCCAGGCAGGAGCCGCCGCAGTCCGCGCGCCACGCGTGAGAATCCAAGTCCAAGTCCAATCGAGCTGCTCGTGAGACCGCCAAGCAGCAGCGCGATCATCCCGATGTCCCACAGCGGCCGCAGATCGTAGAAGACAGGGAAGTCGAGGCTATGGAGCCCGTTGTAGAGCCAGCGCTCGACGCGGCTCAGACGAGTGACCTGCGACAGCATCGTGCTGTTCGACGGGTCGATGTAGAACCACGTCTCGCCGGGATCGGCGAACTTGACGCGCAGCACGGGGAGCGGTGTCAGATGCTGGCGCGAGTAGTAGTACGAGTCGTAGTCGGCGAGCAGTTGCTGCTCGACGATCGGCACGTCTGGCAGCGCCGCACGCAGCCGCGCCACCAGCGACTCCACGCTGAACGGCTCGCGGCGCACTTGCAGCCAGTTGGCGCGCACCAGCAGTCGATCGTTCTCGGCCCGGCCGGTGATGTAGTACGGCTGGTGCAGACGCTCGGGCCGTTTGTCGGCCTCGGGATCGTGTGCGAGGCGAACCACGTAGTAGTGCTCGTCCTGGATGCGGGCGAGCTCGACTTCCTTGATGCCGCGGCCGTTGACGATGTGATCCCATTCGGCCGGCCGCATGGCGGCGAACTTGCCGAGATCGATCGAACCGCCGGTGAACACGTCGCGGCGTACTTCGACTGGACGCGAGTTGGTCCATTCGAACGGCTCCATCGAGAGCAGTCCGCTGAAGGCCCATGTCGCCGTGAACACGCCGAAGACGAGGCCGGTCACGTAGTGCCAGCGCATCGCGCCGGTGTATTTCTGTCGCCACGACTGCACAACGCCGAGCACCAGTCCGAGCACTGCCAGCGCACACACCAGACCCGACGACCAGACGACGAACTGATACCAGACCGGCTGGTTCTCGCGCAGCGCCGCGAAGTAGAAGAAGTGCGGGATGGTGCTGATCCACGCCAGCGCGCGCCCCGTCCGCGTCGTGACCATCGTCACTTCGCCCGTGCGCGGCGACACATACAGCTCGGTGCCGCGGTCGTCGTTGACGCGGAATTTGTGCAGCGGCAGCTGCCGGCTTTGCACTAGCGTCCACTGATCGACGCGGTTCAACGTCGCGATGTGATCGACTTGCTCCTCGGTAACGCCCGCGAACCGGCTGGCGATGGTGCGCGCCTGCGTGAGGGTCGCGCCCTCCATGACTTCGCCGGTGTCGGCGAAGACCGTGGTTGTCTCGCCCGTGCCGAAGCGATAGGCCGGCCTCCCCATGATCGAGAGCAGCACCACCCGGCCCGGTTCGCCAATCAGGCCGGCTTCCGCGGCTTCTGCCGGCGTCAGGCGCACGCGCGCCAGATCGAGGCTGGGAAGCTTTTCGAGCCTCGCCTCCGGCGTGAGCCGAGGCATGCCGCCGGCGTACATCATGGTGATGCCGGTGGCGAACCACAGGACGACGAGCAGGCTCAGCACGATACCGGCGTACCGGTGGGTGAGGATGAGCCATTTGCGAAGAAGCTTCGTCATGTCTGTGGCACGATACCGTGACCCGGTCTGGATATATCCTGAATTTTTCGTCAGGCTTTAGATTTGGCCGGTCCGGCTGAAGCCGGACACTACGGGACGTCATTCATCACGGAGCGCTGATATGCGCGTGCAACAGGCTGGATTCCTTGTAGTTGTCGCCCTCGCGTCCGCGTGTTCCGGGCCCGAGCAGCCCTCGTCCTCGCCGGTCGCGGCGCCGGCGCCCGCTCCCACCACGGCTCCCATCCCGCCGCCGGTGGCCGGCCGCCTGTTCGTCACCAACGAGAACAGCGGGGATATCAGCGTGGTGGATGTCGCCACGCAGAAGGTCGTGGCCACGATCCCGGTTGGGAAGAGGCCCCGCGGCATTCGTCTGAGTCGCGACGGCTCCCAGATATTCGTGGCGCTGAGCGGCTCGCCAATCGCTCCGCCGGGGGTGGACGAGAGCACGCTGCCGCCGCCCGACAAGAAGGCCGACGGCATCGGCATCGTCGGCGTCCGCGACCTGAAGCTCGAGCGAGTGATTCGCGGCGGCTCGGATCCCGAGCAGCTGGCGGTGAGCGCGGACGGCACGCATCTGTTTGTCGCGAATGAAGACGTCGGCGAAGCCAACGTGATCAACATCGAGGACGGCAAGGTACTGGCAACGTTCAAGGTGGGCGGCGAACCCGAAGGCGTGGAACTGCGGCCCGATGGCAAGGTGGTCTACGTCACCTCCGAAGAGGACGGGCAGGTCGCGGTCATCGATGCTGTGAACCAGAAGCTGCTGAAGACCTTCAAGGTCGGTCCGCGTCCGCGGTCCACGACGTTCCTGCCCGACAGCTCGCGCGCGTTCGTCACGTCGGAGAACGGCGGGTCGGTGGCGTTTGTGGACGCGCAGAAGCACACGGTGCTGAAGACGATCCCGATCACTGGACCGATGTTCCGGCCGATGGGCGGTGTGGCTGCGCCTGATGGAAAGCACGTGTTCATCACCACCGGCCGCGGTAAGAACGTCGCGATCATCGATACCGCCACGCAGCAGGTCGTCGCCGCCGTGGAGGCCGGCGATCGTCCGTGGGGTATCGCCGTCTCGGCCGACGGCAAGACGATCTTTACGGCGAACGGGCCCTCGAACGACGTGTCGATCATCGACGTGGACAGCCGCATGGTGAAAGGCAGAGTCAAGGTCGGCGATCGTCCATGGGGCGTACTCTTTGTTCCGTAGTCGTTCCGTCCATCGAGTCCTTTCCTTTGTTTCACCGCGTTGGAGAGCCTCGTCGCCGTGTGAGGCGTGCGGCGAGGCGTTTACGTGCGGCGCGTCGCTGACCGGCTGCTGGTGCATGAAGGTCAGCGTCACCAATGAGGCGCGGGCGCGACTTCGGCAGCGCTACACGAAGTGCATCTGCCGCGACTGTCTCGAGCGCGAAGCGAAGGTGACGTGAGATGACGACGTGGATGGCGGTGTTCCTGGGAGGCGCGTTGGGATCCGTCGCGCGTCACGCTATAAATGTCGTCACTGCGCGCATCATGGGTTCGCCGTCGCCCTGGGCGACTGCGGCAGTGAACATGATCGGATCGATCGTGATTGGAGTGCTGGCTGGAGCGCTCGCAGCCAATCGGCTGTCGATGTCACGTTCCGCGCAGGTCTTCGTGTTCGTGGGCGTGCTCGGCGGCTTCACCACGTTCTCGAGTTTCATGCTGGACAGCCTGACGCTGATCGAGACGGGTGCGCCGGTGCGAGCGGTCGTCAATCTTGGGGGTCAACTGGCCCTGGGAATGTTTCTGATTTACGCCGGCTACCAGGTTGGCGCCTGGGTAAAACAGTAATCACCTTATGGCCCGGCTTCTCATTTGTGGGCATCGGCTGAGTGTGGGCCGTCCGGTTCCCTCCGGAAGAAGTGTGAAGTGCGCCTGACGGATCGAGAGGTCGGGGGACGCTCTGGCGGCCGGTAAGCCTGGCGATCTCAGCGAAGACTTCGAGCAATTTCCGCTGAATCTCCTGACCCTGGGCGCGAAGCTGCGCTGCGCGCTGCAGGAGGGAGCGCACCTGCGTCCGCGTATCTGACATAGATGTGCGTGACCAGCTAGCAAAGGCGTTGCCCGACCGCTGATAGCGCCTCGTTCGCCCCTGCTACGTCAGGAATCTCATCAATTCCGACACGGTTTCGTTCGGCACTTCCTCCGGCAGGAAGTGTCCCGCCGGGAGCGCTTTGCCAGTGACGTTGGTGGCGTGTTCGCGCCAGATCTTCATCGGGTCATAGAGACGTCCGACGGTACCGCGCTCGCCCCACAGCACCAGCAGCGGGCACGTCACCCTTTTCGAACCGTCCGCGCCCGAGTGCTCGAGATCGATCGTCGCGCCGGCGCGATAGTCCTCGCACGTGGCGTGAATCGTTGCCGGATCTTTGAAGCAGCGCAGGTACTCGGCGAACGCCTCGTCCGTGACGGCGCCGGTCCCGCCAGTCGGGCGGAGAAAGCGCGATCGCAGGTAGTACTCGGCGTTGTTCCCGATCAGCGTCTCTGGAAACGGCGCCGGCTGGATCAGGAAGAACCAGTGGAAATACTGCGTCGCAAACTCGCGCGTGACCATCGAGTAGGGCAGCGGCACGATGTCGAGGATCGCGGCGCGGGTGATGCGATCGGGATGCTCGACGCACATCCGCCAGGTCACGCGGCCGCCGCGATCGTGGCCGACGACGGCGAAACGCTCGTGCCCGAGCGCGCGCATGACCTCGACCTGATCGAGCGCCATGGCGCGCTTCGAGTAGTTGACGTGGTTGTCGCCGTCGGGCGGCTTGCTGCTGTCGCCGTATCCACGAAGATCGGTCATGACGACCGTGAAACGCTTTGCGAGCGCCGGCGCGATCTTGTGCCACTCGACGTGCGTCTGCGGATAGCCGTGGATGAGAAGCAGCGGCGGTCCGCTGCCGCCGACCAGCGTGTGTATCTCGGCGCCCGAAGTGCGGATGCGGCGCGCGGTAAAGCCGGGAAACAGCCTCGGCGGTTGTGCGTTCACTTGCGCGTCGGCAGCGGTCATCGAGGCTGCCAGCGTGGTCTTGAGGAAGTCACGGCGATCGATCATCGCTCGCTCCGGCGTCTGTCGCGCGCACGTGTCAGCGTGGCGTGGCCTGAACCAAAGTTTATGAACTCTTCAGACGCCCCTAATGATGCGCCCGGATAGGATTCAAAAACCTATGTTCTTGAAGTAAACTCTCTCGGCTTTTCGACTGAGGTGGCATCTATGCGCGTTCTGACCGTCCTGTCATTGCTCGTGTTCGTAGCGGCCTGCAGCAGTTCCGCTCCGGCGCCGACGACGCCGGCGGCTCCCGCCGCGGCGGCGCCCCAGGTGAAAGGCAGCCTGAACCAGGTGATGCGTGGCATCCTGTACCCGAACTCGAACATCCTCTTCGACGCGCAGGACAAAGACCCGGCCGCCAAGCCCGACCCGAAGGATCCGGCCGCCGCGGCGCACCCGTTTGCCGGCACCTATGGCGGATGGGAAGCGGTCGAGAACGCTTCGATCGCGCTGGCCGAAGCCGCGAACCTCGTGGCTCTGCCGGGCCGCAACTGCGCCAACGGCAAACCCGTGCCGCTGAACGATCCGACCTTCCAGAAGGGGCTCGCCGCGCTGCGTGAGGTCTCGATGACCGCCTACAAGACCGCGCAGGACAAGAAGCAGGACGCGATGCTCGACGTCGCCGACAAGCTGACCCAGGCGTGCGCCACGTGCCATGACGTCTATCGAGACATCAATGGTCCCGATGGCAAACCGGCTGGTCTCGAGGCTCGCTGCAATCCCAAACCCTAGGCGCCGGCCAGAGCAAAGTCCAAGGTATTGACCGAATTTTTCCTGCCGGCGTTTCAGTGGATGGAGGTGAACCTCCCGGGCGGTCCGTACCTCCGGGAGTCCACCTTCGGCTTCTCAATCCTCCTGACCTCGCACGTCGTCGCGATGTGCGTGTTCTTCGGTCTGATCCTGATGATGGATCTGCGTCTGGTTGGCATCGCCAACCTGCGCACGCGGGTCTCCGAGATCTCGCCGCGCTTGCTGCCGTGGCAGATGGTTGGCTTCATCTTCATGGCGGTGACCGGCGTCGCGCTCTTCTGGGCGCAGCCGCTGCGTTACTTTGGCAAGACGTTCTTCTGGTGGAAGATGGGCCTGATGGTGCTGGCCGGCATCAACGCCGGCGTCATTCACCTGATCACCCACAAGTCTGAGGCGGCGTGGGACAGCCGGGCGGCCAAGATTGCCGGCGCCACCTCGATTGTCTTGTGGCTGGCCATCCTGGCGTTGGGCCGACTCGTCGCCTACGACTGGATGACCACCGAGTACTTGGTGGAGTAACTCTTGTTATTGCCTTTCTTCCAGTGGATGGAGAGCCTCGCGGTCTACGGGCCGTCGATCTACCTGGGCCCGGCCGTCAACATCGTGCACCTGTCGGCGATGGTCACGTTCCTTGGCGCGCTGCTCATCGTGGACCTGCGGCTGCTCGGCGCCGGCCTCACGCAGCAGCCGACGGCAACGGTGGCCCGCGACGCGCAGCCGTGGCTGCTCGCTGGCCTCGGCGTCCTCGTCCTCACGGGCATCCCGGCGGTGATGGCCACGGCCACCCTTCAGTACGCGAATTCCGTGTTCTGGGTAAAGATGTATCTGCTGGCCATCGCGCTGATTTACACCTTTACGGTGCGGCGCAAGGTGGCGTTTGCCGACGAAGGCCGGTTCGGCTCGGGGACGATGAAGGCCGTCGGCCTGCTGTCGATCGTGATGTGGCTGTCAGTGGCCGCACTCGCCCGATTGATTATGATGATCCCCGCCAACACCTTTGAATTTCTGGTGGGGTAAGCGGACCTGACCGGTCCGCCGTAGCTTTACCGAAGGCGGAAAGTCCGCCTCTACTTGACCGCGGGGAGATCGTGAACATACGTCGTGTATGGACGCTGCTCGTTATTGGATGTGCCCTGCTGTGCCTCTCGGTGACGCTTGCTGCGCAGAAGCGCGGTGGCGATCCGAAGCTGCGGGCCCTGAAGAATCCGGTCGCCCTCAACGCCACGTCGATCAAGGCTGGGCAGGCGGTTTACGCGAAGAACTGCCGGCACTGTCACGGACTGCGCGGCAAGGGCGATGGTCCGTTGGCGCCCAAGAACCCCAAGCCCTCCGATCTCACCGACGACAAGTGGGACCACGGCTCGAGCGATGGCGAGATCTACACCCTGATTCTCAATGGCGCGCCCACCCCGATGTCCGAGATGAAGCCGATGAAGGAGACGCTGACGCCCACGCAGATCTGGCAGGTCGTCAACTACATCCGCAGCATCGGTCCGCAAGCCGCCGCGAAAACTGCGAAGAAGTAACCGGAGAGGACAGTGGGTAGCTGTTCCTTCTTCACTCGAGTCATTCTCGTGTTCGTCGTCGCGTTCGCCGGAGGTGTCGGCTGCCAGCTCTACGAGCGCAACGTGCCGGCGGCGTCTGTCGCGCCGGTGCTGCCCGGACAGAACGGCGGCGTGTTCACGACCGCGCGGCCGTCGTTCGGCGCCGCGCTGAACGATTTCCTGGACCGCCGGCCCGATCCCGTCCAGCCGATCGAATTCCCGCACGTCGTTCACGTCGGCAAGCAGATCGCGTGCACTGAGTATTGTCACGAGAGCGTGACCACCGGCCCGGTGGCGGGTCTGCCAAGCGTCAGGACGTGCATGATCTGCCACAACGCCATCGCCACCGATCGCCCGCGCATCAAGCTGATCACGCAGATGCGCCAGAAGGGCATCGACCTCGCCTGGCAACGCGTCTACGGCTACACTGCCCAGGCGCACGTCAAGTTCAATCACGCGCCGCACATTCGCGCCAAGGTCGAATGCTCGACCTGCCACGGAAACATCGCGCAGCAGACCGTCGCGCAGCGCAATGTCGATCTCAATATGGGCTTCTGCGTGAACTGTCATCGCGAGAACAAAGCCCCAACGGATTGCCTGACGTGCCATTTTTAGCATTGGGCTTTGGGCATTGCGCATTCGGCATTGGGCATTGATCTGATGGACCGACGCTCTTTCATCAAGCTGACGGCGATCTCCGGGACGAGCGCAGCGCTCGCGAGCTGCGGCAGTCCGGAGAACACGCTGATTCGCTTTGTCCCTGACGAGGACATCGTTCCGGGTCAGGCGATGTGGAAGCCGAGCGTGTGCCCGTCGTGCGCCTCCGGCTGCGGCCTCACCGTTCGCATGATGGACGCTGAAGCCGACGTCGTCCGCGGCGGCCAGGCGGGCATCGTCCAGATTCTCGCGGCGAAGAAGCTCGAAGGCAGTCCCGATCATCCCGTTAACCGCGGCGCGCTGTGTGCGCGCGGCCAGGCGGCGATTCAGGTCACCTACCATCCCGATCGCATCACCCAGCCGCTCAAGCGCGACGGCGATCGTGGCAGCGGCCGTTACGCCGCAATTTCCTGGGACGATGCGATCAAGGAGCTGGTCTCGCGTCTCGATGGACTGGCCAGTGCCGGGACGCAGAAACAGCTGGCCTGCCTGACGAACAGCCGTGGTCATCGGGCGATGTTGCTCGATATGTTCCTGTCGCGCTTCGGCGCGCCGGGCGCGGTGAACTACGAGCTCTTTGGCGACGAGGTCGTGCGCCGCGCGAATGCACTCAGTTTCGGCCGCGATCAGCTGCCGACCTACGACCTGGCGAACGCACGTCACGTGATCGCATTCGGCGCCGACTTCCTGGGGACGTGGAATTCGCCGGTCGCCAACGCGCAGGGCTACGGCCACATGCGGCAAGGGCGCGTCGGGACTCGCGGCTCGTTCGTGCAGGTCGAGTCGCGCATGTCGCAGACCGGTGCCAACGCCGACGAGTGGGTGCCGGCGCGTCCCGGCACCGAAGGCGTGCTGGCGCTTGGCTTCGCGCACGTGATCATGGCCGCGAAGATTCGGCCGGCCGCTGCGGCCGGACGTGCTGGCGCGCTCATCGAGGGGTGGAACGGCGGTCTGGCCGACTATTCGCCGGAACAGGTGGAGAAGATCACCGGCGTCAAAGCCAGCCGCGTCGAACGTCTGGCGACCGAGTTCGCCAATCGGCGTCCGGCGCTGGCGATCATTGGCGGCGCGCCGTTGGCTCATACGAACGGGTTGTTCAGCGCCGTCGCGGTCAATGCGCTCAATGCGCTCGTCGGCAACGTCGGTGAGTCAGGCGGGATCGCCTTCACGCCGCAACTCAAAATCGATCGTCCGCGTGGGGCTGGATTCCGGCTCGCTCCGCAAGGCGACCCCTCGACTGCGCTCGGGGCAGGCGGTCCCTATATCGGCGAGGCACAGGTCCTGCTCATCGACGGCGGCAATCCGATCTTCAACGCGCTCCCGGTGTGGAAGCTCGGCGAGACGTTGCCGAGGCTGCCCTACATCGTGAGTTTGGGCAGCTTCCTCGACGAGACGAGCATCCTGTCGGACCTGATTCTTCCCGATCACTCGTTCCTCGAGTCATTCGTCGAAGCCGCGCCCGAATCGGGGTCGTTGATTGCGGTGGCCAGCGTTGCGCTTCCGGCGATGAAGCCGCTGCACAATACGCGCGCGACGCCGGACGTGCTGCTCGAAGTCTCGCGTCAGCTGGCGCGCCCCCTCGAGCTGCCGTGGCAGACGTTCGAGGAGATGCTGACCGCGACGTTCATGAAGCTGCCGGGTGCGTCAGCGGACTCTGATGCGTGGACCGATGCGCAGGAGAAGGGTGGATGGTGGGGTACGCTGCCGGCGGCCCTTGCGGCGCAGACGCCGATCGCACCGTCGCCCAGCTCGCTGGCGTGGGAAGAGCCGAAATTCGACGGTGATGCCCAGCAGTATCCGATGCATCTGCTGCCGTATGTGTCGTCGGCGTTTCTCGACGGTTCGCTCGCGCACCTGCCATGGCTGCAGGAACTGCCCGACCCGATGACGTCGGCGATGTGGAGCAGCTGGGTCGAGATCAATCCGGCGACGGCCACCAAACTCGGCATCGGCGAGGGCGACGTCGTGGATGTCGAGTCCACCCATGGATCAGTACGGGCGGCTGCGGTGTTGACGCCTGGCATTGCGCCGGACATCGTGGCGATCCCCGCAGGACAGGGGCACCGTGCGTTCACGCGCTTCGCGACCGGGCGTGGCGTCAATCCGGTTGACGTACTCTCACCGATCAACGTCGATCGCGTGGGCACAATCGCGTGGGCGGCGACGCGAGTGAAGGTCCAGCGGGTCAGTGGGCCCGATGAACGACTCGTACTATTCGCGGGTGGCTCCCGTGAGGAAATGGATCACGGGAGATGACCGTCTCAACTCCCAATTGCCAACGCCCAATTCCCAACCACTCCCAACTCCCAATTGGCAGTTGTTGGGAGTTGGAAGTTGGCAATTGGGAGTGGTTGGTAGCTGGAAGTTGGTAGTTGGGAGTTAACAAGAGATGCCCAAATGGGGGATGGCGGCAGATCTGGATAAGTGCACCGGTTGCGGTGCCTGTGTGACCGCCTGTCACGCCGAGAACAACATCTCGACCGTCGGCGCCGATCAGGCCGCGCGCGGACGCGCCAAGCACTGGATCCGTGTCGAGCGCTACTGGGAAGGCGAGTTCCCGGATGTGCGACTCAAGTTCCGCCCGGTGATGTGCCAGCACTGCGACAACGCGCCGTGCGAGCCCGTGTGCCCGACCTACGCCAGCCATCACACGGACGACGGTCTCAACGCACAGGTCTACAACCGTTGCATCGGCACGCGCTATTGCGCGAACGCCTGTCCCTACAACGTCCGCTTCTTCGACTTCTTCAACCCCTCGTGGGAGAAGCCGCTGCACCTGCAGCTCAATCCAGACGTCTCGCTCCGCGAGGTCGGCGTGATGGAGAAGTGCACGTTCTGCGTGCAGCGCATCAAGGCGACGACGATTGCGGCCAAGGCCGAGGGACGCGAACTGAAGGACGGCGAGGTCAACACCGCATGCGCGCAGGCGTGTCCGGCGCGCGCGCTCGTCTTCGGCGATCTCGACGATCCCGAGAGTGAAGTCTCACGACTGTCGCGGTCGTCGCGCGGCAGCAAGCTGCTCGAGGACGTCGGGACGAAACCGAAGGTCACCTATCTGAGCCGCGGGAACTAGCCAATGCCTCACTCCCGCATCAATAACGACCTGCTCCGGCCGCTGTTCCAGACGTCGTGGCGGTTCTATCTGCTGGTGGGCATCTTCGGCTCGATCGTACTGGCGGCGCTGATTGCCTGGCTGTCGCAGGCCTACTTCGGCTTTGGCGTGACGGGCATTGCGTGGCCGATCTACTGGGGCTTCTACGTCACCAACTTCGTCTTCTGGATCGGCATCAGTCACGCCGGCACTCTCATCTCGGCCATCCTGCGTCTGGTCGATGCCGGGTGGCGGCGTCCGGTGACGCGCTGCGCCGAGGTCATTACGGTCTTCGCACTGATGATCGGTGCGCTGTTCCCGATCATTCACCTCGGTCGGCCCTGGCTCGCGTTCTGGCTGTTCCCGTATCCGAGCGAGCGGCTGATCTGGCCCAACTTCCGCTCGCCGCTGGTGTGGGATTTCTTCGCCATCAACACCTACCTCACCGGCAGCGTGCTCTTCCTCGTCCTGCCGATGATCCCCGACTTCGCCGTCGTCCGCGACAAGGCGACAGGACTCCGCAAGAAGATCTACGGTATCCTCGCGCTCGGCTGGCGCGGCACACCGAAGCAGTGGCACCGCCTCGAGTCGGCGATGTCGATCATGGCCGTCGCCATCGTGCCGGTCGCCGTCTCGGTGCACACCATCGTGTCCTTCGACTTCTCGATGGCACCGGTGCCGATGTGGCAGACGACGATCTTCGGACCGTACTTCGTGGCTGGCGCCATCTTCAGCGGCATAGCCGGTCTGCTCATCGCGATGGCGCTGCTGCGCCGGTTCCTCCACCTGCAGGAGTACCTGCTGCCGATCCACTTCCAGAACCTCGGCAAGCTGCTGCTGGTGATGGCGCTCTTGTGGGGCTACTTCGTCTTCAACGAGCGGCTGGTGACCTACTACGGCAACGAGCCGAGCGAGATGGCGGTGTTCTGGCGGACGCAGCGCGAATCGTTCGCACCGCTCTACTGGACGATGATCATCGGCAATTTCGTGCTGCCGGTCGTGCTGATGGGCATCAAGTACTTCCGCACCATCACCGGCTGCGTCATCGCCTCGATCGGCGTCATCGTCGGCATGTGGCTCGAGCGTTTCCTCATCATCGTCCCGTCGCTCGGTCACAAATACCTGCCGTACAGCTTTGGCACCTATCGTCCCCAGCCGGTCGAGATCATCATCGCCATTGCGACCTTCGCCGCGATGACGCTGCTCTACGTGCTCTTCGCCAAGTTCGTGCCGATCATCTCGATCTGGGAACTGAAGACAGGGCCGTCCGAACGGACCGGCCTCCCGCATCACCTTGGCCACGTCGGGCCGGTCGTGACCGACCGGCCGAGGCCGTGAGATGAAAGCGATCTACGGACTCTACGGCGACGGGATGTCGGCGCAGCAGGCCGTCAACCGCCTGCGCGCCGCCGGCGTGGCCGACCGCGAGATCGTTGTCATGTCGTCGCAGCCGATGGAGGACTACGAGTTCGGTCACATGGACAGCCGGACACGGATCTGGTGGATCGCGTGTCTGGGCGGCCTGATTGGAATGGCGACCGCGCTGGGGCTCGCCTGGCTGACCGAGGTGTCGTGGCCGATCAACGTCGGTGGATTGCCGACGTTCGCCTGGTGGCCGAATCTGATCATCATCTTCGAGTTGACGATGCTCGGCGCCATCCTCGCGACCGTTGTCACGCTGGCCGTAACTGCCGGCCTCGGCCGCGGCTCGAGCTTCTACGATCCGGCGGTGTCTGACGGCAAGATCCTCGTCGGCGTCGCGAATCCCCCCGAGGCCAGCGTCCACGAGCTGGAGTCCGCGCTCGCGGCGATCCACGGCGCGCAGATCAAGATGATCTAACTGTCGTCTTTCAGGCGTCGGCCATCTCGCTCCGCGAAGCTTCTCGGCACGCCGGAAAGCGCTCGGACGGCCACACACGACCGCTGGACGCTCGGGTCGGACACGCGAGTGCACGGACGCGTGTCCTCAACCTCGCTGATGCCCTGAGCCGCCTCGCGCTTTCACCCCTGACGCGTGTCGGCATGCCTCCAACGCTTCGCTCCGCGAGTCGTCCGACGCCAGAAGAGCAGACACTCTGCTCGCGCGCGACAGCAAGGGACGATGAGTCCTGGAGCGCGGCGTTGAGCAAGCCCGCGCACGCGTAAGACGGCCAACGATATCGCAGGCGACGCGAGCTGCGGGGGGAGGAGCGAGTGCGTCAGGGCCTCGCGACGGAGGAGCAGCGAAGGACCGTGAGGCAAGCGCCGGAGATGTCGTTGGCCGGGCGCAGCGAATAGCCGCGCGAAGGACCATCGGCCCTTGCCGGCGCGCTTCACAACTATGTCGGCACGTCCAAAAAGGACGTGCCCTACGGTTCGAGCTTGCTGGCGTGGCGATCGATGAAGAACCCGATCGCGCCGACGACGATCAAGACGCAGACAACGACGAGACTGACGGTAGTGGCAAGACCCATGCGTGTTCCTCACTAGAGCGGTTTCGTTTTTGTGTCGCCGCGTCCTTTGTCCTTAGACCTTGGTTCTTCGTCCGTCCCGAGTCCCTGGTCCTTTGTCCTTGTGGAACCATAACCACACGCGGACCCAAGGACCAAGAACGGACCAAGGACCAAGAACCAAGCACCAGGGACCAGAGACGCGCTTCGCCGATCTGAAAGCGCACTAAAACGCGTTGCCGAGGAACGGCAACATGCGCCCGAAGTACATCACGCAGACCCACGATGCGATCGCCGAGAAGGCGATCGCCTTGTTCGCGAACGAGGCGTCTTCGCCCGCGCCGACCTGCCACGCTTGATCGAACGTCGTCACATAGAGCAGGTTCAGCCCGGCCAGGATCAGGAAGCCCATCTTCCAGAAGAACGAGACGTTGCTCATGTACTGCTCGGGCGTCGCGATGACCCACATCATGCCGCTCACGATGTTGATGCCGAGGCCGAGCACCGCCCACGGCAGCATGCGGTGCAGCGCCGAGAACGGGACGGCTTTCATCATCCCCAGCATGCGCAGATTCACGACCAGGACGACGCCGAACAGCAGCCACAGGCCGACGAAGTGCAGCGCTTCGAGTGAGGGCCAGATCCAGGTGTGATCGGTGACCAGCGCCTGGATCG
>Ga0111538_10001814_pt1 | contig 29920 bp, 21 predicted proteins | sample SoiMethybrSBSTD1_FD_79669 | JGI IMG/M metagenome (GOLD analysis project Ga0111538, IMG submission 79669) | Bulk soil microbial communities from a Populus tree surrounding site in Tennessee, USA - Soil MetaG P. TD hybrid SBSTD1 (version 2)... | ecosystem: Environmental > Terrestrial > Soil >... | reverse complement strand
GATGATCACCGCGAGCACGCCGCTCATGACGAGTTGCTGGATCCTGAGCGCGGTGAAGAGCCCGTGGTTGAGCTCTTCCCAATCCATCGTGTGATAGATGCCGCTCGAGAGCACGGTGTCGATGTGGCGGGCGATCCCCCGCGCGTTGTCGATGTCGTTCACTTTCATCTCGACGCCGGTGACGCTGTCCCCGGAATCGTAGAACGCCTGAGCCTCGAACAGATCGGTGTAGACGAGCTTCGAGTCGTACTGGTCGAAGCCGGCGTCGAAAACCCCGATCACCTTGAATTGCTTGGCGACCGGTGCGCGGATCGCGCCGCGCGAATAGGTGAAACCGATCGTCGGCGAAGTGACCTGCACACACTCGCCGAGCTCCACCTCCAGATTTTTTTTCAAGGTGGCGCCGATGATGATGCCGGGCATCTTTTCGATCGCCGCCTTGTCCTTGCAGGGATCGGGATCGAGCTCGTCGGGAAGCTCGTCGTCTTCGGGAAGGTCGCTCTTGTAACCGCCGTCGGGTTCGATGTTGCCCACCGGCGCACCCGGATCGAGCGCCTCTTCCGGCGCCTGCCCCGCGTCGGGCGCTTCGGGTGCAGGCGGCGGTGCACCCGCGTCCGCGTCCTCCACGCGGTACGTGCTCGGCTTCTTGAGAGAATCCTCGATCGCCCGCAAGAGCGGTACGTTGCCGGCGTCGCTGCTCTCGGAGCTCTCGGGCGCGCTGCCCGCCGGCTTTGCCGACTTGGTCTTCTTCGGCGGCCTACCCAGATCGTCCAGCAACGATCCGCGCCGGCGCTCGGGAGGTTTCGATCCCGGCAGCCGGAGTCGCAGCAGGGCTTCCTGGATCGTCGCCGCGGGCAAGGGCGACGTGATCGAATTGGTGCGGATCGTTCCGTCGGGCAGCACCACCTCGGCGATGTGGCGCGGCAGATCGAGAACGCTCGGCATCAGCTCGGGATCGACGCCCTTCAGCAACACGCCTGTCGCCGTTTTGTCCCCGTGAGTCACCATCATCGGGCTGATCACGAACGGGGCGATGCCTTCGACGCCGGGGACCCCCTTCATCTGCTCCATGACCTCGCGGTACTCGCGAAAATCGCTCGAGTACTTGAGGACCAGCACGTGCGCGTTCACCCCGAGCACCTTTTCGCGAAACTCGGCGCGGAAGCCGCCCGTGACGCTCATCACCGTGGCCAGCGCGGCGACACCCAGCGCGACGCCGGTGATTGCGAACACGGTGCCGATCGACACGAACGCGCGCTTCTTCGAGCTCATGTAGCGGAGCGCGAGCTCGAGCGGAAAGGCCATCGGGGGCGATGTAGCAGAGCGGTAGGCCCGGGCGGCGTCGTTTATTGGCTGACGCCCGCCAGGAGCGGCTACGCAACCCTTGCGTACCGTCCGTCACACTCGCCGTGCGATATCTAACCCGGAGTGGCGTTTTTGCGCCTTTTGTAGAAATGGGGGCCGGCGCGCCTCTTGCAACGCGCTGCGGCGCCGTCCCTACTTCGCCAATGGCTGCCTTGAACTCATGAGCAGTACTGACGAGGTTTTTCAGGGGCTCGGGAAAGCTATTCGTCACAGTCAGCCGTAAAAAGTGGAGCCGGTTCACACTCGCGCCTAGATTTGCCCCCCACTCAGCATTCGATGACCGATCAATCCCGCAAGCTGCCCCCGATTCCCCGTCCGAGCGCGCCGGCCCCCACGCCGAGCGGGCAGCACGCGCATTCTTCGAGCGGGCCTTGGCCGGCCAGCGGCGCGGCCCCGATTTCCCAGCCGCTCGGAGAGACAGCGGCGGCTTCGGCCCCCACGGGTGGCTTGAAGATCGTGACGATCGCACCTGGGACGCAATCGATCCCAGACGTCGAGCCGCAAACTGGCGACTACCTGCGAGACAGCGGACAGCCGAGGTTCTCGAAAGACCCCTTCCTCGGCTACACGATCGACGGCCGCTACAAGCTCGAGCAGGTGCTCGGCGAGGGCGGGATGGGGGTCGTCTACAAGTGCACCCACAAGATCATCGGCAAGAAGGTGGCGATGAAGGTGTTGCGCTCCGATCTGGCGCGCGACATCGAGGTGACCGAGCGCTTTCTCAACGAGGCCAAGGCGGCTTCGGCGATCGGCAATCCGCACATCATCGACATCAGTGATTTCGGGCAGCTGCCGGACGGCTCGACCTACTTCGTGATGGAATTTCTGGACGGCATTCCGCTGTCCAAAATGGTCGAAGGTGGGCAGCCCGTCCCGGTGGCGCGCATCCTCCACGTCGCGCGCCAGCTCGCCGAAGGTCTGAGCGCCGCTCACGGCGCCGGCATCGTCCATCGCGATCTCAAGCCCGACAACATTTTCCTGGTCGCCCGCGGAACCCAGAAGGACTTCGTGAAGATTCTGGATTTCGGCATCGCCAAGGTGTCGACTACCGGCGAGGGCAAGCTGACGCGCGCCGGCGCCGTTTTCGGAACGCCGCACTACATGTCGCCCGAGCAGGCCGCAGGCGCGCCGGTCGATCACCGCGGCGACATCTACTCGTGCGGCGTGATTTTGTACGAAATGGCCAGCGGGAAGGTGCCGTTCGACGCCGACAACTTCATGGGGATCCTCACGCAGCACATGTACAAGGCGCCGGTGCCGATCCGGGCGCTGGTGCCGCAGCCGCAGGACGTCCCGCCAGGTCTCGAAGCGATCGTGCTCAAGTGTCTGTCGAAGCGCCCCGAGCAGCGCTACCAATCGATGGATGAAGTGATCGCCGATCTCGACAAGCTCAAGGACGGGCTCGTGCCCGACGCAGTGCCCGAAATGATGTCGCGTTCCGGCGGCTTCAACGTGCCCGTCGATTACTTCAAGAAGGGCGGCGGGTACGGGATGCCGGCCCCGGTCCCGGCCGAGCCCGGGATCCCGATCGTGCGCACACGCTGGCCCTTGATCGCCGGGATCACCGGCAGCGTCGCTGCGATCGTGATCGTGGCCGCGATCCTCGCTGCCGGCAGCAAGAGCACTGCTTCGACGCAACCCGTCACCGCGGTGACGGTGGAGCCGCCGAAGACCGAGGTCACGCCGCCCGAAACGCCGCCCGCGCCCGCACCGAGCAAGAAGCGCGTGGTGCTTGCCATAGAGCCAATCGACGCGCACGTGTTCCGCGGCGACGAGGATCTGGGAGAAAGCCCGGTCGACGTGGAGCTCGAGGAGGGAGCGACGGCGGAGCTCGAGCTGCGGCGCGAGGGCTTCAAGACCAAGCGCCTGACCGTGGACGGGAGTCAGCCCCGCCAGTCGGTCAGGATGGAGCGCGACGCGAAGGTAACGCTGCGCGCCCCGGTGCCGAAGGCACGCCCCGGGTCCGGCAAGTCAGCGGCGAAGGCTGCGGAAAAGCCGGGATCCGACGGCAAGGGCAAGACCAAGCCCAAGCCGGGAATCGGTGGCGGCGAGATCGTCGATCCCTGGAACTGAGCCGGCGTACTAGCGCGGCGGCGGCTCCAGCGATACACGAACGGCGTGAGCATTCCCGACACGGCGCGGATGCGCCAGGCAGTGCCGGCCGAGGTGCGCGGTCTGTGCAAGCATCTCGCCGAGTCCGGGCATCGCGCCTGGGTGGTCGGGGGATGCGTACGCGACGTGTTGTTGGGAGAGCTGCGCGGGGCGAGCGGCGACAATCCGATCAGGAACGACTGGGACATCGCCACCGACGCGCGGCCGGAACGCGTGATGAAGCTGTTTCGGCGCGTGATTGCGACCGGGATCAAACACGGGACGGTGACGGTACTGCTCGACGGCGGCGCGTACGAGGTCACCACTCTGCGCGGCGAGACCACGTATTCCGACGGCCGACGGCCGGACTCCGTCTACTTCGTCGACGACATCAAGGACGATCTGGCGCGCCGCGATTTCACCATCAACGCGATCGCCTACGATCCGCTCGCCGATCGGCTGATCGATCCGTTCGGCGGCATCGCCGATCTCGAGGCCGGGACACTGCGCGCGGTGGGTGTCGCTCGCCAGCGCTTCGACGAGGACGGGCTGCGCGTGCTGCGTGCGGCGCGTTTCGTCGCCACGCTGGAGGTCGAGCTCGATCCGGACACGGCCGCCGCGATCGCGCCGTCACTCGACAGCTATCGCAAGGTGAGCCCCGAACGCATTCGCGACGAGTGGATGAAGACGCTGGTGGCGCCGAAGCCGAGCCGCGGCTTCGAGATCATGCGCGAGCACGGGCTTTTGGCGATCAGCGCGCCCGAGCTACTCGAATCGGTCGGCTGCGTGCAAAACCGCTACCACGCTTACGACGTGTGGGGCCACGCCATGTCGTGCCTCGACCACTGCCCGCCTGCGCCGCAGCTGCGACTGTCGGGCCTTTTGCACGACGTGGGGAAGCCGCGCTCGCGGGCGTGGAGCGAAAAAACCCAGGACTACACTTTCTACGAGCACGAGCGGATCGGGGCTGAAATCGCCGAGCCGCTCCTCTATCGCCTCCGGTTCTCGAACGAGGAGCGCACCCGCGTGGTCGCGCTCGTGCGCCACCATTTGATCTGCTACGAGCCGTCGTGGGGCGACGCCGCGGTCCGGCGCTGGATTCAGCGCGTGGGGCCGGATTTGCTGGACGATCTCTATCTTTTGAATCGCGCCGACGTGCTCGCCAAGGGCAGGGACGTGACGCTCGACCTCGAGCGGCTCGAGCAGCTGAAAGCCCGGGTCGCCGAGCTGATGGCCCGCGGCGCCGCGCTCAGCGTGCGCGACCTCGCGATCGACGGCAACGCCTTGATGGAGGAGCTCGCTCTCGCGCCAGGTCCGCTGATCGGGGAAATTTTGCGCAAGCTGCTGGAAGCCGCCATCGAGGATCCCGAGCTCAACCAACGCGAGACGCTACTGGAACGAGCGCGGCAGCTCGCCGCGGACGCGTCCGCTCCGATCGAGCGCTGACGGCGGCGTTCGGTCACGCCCGCGCTCGGGCAAGCGGCCACGCGCGCGGCAAAACGGCTCGTGCGCCGTGGTCGGGGCAAGCGGGTTTCTTTGCGCCCGAGTGGATCGCGCCCGGGCACGTGCGTTGCTTCGATCGCGGGCGAGCCCCAAGCTCGAAAAGGAGTCCCAAATCGTGCAGGTTCACGGCCTGCCGCAGGGCTCGCGAGCGTTACGATCGCTCGGCCTTGCCGCAAAGACGACGCGCGCGAAGCCGCGCCTCTACGAGCAAATCGAGGCCGTCGCCAGCGCGAACGCCGCGAGCGGTGCAGTGGTCGTCGAGCTGGGGTTCGGCCCGCTTCCGCGCTGGTGCACGGGGCTCGAGCTTCAAGCTTCTACGCGGCTGTCGAACGGCGTGGTGAGGATTCGGTTGCTCACCTTGCAGATCCGCGTGTTGGAGGCGGACGCTGCGCGCATCCGCGCCGTCGCGCGAAGCGCGCTCGACGCTTTTGGCGGAATGCGCTTCGTGGGGCTCGAGGCGGCCAAGCCGGGCCGGAGCCGGCAGCGCAGGCCCGCCGAGGGCCTCGACGTGAGCGTGGTCTTCCCCAGCGAGTTTCCCTTCTTCGCGCAAAACGTGGTGTTCATCCCGCGCCTGCGCACCGTCACGGAGACGGCGGATTTCGCCGCCATCTTATCGGACCTCGGCGTGCAGCACGTGCGCAACGGCGGCATGTTGCACGCGGCCCGCAACCAATGGCGATTGCCCATGCGCGGCGCGGCGCCGCTAGCCGCCTTCGAGCGCGCGCTCGCGGCGGGGCTTCGCGCCGCCTTGTACAGTGCCGCCCTTCCGGCCACGAGCTCGACGCGCCTCGAGCTGGTTTCACGCGAGCGCCGCGAGCTCGAGTGCACGCTGAGCCGCGGGCTCGCTTCGGCGGACGGGTGCTCGCGCGGCGATCTCGAACGAATGGAAGCGTTCGTCCTCGAGCATTTCGGAATCGAGCTCGAGAGCCTGAGTCAGCGCGTGAAGATCATGCCCGCGCTTGCGCCGCACGGGCGGCTTTGGGCCGGGCGAGCTCGCTAGGCCGCCCGGGCCCGCCTTCACTTCGCCGTGTGGCAGCGCATGCAGCCGAAGCCGGTCTTGGTCGCGGGATCGAACGGGGTTTCGGAGAGCAACTTGCTCATCTCCGGCACCACCTGCTCGGCCATGAACTTGACGGCCTCGGGGTGCTTCTTCTGTACGGCCTCGAACGACGCAATCTTGGGGAGCTTCGGATTCGGCATCTTGAACTCGCCCTTCTTCGCGTTCGGTCCGTGACAGGTGACGCAGCTCACGCCGTCCTTGAAATGCTTTTCGTCGAAGCCCTTGAAGAGCTCGCTCATCTTCGGCACGACGGCGGTCTTCATGTACTCGGCCTTCTGAGCGTCGTTCAGGTCCTTGAATGCGGGCGCGGCGGGCGGAGTGGCCGGAGCGCCGGCGTCGGCAGCGGCCTCGGGCGCGGTGCTTGGCGCTTCGGGCGCGGCGGGCGGCTCGGCCGGAGGAGGCTCTGCGGCCGGCGGAGCGACCGGTTCCGGTTCCGGCGGCGTGGATCCGCCGCAGCCGAAGGCCAGCGCGGCCGCGATCAACGAAACACCCACCCACGACGTTCCCGAGAGCATCGACATCCTTCGCATGGCGAAGGACCCTAGTACACGGTGGGGAATTTTCACAAGTCAGCCGCGGGGATCAGCGGCAGACCAGGAGGCGCACCCGGTTCCCGTCGGTGATCGCCAGCCCGACCGCCGTGATCGCCACGCGCCTCGGACCGAGCAATCGCGCGGTTCCCGGCGGGCCGTCGACCGCGCTCGGAGTCGCTTCCGGACCCGAACCGGTCAGCGTGGTCACGGTTCCGGAAGCGTTGATCAGGCGGATGCGCTGGTTGTCGTGATCTGCCACGAACACGCGGCCATCGGGATGAACTGCCACGCCCTCGGGTGCCGCGAATCGTGCGCTGTCGCCCGCGGCGTCGGTGAAGCCGCTGGTTCCCGTGCCCGCGAGCGTCGACACCATTCCTCCCATGATCTTGCGGATCGCGTGGTTGCCGCCGTCGGCGACGTAGATCGCTCCGTCCGGCCCGACCGCTACGTCATTCGGAAAAGCGAAGCGGGCTTCGGCCAGCGCGCCGTTGACGAAGCCGCGCGTACCGTCGCCGGCGACGGTCATCACCTCCGAGGTTTCGCTCATGCGGCGTACGGCATGGTTGCCGTTGTCGGCGATGTACAGCGCTCGGTCCTGGCCCAGTGCGATGCCGCGCGGATAGTGGAATTGCGCGCCGGTTCCCTGGCCATTTTGCAGGCCCTCGTTCCCGTCGCCGGAGAGCGTCGTGATCGTGCCCTGGCTGTACCTGCGGATGCGTTGGTTGTACTGGTCGGAGATCAGAACGTCCGTGCCGAGCACCGTCACGACACCATCCGGTCCGGAGAAGCCGGCCGGCGTGCCGTTGAAGGTCACCTCGAGCGTCGAAACGGTGACCGTCAGCGCGGGGACCGCGACCTCGACCCGACGGATCTTGTCGTTCCGGCTATCCGCGACCAAGAGTCCGGTTGTACCGAACGCGACCATGCCCTTCGGTTCGTAGAACCGCGCCGGTCCGCTCGGTCCGCCCGCGCCGTCGACGTCCCCGCTTTCGTCGGCGCCGGCGACCGTGATCAGCTCGGGATTCGGGCAAGTGAGAAAGTCCGGCGTGCCGCCGTCACTGGCGCCGCTGCCACCGCTGCCGCCGGTGCTGTCACCGCTGCTGCCGCCGGAGCCGCCGCTTCCGGCGCTGCCGCCGCTGGCTCCCGTTCCGCCCGTTGCGCCCGCGTCCGGCGTGCCTCCGGTCCCGCCCCCGCCGCCACTCGCTCCCGTCGCTCCAGCTCCTCCACTGCCCGCGCTGCCCTGGGCCCCCGCAGTGCCTGCGCTGCCCGAGGCGCCAGGAGGCGGCTTCCTTTGGTCGGAGCCACCGCCGCATGCAACCGCCGGAACGAGACCCAAAAGCACCAACGCCCATCGCCTGCTCATCGTGCCGAACCTCCCATCCGATCCTGGAAGGCTAGGCGGCAGCCGCGGCGGCCGCATGGTCATTTCTTGCGCAAGATGCGCGGGCGGGGTCCGCCGCTCAGCCCGGCGCGGGCTTGGGAGTGCCGAAGATGCTCGCCGGACGCTTCTGCGTCTTCTGCGACTTCTGCTTCTCGGCCCAGGTCGGGATCACCACGCGCTCGCGCGGCGGCAAGGTGATGCCTTCGAGCGCGGCGCTGATTTCTTCGGAATCCAAAGTTTCGCGCTCGAGCAGCGCTTGCGCGAGCCGATCGAGCTTTTCGCGGTTGGCGGTGATGATCCGCCGCGCCACCACGTACTGCTCCTCGACGATCCGGCGGATCTCGGTATCGATCTCGCGCGCCGTATCCTCCGAGTAGTCCTCGCGCCGCGTCGCGAACTCGCGGCCGAGGAAGATGCTCTCGTCGTTCTCGCCGTAGGCGATCGGCCCGAGCTTGTCGCTCATGCCGAGCTCGCACACCATGGCGCGAGCGAGGCGCGTCGCGCGCTTGATGTCGTCCTGCGCGCCCGTGGTCTGGTGCCCGAACACGACCTCTTCGGCAGCGCGGCCGCCGAGCGCCATCGCGATGCGCGCCAGAGTCTGCTGCTTGGTCATCAAGTGCCGGTCTTCGGTCGGCAGGAACTGGGTGACCCCGAGCGCCGCGCCGCGCGGAATGATCGAAACCTTGTGGACCGCGTCGTTGCCCTCCACGAGCTTGCCGACCAGGGTGTGGCCCGACTCGTGCCAGGCCGCGGTTCGACGCTCGTCCTCGCTCATCACCATCGAGCGCCGCTCGCTGCCCATCAGGACCTTGTCCTTGGCGAGCTCGAAATCGACCATGCTGACGGCGTCTTTGTCCTGGCGCGCCGCCAGCAGTGCGGCCTCGTTCACCAGATTTTCGAGATCCGCGCCCACGAAGCCGGGGGTACCGGCCGCGAGCACGTTCAGATCGACGTCCGGCGCGAGCGGCACCTTCTTGGTGTGAACGCCGAGGATGCCTTCGCGGCCGCGCACGTCCGGGCGCGGAACGACGATTCGCCGATCGAACCGACCCGGCCGCAAGATCGCCGGATCGAGTACGTCGGGACGGTTGGTCGCGGCGATGATGATCACGCCCTCGTTCGACTCGAAGCCGTCCATCTCGACCAGGAGCTGGTTCAGCGTTTGCTCGCGCTCGTCGTGGCCGCCGCCGAGACCCGCGCCGCGGTGACGCCCGACCGCGTCGATCTCGTCGATGAAGATGATGCAGGGCGCGTGTTTTTTGCCCTGCTCGAACAGGTCGCGCACGCGGCTGGCGCCGACGCCGACGAACATCTCCACGAAATCCGAGCCGGAGATGCTGAAGAACGGCACGCCCGCCTCGCCGGCGATCGCGCGGGCGAGCAGCGTCTTCCCGGTGCCGGGCGGGCCCATCATCAGGACGCCCTTGGGGATGCGGCCGCCGAGCTTCTGGAACTTCTTCGGGTCCTTGAGGAAGGCGATGATCTCTTCGACTTCGTCCTTGGCCTCGTCGATGCCCGCTACGTCTGCGAACGTGACCTTGTTCGCACTTTCGTTGAGCAGGCGGGCGCGGCTCTTGCCGAAGCTCATCGCCTTGCCGCCGCCGGCCTGAAGCTGGCGCATGAACAGGTAGAACATCACCAGCAGAAACAGCATCGGCAGCAGGATCGTGAGCGTCGTCGTCAGGAACGGACTGCTCTCGTCCTTCTGGAACTCGACCTTGACGTTCGACTTCACGAGCTCGGTGACGATTTCGTCGCTGGCAGGGCCAACGGTGAAGCCGCGCTCCGACTGCGTCTTCGAAGCTGGATTTTTGATCTCGAACTTGTACTCGCGGTCCTTGATCACCACGCCTTCGATGTGGCGCTGATCCTTGGGTGCCTTCACCAGCGCCATGAAGTCGCTGAACGCCATCGGCTGGTGCTGGACGGTGTCGGGACTCAAAAACTGCCAGATCGCCAAAAATGCGACGATCAGCACGACCCACAGCAGGAGGGTTTTGTGCGGCTGCTTCACAGGACCTCGGACATTTTCAAGAAACCTAGGACCTCGCGGACAATCATGCCACCATCACCGTTATCAGTCGATCGGCTCGCCGTCCGGCGCTGACCACCTTCGCTCGCGCTCGATGGGTTCTCTCGATAGACGGCTCACTTCGGCTGTCGATAAATCTAGCCTCGATAAATTCTACGGGGGCGGTGCCCCGCATCGCGGACTTAGCACAATGTCCGCATCCTTCCGCACACGGCAAGTGGGGCCGAAAATCGGGGAGCCACGGCCGTCCCCGGAAAATGCCGGACAAGCCAGCCGTATGCGGCCGCACGAGCTCAGCCGCAAGGGTTTTCGCTAGAACGTGCCTTCATCTCGCCCAGGTTTCGTCAGGTGTCGTTCGCCGTGCTGAGAAGCTCGGGCAGGCGGGTCTTCGGGTCGATCAGGAGCTCGCGTCCCCCGGACAGGCGCACCCTGGTTCGCTTCGCCGCTCCTGCGACCGAGAGGGCTCGGCGCAAGGCGCGGCGTTGCGCACCGCTCAGGCGCAATAGCTCTCCCTTTTCGTCGAGAATGGCCGGCCCGGGGCCAGCGCCCAGCTCGTCCGCCAGAGCGCACAGGTGGCCCACGATCCCCGGAGACATCGACTCGAGGAGCGGCATCAGCTCCTCCCGGACCCGGCACCGCAAAAAGCGGCGGTCGCGATTCGATGGATCCTCGGCCCATCGGATCTCGTGACGCCCGAGGTGGGCGAGCACATCCGCACGGCGCGCCCGGATCAGCGGGCGCAAGAGGTCGCCCGAGCGGGCGGGCAGCACGGCGAGCCCCACGGGTGGGGCACCACGCATCAGTCGTAGCAACACGGTTTCGGCGCGGTCGTCCGCGTGGTGAGCCGTCGCGATCCACCGGGCGCCCGCCTCCGCGGCGGCTCGCCGCAGCGCCGAGTAGCGAGCGGCGCGGGCTCGGGCTTGTAGGTTGCCACCCGCGGGGACGCGCAGGCGCGTCCGACCGAAGGGCACGCCGAGCCGCGTCGCGAGCTCCTCCGCGCGGTCGAGCTCGGCGCTAGCCTCGGGGCGCAAGCCGTGATCGACGCCATGGGCACGGAGCTCGAGTCCCAGGCGCGGCGCAACCCGGCTCAGCGCGTGGAGCAGTGCCGAGGAATCCGCGCCGCCCGAGACCGCGACCAGCAAGCGGTCGCCGCGGGCGACGCCGCATTCGTCGCGCAGCGTCCGATTCACGATCGTGATCAGAGCGGGCGGATGCGACCTCAAGCGAGCTCGAACTCCTTGCAAAAAAGCAGCTCTCTAGCTCGCTCGAGCACGATGTCGTGGTGCGCCGCCGTCGGGTAGCCGTTGGCGCAGCGCTCGCCGCTCGGATCGAAGTGAGCGCACGCCTCGCAGCCGAACCTGAGCTCGAAGGTTCGCGCCTCGCGCCGGAGGAGCTCGTCGACACGGGTAATCACGCTAGAACGCTAGAACCGAAGTGCTCGGCGCACAACCAAGGCCCAGTTTGGGGCCGGGCCCCAAACAAAAACTTGGGAGGTGATCACGCTGGAACCTTAGCCCCCTAGCCTGAGAAAGGGGAGGGCGGTATCGTCCAAAGTTGCCCGCGTGTCTTCGCGACGTGCAGGCGTTGACCGGAAGACCCATGAATACCACCTTCAGCTACGCGCTGCGCCTGGCGCTCTGTCAGAACTGCGGCGCGCCGATCGAGGCGGCTCCGGGCGGCGGCATGTTCGCGTGCCGCTATTGCGGCGCTCAAAACCAGCTCGTGGCGCGCAACGATCAGCCGATCCTCGCCCATCAGCCGCAACCTTTGAGCGAAGCGGAGCGGCTGATCCGCCTGCGCCAGCAGGACGGTCGCCCGCTTTTGGCCCCGCCAAGCTTGCAATCGTTGGTGCCGGACGGGCAGCTCGCGGCGTGGAAGGTGAACGAGGCGATTCAGGTCTGGAATTCGACGCGCAGCGAGGTCCAGCGCACTGCCAACTACGAGGCCAGCGAGCGCCTGGTGTTCTTGACCATGGTGCTCGCCAACCACTTTTCCGACAACAACGACCTGATGCGCCAGCGCGCGATGTTCGAGAGTGCGCTCGACGTCTGCACGCTGCCCCGCCACAAGCAGATCATGCGCGGCTACCTGTCGCGCTGCGCGGCGCGGCAAGGGGACCTGGCGGCCGCCGAGCAGTGGCTCGCGCCGTGCGACCGGCAGTCGGACGACCTCGAGACCGACAGCGCGTACCGCTTCTCGCGCGCGTTCATCGATACCGCGCGCCAGAACTACAACGGCGTCCTGCACGTGCTCGGGGCGGGCTCGAAAGACGTGCCGCTGATGGACGCGGTCGACGCCGTGTGTACGGTGCTGCGCGCCAACGCCTGGGAGCGCGTGGGCCAGGTCCAGTCCGCAGTCGGCCTGCTCACCGAACAGATGCAAGCCGGCGCGCAAGATCGGCTCGCGATCGGCAAGGTCGTCGAAAAGTATCGAGACTGGGCGCTCTGCCAGCAGAGCTATCCGATCGCGAACTCGCAGCACACCACGCAGGCAGCGTCGCAAGCAGCGATGCGCGCGGGCGGCGGCATTCACTATGTCTTCATTCCGCTCGGCTTGTTGTTCTTGCTGATCGGCGTCGCGTGTCTGGCGATGCTGGTCGCGTCGCCGGTCGCCGCGATGCTCGGCTACGAGGAGCTCGGCATGATGGGCGCCGGCACCTCGATCAGTCTGGCGGTGACCTTCGTGCCGATGGGCTTGATCTTCGCCGGCATCGGCTTCGTGATGAAAAAGTCGGCTGCGCGCGCGCAACGCTTGCGGCTGCACGGCCTGCGCGGCACCGGCACCGTGATGAACGCGTCGCCGACCGGGCTTGCGATCAACAACGTGCCACAGTTCGCGATCACGATGATGATCCAGCTCGAGGGCCGCGCGCCGTACCAGGCAACGTCCAAGATTCTGATGTCGTCGCCGACCGGGGTCATGCCCGGTGCGCGCGTCCCGGTGCGGGTCGATCCACAGAACGCGAGCGACGTCTTGATAGAAACCGACTGAGCGCCTACGGAAAACGCTGCGCGGGCTGGCCGCGCTGAAAATAGAAGCGGAACTTCCCGCTCACGTCGCTCACCACGTCGGGCGGAAATGTCACGTTGTTGTCGAGGCCCGGAATGGCCTTCCGCGGGTCGGCGAACTTCGCGGAAAACGTGGCTTCGGTCAGCCGATCTTCGGCGTTGTCCTCGTTCGGGTCGCCGCTGAACAGCGAGCTGAACGTGATCTCGCCTCCAAACGAATAAAGCGTCGCGTTCTGAAGGTGGCACGTCTCTTGGAGATAGAGAGCGAGCGTCACGTCGGGCGGATCGGCAGTGGGGCGTATCGGGAACCCCGACGGGGCTACGCCCACGGGCATCCCCACATTGAGCGGCGCGCCCAGCCGGCTGGTGCGTATGCCGGTGACGTCGTCGATGACGACGAGCAGGCCGTCCGACACTTCTTCGATGCCGTCGCCGCGCTGGACGCGGATCATCAGCGATTCGTAGAGGTGGGGCTGGGCCGCGAAAAAACTGGGCTCGAGGCTGAAATAGCCGTTCCAGCAACCTTCGACGAACAGACGGTCGCTCGTGACATAGCCCTCCCCCTCGCCGGTCGAGCAGCCCAGCGCCGGCGCCCCGAGCGCGAGCAGGGCCGCGGTGCGCAAAAGGCGACTCACGCCGTGACCTCCTCCGTCGGTGCCTCGGGCGGTGCCTCGGGCGCGGTGGGAGCAGCGAGCGCCGCGGTAATCACGCCGCCGCCGAGCACGCGTTCCCCGCGGTAGAAAACGGCGTACTGACCGGGGACCACCGCGCTCACGTCGTCGACGAAGGTGACGCGAGCGCGTCCGGGCGTGCTCGCGCTGATGTCGGCGAGCGTGGTCTGACCGCGGTAGCGGACCGCGACTTCGCAGCGCAGCGGCAGCGAGACGCCGGGAGCGAGCGAAAGCTCGGCGAGCAGGGCGCCGCGCCGGGCTAGCGCCTCGCGCGCGCCGAGGCGCACGGTCGCCGTTTCGGGCTCGATGCCGACGACATAGGCGCGCTCACCGATCGCGACGCCGAGGTTCCGGCGCTGGCCGATGGTAAAGCCGTGGATGCCAGCGTGCTCTCCCACGGTGCGGCCGGCCGCGTCGACGATCGGTCCCGGGCGAGTGCGCTCGGCTGCCGCGCCCGCGACGAAGGCGCCGTAGCCCCCGCTGGGCACGAAGCAGAGCTCCTGGCTCTCGCCCTTGTCGGCGCCGGGAAGATCGAGCGCCCGGGCCTCGGCGCGAACTTCGGCCTTGGTCGCGTCACCGAGCGGAAAGCGCAGGCGGCGCAGCGCCGCCGCCCCGACCATGTGCAAAAAATAGCTCTGATCCTTGCCCCGGTCGCGCGCTCGCATCAGGTACGGTTCGGCACGATCACCGCCGATCCGCGCGTAGTGCCCGGTGGCCACGAAGCTCGCGTCGAGCCGATCCGCGAGCCCGAACAGCTCGGTCAGCTTCACGCCCCGGTTGCAGCGCACGCACGGGCTCGGCGTCGTCCCCCCGAGGTAGCTTTCGACGAACGGGTCCACGACCTCGCGCCGGAACAGCTCGCGCCGGTCGAAGGCGTAGTGCGGAATCTTCAGCCGATCGGCGACGCGACGCGCGTCGTGGATGTCTTCCGGGGCGCAGCAGCGCGAGCGCGCCGAAGCATCGGCCGGGTAGTCCCAGAGATGGAGCGTCACCCCGACGACGTCATGGCCTTCCGCCACGAGTCGCGCCGCGGCCACCGACGAATCGACGCCGCCGCTCATCGCCACCAGAACGCGCTCCATTCGCCCCAAGTTAGCTCAGTTCCAGCCGTACGGCCTCAATCGGGGAAGAATCCAGAGAATCAACCTGCCACCGAACTCAGAGAATCAACCGCCAAGGCGCCAAAGCGCCAAGGAAAGACGCCAGATTTTTTGGGGGTGAGCGCTGATCGACGCAGCCGTCGGCGGGACGACCATCGCCGTCGTGGATCGAGCCGGGCGAACCGCGCACGAAAGCGCCTTCCCGCCGACGCCGAGCGCCGCCGAATGCTCACCCCAAGAAATCTGGACCTTGGCGGCCTTGGCGCCTTGGCGGTTCAAACCTCCGGCCGGTTCACTGGCCTTGAAGGATGGTTTTGACCGCGGCGCCCGCGCGGTCGACGAGCTTGGCTCCGAGATCGACCGCCTCGCTGTAGCGGTAGATGCCGGCCTGGAGCGCGATCAGCTCTGAGGCGCTCAGCTGGCCGAGCCCGGGAGCGAGCGCGCGCGAAATGAGCTTTTCCCCTTGGTCGACCTGACGGCCTAGGGCGGCCAGCGCGTCGCGGAAGCGTGGTGCCGCAGGAGACGCTCGCGCCGGAGCGGCTTTTTCGGAAGAGGGGACCGAAACCGGGGCGGGGGCGGGGAGGAACTGCCCCTCGCCGGCGCTCGTACCGCGCAGAGGTGACGTCATGCCCCCCCTTCGGGCACGGAGCGGCGACGGTTGCGTGGTAACGGCGGTGCTCGGGCCGCCGTACGAGGGGGAGCAATGTTGACGATCGATGCTGTGGCTCCGACAGATGCGAGCGACGCGGTGCGGCTTTTGGCCGCCCAGTTCGACGAACACCAGATCGCGTTGCCCGCGGCTCGGTTGGCGAGCGCTGTCGCCGGGTTGGTCGGGCCCGCGGGCCGAGGCGCCATGTTGCTCGCTCGGGAAGCCGAGCATCCCGTTGGCCTGGCCGCGCTGTCGTACGTCTGGACGCTCGAACACGGCGGGCTGGTGGCCTGGCTCGACGAGCTGTACGTGGTTCCCGACCGACGCGGTCACGGTGTCGGTAGTGCGCTGCTGGAACGCGCCGCCGCACTGGCGCGCGAAGCCGGCTGTCTCGCGATCGATCTCGAGGTCGATCGCGAGCATTCGCGCGCCGAGTCGCTCTACGAACGCGCGGGTTTCAAGCGGCTCCCGCGCTCGCGCTGGGTGCGAAAACTGGTCTACTGACCGACCTCGCCTTCGTCGGTGGCGCGCTGCATTTTGAGGAGCTCGTCGTCCGTGAGGTAGATCGGGTTGGCAGCGCCGGGAGCGGCTGGCGTGGCTGGCGTGGCTGGCGTGGCTGGCGCGCGTGCTGCCGCGGGTTGCGTGGCGGGTTGCGGCGCGGGGCTCGGAGCCGGCGCGGGTGCGGGGCTCGGCGAGGGCGCGGGGGCGTGCAAATCCGGCTCTTCGATGCCGGGATCGAGGGCGACCGACGAAGCGGGGGCGGGCTTCTCGACGGGCAGCGCATCGGGCAGGGGGATGGCGTCGAGTACGCGGTCGTAGTTCTGCTTCACCTGGGCGAAAAGGACGCGCTCGCCTCCGGTCAGGGTTCGCATCCCATCGAGGTTCAGCGTCTGCGGATCGAAAAACTCGTCGCCGCGCTGCGCGCTGAAGTGCAGATGCGGTCCCGTCGAACGACCGGTCGAACCGACGTATCCCACGAGCTGGAGGCGCTTGACGTGATCGCCGAGCTTCAGCCCTTCCGCGAAGCGGGAGAGGTGCGCATACCCGGTTTCGACGCCGCCGGGGTGTTCGACCTTGACCAGGTTACCGCTGGCCCCGGCATAACCGATGTGGGTCACCGTGCCGAACGACGAGGCACCCACGGGCGTGCCAGCGGGTGCCCCGAAGTCGATACCGTTGTGCGGCATCACCTTGTGCAAGATCGGGTGCATCCGCTTGGGATTGAAGGGCGAGGTCATCTCGGCGTCCTTGATCGGCTTGCGCCAGCCGCCCTCGTACGGCTGGCGGCCTTTGTCGTCGAAGTAGCCGCGCGATTCAGTGCCCTGAAAGTAGTAGATGCGAAACGGCTTCTGCTTGGGGTCGGCCGGAACTACCTCGACCGCTTCGACGCCCGCGTAGCGCGCGAAGTCGCCGAGCACTGTCACTTCCTGGACCACGACGCGAACGCGGTCGCCTTTCTCGAGCTCTTCGAGACCGGAGTGGCCGTCGAGAGCCTTGGCCATCACTTTCGAGAGCCCGGGATCGAAGCCGGCTCGCTCCGCCGAAGCGTCGAAGCTGCCGCCTTCGTAGAGCAGGGCCCCCTGGATCTGTCCGCGGGCGACCTTCAGGTCGAGCTTCTTGCCGACGAGCAGACCGTCGGAGCCTTCGCGTACCTGGTAGACCTCCTCGTCACCCGCGGAATACTCGAAGGCCTTCACGCGCCTGGTGCTGCGCTCGAGGAGCGCCGCAAACCGGTCTGTTTTCGCGGTCTTGTCCAGGTTCCGGTGCGGCTTGAGCGCCGTCAGTACGCGGTAGGCTTGCTCGGTCTTGAGACCAGCGTCTTCGACCGCTCGCAGGAACGGCAAGAGGCCGATTTTTCCTTCGAGCACTTGCAGTTGGGGATCGCCCTTCGCGTCCGCGATCCGCCACGGTCCCGGCAGCTTCTGGCGCGCTCGCTTCTTGACCGGCGCTTGCGCCTTCTGCTCGAGCGCGGCAGGAGGCACGGGTTCGGGGACGCTTGAGGCAGACGCGCTCGGAGTCGGAGGCTGTCGCGGATCGACGGCGAGCATCAGCGCGACCAGCGACGCGATCGTGGCAAGTCCGAGCAGCGTGCCGAAAACCGCGAGCAGCGTGGGCGACAGTTGACTCTTGCCGCGCCCGAGCAGCGGAGCCGAGGGCGGACGCGTGCTCCGGGCGCTGAGATCGATCTCGATGTCGACCGGACGCGTGGGCGCGCTCCGACCGATCGCGTCGAGCTCGGACGCGGGTGAGCTCGCCGGCGGCGGTGGCGTCTGGTTCGACTGGCGCGCTGCGGCGGCTTTCGCCAGCAACCGCTCGCGGACCGGATGTGAGCCCGTGTGAGCATCGTTCGCTGGGTCCGGAGTAGCTCGAGCCGGCTCGGCGGTGGAGTCGGCGTCGGCGTCCGGTGCCGGGGACTCCGCAGCGGCGATTTCGTCGCTAGGACTCGGGCTCGACGTGCTGATCGCTTCGACCTCGGCTGGCCCGGCGGCGTCGGGCAGTCCGGCCGAAGGCCGCCGCCCGCTCACCTGGCTGTCGGGTGTCGAATCCCCAGGCGGCGTGATCGAAAGCTCATCGGCATCGCCGTCCTCCCGAGCGAGCTCGTCGACGACCCGCCCCACATGACGCGGGCCCGTTTCGGGAGGGGACGCCACGACGCCGTGGGTAGCAGTCGTCCGCCGTAGCTGCAAGCGTGGCTCGGAATTGGACACGCGCGTGCCTGATGCCGCAAACTCATCACTAATGCGCGGAGATGGTCCTGGCGGAGGTGTGCAACGCCGCCCGACCACTCGAGAAATTGCTGCGAACGCTGAACGGCTGTCGGGGGTTCCCGCGCGCCCGGGCTTCAATCACACTGTGAGCACATGGATGACCATCTGAAGCAGCTGCTGCTGCTCGGGCGGGAGCACTACCAGAAGCGCGAATACGACAAGGCCGAGTACTTGTTGCGCCAAGTGGTAGCCAAAACCGATCGTTATGCCGACGTGTTCGACATGCTGGGTGTGATCGCGCACAGCCGTGGCGACTTCGTGGCGGCCGAGCGCTGCTTCGAGAAAGCCGTGGGGCTGAACCCCAATTACACCGAGGCCCAGCTCAACCTGATGGTCACTTACAACGACCTCGGCAAATACGACGCCGCTCGTCAGATCTACGCGCTGATCAGAAATCGCGGCGCCGGCGGCGCGGCCCAGGCCGACCCGTTCGCCAAGGGCAAGATCGCGAACATGCACGCGCAGACGGCCCAGGCGTATCAGGACGCCGGGATGGGCGTCGAAGCGATCATCGAGCTCGAAAAGGCCGTGGCGCTATGCCCGCACTTTTCCGATCTCAGGACGAGACTTGGCGTGGCACTGCGCGACAGTGGGAACGTGCCCCGCGCCCGCGAGCAGTTCGAGGCTGCGATCGAAGCCAATCCGCGCTACGTGCAGGCGCGAGTGCTGCTCGGCGTCCTCCTGCTGAGCGGCGGCGACAACGACAAGGCGGTCGAGCAGTTTCAAGCCGCGCTGGACGCCGAACCCGACAACAAGAGCGCTCAGATGTACCTGAAGATCGCCAAGGCCGCGGTCGAGCGTGGGAAAAGCAGCGCGCCTCCAGCTCCCGATTCGCCCGCGGAAAGTTGAGGACGCTACGCGAGAAGGCGCGGCTGCTCTGGCGCCGGCTGCGCGGCGGAGAGCTCTCGCGGGCTCGGGCCAGCGTATCGATCGCGGCGGGCTTGTTCATCGGCTGCCTCCCGCTTTATGGGCTGCACTTTCCGCTCTGCCTGGCAGTGTGTTTGCCGCTGCGGCTCGACGTGGTCGTGGCTTATCTGGCGGCGAACATCTCGAATCCGCTGGTCGCTCCGTTTCTGCTCACGGCGGAAGTCGAGATTGGCTCGCGGATACTGACCGGGTCGTCCCTGGCGTTCGATGTCGAGCGCGCCCGTGCCACCGGGGTCACGGGCTTCGTTGCACCCGCAGCGATCGGATCGGTCGTGCTGGGTGCGGTTCTGGCGCTCTGCGGAGCGGCTCTGGCCTGGGCCGTGACCACCGGCCGGGGCGGGGTCGACGTGCTCGAAGCGGCCATCCGCCGCACCGTGCAGCGCTACCGCGGAGCGCCACCCTCGGACCGCTTCTACGTCGCCGGCAAGCTGCGGAGCGATCCGCTGGTGCGCGAAATCGTCGCCTTGAAGGGCGACTTCGGTTCCGCCCTCGACGCCGGCTGCGGCAGGGGTCAGCTCGGGCTCCTGCTCCACGAGCTCGGGCGGGTGAAGCGGCTGGTCGGATTCGACTGGGACGAGCGGAAGGTGCTTCTGGCGCGAGCCGCCGCGGGCAGCGACGCGCGCTTCGAATGCGCCGATCTGGCCGAGGTCGAGTGGCCGCGCTCGGACACGGTGCTCTTGATCGACGTGCTCCACTACCTGCCGCTGGCTGGGCAAGATCGGCTCCTGACGCGGGCGGCGCAGGCGCTCGAGCCGGGCGGGCGGATCCTGGTGCGCGAGGTGGATGCGCGGCCCGGGTTTCGCGCTCGGCTGACGATGTTCGCCGAGCGCATCGGCGCGCGTGTCGGCTACAACCGGGCCGGGTCGCTCGAATTTCGGCCCAGCGCCGAAATCGCCGCCAAGCTGCGCGAGCTCGGTCTGGTGGTCGAAGTGGCGCCGGCCGCTCCGGGAGCCCCGCTCGGCAACGTGTTGATGGTCGGGCAGCGCGGCGTCAATCCGCCGCCGTAAACGCCGTCGCTTCGGCGTCGAGGACCTCGGTCAAAAGCTCGAAGGCGCGCGGCGAAAGCTCGCGCACCGATACGCTGCGGCCGGTCAGCGCCTCGATCGACGTTACGCCGTGCGCGCTGATGCCACACGGCACTATCAGGTCGTAGAGCGAAAGATCGGTCGTGAGGTTGAACGCGAAGCCGTGCATGGTGACCCAGCGCGAGATGCGCACGCCGATCGCGCCGAGCTTGGCCAACCTCTGGGCGTGCTCCGCGCCCTGCCACTCGCCGGGTTGCTCGGCGTCCACCCACAGGCCGATCAGCCCCTCCGCGGCGCCGCCCTGAACCCCGAACTCGGCGGCGAGCCGGCGCATGGTTTCGCGCAGGTCGGCGACGTAGCGCCGCACGTCGCAGCGGTCGGGGGCGAGATCGAGGATCGGGTAGCAGACGAGCTGGCCCGGCGCGTGGAGCGTCACGTCGCCGCCGCGCCCGGTGGCCACGAGCTCGACGCCGCGAGCGGACAGCTCATCGCGCGGCAAGAGCACGTTCTCGGGACTCGCGCCTCGGCCCAGCGTGACCACCGGCTCGTGCTCGACGAACAGCACCGTGTCGCCGCAGCGGCCCGCTTGCCGGTCCAAAAGGCGCTGCTCCATCAGCGCATGGACCGGCGCGTAGCTCCGGCGCCCCAGCCATTCGGCGGTCAGCCGACGCCGCACGGCTACTCCGGGACGTGCTCGCCGGAATCGCGCAGCGCGTCGCGCAGCTCGTCGATGCTGCGCATGAACGCGCCGGCCACTTCCGGATCGAACTGGGTGCCCGAGCAGCGCACGATTTCGTTCACCGTGACCTCGTGCGGTAGCGCCCGCCGGTAGGCGCGATCGCTGGTCATGGCATCGTACGTGTCCGCGACCGAAATGATGCGGGCGATCAGCGGAATCCCATTGCCGCTCAATCCGAGCGGGTAACCGCGGCCATCCCAGCGCTCGTGGTGCAGGTGAACGCCGGGGATCACGGGCTGCAGGAATTTGATCGGGTCCAGGATCTCGCGCCCGTAGTTCGGATGCTTCTTGAAGATTTCGTACTCGTCCTGCGTGAGCTTGCCGGGCTTGTTCAAGTTCATCACGCACCCGATCTTGCCGATGTCGTGCATCAGCGCGGAGTGACGGACGATCTCGATCTGGTCTTCGGCCAAGCCGAGCCAGCGCGCGAGCGCGACCGCGTAGCGCGCCACGCGCTCCGAATGGCCGGCGGTGTAGCGATCCATCTTGTCGATGGTGCGGGCGAGACTCTGGATCGTCTGCTGGAACGTGGCCTGGAGGTCGCCGTACAAGCGTGCGTTCTCGATCGCCGCAGCCGCGCGCGAGGCCACGATGCTCAGCATCTTGCGCTGGCCCTCGTCGAAGCGCTTGCTGGTGGTCAGCGAAGTCACGCTGATCCACCCGCCGAGCCGCTCGCGCATGCGCAGCGGCACGATCGCGAGGCTCGAAACCGGGCGCTCCGGCAGCGTGCGAAACAGATCCGCTGCGCGGGCGCCTTGTTCGACCAGCGGGTCGCCCGTCGAGAGCCGCGTCGCGACGCGCGCCGGGTCCAGCTCGCCGACGCGCTCCTTTTCGGCGATCCCGTTCGAGCGCGCCATGCTGCGCTCGAAGAAGCCGCCTTCGCTGTCGTCGAGCCAGGTCGAAACCACGTCGGCGCGCACCTCGGTCAGCGCGGTATCGACCACGGTCGCGATCACTTCGTCGAGCGACAGGCTGGCGGCGATCGCCTCGCTGACCTTGTACAGCGAGACCGCCTCGCGCAGCCGCATGTTCTCTGCCGCGAGCCGGCGCTTTTCCAGACCGCGCTGAACGATGTGCACGATCTCTTCGACCTTGAACGGCTTCAGGATGTAGTCGTAGGCGCCGCGCTTCATCGCATCGATCGCGGTCTCGACGGTGCCGAAGCCGGTCATGATCACGGTCAGCGTGTCGGGGTGCGCCTTGCTGACTTCTTTCAGCAGCTCGAGGCCCCCCATCTTCGGCATTTTCAGGTCGCTGATCACCATGTCGTAACGCGCACGCGACAGCTCCGAGACCGCGCTCGATCCGTCTTCGGCCGTTCGAACGATGTAGCCCTCCATACCCAGAAAGTCGGCGAGGATGTCGCGGATGAACTTCTCGTCGTCGACGACCAGTACTCGCGGCCGGTCGTCGGTCAACGCGGCTTCCAGTTCGGGCATTGGGGCGGCAAACCCTAGCCTATCAGAACGCGGGGCGCTGCCGGTCGCGCGACCGTGGCCGCGCTCGAATAACGCCGCTCAGCCCCGCTGGCCGAGCAGCCCCCCCAAGCGCCGCTGGGGCTCCGGGTCGTGGCGTTTGAGATACGTCAGATTGACCCCGTTGATCAGCGCGTGCGCAGAGAGCGGCCCGATCAGGGAGCCGGTGAGCTGGAAAATCGCCCCCAGGGCCAGCCCGACCAGCATCGCCCACGCGGCCCAGACCCAGCGGCTGCTGCCCGGCAGATAGTGTACGACGCCGAACAGCACGGCCTGCAGCACCAGGCCCAACCACGGCTGAAGCAGCCCCCGGAACAACAGTTCTTCGCCAAAGGCGCTGAGCAGCGCCAAGACCACGATGCCGGTCGTGCTGATCCCGCTGGCGAAAGGCCGGAGCTCTCGATGCAGATTCTTCGCCCACGCGAAGCGCGAAACCAGCGCTCGCGTTCCGAGCACGACCACGGCGCCGAAAGCGACGCCGACGAGCAGGCTGTACGTGTGGCTGACCTTGGGCTCGAGCGCGAGCCAGGGGTGCGGGTGCACGAGCGGCGATCCGTCGCGCCAGATCAGCGCGATCACCGCCGCGGCGACACCCAGGACTGCGTAGGCAGCAGCATAGCGACCCCAACGCAGCGTCATGGCTCGAGTATCGCACGTCCCTCGCGCGAAAGCATCCGTGGCACCCGCTCGGCTCGAATTGGGACTCTCTCCCCGCCCCAACGAACTTTGGGTAGAGTCGCCTCGTCGTGGCACGCTCGCAGGACCCGCCCGAGGTGCTGGCGCGCTTCAATGACAACCTGGAGCTCGTCGAGATCATCGCGCGCCAGGTGGGCCGCGCCCTCGGCAGCAGCGTCGAGATGGCCGACCTCTTGAGCTTCGGCCGGGAAGGCTTGCTCGACGCCGCTCGGCGCTACGACCCGGAGCGCGGTGTGCCGTTTCGGGCGTACGCAAATTTCCGCGTCCGCGGCGCGATCATCGACGGCGTGCGCGTGGTGGGCCGGTTGCCGAGACGCGTTCACGAGCGCCTGCGCGGGCTCGAGGCCGCCGCGTTGACCAGCGAGGGCGCGCTCGAAGATCTGCACGCGCCGCAGGCTCCCGGCACGAGCCCCGCTCACGCCGAACAGACGCTGGCCGAGCACCTGGCGGCGATGGCGACTGCGATGGCGGTCGGTCTCGTGGCGGGCCCGGGCCGGGGTGAGGAAAATGAGCCGGTCGGCGTCTCGCAGGAGCTCGATCCGGAAATGCAGACCGCCAGGGCCGAGCTCTGGGGACTGGTGGAGCAAGCGATCGGCGATTTGCCGGAGAACGAAGGCGAGCTCGTGCGCCGCCACTATCTCGAGGGCGAGCGCTTCGACCTGGTCGCGAAGGATCTCGGGCTCAGCAAATCGTGGGCGAGCCGCCTGCACGGTCGAGCCATCGTGCGGCTGACGAAACGGCTGCGTGGCGTCTAAAGCAACGTGCTCGTGCTCGTGCTCGTGCTCGTACTCGATCGACCAGCGTCGTCCCGCCGACGTATCGAGTCAGGAAGGCCTCACCAGAAGAAATCGGCAAGTAAAACCCGAAGATTTTGGTTGGGTGAGCACTGCGCGGCGTGATCCGGCGGCGGGACGACAGTGGTTCACGGGGGAAGATCGAGCACGAGCAGGAGCAGGAGCAGGATTTAGCTCGAGCGCACGCTGCCGATCGCAGGACGCGGAGTCGGAATCGCCGCCGCCGCTTCGAGCTGCTTGCCGGCCCTGAGCGTGAACACGAATGAAGATCCGCGCTTGGGCGCGGGCTCGACCCAGGCGCGGCCGCCGTGCGCTTCTGCGATGTGCTTGACCAGCGCCAGGCCGATGCCGCTGCCGCGCACCTGCTTGTCGAGCGAGCTTTTGCCGCGCACGAAGCGCTCGAAGATGCGCTTGCGATCCTCGACCGCGATCCCGGCGCCCTCGTCGGTGACCCGGATTTCGACCCCGCTTCCGGCGGGCCGCACCATGATCGCGATCAATCGGCCGTCGGGCGCGTACTTGAGCGCATTGTCGACGAGATTGATCACCGCGATCTCGATCGCGCGCTCGTCGCGGCGCACGATCGGCAGCGCGTCCGCGACGTGGAGCTCGAGCGTGACGCGCTCGCGCTCTGCGCGCAGCCGGCAGGCCTCCACGGCGCGCGCTACCACGTCGCCGATCGTGCCGTCGCTGAACTCGTAGGCAGCTTTGCCGCGCTCGACCTTGGCGAAATCGAGCACGTTCTCGATCAGCGCGGCCAGGCGTTCGCTCTCGCTGACGATGATCGACAGGTACTGGCGCCGCTTTTCCTCGCCCTCCACGCGCCCGCTCTGCAAGAGCTCGCCGAACATGCGCACCAGCGAAAGCGGGGTTTTCAGCTCGTGCGAGACGTTGGCGACGAAGTCGCTCTTCAGCGCCGACAGCTTGCGCTCGCGCGCGGCGGCCACCAGGATCACGAGCAAGCCCGCGACCACCACGACTCCCGACAGCCCGACCAGGACCATTTCCTGGAGACGGCGCCGCGCCACGGCGGCGGCGATCTCGTCGGCCGAGGTCATCGCCACGTTCAAGCGCCACTTGTAGAGCGTAGTTTCGAATTGACGTCCCAGCGTGGGTCCGGCGCCGCGCAGCGGCGGACCCCAGACGATCAGGCCGTCGGCGTCGACGACGTTGACGCGGCTCTGCTGATCGGTTTCGGCGTAGAGCTTCGGAAACAGCCCGTGCACGATCCGCGGCACGTCGTGCCACGCGGCCACCAGGTACGGGCGCTGCGCGTGCATGCGCTGCCAGTAGCTGACCAAAAGGCTCTGTCCGCGATGGGCCTTGTGAAGGTGCCGGAGCTCTTCCCGCGAAGCGGGATCCAGGCGCATCTCCGGCAACAGCACGTGGATCAAGAGCCGCCGGATCCGATCGGCTTCGGGACCCGGCGCCAGCGACGTGAAGGCGACCACGTCGTGATCGGGCGTGCCCAGATCGACGACCGCGACCGCGGTCACGCTCGGTGTTTGAATCGGCGCCACTTTGAGCCAGGCCGCACCGAAGTGATCGCGGTCCCGGAAGTCGACCAGCGACGCCACCGCGTTGTCCTGCTCGATGATGCGCTTGTCGAGCCGGTCCGCCTTCTCGTTCGCCAGCGCCAGCGTGGCTTCCACCACGGACTGCTCGCGCAATCTTTCGAGCTGAAAGCTCGAGCGAAACATCACGCCGACCAGCGCCGCGACCGCGATCACGATCGCGGGCAGGAGCAAAAACGTGAGTAGACGCTCGCTCTTGGTGCGGTCCGCCATGGCCGCCTCGTCGCTTTAGGCCGCTTCAGCCTTTGCTGAGCACGACCTCGGCGTCCAGGACGATCGGCCGATTCGTCAGAAACTCCGCGAATTGCTCGCAGATATAGTCGAGCGCGTTGGCTTCGCTCTCGTAGAAGCTCTCCTCGCCGCCGGGATTGATCAGCTCGATCGCGCCCAGGTACCGGCCGCCCTGTTTTACCCCGCCGCACAAGGCGTGCCGCGGCTTGAGCCCGATCACTCCCCAGCGTCCGCCACTGAAACGATCGTCGGTTCTCGCGTCGTCGACCTTGATCGCGTGCAGGCGCCGCATCGCTTGGCTGAACAACGGATCTTGCCCCGGCGTGCGATAGAGCACGAGCTTGTCGCTGCCGGGTCCGTTGGCGCGAACCAGCACGAACTGACCGGTGTTGATGTCGAAGACGTGAATCAACGTGAGCTCGCACGGCAGCGTGTCGTTGAGGACGCCGAGCACGAACTCCGCGCCCGAGACGATGTCGCGCATGAAGTGCAGCTCGTGCATCGACTCGAAAAGCTGGCTGATCAGGTCCTCGCCCAGGCGCCGGCGACGGACCAGAGGGTCAGAGCGCAGGATGCGGCGTTCCGATGGCGGCGCCGGAGCGGTCGGGGCTTCCGTCTCGGCGGGAGCCGGAGCGGGGGGCGGCGCGGGCGGCGCGGGCGTGATCAGAGGGATAGGTACCGCTTCCTCCGACGCGGGAACCGCTGGTTCGGAACCGACGATCGGGTGTTCGCTCCTGAAGTCGCTCGATTGGATTTCGACTTCGGGTCCGACTTCGAGAATCACGCTTTGGGACGTTGCGGCGGGCACGGGAGGCGGATCGGGCACGGGCTCGGGCACGTTCATGGGCACGGGCACGCTCATGGGCACGGGCACGGGCACGGGCACGGGGTGCGACGGAACGTAAGACACAGGGACTTCGGGCGCGGTGCTCGCGGGCACCGGAGCATCGGGGTCCGTGAACTGGACCACGGGCTCGCCTCTCCAATCCTTCCACGCCAGTGTCGCGATCGGTGCACGCAGCGGCCGCTTCTCGAACACGTGATCGAACACGGCGAGCTGGATGAATTTGCCCTTCGGACGTCCCGCGATCTGCGCCGAGAGCTCGCGGAAGCGCTGCCAGAGCAAGATTTCCGCCGCTCGGCGGTCAGTGCCTGGATCCACGGCGTAGGCGTATTCGCGATAGGTGATCGGAGCGCCGGGACGCGGCTCTTCCTCGCGCTTACGTACGAGCGTGAAGTCCGGTACGAGGACGCTCTCCATGCTGGGCTGAGTGGGGCGCGCACCGTCGAAAGGCACGGGCGCCTTCTGCGTGTCGCTCAAAGGCGAGGGGACTGCCGGAGGCGGAACCGCATCGTCGGGCACGAGGATCGCCACGCGCGGCGAGACGCTTCCGGGGGCTGGCATCGGCTCCGTTGCAGGAATCGACTCGCCGGGAACGGACGCGCCGTTTCGCGCGCTCGGACGCGGCGGGCGCTTTGGTCCCTGACTGACCCCGGGACGCGGAGGTGCACTGACCGGAGAGTCCGGGCGCGGCGGCGCGACGACCTCGACCGGTGCAGCTGCAGCGGGCGCGGCGGCAACCGGTGCGGGCGCCGGCGCGACGGCGACGGGTGCGGGCACGGGCACGGGCACGGGCACGGGCACGGGGGCGGGCACGGGCACGTTCACGGGCGCGGCGACGGGCACGGGCGCAGCGGAAACTGCGGGAGCTGACGCGTCGCCGACGACGTGAACGGCCATGGGCTGAATCGCGGCAGCCGTGTCGCTTCGGGCTGCCGCCGAAGACTCCGGTCTTGGGGCGTGTGTCGCGGGCTTGGCGGGCGGACGCGTCTTCTCGGCTGGCTTAGCCGTGCCTGGTAATGGCCGAGCGGCCGGCATGCTGACCGGACGCGGAGCGGGTGGGGGTTCCGGCGCGGCCGGTGCGGGCGGGGCCGCCGCTTCAGTCGGAGGAGCGGCTTGGTCCTGCGTCTGCGGCGGATCCGGCGCTGGAGAGGGGGCCGTTTCAGTCGCTGGAGGCGAGGCGGGTTGCGCGCTCTCCCGCGGCGGGGCCACGCTCGAACGGCCGGTGGTCGGGGGGCGCAGGCTGCCCTTTTCGCTGAGCGCGGTGTTCGCAGGCGCCTTGTTGACGACGTAACGGAGCTGAGCAGCGGGATCGACCGCGCGATACCCGTCGTCCATCAGCTCGATGGAAAACTTGGAGAGCGGGCCGGACTCGCCCCGGATCCTCCGCGCTTCTTGCAACGCCGCCTGCCATTGCTTGGCTTCGACGCAGTACTTGTTAGAGGCGTCGGAGCCGTCGATCGGCGAGACTTCTACGAACCAGCGCATTCTAACCTGGCGAACTCCCAGAACACCCCAGCGTTGGCCGAGGTTCGCGTACGGTCGTGCATTGCAGACAAAACCGGGACCCGTAGTAGAGCGCCTCCATCGCGTCGCGGCAAGGCCGATCCGAGCCGCCTTTGCGACGTCCGCGCAGGCTGTAAGCCGTTTCGTGGGTGGCCGAGGTCGGCTTTACGAACGGCATGTCCCCTTAGTGTCCCCAGCCGATTGTGCCAGGCCAGGTTTCCGGCAATCGCGTTGTTCGTTTGGGCCCCCCTCCACGTCTCGTATTTTGTTTGGGGCCCCGGCCCCAAACGGTTTCGGGAGTTCGGTACTGTTTCGAGAGTTCGGTTTCGAGCGTTTCATCGAAGCCGGCTTCGCGGTACAAGGCCGCGCTCCGCCATGTGCTCAGCAGCGGTATCGCAGTCTCCGGCGCGATCCGCCGCCCTCGAGCCCGAAACACGCCGTAGCAGAGGGCACACCAGTCCTCTCGAAGAAGCGCGTTCATAAAATTCTGGCTCGGGTCGGATGAAGTTTCTGCTCAAGAGGCTCCGGCCCCGGCTTCACCACGGCGAGGCGCTCCTCTACGCCGTGTTCGCCGGCGCGCTCACGCTGGCGGTTGCGTGCCTCTTTTACTCGTCGCTGAGGCTCCAGACTCAATATTCGCGGCTCTACTACCTTCCCAACGCCCTTTCGCTCGAGCCGGGGTTGCGGGGCGACTGGTCGGCGCCGCTCGACGACGTTTTCATTCACTTCGACTTCGCGCGTTCAACGGCACGCGGTCATCCGTTCCAGTGGTCGGAGGGCAATGGCTACTCGAGCGGCGGAACCAGCTTGCTGTACCCGTTCGTGCTCGCAATGGGGTACTGGATGTGGTCGGGCTTCCGCGGGCTGAACCTGATGTTGTGGGCCGCGATCGTGGCCTGCGTTTCGGTCTTCGGCGCGCTGCTCGCGAGCCGCCGCCTGTTTCGCGACCAGGCGCGCTGGACGAGCTACTTCGCGCCGCCGGCGCTGCTCGGGGTGGGGGTGCTCTCCTGGAGCTTGTTCAGCGGCATGGAGGTCGCGTTGCTGCTCGGCCTCTGGGGCGTCGCGCTGATCGCGTGGGACGATCTGATCGAACTCGCCCTCGCCGCGCGGCCTGCGCCAGCAGGATTCGGTTTGGGCTGGGCGAGCGCCGGGCTCGGCGTGGCGGGCGCCGCGCTGGTTCTGACGCGGCCCGAAGCCATGACCACGCTGGCCGTCTTTGCGGGCAGCGCAGCCTTCGTGGTCTGGCGCGCCTGCGGCGTGCGCCCCGCGGCCCGCGTGTTGCTGCATGCAGCACTGCCGGGGGCGTTCGTCATGGCGGCGCACCAGGTCGCGAATCTGGTTTTTACCGGCGATGCGAGCGCGGCCGGTGCGCTGACCAAGCTCGAGCTCTACCACCCGTACTTGACGCGCGAAGAGGTGCTCAACGAGTGGTGGTTCCACGTCAAGTACCAGGTGCTCCGGCTCGCCGAGTACCACCTGACCGACGAATCGCCGTTCGGCTTCATCCCCCACGTTCTCGCGGTGTGCGGTTTGCTGTTTCGCACCAGCCGCCGGCCGGCGCTGTTGCTGCTTTCGAGCGCGGCGGCGTGGACCATCGTGGTCGGCTTGAACGGCCAGGTGCGCTGGCAAAATGAGCGCTACACGATGCCCGCGGTCGCGTGGTTGATGCTCGCCGCGGCGCTCGGAGCTTCCGCGCTGATAACGCACGCTTACTCGAGGCGACCGGAGCGCGGCTGGGTTCGAATGGTGAGCGGCGTCACGGCGGTCGCCCTCGCCGTGCTCTTCGCGGAGCACCAGCGGCCGCGCTTCCTCGAGCAGGTTTGGTACTTCGGCCGTGCGTCGCGCAACATCCTGGACCAGCACGTGCGCGCCGGGATCATCATCCGCCACCTCAAGCCGCGCCCGCACCGCGTGCTCGTGGGGGACGCGGGCGCGATTCCGTACGCGGCCG